>ERZ1066136.1483-NODE-1483-length-11885-cov-18.593153_pt1 | contig 11885 bp, 9 predicted proteins | sample MGYA00382783_ERZ1066136 | MGnify/ENA primary metagenome ERZ1066136 (study PRJEB33369, sample SAMEA5778366) | biofilm metagenome | biome: Industrial cooling water; feature: Water cooling tower basin; material: Biofilm | place: United Arab Emirates | collected... | reverse complement strand
GTTCGAGATCCTGAACCGACATGGAACATCGGAGGAACGGAGGGGACCGGAGGACGGAGACGGCTGTTTCCAAAGGCAGTCCTCCGCGTCCCTTCGCGCGCCCCCGCATCTCCGCGGTCTGCCGTTTCCTGACACCCGTACCCGCACGATGACTCCACAAGACACACCATCGCCCGACCGAGGGATCGTCGCCGTCGAGCAGTGGTTCGCGCGGAACGGCTGGGCGCCGTTCGACTTCCAGCGCGAGGTCTGGGCGGCGTATGCGAATGGTGAGTCGGGGCTGGTGCACGCGGCGACGGGGACGGGCAAGACGTACGCGGCGTGGCTCGGGCCCGTGGCGATGGCGGTCGCGTCGATGGAGACGGCGGAGACAGCCACGAAGCGGAAGCGGCGCGCCGATGCGACACCGTTGACGGTGCTCTGGATCACCCCGTTGCGCGCGCTCGCGGCGGACACGGAGCAGGCGTTGCGGGCGCCGGTCGAGGCGCTCGGCCTGCCGTGGAAGGTCGAGTCGCGCACGGGCGACACGGCGCAGTCGCTCCGCGCACGGCAGCGCACACGGCTCCCGTCGGCGCTGGTGACGACGCCCGAGTCGCTCTCGCTCCTCCTCTGCCGAGAGGATCACGCGCAGCTCTTCGCACGGCTCGAGTGCGTCGTCGTCGACGAATGGCACGAACTGCTGGCGACCAAGCGCGGCGTGCAAGTGGAGCTCGCGCTCGCGCGGCTGCGCGCGATCCGGCCGACGCTCCGCACGTGGGGCCTGTCGGCGACACTCGGCAACCTCGACGTCGCGCGCGACACGCTGCTCGGCCGCGACGCCGAGGGCGTGACGCGGCCGGGACGACTCGTGCGCGGGCTCGTGCCGAAGGCGATCGAAGTCGAGGCGCTCGTGCCGCAGCAAGTGGAGCGCTTTCCGTGGGCGGGGCATCTCAACACGAAGCTCCTCCCCGAGGTGATCGCGCGACTCGAGTCGGCGAAGAGCGCGATCGTCTTCACCAACACGCGGTCGCAGTGCGAGATCTGGTTCCAGAGCATCTGCACCGCGCGCCCCGAGTGGTTCGAGTACGTCGCGATCCATCACGGCTCGCTCGACAAGGCGCGCCGCGCCGACGTCGAAGACGGGCTCAAGACGGGGCGCTACCGCGTGGTCGTCGCCACCAGCTCGCTCGATCTCGGCGTGGACTTCGCACCGGTCGACGTCGTGATGCAGATCGGGAGCCCCAAGGGCGTCGCGCGGCTCCTGCAGCGCGCGGGACGGAGCGGGCATTCACCGGGGCGGCCCTCGACGGTCGTCTGCGTACCGACGCACGCCTTCGAGCTCATCGAAGTGGCGGCCGCACGCGACGCGATCGCGGCGGGGGCGATCGAGTCGCGCGATCCTCTGGACCGACCGCTCGATCTCCTCGCGCAGCATCTCGTCACGCTCGCCATCGGTGGCGGCTTCACGCGTGACGACGTGCTGGCCGAGCTGCGCACGACGCGCGCCTACGCGCTGCTCGAGGAGCCCGAACTCGACTGGGTGCTCGACTTCATCACGCACGGCGGCGACGCACTCCGCGCCTATCCGGAGTACGCCAAGGTCGTGCGCGAGGATGGCGTCTACGTCGTCACCGACCGGCAGGTCGCGCAGCGCCATCGCATGAACATCGGGACGATCCTCTCCGACACCGCGATCTCGATCCGCCTGCAGTCGGGCGGGCGACTCGGCACCGTCGAGGAGGGTTTCATCGCGCGGCTGCGGCCGGGCGACCGCTTCTTCTTCGCCGGGCGCGCGCTCGAGTTCGTGCGGGTGCGCGATCTCGTGGCGTGGGTGAAGAAGGCGAAGAGCACGACCGGTGCGATCCCGAGCTGGCAGGGCGCGCGCATGCCGCTCAGCACCGAGCTCTCGCTCGCGGTGCGCGCCAAGCTCGAGGAGGCGCGCCTCGGCCGCTATGTCGGCGCCGAGATGGCGGCGGCGAAGCCGGTGCTCGCGTTGCAGGGCGAGCGAAGCGCGATCCCCTCGCCCGACGAGCTCCTCGTCGAGACGTGCGAGACGAAGGAGGGGCACCACCTCTTCGTCTATCCGTTCGAGGGGAGACTCGTGCACGAGGGGCTGGCGGCGCTCTTCGCGTACCGGATGAGCGTCATCGCGCCGATCAGCTTCACGTGGAGCTGCAACGACTACGGCTTCGAGCTCCTCTCACCCGACGCGGCGCCGCTCGAGGAGGCGCTCGACGCAGGGCTCCTCGGCACCGCGCACCTGCTGCACGACATCACGCAGAGTCTCAACGCCGCCGAGCTCGCACGGGCGCAGTTCCGCGAGATCGCGCGCGTCGCGGGGCTGATCTTCCAGGGCTTTCCCGGCCAGCAGAAGACGATGCGACAGGTGCAGGCGTCGAGCGGGCTGCTGTACGACGTGTTCGCGAAGTACGACCCCGACAACCTCCTCCTCGCCCAGGCGCGGCGCGAGGTGCTCGAACGGCAGCTCGAGTCGAGCCGCATCGGTCGCACGCTCCGGCGCCTGTCGGAGGGCCGAGTGCGGCTGGTGCACGTCGAACGCCCGACGCCGCTCGCCTTCCCGCTGCTCGTCGACCGCACGCGCGCGAAGCTCTCGTCGGAGAAGCTCGCGGATCGGATCAAGCGGATGACAGCGCAGTCCGAGCGCGGCGGCTCGGCCGGGGCGACGACGATCGTGCTGCCGCGTGCGTGAGGTGCGAGTCGTGATCTCTTGCGCGGAACGGCGTGCACGCTGGGGCGCAAGGTTGTACCGGTCGTGCGTTCGTGCGATGTGCGGAACGGCATGTACCCGCGGCGCAACGGTGCATGGGGTGTGCATTCGTGCCATGTGCGGAACGGCATGAACGCAGAGGGCGCAGGGGCGAACGGCGGGGGCGCAGAGGTGCGAGCGGCGTGCGGTCGCTCGTGCGTCGTCGAACCGCCATGACACGGAGGCACGGAGACGGCCGGAGGGCGGAGGGTGCGCAATGGGAGCCGTGCGCGGGAGCGAGGCGATGTTCATTGGATGGGCGCCGTGCGAGCGGGACCGTCCGTGCGCTCGACGCCGATCCAAAAGGCGATGCTCGATCATGCAGGAACGCTCGGGCGACGCACCCTCCGTTTTCCGGCCGTCTCCGTGCCTCCGTGTCGATGCAGTTCGGGCGTCACCGGAACACGCACGAACCGACTACGTTGGCCGCGTGGCGAAGACATTGGAGACGGTGATCGGGCGCACGCGTGCGGTGCTGCATGCGGATCGGGCGCTGTACCTGCCGGCGCATGACGCGTTGGTGGTGGCGGACGTGCATCTGGGGAAGTCGGCGACCTTCCGGGCGCATCGGATTCCGGTGCCGGGTGGGACGACGGCGAGCGATCTGCAGCGGCTCGACGTGCTGCTCGGCGAGACCGGGGCGCGCGAACTGGTGATCCTCGGCGATCTGCTGCACGCGAAGCGTGGCGTGACCGACGGGCTGGTCGCGCAGCTCGAAGCGTGGCGTGCGCGACATGCGGCGTTGGGGGTGACGCTCGTGCGTGGCAACCACGATGCCCACGCCGGCGACCCGCCCGCGTCGCTCGCGATCCGCTGCGTGGACGCACCGGCGCCGCTCGGTGAATTCCGGTTGCATCATCACCCGCGCTCGGAGCCCGACGGCATCGTCCTCGCGGGGCACGTGCACCCGGCGGTGCGGCTCCGCGGCCGTGGGCGGCAGGCGATCACGCTCCCCTGCTTCGCCGTGCGCCACGATCTGGTGCTCCTCCCCGCGTTCGGCGGCTTCACCGGCAGCGCCGTGCTCGACGCGGCCGAGTGGGACCGGTTCTACGCCATCGCCGACGGCGATCTCGTCGCGCTCGACGCGTGAGGTCCTAGCGCTGACCGGCCAGCTCGTTCTGCGGGCCCCTGCGCCCCAGACCGCGGGAACGCAGAGGTCGCAGGAGAAACGGCGAGGTCGCAGTGGTGCGAGTCACGTGGATCGTGGCATGACGCACCGCTGCGAGCGTCGTGTTCGCCTGGCATTGGCTACATGTGCGCTTCGCTTCCGCCTTTCAGCGTTACTCCGTCGCGTGCCTTCGTGAACTGCCATGACACGGAGGCACGGAGACGGCCGGAGGCCGGAGGGTGCGTCGACGACGCCCTCGCAGCATCGCGCACACCTTGCTGTTGTATGGATGCCGAGCGGACGGAGCCTCCCGTGTGCTCGGCTTCCATCCAAGAACTTCAGCGTCGCCGAGCGCACGGCCGACCACACGCGCCCTCCGTCCTCCGGCCGTCTCCGTGCCTCCGTGTCATGGCAGTTCAGGAACGCACGCGACGCGACCGACCTGCGATGAGCAGAGAGAACGCCGAGTCACGACGACGACGAAGCCGCAGCGGAGCGTCATGCCACCATCCACGTGACTCGCACCACTGCGACCTCGCCGTTCGTTCTGCGTCCTCTGCGTTCCCGCAGTTCGAGGCGCGCATCCCCGCCCAGCGAACCGCAGCGGTCGCGCTGAGTCAGCGCGCTCGCCGCGTTCCCGCCGTCAGACGCGCGACGAACGACGGCGACGGGCGACGCCGAGGAGCCCGGCCATGCCGGTGGCCAGCAGCGCGTAGGTGGACGGCTCGGGGACGACGTTGACCGGCGGGCCCGGAACGACGACCGAGCTGTTCACGCGCACCGCGATGCCGTCGGTGATGCCGTCACCCTGCCACCGGAATTCGAGCGTGTTGTTGCCGCCTTGGAACGCCGCCGGTCCGACGACGAATTCCGGCGGGAACGCGAACGTGTTGTCCGGCCCGCAGACGGCGCCGCCGAACTGCGCGCCGTTGATGAACATGCCGACCCAGTAGTTGTCGAACGAACACTGCATGCGCAGCGTGAGCTGGTCACCGGCGTCGAGCGAGAATGCGGTGCGCAGGAAGTACGTGAAGCGCCGCTGTCCGTCACCCTGCCCGTTCGGCACGCCGGCCGAGAAGCTCGCGCCGACCCAGCGGAAGCCGACCGGCGACTGCCACGCGCCCGGCGGCGACGTGATCACGTAGGCGTCCTCGAACGCGGTCGGCGGCGCCGGCGGCGTCGGGAGCTCCTGCCGATAGCTGATCTGCCAGCGCGTGTCGCGCAGGGCACCGGTCGGGCCGGTGGTGGTGATCCCGGTACTGACCGGGAGTTGGGCGGAGGCGACGGCCGGGGCCAGTGTCGCGGCGACGAGGGCGAGGCGGCAGATGGTCCGCATCGGGCGCTCCTGTGCGCAAGAGGATCCGGCCTGCCGCCCCGCGCACGGCATCGCGCGCAGGGGCTGGCATCGGCCGGCGCTCGAGGGACGCGCCGATGCCTCGGCCGTTCTCACTCGCCGTGCGTGCGCGACGCGCGCGTGCGGCGCCCCACTCTCACGCGCGGCGACGTGGCCCGGCGACGGCCGTCACCGATCGCCCCCCGCCGCCGTCACCGGCTCGCGCCACTCCTTCACGTCCTGCAACCAGTACGCGAACCACTGCCGCAGCCGGCCGAGCCGGTCCACCAGCAACCACGGCTCCCCGGTGCGCGAGAGATCGTGGTTCGAGCGCGGATAGCGCACCAGCTCCACCGGCACCCCCTGCTTGCGGAGCGACATGAACCAGAGTTCCGCGCTCCCCATCGGCGTGCGGTGATCCTCCTCGCTCTGCACGATCAGCGTCGGCGTGCGGACCTTCTGCACGTAGCGAATCGGCGAGAGCGTGTCGTAGAGCCGCTGGTTGTCCCACGGCTTGCCGTAGAACTCGAACTCGGTCAGCCCCTGCGCGTCGCTGGCGCCGTACCAGTAGGTCCAGTCCGTGATGGTGCGGTCGGTCTGGATCGCGCGGAAGCGATTCGTGCGCGTCGAGATCCACGTCGTCATGAAGCCGCCATAGCTCCCGCCCGTCGCGCCGAGCCGCGTCGCATCGATGTCGGGCCGCCGTGCGGCGATGTCCACGGCCTTCATGATGTCCTCGTAGTCCTCGAGCCCCCAGCGTCCACGCGTGGCGTAGGTGAAGTCCGCGCCGTAGCCGCTCGAGCCGCGCGGATTCGTGAAGAGCACGTACATCCCCATCGCCGCGAGGTTCTGGAACTCGTCAAACCATCCCTCGCCGTACGCGCTGTGCGGCCCCCCGTGGATGTAGACGACGAGCGGATACTTCTTCCCCGGCTGCCAGCCGTACGGCTTCATCAGCCACGCCTCGATCTCGAGCCCGCCCACGCTCGGATACGTGGAGCGCTCCGCGTCCGCCCAGGCCACCTCGGCGTTGAGCGCGTCGTTGAAGCTCGTGACGCGACGCTCGCCGCTGCCGTCCGCGTTCGCGATGAACAGCTCCGTGGGCTTCGTCATCGACGTGGCGACGAAGGCGAGCGTGCGACCTGCCGCATCGTAGGACGCACCGCTGATGCGGCGACGCCCGCCGAGCAGTTCGGTCGGTGCGGACGTGCCGTTGACGTCGGCGCGCAGCAGCGCCGCACGCCCGCCGATATCGGCCGTGAACTGGATCGCACCGGTGCGGAGCCAGGTGATGTCGGACGGTTCGTGGCGCCAGTCGCCGATGAGGTTGCGCGGCGTGCCGCCGCTCGCATCGACCACGTAGATGCGCGCCGACTTCGTGCGGCCGGGTCGGCCGATGAAGGCGAGGCGACGCGAGTCGGGCGACCACGTCGGATCGCTCTCGGCGCCCATCCACTCCACGACCTTGCGCGGTGTGCCGCTTCCGTCGGCCGCGATCACGTACAGGTCCGCGTCGTTGCGTTCGGCCTCGTCACGGGCCGCGTCGTACGGAAGCTTCGCGAGCGAGTCGCGCTCCGCGTCGACCACGCTGTCCGGCCGCAGCCGTGCGTCGGCGACGAAGGCGATCCAGCGGCCGTCGGGCGACACCGACACGCTGCGATGCGAGTAGGCGGTGCGTGTCAGCTGCACCTTCGTCGTGTCGCCGAAGGGCTGTCGCCAGAGCTGCGCGGGACGCCACGTGCGCACCGTACGCCGACCGGGGACGAAGCCGCGCTCGTTGCTCTTGTAGAGCATGTCCACCACGTGCCGCCCGTCGTAACGCGCGGGATCGGCGGGACGGGTGATCGCGTCGTACGGCGGACGCGCCATCGGCGCCATCTTCGCGAACGCATCGGCCGCGCGCTTCGTCGTGTCCTCGGCCACCGGCTCCGCCCACACCGCGAACGCACCGCTCGTCGGCACCGAGCCGGCGGGGAGTGTGCGGAGCTGCGTCGCCTCGCCGGCGGGTTCGTCCACGCGCAGTGCCCAGCTGGTGCCGGTGCCACCCGGCCGCGTGCTGGTGAAGACGAGGTGGCGGCCGTCCGGCGACCAGCGCGGCGCGCTCGACTCCGTCGACGGCGACGTCCACCGCACCGCCGCGCCCCCTGCCGTCGGCACCACCCAGACCTCCTGGTGCCGCTTGTTCTCGTTCTCCCGCACCGTGGTGACCGTCATCGCCACCCGTCGCCCATCCGGCGACATCGCCGGCTGGCTCACCGTGGTGACGCGATACCAGTCCCGCAGCGCCATCGCCCGCCCCCCTGCCACCGCCGCCTGCTGCGCGCCGAGCGAACCGGCGATGAGGATCGAGAACAGTGCGGGGGCATGCAGACGCTTCGGCATCGCGGGCATTGGTCTGGGGTGATGAAGTCGATGTTCCGCTCGCTGCCGTGTTCAACGGACAAGGCACCGCTCGCGCTGACGCCGAGTCGCGTTCCAGAGGCGATCGACCGCCTCTTCACCACGGCCTGTCGGCCACGACGGAACGGCCCACGGTTGAACCGCCCACGGTGGAACCGACTCGGTGTGGAGACGGTGCCGCGGATGACGCGCAGCCTCGAGGGCCGCTTTGCCGTGGGCCGTTCTGCCCTCGGTCGTTCTGCCGTGGGCCGTCCTGCCGTGGGCCGTTCCACCGTGGCCGGCAGGCCGTGGTGGAATGCGGTTGCCAGCCGCTCGCGCGCCCGTACCGACGGGCTAGCTTCCGAAGTTTCCCGAGCCCCGTCCGAGATGCCCGAGTTCGATGCCGTCGCCCGATTTCCGCAGGGATTCCGCTGCGCGAGCCGCAACGTGGGGCTCAAGCCGTCGGCCCGCGACCTGACGCTCTTCGCGAGCGACGTCGATGCGCAGGCGGCGGCGGTCTTCACGCGCAATCACTTCCCGGGTGCGCCCATCCTCCTCGGTCGCGAGACGATCCGCGGGGGCGTGCTGCGCGGGGTGATCGCGAACAGCAAGGTGAGCAACGTCGCCACCGGTGACGAGGGCGTCGCGCGCGCGCGGCGCATGGCGGCGGCGGCGGCCGCGGAGTTGGGCACGTCCGCCGATCGCATCCTCGTGTCGTCCACCGGCGTGATCGGCGTCCCGCTCCCCATCGAGAAGATCGAGGCGGGCGTCGTCGGCATGGCGGGCGAACTGCAGGACGATCCGCTCGTCGGCGCCGAAGGGATCATGACGACCGACACGCATCCCAAGGCGCTGTCGCGTCGCGTCGGCGCGGCGACGATCACGTGGGTGGCCAAGGGATCGGGGATGATCGCCCCCGACATGGCGACGATGCTCGCGTACATCTTCACCGACGCCGCACTCGACGCCGCCACGCTCGACGTGCTCTTGCGCGAGGCCGTCGACGCGACGTTCAACCAGCTCACCGTCGACGGCGACACGAGCACGAGCGACACCTGCGCGCTCCTCGCCAACGGTCGCGCCGGTGCGGTGGACGTGGACGCCTTCCGCGAGGCACTCCACGCCGGCTGCCTGCGCATGACCGAGACGCTCGCGCGCGACGGTGAAGGGGCGACGCGCCTGTTGCGCGTACACGTGCGCGAAGCCGCGACCGATCGCGACGCGCGCATCGTCGCCAAGGCGATCGCGAACTCGCCGCTCATCAAGACGATGATCCACGGCGCCGATCCCAACGTCGGGCGCATCCTGATGGCGATCGGCAAGTGCATCGACTGCACGATCCGTCCCGCCGCCACCGACGCGTGGGTCAACGGCCACCAGGTCGTCCGCGACGGCACGCGTCTCCCCTTCGACGATGCCGAGGTGCGCCGCGCACTCGGCACCGAGATCGTCGACCTCGATGTGCGACTCGGCGTCGGCACCGGCGACGCACGCGCCTTCGGATGCGACCTCACCAAGGGCTACGTCGACGAGAACGCAGCGTACTACTCGAGTTGACGAAACGACGGCGCGTACAGCACGAAACGCAGGGGGTGTCGGGAGCGCAGGGAACGCGCACGACGTGAGGCGACGCGAAGCGGGAGGAGGAATCGTGTCCGCTCGTGGCCGGCCGAACCGAGTCGTCCTGCGACCCCTGCGCCCCCCGCGATTCACGCTGTTCCGGTGATCCTGCCGCGTCACGCGACCGAACCGGAACGCTCTCGGATGGCGCGATGGTGACACGCTGACGCGCGGTGCGCGCGTGGCGGGTGCGGGACGTCGACGCCGCCCGGCTCGAAAGCGCTTGTCGTGCAACGAGATGCAAGCACAGGTCCGACGACGGCGCACGGCGGCACGCCCGCTGCCCCCCGCCGTGGTACGCGCGGGGTGTGCATGTCGGTACATCCTGCGGTCACGGACCCTGGATGGTGGAGTGGAGATGCGCGACGACGAGCGGAACGGCCAGGAAGGCCGCGGCGGGGTGAAGACCGCCCGCAACGGCGCCGGATCCGGGATGAGCCGCGAAGAGGCGGCCCGGAAGGGAGGTGAAGCGGTGAGCCAGAACCGCGACCACATGGCTTCGATCGGCCGCAAGGGTGGCGAGGCGGTGAGCCGCAATCGGGAACACATGGCCGAGATCGGCCGACTCGGCGCCGAGGCGCGCAATGCGCAGCGGAACCGTGGCGGTCGGAACGAGAGCGGCCGCGGCGCCGAACGCCGGAACGGCGAGAACGAGGAGTGATGTTTCGCGACTGCTGATCGTACAGCGCGCCACGCGCCGACGATCGGGTGTCGCGTGCAGCTTCGGACGATCGTGCGCGCTCGTGCGGCGTGTCGCGCACGATCGGACGTGAACAGGTGACGGATCGTGCCTGCGCGCGGTGCCGGTGCATCCCCGATGCGCGGGTACCGCGTGGTCGTCAGCGACGCAGCAGCAGCACCGTGGCGGGGATCGCGATCGCCGCGACGAGTCCGTGCAGTGCGAGTGCCAGCCCGGCGAACGCCCCCGACTCGGCGTCGTCCTGGAACGCGCGTGCGGCGCCGATGCCGTGCGCCGCATTGCCGAGGGCGAAGCCGCGTACGACCGCGTCGTGCACGCCGAGCCGGTCGAAGACGACGCCCGCGATCGCCGCACCGAGGATTCCGGTGCCGATGCAGAAGACCGCGGTGAGCGTCGGCACGCCGCCGATCTGCTCGCTGATGCCCATCGCGATCGGCGCGGTGATCGACTTGGGCACGAGCGAGAGGATCGTCGTCTCGCTCGCGCCGAGCGCCCACGCGGTGACCACCGCCGTCGCGCCCGATGCGACACCGCCCGCGGCGAGTGCGATGAGCAGTGGCCAGCGGAGCCGCACCAGCGTCGGCAGCTGGGTGACGAGTGGGACCGCGAAGGCGACGGTCGCCGGCCCGAGGAGGAAGTGCACGAACTGCGCGCCGTCGAAGTAGCGCGGGTAGGCGATCCCCGTCGCCTGCAGGAGGAGGCCGAGGAGGACGATCGCGACCAGCACCGGGTTGGCGAGCGGCGTTCCGCCGGCCGCGCGCTGCAGTCGCAATCCCGCCGCGTACGCCAGCAGCGTCGCCGTGAGCCCGAAGAGCGGCGTGCTGCCGAGGTAGACCCAGAGGCGGAAGAGATCGCGATCGACGTCCATCAGCGCGCCTCGGCGTCACTGCGTGCGCGACGCGGTCCGTCCGCCACGGACGCCGTCGCATCGGGACCGGTCGCGTGCATGGTGACGCGTGCCGGTACCACGCGCCCCATCAACGCCCGCGCCACGAGAGCCGTGACCGCGAGCCCGACGACCGTGCTCGTGAGCAGTGCGACGACGATCGGCAGCCACTCGCGCGCGAGCGCCGGGAGATAGAGCACGACGCCGGTGCCCGCGGGAATGAAGAGCAGCGAGAGGTGCGAGTGGAGCGCGGTCGCCATGTCGGGCAAGCGACCGAGGCGGTCGCGGCGCGCGAGGAGCGTGAGGAAGAGCAGCCCGAAGCCGAGCACTGGCCCCGGCACCGGCAGTCCGGTGACGCGTGCGAGTGCATCGCCGGCGAGCTGGAAGAGGAGGAGTATGGCGAGGGCTTCGGGCATCGTGGGCGCGGTGACGTGCGCACGATACGCCCGCGACGTGCGAACGCGCAGGGGACCCGAGCGCGTTCAGCGATCGATGCCGATCACGGACGAGCTGCGAACCGAGATCACGCGCGTGATGCGCACGCTGATCGCAGCGCGGGGCGCGGGCCGGACGATCTGCCCGTCCGAGGTGGCGCGCACGCTGGCGCCGGAGGCATGGCGACCGCTCATGGAGGCGGTGCGTGAGGTCGCGCACGAGATGGCCCGTGCCGGTGAAGTGACGGTGACGCAGCGCGGCGTGCCGCTCCCTGCCGAAGAGCACTGGCGCGGCGCGATCCGGCTCGGGCGTGGTCGTTCGGTCGGCGGTCCGGGTCGCGCCTGACCACCCGACTGCCTTTCGATCTTCCGGCCACGGGGTGCGTCACGCGGGCATTCGTGCAGCGCCCTCACCGCAAACTGCATTTTCTCGACGAGCCTCCGAGGGCGGGGAGCGTTTCTCGGGACTTCGTGCAGCGCCCGCATCGCTAACAGCAATTTTTTGACGAGCCTCCGAGGGCGGGGAGCGTCATGCGGGCTTCCGTGCAGCGCCCTCACCGCAAACTGCATTTTTTGACGAGCCTCCGAGGGCGGGGAGCCTCCGGTGAAGGGGGATCGTGGTGCGTTCCGGGTCCAGGCATAGCCCTCCGCTCGGCCGGGCGGTGACGGCTGAGGAACT
>ERZ1066136.1481-NODE-1481-length-11887-cov-8.620605_pt1 | contig 11887 bp, 12 predicted proteins | sample MGYA00382783_ERZ1066136 | MGnify/ENA primary metagenome ERZ1066136 (study PRJEB33369, sample SAMEA5778366) | biofilm metagenome | biome: Industrial cooling water; feature: Water cooling tower basin; material: Biofilm | place: United Arab Emirates | collected... | reverse complement strand
CGCGGGCGATGGCATGACCAGCCCCGCGCAGGATCTCGGTGGCCTTGCTGGCCCAGGGCGAGAGGGTGCCGAGGCGCGGCACCACGAAGCGGCTGACCGCCCCGGCCGGCGTCGGCGTGGTGGCGATGCAGCCCTCGAGGATCGCCCCGGCCGCGCCGGTGTCGATGGCGGCGCCGTCGCGGGGCTGGATCAGGTAGACGTGGTGGGTGCCCAGCACCTCGACCGCGGGGTGGATCGCCTGGCATTCGGCCCGGAGGCGTTGCAGGCGGAAGGCGGACAGGGCCGGCAGGCCCTCGAGCACGATCATGGACCAGCGAATCCGACGAGGCGGGCCGCGGATTCTAGCAAAGCGCCCCGACGGCCCCGACGGCGGGGCAACGGTGAGCCGGCGTGCCCCGCCGCGTCAGCGCGCGGCGGCGCTCCCCGAGGCCGCAGCGCCGGCGTTGGCCTGCAGCGCGGCCAGAAGGCGTGCCGGCTCGAGGTAGCCACCGAGCTGGGCGCCATCTTCGGCGAACACCGCGGGCGTGGCGTTGACCCCGACTTCGCGGCCCAGCGCGTACTCGGCGCCGACCGGGCTGTCGCAAGTGGCGGCGGGGAGCGCCTTGCCCGCCTTCGCGTCCGTCATCGCCTGCCGCGGGTCCTTCGCGCACCACACCGACTCGGCCTTCGCCCACGCTTCGGAGCCTTCTCCCGCCCGCGGGAAGAACAGGTACTCGACGGCGATGCCCAGCGCGTTGTACTCGGCGACGTGCTGGTGGAGCATGCGGCAGTAGCCGCAGTCGATGTCGGTGAACACCGTCACCGTGTACTTCGGATCGCGCGGCGCGAAGACGATGCGCTGGGCGGTGGGAATGGCCTTCAGGCCCTCCACGCGGATGTCCTCCATCGCGGCGTCGCTCAGGTTCACGCGCTCGCGCATGTCGATCACGGCGCCGTCGAGGATGTAGCGGCCGTCGTTGCTCACGTAGAACACGCGACCGGCCACCACCGCCTCGGTGAAGCCGGCGAACGGCGCCGCGCGCAGGCGCTTGATCTCGGCGCCGGGCAGCGCGCCCGCCAACGTGGCGCGCACGGCGCTCTCACCGGCGGGAGCCGGGGCCGCCGCCGCGGGCGCCGACGGCGCGGGCTGGGCGCAGGCCGACAGGCCGAGGCCGAGCGACAGGGCGAGGACGGACAGCGGGGCAAGGCGACGGCGCATGGGCATTCCAGTTCGGGACGGGGGACGGCGACGGTCGCCGGGGCTGCGGAGGAGGCGTATTGAATCACAGCGCCCGCGGGGCAGACCGTGAGTCCGGGCGCGAGTTCCCTGCCGCGGACCTTCGGCCGATCAGCCCCGTGGGTGATGAGCGGCGTGCAGGCGCTTCAACCCCTCGCGGGCGACGTGCGTGTAGATCTGCGTCGTCGACAGGCTGCTGTGGCCAAGAAGCATCTGCACGACGCGCAGGTCGGCGCCGTGGTTCAGCAGGTGCGTGGCGAAGCTGTGGCGAAGCCCGTGCGGCGTGACCTTGGCGGGATCGACGCCCGCCACCGCAGCGAGGGCCTTCAGCCGCGCCCAGAACTGCTGTCGCGTCGGCGGCTCCCCCTTCGCGGTGAGGAACAGCGCCGTGGGGGCCTGCCGGCGCGCCAGCGCCGGCTGCGCCAGCCCAGGGCGCGCTTCGGCGAGGTAGCGCTCGAGCCAGTGCTGTGCCTCGGCGCCGATCGGCACCAGGCGCTCCTTGCCGCCCTTGCCGCGCACGCGAAGCACGCCTTGGCGCAGGTTCACGGCGAGCGTCGGCAGCTCCACCAGCTCCGATACGCGCAGGCCGGTGGCGTAGAGCAGCTCGAGCATCGCGCGCTCGCAGAGTCCCGAAGGCGTGGCGACGTCGGGGGCGCGGATCAGCGCCTCGACCTGCGACTCCGGCAAGGCCTTGGGCAGGCTGCGCGGCAGCGTCGGCAGCTCCAGCAGGGCGGTGGGGTCGGAGGCGATGCGCCGCTGCCGCAGGGCGTCGGCGTAGAAGGCCCGCAGCGCGGCCATCAGCCGGGCCGTGCTGCGGGCCGCGTAACCCGCCGCGGAGCGTCGCTGCAGCAGGCCGTACAGGTCCGCGCGCGACGCCGCGACCAGTCCTCCGGCCCCGTGCTCGGCCAGCGCCGCGGCGGCGAGCCTCAGGTCGCTGCGATAGGCCGACTGCGTAGCCCGCGCACTGCCGGTCTCCGCCCAGTGTCGGCGGAGGAAGGCGTCGATGTCGGCCGCGTCGGAGGGCGAAGGGGCAACGCTCATGCCGCGACTGTAGCGGAGCGCCCCAGTATCCTTGCGCAATGACCGCAATGATCCCGCAGGCCCGCCCTGCCCCGCTGGGCTGGCGCCTGCTCGCCCTCGTCTACGACTTTTTCCCGGTGTTCGCGCTCGCGCTGGTGTTCGGCGCACTCGTCACCGCCGTGGCCGCGGCGCTCGGCCACCCGGACATCAGCGACCTGCCGTGGATGAAACCCATCCTCGTCGTCGGCCTGTGGGGCTTCACCGGCGGCTACTTCGTGATCAGCTGGGCCCGCGGCGGACAAACCCTCGGCATGCGTCCATGGCGGCTGAAGGTGGTGACCCCGGAAGGCGCGACGCCGACGCGCGCATCGCTGCTGCGCCGCTACGCCGCGGCCACGGTGCCGGCGATCCTCGCCGTCTTCGTCGTCGCGCTGCTGCCCGGCATCGACCGGCTGCTGCCGTTCTGGGTGGGCAGCGGCGTGGCCGCGGCCGGCCTGCTGTGGTCGCTCGTCGACCGCGATGGCGCGGCACTGCACGACCGCCTGTCCGGGACGCGATTCGTGCGGCTCGTCAGCGCCGCCTGAACCACCACGCGCCGAGCGCCGCCAGCGCCAGCACCGGCAGCGCATAGGCCACCGGGATCGGCCACTGGTAGGCCTTGGCGAGGTTGACCAGCATCGGCTGGACGAGGCGGGCCACCAGCGCGAAGACGATGCCGATGAACAGCCTTTGCCCGAAGCCCCCGCTGCGCTGCTGGCCGAAGGCGAAAGGCACCGCGGCGAACACCAGCGCCAGCGTCGTCAGCGGGAAGAACCAGCGCGCCCAGTAGGCGTCCAGCAGCGCGCCCGCGTCGAGACCGTTGCGCTTCAGCTGCTCGATGCGCCCCCCGATGGCGGACGTCGACAGCAGATCGGGGTGCTGCAGGCTGGCCTCGATGGCGCCGGGACGCAGCGCCGTCGCCCAGCTCTGCTGGCCGAACGCCTCGACGGCGACGCTTCGCGCTCCGAACGTCGTGCGCTTGACGTCGCGCAGCACCCAGCCGCGCGTCTCGTCGTAGTCGGCCTCTTCGGCCTGCTGGATCCAGACCAGCCGGCCCTGGGGGTCGAAGGCGAACACCCGCACCTGGTTGAAGACCAGCACGGTGCGGCCATCGACGACGCGCCGCTCGCCGCCCTGCGCGTTGAAGACTTCGCCGGCTTCGCGCGCCCAAACGTTCGCGCCCCCGGCAAGGGTCACTTCATGCTTCATCGCGGCCAGCTTGAGCGCCTGCGCGCGCTGCTCCGCCGCGGGAATCAGCGTCTCGGTGGCCAGCATCAGCGGCACGATCAGCGCGCCGACCGCGAGCAGAGCCGTGCTGCCGATGCGCCACGGCGACAGCCCCGCGGCTCGCAGCGCGACGAGCTCCGAGCGCGCCGCGTGCGCCCCCAGCGCAAGCACGCAGCCGATCACGGCGGCCATCGGGAAGCTCTCGTACGCGCGGCGCGGCGTCTGCAGGGCGAGGTACAGCAGCGCGTGGCCGATGCCGTAATCGCCTTGCCCGAAATCCTCGATCTCGTTCAACAGCGCGCCCACCACCGCGAAGCCGGTCAGGACGAGCCACGTCGCGAGGACGGCCAGCAGCACCGAGCGGGCGATGAACTGCCGGTGGATCGCCAGGCCGTTCATGCGGCGGCCTCCCGGCGCGCGCGGCGGCGCGGCGGTTCGCCGTCGCGCCACACCAGCCACAGCGCCATCGCCAGCGCCGGAACGTGCAGCCACCACAGGCCCAGCGCCATGGGCAGCTGGCCGCTGCCCAGCCAGGCCTTGCCGAGCACCAGCAGGTTCATGCCGAACGCGTACGCGAGGACCGCGATGATCATCCGCCCGTAGCGCGCCTGGCGCGGCGGACTGCGCGAAAGCGGCAGCGCCAGAAGGCCGAGGATCACCGTGAACAGGGGCACGCCGATGCGGTAGTGGAACTCGGCGCGGGCGCGCGGGGTCGCCGTCGGGCTGATCAGGGCGAGGGTCGGGCGGCCGGCGAGCGGATTGCGGTTCTCGCTTTCGAGGTCCGGCAGCCGGATCTCGTTGACCTGGAAGCGCTGCAGGCGGAAGTCGCGCTCTCCGGGCTGGCCCTCGGCGCGGAACCCGTCGCGCAGGCGGAGGAAGCGGCCACCGTCGGCGATGAACATCTCGCCTTCGACCGCGGTGATCACGTCGACGCGCTCGTCGCGCTGCATCTGGACGAACAGCCGCTTCAACTGCCGGCCGTCCGGCGAGAGCTCGCCGACGAACACCACTCCACGCCCGCCCGGCAGCTCGACGAATCGTCCCGCGTCGAGGCCGGCGACGAGGAAGCTGCGATTCGCATCCTCCACGGCCTGCTGCGCCATGCGCTCGGCCGTCGGCCCCAGCCACAGGCTGCACAGCCCGATCAGCGCCGCCACGGGCAACGTCACGCCAAGCACCGGACCGAGCAGCTGGCGTGGCCCCTGCCCCAGCGAGAACAGCACCGCCATCTCGCTGTCGCGGTACAGGCGACTGATGCCCATCAGCAGGCCGATGAACACGCCGAGCGGCAGCACCAGCGGCATGTAGGAAACCAGCCGCAGCCCGAGCTGCGAGAACAGCAACGGCGCCGGGACGCGGCCGCGCGCGATCTCGGAGACGAGGTCCGCGAACACGCCGCCCAGGCTGACCAGCAGCAGCACCACCACCGTGGCCGCGGTGCTCGCCGCCAGCTGTCGCACGAGGTAGCGCTGAAGGGTCGTCAAAAAGGTCCTCGCACGGGATCGATTACACTCGCGGCCCCCGCGGGGCACCGCCGTCTCTGGCGGCCGGCGCCTCGGCACCGACCTGTCCTCCCGGCGTGTCCGGCGAGGCGCTGCATTCTACGGAAACTCCTCGATGGCACTCGAATTCGACCTGAACCCCTCCTCCGCCGCCGGCGTCGCCACCGACGCCGTCGTCATCGGCGTGTTCGCCGACGGCGCGCTTCCGCCGAGCGCGGCGGCCATCGACGCGGCCAGCGGCGGTCGCCTCGGCGCGCTGCGCGCACGCGGCGACCTGAACGGCAAGAGCAGCCGCGTCACCGTGCTCACCGACCTGCCGGGCGTGACCGCGCCTCGCGTCATCGCGATCGGCCTCGGCGACGCAGCCAAATTCAGCGCAGCGGCCTTCCAGAAGGCCGTGGGCGACGCCGTGCGCGCCGTGAAGGCCACGCCGGCGAAGCACGCGCTGCTGACGCTGTCGGAATTGGCCATCGAGGGCCGCGACGCCGGCTTCGCCATCGAGCAGGCCGTGGCCTGCGCCGACCATGCGGCCTACCGCTACACCGCCACCCGCAAGGCCGGCCCGGCGCCGGACCTCGTCGCGCTGTCGATCACCGGCTCGGACGCCGCGGCGCTCGAGCGCGGCAAGGCCATCGCCGCCGGCACCGAACTGGCCCGCGAGCTCGGCCACCTGCCGCCGAACATCTGCAACCCCGCCTATCTCGCCGACACCGCGCGGAAGATCGCCGCGGACCATGCGGGCGTCGAGGTCGAGGTGCTCGAGGAAGCCGAGCTCGAGAAGCTCGGCATGGGCTCGCTGCTGGCCGTTGGCCGCGGCTCGCACAACCGCCCGAAGGTCATCGTGCTGAAGTGGAACGGCGGCGGCGACGCCAAGCCGCACGTGCTGGTCGGCAAGGGCATCACCTTCGACACCGGCGGCATCAACCTCAAGGTGCAGGGCGGCATCGAGGAGATGAAGTTCGACATGCTGGGTGCCGCCAGCGTGCTCGGCAGCTTCCTCACCGCCGCCAAGCTCCGGCTGCCGATCAACGTCATCGCCATCGCCGCCGCGGTCGAGAACATGCCGGACGGCAACGCCTACCGCCCGTCCGACGTGCTCACCTCGATGAGCGGAAAGACGATCGAAGTCGGCAACACCGACGCCGAAGGCCGCTTGATCCTCTGCGACGCGCTCACCTACGCGCAGCGCTTCGAGCCGAAGGCCCTGGTCGACGTGGCCACGCTGACGGGCGCGGTGATCATCGCGCTGGGCAAGCACGCCACCGGCCTGATGTCGCACCACGACGACCTCGCGGCCGAACTGCTCGCCGCCGGCGAGTACGCGCACGACCGCGCCTGGCGCCTGCCGATCTGGGACGACTACCAGACCCAGCTCGAGTCGATCTACGCCGACGTCTACAACATCGGCGGCAAGGCGGCCGGCTCGATCACCGCGGCCTGCTTCCTCGCGCGCTTCGCGGAAGGCCAGCGCTGGGCGCACCTCGACATCGCCGGCTCCTCGTCGGACGAAGGCCGCAAGGGCATGGCCACCGGCCGTCCGGTCGGCCTGCTGACCCGCTGGCTGATCGACCAGGCCAGGGCGGCCTGAGCGTGACGCGCCCCGCGGGGCGCCCGCCGATGAGCGCACGCGCCGACTTCTACCTGATCGACAAGCCTCGCTTCCGCGAGCAGCCCCTGCTGCTCGTGTGCGAACTCGCCAAGCGCTGCCACGGCACCGGCAAGCCGACGCTGGTGCTCTGCGCCACGGCGCAGCAGGCCGAGGAGCTCGACGACCTGCTGTGGTCGTTCGAGGAGGACAGCTTCATCGAGCACCAGATCGCCGGCCTCGACGAGGACGAGGACGACGTCCCCGTGCTCGTGGTGCCTCCGGGCATCGACGCGCCGATGCGGTCGATGGTCATCAACCTGCGCGCCGAGACGGTGCCCGAGGGCTTCGAGCGCGTGCTGGAGGTGGTGCCCGCCGATCCTTCCGCGCGCGAGCCCCTGCGCGAACGATGGAAGCAGTACCAGGCCCGCGGCCTGGCCCTGAACAAGCACGACATGTGAGACGCGGGCTCAGCCCGCCATCCACGCCTCGACCGCGTCGGGCGCTTTCGGCACCGCCGCGGTCAGCACCTCGGGATCGCCCGCGGTCACCAGCGCTTCGTCTTCGATGCGGATGCCGATGCCGCGCCACTTGGCCGGGACCGCGGCATCGGGCGCGATGTACAGCCCGGGCTCGACGGTGAACACCATGCCCGGCTCGAGCAGGCGCGATTCACCGCCCACCTTGTAGTCACCGACGTCATGCACGTCGAGGCCGATCCAGTGCCCGGTCTTGTGCATGTAGAACGCCTTGTAGGCCTCGGCGTCGAGCGCCTTCCTCAGCGTTCCCTTCAGCAGCCCGAGGGACAGCAGGCCTTCGGTCAGCGCGGCGACAGCCGCGTCGTGGACCGCCGAATACGGCCGGCCGGGCACCGCCTGCGCGAGGGCCGCCGCCTGCGCCGACAGCACGAGCTCATACAGCGCGCGCTGCTCCTTCGAGTAGCGGCCATTCACCGGCCACGTGCGCGTGATGTCGCTCGCGTAGCCACGGAACTCCGCGCCGGCGTCGCAGAGCAGCAGGTCGCCGTCGCGCAGCGGGCCTTTGTTGGCCACATAGTGCAGCACGCAGCCGTTCGGTCCGGCGCCGACAATGGGGCTGTAGGCCGGCACGCAGTCGTGGGCACGCCATACGGCCCAGAGCGCCGCCTCCACCTCGAACTCGCGGCCGCCCGCGCGGGTCGCGCGCATCGCCGCCTTCTGCGCCTCGGCCGCCACGCCGGCCGCGAAGCGCATCTGCTTCAGCTCGGCCGGCGACTTGAACAGGCGCAGCTCGTGCAGCAGGTGGCCCAGCTCGAGGAACTCGTGCGGCGGCTGCGCGCCCTGCCGCGCCTGTGCGCGCACCCGGTTCACCCAGCCGATGAGCTTCAGGTCGAAGTCGGTGTCGCGGCCGAAGTGGTAGTAGACCCGCGAGCGGCCTTCGAGCAGGCCCGGCAGGATCTCGTCGATGTCGTCGATCGGGTAGGCGTCGTCGATGCCGAACCCGGACACCGCGCCCTCCGGCCCGGCGCGCGGGCCGTCCCAGAGCTCACGCTCGGGGTGGCGCTCGCGGCAGAACAGCAGCGTCTCACCGTGCGCGCGGCCCGGCACCAGCACGAGCACGGCCTCCGGCTCGGGGAATCCGGTGAGGTAAAGGAAATCCGAATCCTGCCGGTACGGATGATGGGTGTCGTGGCTGCGGATGCGCTCGGGCGCCGCGGGAACGATGACGATGGCCTCGTCCTGCGCGAGCTGCAGCAGGGCGCGGCGGCGCCGCTGGTGCTCCGCCATGGCGACCGCCGCGGGAGCCTTGTGGGCCAGCATCAGTGGAGGCGCTTGCGGTCGCTGGCGGCGGCGAGGCAGTCGCCGTGGATCAGCAGGGCGGCCACGCGGACGAACTCTTCGAGCTCCACCAGCGCCTCCTCGTCGGCGTCCGGGTCGTCGTAGCTGACGTCCGATTCGGCGATGCGCGCGACGTCGCCGAGGGCCTCGCGCGCCTCTTCCCCAAGCTTCGGCTCGATGCCGGCCAGCCCGACGCCGCCGAGGAAGCCCCGGCACCAGGCCACCAGCGCTTCGCCCCGCTCGCTCACCGGCGCGTCGTCGTCCGGCAGCAGCAGCTCCAGCCCGAAGTCCGTTTCACCGAGCTGCTCGACGGTGGCGACGTCCAGCAGCGCCAGGGCCGAGCCGGCGGGCGGCAGCGGCACCGCGTCGTCGCCCATCGCCTCGGCGAGCCAGTTCGAGCGCGTCGGATGGCCGCAGCGCAGCGCACAGAGGGAGCCGTGGAGTTCGGAGGGATCGACCGAGAGGGCCAGCGCGGCGATCTGCTCGGCGACCGCGGCGTAGGAAGGCAGGGATTCGGACATTGCACGCCGTCGTGACCAGTGCGTCGCAGTCTACCAGCGGCCCTCCGCGCTTGGTGCCCGCCCTCCCCCTGCGTACACTGCGTGTCCAACCGGCGACACCGAGGTCGACACCCGCGATGCCTGCTGCACCCTCCGCGGCCGAAGCCTGGTTCCTCGTGGCGGTTCTGGGCGTGGCGCTGGTCGTGCTGCTGGTGGCGCGCTCCCGGGCCGCGCGCCGCAGGAACGCGGACGACGACCAGCATGCCCACCAGGTGCGGCGGCTGAAGCAGCAGCTCGATCTCGTGCTGGCGACGTCCGGCGACGTGCACTGGGAGCTCGACGTCCGCACCGGGATCCTCTCGCGACAGGGCATCCAACGCATCGCCGGCCCGTCGGCGCCGAACGACATCCCGCTGGCGAAATGGCGCGAGGAGTCCGTGCATCCGGACGACGTCGAGCGGCTGCGCCGGCTTGTCGAGCGGCACGTCAACGGCGAGAGCGAGATCTTCGAATCCGAACACCGCATCCGCACCGACGATGGCCAATGGCGCTGGGTGCGCGCCCGTGGCCGGGTCGTGGATCGCGACGCCAGCGGGAAGCCGGTCCGGCTCGGCGGCACCACGCGCGACATCCAGGAGCTGCGCCGCGCCGAGCGCGAGACGCGGGTCGCCTACGAGGTGTTCCGCAGCATGAGCGAGGCGGTGTCGGTCATCGACCTCGACTTCAGCTTCACCGCGGTGAACCCGGCGTTCTCGCGGATCACCGGCTACAGCGAGTCGGACGTGCTGGGCCAGCCCTCGAACCTGCTCGACTCCTCGCAGCACAGCGCCGAGTTCTACCAGCGCGTGCGCGGCATCGTCGTGCGCAGCGGCCACTGGAGCGGCGAGATGTGGCAGCGCCGGAAGGACGGCGGCGAGTTCCTCAGCTGGATCGAGCTTTCGGAAGTCACCGACGCGAACCAGCAGCGCACCCACTTCGTCGCCGTCGTCAACGACATCACGCAGAAGAAGCGGGCCGAGCAGGAGCTGCGCTACCTTGCCAACTACGACACGCTGACCGGGCTGCCCAACCGCACGCTGCTGGCGGAGCGGCTGTCGCGGGCGATCATCCGGGCGCGCCGCCAGGAAAGCCGCGTGGCGGTGCTCTTCATCGACCTCGACCACTTCAAGGACATCAACGACTCGCTGGGCCACGCCGCGGGCGACCGCCTGCTGAAGGCGGCCGCGGCGCGCCTGCAGGCCGCGGTCGGCCCCACCGACACGGTCGCCCGCCTCGGCGGCGACGAGTTCACGATCATCGTCGAGGACCTCGACAGCGTGGCATCGGCGGAACGGCTGGCCACCGAGCTGTTGGCCGCGTTCAGCACCCCGCTCGAGGTGGACGAGCGGCACCAGGTCAACATCACGCCCTCGATCGGCGCAAGCCTCTATCCGGACCATGCAATGGTGCCGACCGACCTGTTGAAGTTCGCCGACACGGCGATGTACCAAGCGAAGTCGCAGGGGCGGAACACGTTCGAGGTCTACAACGAGGCGATGGACGCCGAGGCGCGGCGCCGCGCGTCGCTGCTTGCGGCGCTGCGCAAGGCGCTTGCGCAGGACGAGTTCCGCCTCGTGTTCCAGCCGCGCGTCTCCCTGCGCAGCGACCGCATCGTCGGCGTCGAAGCCCTGCTGCGCTGGCGCTCCGCCGAGCTGGGCGAAGTCGGTCCGGCGGAGTTCATCCCGCTGGCGGAGGAGAGCGGCCTGATCCTCGGGATCGGCGAATGGGTGATGCGCGAGGCCTGCCGCACTCTGCGCCATTGGCGCGACGAGGGCCTGGTGGACCTCGCCTGCAGCATCAACGTCTCGGTGCTGCAGCTGCTCCGGGCACCGCTGGCCGAGCAGCTCAAGGGCATCCTCGCGGAAACCGGCGTGCCGCCCGACCGCGTCGAGCTCGAAGTCACGGAGAGCATGGTGATGCAGAACGCCGAGCAGACGCTGGCGGTGCTGCACCAGCTTCGCGACGTGGGCGTGCGGCTGGCCATCGACGATTTCGGCACCGGCTACTCGTCGCTGATCTACCTGAAGCGCCTGCCGATCGACACGCTGAAGATCGACAAGGAATTCATCGGCGACCTCACCGACGATCCCGACGACAAGGCGATCACGGCGACGATCATCACCATGGCGCATTCGCTCGGTCTGCACGTGGTCGCCGAAGGGGTCGAGACGGAGGCGCAGCTGAACTACCTGCGCGGCCAGGGCTGCGACGAGGTGCAGGGCTACTTCCTGTCCCGCCCCCTCGAGACGCGCCAGGCCGCGGCCTTCGTCCGTGAACGCGGGGACGGGCCGCGGACCGGGGCGAGTGCCGCTTGACCGTTTTTCCCGACGACGCCCAAGATGCCGCCATGAGCCGAGCCCCGGACCCGCGCGACGACCTCGCCACCCTCGCGGCGCGCATCGACGCGCTGGCGGCGCTCGTGCAGCGCCTGTCCGAGGAGAACGCGCGCCTGCGCGCGGCACAGGAGCAGCTCGCCGGCGAGCGCGCACAGCTTCTGTCGAAGAACGAGCAGGCCCGGAGCCGCGTGGAGGCGATGATCCAGCGCCTGAAGTCGATGGAGGCCAGTCCGTGACGGAAGGTGTCTCCATCCGCATCCTCGACCGCGAGTTCACCATCGGCTGCAAGCCCGAGGAGCGCGAGGCGCTGCAGTCGGCGGCACAGCTGCTCGATGCGCGCATGCGCGGCATCCGCGGCGACAACAAGATGGCCGCTTTCGACCGCATCGCGGTCATCGCGGCGCTGAACCTGGCCGCCGAGGTCAACGCCTTCCGCCGCGAACTCGACGGACGCGACGGCGACCTCCAGCGCGGCATCGCCGACCTCAATCGCAAGGTCGAGTCGCTCCTCCTCGCCAATACGGTGCGCTGAGTCGCGCCACGGGGCGCTGAACGTCCGCCGCACGGCGCGTCGCGCCGTCACGATCCCGCCACGCACCTCCGCGG
>ERZ1066136.1479-NODE-1479-length-11897-cov-13.192451_pt1 | contig 11897 bp, 12 predicted proteins | sample MGYA00382783_ERZ1066136 | MGnify/ENA primary metagenome ERZ1066136 (study PRJEB33369, sample SAMEA5778366) | biofilm metagenome | biome: Industrial cooling water; feature: Water cooling tower basin; material: Biofilm | place: United Arab Emirates | collected... | reverse complement strand
CGCTTCAGGCGCAGGCGCCAGCCAGGCCGACAGCGCCGCCACCAGCCCCACCACCACGGCCGCCGCCGCGGCGATGCGGGCCCGGCTCACCGCGCGTTGGCCTCCATGTCGGCGCGCACGCGGCCCACGATGCCGGCCCAGTTGCCGCGCGCGTAGTGGTCGAAGGCCTCGCGGTCGTCACGGAACTGCACCGTGTGCCAGCTCCACTTGGCGCGCCCGCCCTGGTTGGCGGCGGTGCCCAGCGTGAGGTCGTTGCACAGCCAGTCCGCCGGGTTGCAGAAGCCGGCGCCGCTGCTGCCCGACACGCCGCCCGAGGAGTGGTAGGCCACGACCTCGTCGTCCTGCCCCGGCAGCACGAAGCTGTACAGCGTGCCCTTGGCCCCCGCGAACATGTAGAACCACTTGCCGGTGGTGCTGTTGTGGTTGTAGAGCGCCCGTGCGCTGCTGGTCTTGAGGTCGCTGACCAGCGGCTCGCTGATCGCCCAGTCGCCGGCGTCGGCCAGCTCGCTGCCGCCGCCGGCGCCGCCGGCCACGTTCACCCACTTGATGTTCCAGCCGGTCTGCGTGCCGCCGTCGGAGTTGCTGCACTGGCCGGCGGCGTTGGGCGTGGGGTTCTTCTTGAAGCGCTGGCTGGTGCCGTAGAGGCTGAGCGCGTAGCCGATCTGCAGGTTGCCCGCCGAGTAGGCCGCGATGTAGCACCAGTTGGGGCCCGTGCAGTAGCAGTCCAGCGCGTCGCGGATGCCGCCGTTGGTGGTGCTGATGCGGTTGAAGCCGTCCCAGTTGACCGCCTTCTTGTTGACGCCCGCGTTCACGCTGGCCGGGCCCCAGGCGCGCCAGTCCTCGTGGTTGCCGGGCGTGCCGCCGCCGCCGCGGCCGTTGATCCACAGGCTGTAGTTGGTGGCTTGCGCCGCCACCGCCAGCAGCGCCGTGGCGGCCACCGCCAGCAGCACGACGGTGCGCGAGACCAGGGCCATGGGTGTCTCCTCCGGTTGTTGTGGGGCGGATGATCCGGCCGGGCCCGCGGGCCCGGCAACGCCGGGTTTACCCGCTTCGGCCTGGGGATATTCACGCGCCGCGGGCCTCGGCCATCCGGCAGAGGGGTGGCGCGCGGCCGTGGGCCAACAATCGCGCCCCCATGAAGCCCTCGTTCCTGGCCCGGCGCGTCGCCGCGGCGCTCTGTGCCCTGGCCCTGCTGGGCCCCGCCGCCGCGCTGGCCGGCGAGCCCATCGTGGCCGAACGCCTGCGCCCCGGCGAGGCGCTGCGCCTGGACGGCACGCTCGCCCACCCCGCGTGGCAGCGCGCGCGGCCGCACGAGGCCTTCGTGGAGAAGGCGCCCGCCACCGGCGCCGCCCCGCGCGAAGCCACCCGGGTGCGCGTGCTCTTCGACGACGCCGCCCTCTGGGTGGGCGTGGAGGCGCTGGACCGCGACCCCGCCGCCATCCGCGACGACCGCGTGCGCCACGACGGCGTCAACCGCACGCAGGACTTCGTCGTCGTCTACCTCGACGCCGTGGGCTCGCGCAGCGCGGCGCAGTGGTTCCGCCTCAACGCCGCCGGCAGCACCGCCGACGGCCTGCACACGGCGGCCGACGACAGCGAGGACTTCGCGCCCGACTTCGACTGGGACGGCGCCGTCTCGCGCCAGGTGGCGGGTGATGCCGGCGCCGGCTGGACGGCGGTGCTGCGCATCCCGTTCGCGAGCCTGCGCTTCCGCGAGGGCCGGCAGGACTGGCGCATCATGGTCGCGCGGCGGCTGCCGCGGCAGCAGTTCCACCTGCTGACCTCGGTGCTGATCCCGCGCGACGCGCCGAGCTTCATCGCCACGATGCAGCCGCTGCAGGGCGTGGCGCTGCCCGAGGACCACGCCTTCCTGACCGTGCGCCCGGGCCTGACGGCGCGGCGCGTGGACGCCGGCACGGGCCCGGCGCGCAACGACACGCAGGCCAGCCTCGACGTGAAGTGGCGCCCGCGCGCCGAGCTGGTGGTGGACGGCACGCTGAACCCCGACTTCTCGCAGGTCGAGCTCGACGTGAAGCAGCTGGCCGGCAACTCGCGCTTCGCGCTCTTCCTCAGCGAGAAGCGGCCCTTCTTCTTCGAGAGCTACGACCTGCTGCGCATGCCCACCGAGGCGCTGTACACGCGCAGCGTCACGGCGCCGCGCGGCGGCCTGCGCGCCACCTGGCGGGGCACGGCCTGGGCCGGCAGCGCCTTTGCGCTGCAGGATCGCGGCGGCGGCCTCGTGCTGCTGCCCGGCGCCTACGGCACCGACGCCGCCGAGCAGCCCGGCAGCACGCTGCTGGCCCTGCGCGCGCGGCACGACGAGGGCGAGGGCGGCTTCGGCTTCCTGGCCGCCAGTCGCCGCTACGACGGCGGCCGCGGCGGCAACGACGTGCTCGGCCCCGACATTGGCCTGCCGCTCGAGGTCCTGCCCGGCGGCCGCTGGCGGCTGCGCGCCCAGTGGCTGCACGCGCGCACCGACGCCCGGCCCGACGCCGAGGGCCGCCTGCAGCGCGGCCGCGCCGTCACCGGCGAGCTGCTGCGCCTGAAGCTGCAGCGCCAGGGCGAGCACGGCGAGACCCTGCTCACGCTCGACGACGTCGGCGAGGGCTTCCGCCACGACAGCGGCTTCGTCAACCAGGCCGGGGTGCGGCGCGCCGAGCTGTTCCACAGCCAGGGCTGGCGCGGCGGCTTCGGGCCGCTGAACGAGGTCTTCGCCACGATCGAGCTCAAGCGCACCGAGGCCCGGGCCGGCGGCGAGCGGGTCGAGGACAGCGTGCGCCCGGGCGTCTACGCCACCGGGCGGCGCAACTTCGAGGCCTGGCTCGAGTGGTACGGCCGGGCCCGCGTGCGCCTGGGCCCGGGCCTGCCGCTGCAGGCGCAGCGCTACTGGAGCCTGGGCTTCGTCATGACGCCCGCGCCCTGGATGCCGCTGCTGGAGGCCTCGGCCGACATCGGCCGGCTCGTCGACACCGCCGTGCCCGGCGGCGGCGAGCTGCGCCGCGGCGCGGAGCTGGCCACCAGCGCGCGCCTGCGCCCGCTGGGCCGGCTGGAGCTCGAGCCGCGCCTGAACCTGGCCTGGCTCGACGGCCCGGACGGCACGCGCCGCTACCGCGAGAGTGCCGGCCGGCTGCTGGCCATCTGGCACTTCGACGCCCGCCACAGCCTGCGCCTGATCGCGCAGCGCCGCGCCCTCTGGCGCGCCGCCGAGCCCGGCGTGGACGCCGCCGACGAGGCCGGCCGCACGACCTCGCTGACCTACGCCTGGCGGCGCAGCGCCGGCACGCGCCTGTACGTGGGCGCGGGCCGCGACGCCCGGGGCGGCCAGCCGGCGTCGACCGAGCTGTTCGTGAAGCTGGAGCTCGACGCCGGCGAACTGCGGCGTTGACGGCCGTCAAGCGGCCCGCCCGGGGCGCTGCCTACAGTGGCCGCACCGAACCCCGGGGCGTGCCCGGGGGCTGCCAGCGAGGACACCCCATGTACCAGCACCTGCTCGTTCCCATCGACGGCACCGAGCTCTCCGAACACGCCCAGCAGGCCAGCCTGGAGCTGGCGGCCAAGCTCGGCGCGCGCGTCACCGGCTTCGTGGCCGAGCCGCACGCGCCGCTGCCGCACCTGGGCAGCAACCCCGCCGGCTACCTGCGCGAGACCGAGCGCTTCGAGGCCCGCACCCAGGCCCACGCGCGCGAGGTGCTCGACCAGTTCCGCCACAAGGCCTACGAGCAGGGCGTGCCCTTCGAGGGCCGCTTCGAGCGCACCGACGCCATCGACGACGCCATCGTGCGCGCCGCCGACGAGATGGGCTGCGACCTCATCGTCATGGCCACGCACGGCCGCGGTGCCTTCGGCGAGCTGCTGTTCGGCTCGCACACCAAGGCCGTCATCACGCGCAGCAAGCTGCCGCTGCTGGTGTTGCACTGAGTGCCGCGCGGTGCCAGCATCGCGGCGCCACCAACCCCACCAGGAGAGAGCCTTGGCCGCACCGATGTTCGACGCCGACGCGCTGATCGAGATGTTCCAGAACGCCAGCTCGCGCCAGGGCGCGCAGCTCAAGAAGGCCGTCGCCGACACCACGCTGGCCGCGCTGCAGGGCCGTGAGCTCACGCTCAAGAACATCCGCGGCGTGATGAAGCAGGTGGCCGAGGCCGCCAGCGCGGGCGTCGCCAGGAACGCGGTGGCCGGCGTCGACCCCGAGGCCCTGCTCGACAAGGCCGTGGCCGGCATGGACGAGGCCCTGCTCAAGGCCGTCGAGGCGCAGCGCACGGCCCTGGCCACGCTGGCCGCGCAGGGCGCCGACCTGCGCGACAAGCACCTGGGCAAGGCCCTGGCCGACCTCGAGAAGATGGAGGACGGCATGTTCTCCGCGCTCAGGAAGGCCGCCGCCGCCGGCCCCATGGCCGACGCCTGGGCCCCGGTGCTGCAGAAGATGCAGGCCGGCGGCACCGCCGCGGGCGCGCAGGCCGCGGCCGTGGCCGAGCAGTTCGAGGCCATGGCCACGCAGATGCAGGCGCAGATGCGCGGTGCGCGCGCCGCGTCCATGAAGGCCGCGCAGGCCCTGGTGGAGGGCTACGCCGCCATGGCCAGCGGCGTGCTGCTGGGCATGAGCGAGGCGCTGCAGGGCGGCGCCGCGGCCAAGAAGGCGCCCCGCAAGTAGGGACGCCCCCCGAGGCCGGCCGGCGCGGCCGCTCCTACACTGCCGCGCCATGAAGAACGTCGTCATCAGCGGCACCGGCCTGTTCACGCCGCCGCACGTGATCACGAACGAGGAGCTCGTCGCCTCGTTCAACGCCTACGCCGACCTGCAGAACGTGCAGCACGCCGCCGCCATCGCGGCCGGCGAGCGCGCGGCCATCCCGCACTCCAGCGTCGAGTTCATCGAGAAGGCCTCGGGCATCCGCCAGCGCTACGTGCTCGAGAAGACCGGCGTGCTCGACCCCACGCGCATGAAGCCGCGCTTCGCGCCGCGGCCCGACGAGGCGCTGAGCCTGATGGCCGAGATCGCGGTGGACGCCGGCCGCCAGGCCATCGCCGCGGCGGGCCTGGAGCCGGGCGAGATCGACGCCGTGCTCTGCGCCGCCGCCAACATGCAGCGCGCCTACCCGGCCATGGCCTGCGAGATCCAGGCCGCCCTGGGCTGCGGCGGCTACGGCTTCGACATGAACGTGGCCTGCTCCTCGGCCACCTTCGCGCTGCAGGAGGCGGTCAACGCTGTGCGCAACGGCAGCGCCACGCGCGTGCTGATCGTCAACCCCGAGATCACCTCGGCCCACCTGGAGTGGCGCGACCGCGACTGCCACTTCATCTTCGGCGACGTCTGCACGGCGATCGTCGTCGAGGCCGAGGAGACGGCCCGCAGCGCCGAGCGCTGGCGCGTGCGCGGCACCAAGCTGGTCACCCAGTACAGCAACCACATCCGCAACAACGCCGGCTTCATCAACCGCTGCGAGGACACCGACCCCGACGCGCGCGACAAGACCTTCATGCAGGAGGGCCGCAAGGTCTTCAAGGAGGTCGTGCCCATGGCCGCCGAGCACATCGAGCGCCACCTGCACGCGCTGGGCCTGGAGCCCACCGGCGTGCGCCGCTTCTGGCTGCACCAGGCCAACCTGGGCATGAACCAGCTCGTGATCAAGAAGCTCGTGGGCGCCGACCTGTCGGGCACGCAAGGCCACGACCTCGCGCCCATCATCCTGGGCGAGTACGCCAACACCGCCAGCGCCGGCTCCATCATCGCCTTCCACAAGCACCGCGACGGCATCCAGCCGGGCGAGGTGGGCGTCATCTGCTCCTTCGGCGCGGGCTACTCCATCGGCAGCGTGGTGGTCGAGCGCCTGTAGCCGTGGCCCGCGGCGACGACACGCTGCGGCTGCCCACGCGGCTGCCGCTGCTGTGGCGCCTGATGGTGCTGAGCCTGACGCTGGGCGTGCTGCTGGCGCGCGCGCTCGACTGGCTGCAGGGCGAGCCCTTCCGCGGCGTGCCCACGCTGTTCGTGATGGCGCTGGCGGCGCCCTCGGTGCTGCTGTGGCACTTCGGCTTCGCCGGCCGCGCCGGCGAGCAGGGCCTGAAGCTGTTCGACGCCGCCGGCTTCCCGCGCCGCGTGCGCTGGGACGAGATCGAGGCCGCCCGCCTGGCGCGCTGGCCCTACCTGCTGTGGGCGCCGGCGCTGCGCGTGCAGCTGCGCGACGGCCGCGTGCGCTGGCTCCCGCGCGAGACGCAGGGCCTGGCCGGGCTGCACGCCCTGGCGCTGCGCGTGGGCGGCCCGGCCCACCCGCTGGTGCAGGCGCTCGAGACGCCGCTGCACCGGCTGTGACCGGGCCGCCCGACGCGCGGCCTCAGGGCTGGGCCTGGTCGGGCTTGCTGTAGTCGCACACGCCCTGCGGGTGGATCTGCCGCAGCACGGCGATGTCCTCCGCCGTCGGCACCCAGGGCGCGTAGGTGCCGTCGGCCACGGCCGCCTCCACGGGCTTGAGCGCGCAGCGGTAGATGCCGCCTTCCAGCGGCGCACCGGCCACCGTGCGCGAGGTGCCGTAGATCGGGAAGCGCTTCGTGCATGCGCCGGCGCTCTGGCGGTCGAGGATGCCGGCCCACACCGACGGGCCCTCGGCGATGCGCCGGCCCTGCAGGTCGAAGCAGGCGTCGGCGGCGCGGGCGGGCCGGTTCTGCGCCACGCTGCGCCGCGGGTTGGCGCGGATGTTGGCCATCCACTCGTCCATCACCGCCAGGGCCTCCAGCGTCTGGCTGGCCTTGGGCACGCCGGGCGTGGTGTCGGTGAACCAGATCGCGAGGTTGCCGCTGTGGCCCATGCGGTCGCTCACGCGCTTGCGCACCGCGAACGACTGGTGCACGTTGTGCATGTCGAGCTCGCGCTCCATGTACTGGCGGTGGTCGATGGCGGGCACGTCGAGCCGGCCCGTGAACACGTGGCCCGAGGTGTAGGCCGCGCGCATGGCCAGCGGGTCGCCCGCGGTGCGCGGCGCCGGCAGCCCGGGCGGGGCCAGGTTCATGTTGCGGCTGCTCCAGGGGTTGAAGTAGCCGGGGATGGTGAGCGCCTTGTTCACCTCGGCCGCGCTGGTGCCGAAGAAGGGGAAGGTCTCCTGCGCCATCTCGCTGGGGTGCTTCCAGCCGCCGACGTGCCAGTTGAGGTGCAGGAACTCCGCCGGCGTGATGTGCCCGGCCTTGAGCGCGCCCAGGCCGTACTGCACGCCGACGTTGTCCCAGGTGGGGCGGGCCGCGCCCGTGGCGTCGACGCCGTAGACGTTGCGCAGGTCGTCGTAGTGCGTCCAGCGGATGGCGGCGATGTCGCTCTGCGGCTCGTAGTTGGCCTGGTTGGGGGCCTGGCCGAAGTGCGGGTTCATGGACAGCGGCGACAGCCCGCGCCAGCCCGGGATGCACTCGGTGGAGCCCTTGGCCGTGCTGTAGCCCAGCGCCGTCTTCAGCGGCGCCAGCGCGTCGTTGACGCGCGCGTTGTTGCCCACGTCGTCCTGCTCGGCGTTCATGCCCACCAGCCAGCTGCGCTGCTTGGTGACGCGCCACTTGGGGTTGGCGCGGTCGGTGGCGTCCATGTAGTGCTCGAGCAGCTCGCAGTCGCCCACGTGGATGGTCTGCGTGACCATGTCGGGGTAGCTCTGCACCGGCAGCAGGGCGTCGAGCACGCCCGGGTGGTTCTGCGCGATCACGTACTGCTGGATCGCACCGCCCGAGCCGCCCAGGCCCACGGTGTAGGTGGGCACGCCGTAGCGCTCGATGAAGCGCTCCTTGGTCATCATGGCGGTCTCGCCGGCCAGGTTGAGGTTGTAGTGGGTGCCGGTGTTGTTGCCGCTGCTGTGCACGATGGCGTAGCCCTGGCCCAGGATGTCGGGGTTCATGGAGCCGCCGTGCACCGTGCCCTGGCTGTGGCCGATGGCCACGCCGCCCTGGAACCAGTACAGCAGCTTGCCGTTCCAGCGGCTGGTGTCGTCCTGCGCCGGGCTGTCGGCCGCGGGCAGCGGCGCCAGCATGGCGATGCTGTAGAGGAAGCGGTTGATCGAGCCCACCTCGCGGCGCACGACGAAGTCCACCGTGCGGCCGTCGGCCAGCGTCGTCGTGCCCATGTCGGCCGGGCGGCTGCCGTCGGCGGGCAGGGGCACGAGGCCACCGCCCGTGGCGCGGCGGTACCAGTGGCTCACGAAGGTCTCGATGGAGCAGTCGCGGCTGTAGCCCACGACGTTGCCGTTGACGATCACCCGGTTGCCCGGCGGCGTGGCGCTGTCCACCAGCGGCTGGCGCGCGACGCCGGCCTGGATGGTGGTGCAGACGAAGGGCGTCTGCTGCGGGCCCGTGAACATGGGGCCGGTGATGGGGTGGTTGGTCAGCGTGAGGCGGTCGCGCAGGCCGCTGCCGCGGTGGTGCACCTCGAGGCGGTTCTCGCCGACGACGAGGCCCCGCACCACGCCCTCGAGGCGGTCGCCGCGCGACGCCAGCGGCATGCCGATGGGCCGGCCGTTGAGCCAGAGCTGGAGCTTGTCGTGCAGGCCGGGGGCGGCGCGCACGGCGATGCGGGCGTCGCCGCCCGACACCCACGCCGCCGGGCTCGACAGCAGCTGCAGCCGCACGACGGCGGCCTGGGGCGCGGCGGGGGGTGCGGCCTGCAGGCCGGCCGGCAGCAGGGCGGCGGCGGCCGCCCAGGCGATGAGGCGGGGGGATCGGTTCATCGTGTCTCCTCGTGTGGGGCCGCGGTGGGCCCCTTGTGGTGGCCAAGCGCCTTCTGCGGGCGCAGGGCAACCGTATGCCGATCGCCTCGCGGCAGACAGCGGGTCTGCCCGGATGCGGGCGCCGCCGGCCCTGCAAGCGCGCCGCCGCGCGCTGCGCGGCCGCAGGCCTAGCATCGCGGGCATGGCCACCCGGTTCGAACTGCGGGCCGCCACGCCGGGCGACGCGCCGCGCGTGGCGGAGATCCTGCTCGCGGCGCGCGCTGCGCACCTGCCGTACGCGCCCCTGGCCCACTCGGCGGCCGAGGTGCACGACTGGATCGCGCAGGTCCTGCTGCCGGCCGGCGGCGTGCGCGTGCTGGTGGCCGGCGGTGTGCCGCGGGCCATGGCCGCCCACGCCGTCGACAACGGCGTGGGCTGGATCGAGCAGCTCTACGTCGAGCCCGGCTTCAACGGCCGTGGCGGGGGCACGGCGCTGCTGCAGCGCGCGCTGGCCGAGCTGCACGCGGCCGGCGCGCACCCGGTGCGGCTGTGGTGCTTTCAGGCCAACACCGGCGCGCGCCGCTTCTACGAGCGCCACGGCTTCGTGGCGGTGGATTTCACCGACGGCCGCGGCAACGAGGAAGGCTGCCCCGATGTTCTTTACGAAAGATCAAGCTCGGGTTGACCCGATGTGGGGTACAGTCGCCTCGCGGATTCGCTCCGATCTTCTCGTTCGTCGGCTCTATTGAGTTTGACCGACGCCGCTGACTGCCACAGGCAGCGCCGTCGTGCTAGGCCCAGTTCTTCCATCGGTGAGTAGCGTTTAGGCGGCTTCCGTGCGTTTGCGCGGCAAGGGTGCCGTGCGGGCGCTTCAACCTCACACCGAAAGGAAAACTCCCATGGCCAACAAAGAAACCGGCACCGTCAAGTGGTTCAACGAGGGCAAGGGCTTCGGCTTCATCGCCCCCGATGGCGGCGGCAAGGACCTGTTCGCGCACTTCAAGGAAATCCAGGGCACGGGCTTCAAGACCCTGCTCGAGAACCAGCGCGTCGAATACGAGGTGACGCAGGGCCAGAAGGGCCCCCAGGCCTCGAACATCCGCGTCGTCAGCTGATCGATGCCGCTGCCGGCCCCGCTGGGGCCGCAGCGACCGGGGCGCGCTTCGGCGCGCCCTTTTTCTTTTCTGGCGGGCCACGGCCTGCGGGAGCGCGGCGTGAACAACCTTCAGCAAGCCACCGAGAAGATCTGCGAGCTCAAGGGCGGCCTGCTGGCCCTGGACGCCGTGGTCACCGCGCTCATCACCGCGCTGCCCGAGCCGCAGCGCGCCGAGATGGCCGGCGCCTTCGCGCAGTACACGGAGGTCGCGCGCTCGGTGCTGCTGAACGCGCCGATCTCCGAGCACACCATCAGCGCCTATGAGCACGAGGTGCGGCGCTACGGCGCGCTGCTCGAGCCGCCCGCCGCGGCGGGCTGAGCGCGCCTCAGGGGCCCGGCGCCCCGGCCTTGAACCAGCGCCCGATCAGCTCGCGCTCGGCTTCCGTGATCTGCGTGGCGTTGTTCTGCGGCATCAGCCGCAGCACCACCGACTGCTGGTAGATGGCCTGGGCGTGCTGCTGCACGAGCTCGGGCGTGTGCAGGGCCACGTTCTTCTGCGCCACCACGGCGTTGTGGCACACGGTGCAGCGCTGCTCGAGCACCGCCTTCAGCTCGGCGTAGGTGGCCGGCACGGCCGCCGCCGCCGCGGGTGCCGCCGGCCGCGGCGCGGGCTTGAGCGCCACCGCCAGGCCCAGCAGCAGCGCCGTGCCGACGGCCGCGTACTCCCAGGGCTGGCGCGTGCCGTTCACCAGCGCCTTGTGCCGCGCCACGAAGCTGTGGCGGATGAGCGCGCCGGCCAGCATCAGCACCACCAGCACCAGCCAGTTCCACGCGCCCTGGTAGAGCCAGCCGTAGTGGTTGGACAGCATGGCGATGAGCACCGGCAGCGTGAAGTAGGTGTTGTGCACGCTGCGCTGCTTGGCGCGCTGGCCGTGGATGGCCTCCACGGGCTGGCCGGACTTCATCTGCGCGATCACGGTCTTCTGGCCGGGGATGATCCAGAAGAAGACGTTGGCGCTCATGGCCGTGGCCAGCATGGCGCCCACCAGCAGGAAGGCCGCGCGGCCGGCGAACAGCTGGCAGGCCAGCCAAGAGGCGATCACCACGAACACGAACACGGCGACGCCCACCTTCAGGTCGCCGCCGACCTTGCCGTCCTTCTCGCCCAGCAGCCGGCAGAGGCCGTCGTAGAGCAGCCAGAACACCACCAGGAAGGCCAGCGACGCGCCCACCGCCTGCCAGGGCGCGGCCCAGGCGAAGACGTTGCGGTCGATGAGGAAGGTCTCGGCGTTGAACAGGTACAGCACCGCGAACAGCGCGAAGCCCGTGAGCCAGGTGCTGTAGCTCTCCCAGAAGAACCAGTGCAGGTGCTCGGGCAGCGTCTTGGGCGCCACGAGGTACTTCTGCGGGTTGTAGAAGCCGCCACCGTGCACCGCCCAGAGCTCGCCGTCCACGCCCTTGGCCTTGAGCTCGGGCGAGGTCGGCTTGACGAGGCTCGAGTCGAGGAAGACGAAGTAGAAGCTCGAGCCGATCCAGGCGATGGCGACGATGACGTGCGCCCAGCGCAGCAGCAGGTTGGCCCAGTCGAGCCAGTAGGTGAGGTCCATCAGGTGCTTCTCACGAGCCGCGGTAGGTGCTGTGGCTCCAGGGGCTCACGAGCAGCGGCACGTGGTAGTGGCCCGCCGCGTCGGCGATGCCGAAGTCGATCTGCACCGTGTCGATGAAGGGCGGCTCGGGCAGCGCCACGCCGCGGCCGCGGAAGTAGGGCGCCACCTCGAACAGCAGCCGCCAGCGGCCGACCGCCATGCTGTCGCCCTCGAGCAGCCTGCCGTCGGCGCGGCCGTCGGCGTTGAGCACGACGCGCTTGACCGTGGCGGCGCTGCCGTCGGGCGCCACGCGCTGCAGCGTGACGGCCATGCCGGCGGCCGGGCAGCCGTGGGCGGTGTCGAGGACGTGGGTGCTGAGGTGGCCCATGGCGGCTTCGGGGTGGCGGGCAACGCGGGTTGCCGCGGGGGTGTGGGAGGCGGGCAAAGTGTATACAGTCGCGTACACACGTCAACGCGCCAAACCCGCGACCGCCACCACCCGCCCCTGCCGATGACCCGCAGCGCCACGCCCAGCCCCGGCCTCCACGG
>ERZ1066136.1476-NODE-1476-length-11917-cov-11.379447_pt1 | contig 11917 bp, 10 predicted proteins | sample MGYA00382783_ERZ1066136 | MGnify/ENA primary metagenome ERZ1066136 (study PRJEB33369, sample SAMEA5778366) | biofilm metagenome | biome: Industrial cooling water; feature: Water cooling tower basin; material: Biofilm | place: United Arab Emirates | collected... | reverse complement strand
AGCGCATGCTGCAGGAGGCGGTCGACGCGCTGTTCGACAACGGGCGTCGCTCCAAGGCGATCCGCGGCCGCGGCAAGCGTCCGCTCAAGTCGCTGTCGGACATGCTCAAGGGCAAGCAGGGCCGGTTCCGTCAGAACCTGCTCGGCAAGCGCGTGGACTACTCGGGCCGCTCGGTGATCGTCGTCGGTCCGGAGCTCAAGCTGCACCAGTGCGGCCTGCCCAAGGCGATGGCGCTCGAGCTTTTCAAGCCGTTCATCATCCACAAGCTGGTCGACAAGGGGATCGCCGAGACGGTCAAGCGCGCCAAGAAGATCGTGGAGCGCGAGAGCCCCGAGGTGTACGAGATCCTCGAGGAGATCATCCGCGACCATCCGGTGCTCCTGAACCGTGCGCCGACGCTCCACCGCCTGGGCATCCAGGCGTTCGAGCCGGTGCTGGTCGAGGGGAAGGCGATCCGCATCCACCCGCTGGTGTGCGCCGCCTTCAACGCGGACTTCGACGGCGACCAGATGGCGGTGCACGTGCCGCTGTCGTTCGAGGCGCAGATCGAGGCGCGCGTCCTCATGCTGTCGAGCAACAACATCCTCAAGCCGGCCGACGGCCGCCCGGTCGCGGAGCCGTCGCAGGACATCGTCCTCGGCTGCTACGTCGCCACCAAGGCGCCGGCCGACTTCGACGCGCTGCGCAAGGACCCGGCGCGCGTCGCGCAGCTGCGCGTCTTCGCGTCGGTGGCCGAGGCCGAGACGGCGCTCGCGCTCGGACAGCTCGTCCGCGCGACGCCGGTGCGCTATCGCCTGCCGGACACCGGCGAGGTGGTCGTCACCACGGCCGGCCGCGTGCTCTTCAGCGGCATCGTCCCGCGTGCGCTCGGCTTCCGCAACGAGGACATGAAGAAGAAGGCGCTCGGCGCCCTCGTCTTCGAGAGCTACCGCAAGGCCGGTCTCGCCGAGACGGTGTCGTTCCTCGACCGGCTCAAGGAGTTCGGCTTCACCAACGCGACCCGCGCGGGCGTCTCGATCGGCATCGAGGACCTGCACATCCCGGTCGAGAAGGAGGAGCTCCTCAAGGAGGCCGCCGAGCGCATCGAGCGCTTCACGCGCGCCTACCAGACGGGCAACATCACGAACGGCGAACGCTACAACAAGGTGATCGACACCTGGACGCACGCGAACACCGACATCGCCGACGCGATGGTCAAGGCGATGCGCGCGAGCCAGGGCGGCTTCAACCCCGTGTTCATGATGTTCGACTCGGGGTCGCGTGGCTCGCGTGACCAGATCCGCCAGCTGGCGGGGATGCGCGGCCTCATGGCCAAGCCGCAGAAGAAGCTCACCGGCGGCATCGGCGAGATCATCGAGAGCCCGATCAAGTCGAACTTCCGCGAGGGGCTCTCGGTCCTCGAGTACTTCATCTCGACGCACGGCGCCCGCAAGGGTCTCGCCGACACGGCGCTCAAGACCGCCGATGCCGGCTACCTGACGCGTCGTCTCTGCGACGTCGCGCAGGACGTGACGATCGCCGAGGACGATTGCGGCACGCTCGGCGGCATCCAGATGGAAGCGCTCAAGGACGGCGAGGACGTGATCGAGCCGCTGCACGAGCGCATCGTGGGCAACGTCGCGGCCGAGGACGTGTTCGATCCGTTCGAGCGCGACGAAGCCGGGCGCCCGCGCCTCCTGATCGAGGCGGGGACGCTGATCGACGAGGACATGGCGAAGATGGTCGAGGAGGCGAACATCGAGACGGTGAAGATCCGTTCGGTGCTCACCTGCGAGGCCAAGCGCGGACTCTGCCGCATGTGCTACGGCCGCAACCTCGCCACCATGGCGATGGTCGACATCGGCGAGGCGGTCGGCATCATCGCCGCGCAGTCGATCGGCGAGCCGGGGACGCAGCTCACGCTGCGCACCTTCCACATCGGCGGCTCGGCGGCGCGTATCGCGGGCGAGACGGTCAAGCGCAGCAAGTTCGCGGGGACGGTCCGGTTCGGCGACCGCCTGAGCTATGTCACGAACGCCGAGGGCAAGCGCATCGTCACGTCGTACGAGGGTGAGCTGAGCATCGTCTCGGACGCCTCGGTCGGCGCGCGACTCCTCGTGCCGCTCGGCGCCGAACTCCTCGTCGACGACGGGGGGACGGTGCGCAAGGACGACGTCATCTTCTCGTGGGATCCGTACGTCAACCCGGTCATCACCGACGTGGGCGGCACGGTGCACTTCGTCGACCTCGTCGACGGCGTGACGATCTCCGACGAGCTCGACGAACTCACCGGCCTGCGCGAGCGTCGTGTCGCCGAGGACCGCGACAAGAAGCTGCATCCGCACATCGAGATCCTCGATGCGGCGGGCAAGCGCATCCGCGACTTCGTCGTCCCGGTCAACTCGAAGCTCGAGGTCGAGGACGGCCAGGAGATCACGCCGGGCACGATCCTCGTGAAGGCGGAGCGCGATGCGGGCAAGTCGCGCGACATCACCGGCGGTCTGCCGCGCGTCGCCGAGCTGTTCGAGGCGCGTCGTCCCAAGGATCCCGCGACGATCACCGAGATCGACGGTGTCGTGCGCTTCGGCGACATCAAGCGCGGCAAGCGCGAGATCCGCGTGATTCCGACGGACAACCAGTGGCAGGTGATCGAGGGCGAGGAGGCCCGCGTCTACGAGGTCCCGTCGGGCAAGCACCTGCGCGTGCACGAGGGCGACCGCGTGCGCGCCGGCGACCGTCTCTCCGAAGGGCCGGTCAACCCGCACGACATCCTCGCGATCAAGGGCCCCCGCGCGGTGCAGGAGTACCTGCTCAACGAGGTGCAGGAGGTCTACCGCCTGCAGGGCGTGAAGATCAACGACAAGCACATCGGCGTGATCGTGCGCCAGATGCTGCAGAAGGTCCGCATCACCGAGTCGGGGGAGACGGAGTTCCTCGAGGGCGAGCACGTCGAGCGCCCGCTCTGGATCGCGGAGAACGAGACGGTCGAGGGACGTGGCGGACAGCCGGCGCAGGCCGAGCCGCTCCTCCTCGGCATCACGAAGGCGTCGCTCACCACGCAGAGCTTCATCAGCGCGGCGAGCTTCCAGGAGACCACCCGCGTGCTCACGGATGCAGCGATCCGCGGCTCGCAGGACGACCTGCTCGGCCTGAAGGAGAACATCATCATCGGCCACCTCATCCCGGCAGGCACGGGGCAGTACCGCTACACCGAGGTGGACATCGAGGGGATCGAGCCGCCGCCGATGCCGGAATCGGCGTACGACGCGAGCCAGTCGTACCTCGAGCCGCCGGGGATCACCCCGCTCTCGATGCCGGCCCCCGCCGGCATGCCGATGGGCGCCGACGATCTCTGATCGGCAGCGACCTGCACGACAGGAACCGCCCCGGGTGCTTCGGCATCCGGGGCGGTTTCGCGTCCTGTACTCGAGTGAGAGGGGAGATCGCGAACGGCACGCCGCGGAGATGCGGGGGGACGCGAGGGGACGCGGAGGAACGCTTTGGAAACAGCCGTCTCCGTCCTCCGGTCCCCTCCGTTCCTCAGATTTTCATGGTGTGTTCGAGATCTTGAACTACTCGGGACTTCGGAGAAACGGAGACGACCGGAGGACGGAGACAGCTGTTTCAACAGTCGGTTCTCCGCGTCCCCTCGCGTCCCCCCGCATCTCCGCGGCCTGCGGTGCCTTCGGCTCGCACTCACGAGGAGTAGCGGCGACGGTGCGGGACCGACCGAAAGTCCGTTGACCCTGCCGGCCGGTGCCGGTAGTTTCGTTGGTCTGTCCCGTGCCGCGCCCCACATCCGGGGGGCGATCCACGTAGCGTCAGGAGTCCGGACAGGCCTGCTTCACGAATTCATGCCGACGATCAACCAGCTCGTCCGCCGCGCCCGCAAGGACGCCGTGGACAAGGGGAAGTCGCCCGCCCTCAAGGCGAACCCCTTCAAGCGCGGAGTCTGCACCCGCGTCTACACGACCACGCCCAAGAAGCCGAACTCGGCGCTCCGCAAGGTCGCCAAGGTCCGGCTCACCAACGGAATCGAGGTCATCGCCTACATCCCCGGTGAAGGCCACAACCTGCAGGAGCATTCGATCGTGCTCGTGCGCGGTGGTCGCGTGAAGGACCTGCCGGGTGTGCGCTACCACATCGTGCGCGGTACGCTCGACGCCTCGGGCGTCAACGGCCGCAACCAGAGCCGCTCGAAGTACGGCACGAAGAAGCCGAAGCCGGGCCAGGCCGCCGCGACCGGCAAGGGAGGGAAGAAGAAGTGAGCCGCCGCAAGAAGAGCGTCAAGCGCATCATCCTGCCCGACGCACGCTACGACAGCCAGACCGTCAGCAAGTTCATCAACAACCTGATGCTGCAGGGCCGCAAGGCCACCGCCGAGCGGATCTTCTACGAGGCGATGGACCTCGTCGAGAACCGCACGCAGCAGCCGGGTGTCAACATCTTCAAGCAGGCGCTCAACAACCTCAAGCCGGTCGTCGAGGTCAAGAGCCGCCGCGTCGGTGGCGCCACGTACCAGGTGCCGGTCGAGGTCCGTCCGGACCGCCGCACCGCCCTCGCGATGCGCTGGCTCATCGGCTACTCGCGCGAGCGCAACGAGAAGAGCATGCCCGAGCGCCTCGCCGCCGAGGTGATCGCGGCGTCCAAGGGCGAAGGCAACGCGGTCAAGAAGAAGGAAGACACGCACCGCATGGCCGAAGCCAACAAGGCCTTCGCGCACTACCGCTGGTAAGCGCGTCGTTCCACGCGGAACACGTCACGCCCCCGTCGGTCCTGACCGACGGGGGCGTCGCGTTTCGCGCGGGATCGTTCACTGCCGACCGCGGAGATGCGGGGCTGCGCGAGGGAACGCGGAGAACCGACTGTGGAAACAGCAGTCTCCGTCCTCCGGTCGTCTCCGTTTCTCCGAAGTTCCCTGGCAGTTCAAGATTTCGAACAGACATGGAAGATCCGAGGAACGGAGAGGACCGGAGGACGGAGACAGCTGTTTCCACAGTCGGTTCTCCGCGTTCCCTCGCGCGCCCCCGCATCTCCGCGGTCTGCCGTTCCGTCATCTCGATCGAAACAGCTCACCGCGCACCGCGCGACCGGGCGGCGTCGATCGCGCGTTGCACGTCGCGCCAGTCGTAGAAGTGGAACGTGCCGGGATCGTTCATCATCACGAGCATGCCGGCGGGGAAGCGTGGGCCGAGGGGGCGTGCGGTGATGTCGAGGCCATCGGTCTCGTTGGCGCGCACGGGAATCACCGCGAGCAGCGGGTGCGTCCGCCCTTCGCGTGCGAAGACGTGGATGCGGTGCCCCTGCTGGTCCGAGAGGACGATGTAGCCGGTCGAGTCGCTCGTGGAATGGATCGCGAGCCCCTCGTGGTCCGACACCACGCCGGTCGTCGCGAAGAGCGAGAGTTCGGCGTCACCCGAATCCGGATCGGCGTGGTACTGCCGCACGCCGACGGTCTCGTCGGCGTAGTAGACCATCCCCTGCGCGTCGTCCACGAGGATCGCCTCGATCTCCTTCTTCCCACTGTAGGTGCCGAATGCGCGCACCTTGGTCGCGCGCACCGTGCCGCCGACGAGTTCGAGCCGGTACTGCCACAGATAGCCCGTCGCCGGGCCGCTCTTGCCGCCGACGATCGCGAAGACGGCGCCGTCGCGGGGCCGCCGGTAGATCGCGATGCCCATCGGCGCACGCGACGTGTCGCCATCGAAGACGACGATGCCGCCGCCGTCGATCGCGCGCATGTCGGGGAGCGAGAAGACGCGGATCATCTGTCGACGCCGCTCGGTCGCGACGGCGATGTCCACCACGCGACCGTCGGCGCCGGTGAGTCGCGTCTGCGCATCGACGTTGTTCATCCGACGCAGCGGGCGGACGGTGCGCGCCGTGTCGATCCGGCCGGCGAGGTCGAAGACGTAGATGCCACCGGTGCTGTCGCCCTTGTCGGTGCCGAGGACGATGCTGCGGGAGACGTCCGCCGTGTCGATCCAGATCGCGGGATCGTCGCTGTCGCCATCGACCGCCTGCGTCACGACCACGGGGACGAGCGTGTCGGATACGAGCGGCAGCGCGGTCGCCGACGTGTCGTCGGTCGCACCGGTGCGTGCCGCCGCACGCGATCCGGCGTCGCGCCCGCAGCCGACGAGCGACAGGGTGCTGACGAGGACGACCAACGTCGCGGGGTGCGCGGCGCGAACGAGCGCGCGGCGCGATCGGAGGAGGGGAGTGGCTCGCATCGCCCGACGATCGTGTCGCACGAGCCCGCTCGCCACGGTCGCGACCGATGTGTGACACATCGCTCGATGCACCGTCCTCCCGACGAACACGCTCGGCCTTGGTCCCGGCCCCGTCCGCCTCCATCCTTCGGCTCGCCCATGCCGCCGTCCGCCCCTCACGACTCGACCGCCGCCATGCTGCCGACTCCGCACCCGCAGGTCGTCGCGCGCACCCTGCCGGACGGCGCGGTGCTCTTTCATCCGGCGACGGAGACGTACTTCGGGCTCAACGCCACGGGCACGCTGGTCTGGGAGGCGATGGTCGACGGCGCGCGAGATGTCGATGCGGTCGTCGCGCGACTCGCGGCGGCCCATCCGGAGGTCGCGCCCGACGTCCTGCGCGGCGATGTCGTGGCCCTGCTCGCCGAACTCGACGCCGCCGGGCTCGTTCAGGCGTGACCGGGCGCCGTCCGCGCGCCGCCATCGTGGCCGTGGCGGCGATCGATGCGGTCCGTGCGGCGGCGACGGTGGTGCGGGTGCGACGCATGCTCGCGGGGCGTGCGATCGGCACGCTCGTGGAGACGGGCGGCGCAGCGCCGGCCGATCGGGCACCCGACGCCACACGCGGCTCCCTCCCGCACGACACGCCGCACGACTCGCGGGCCGTCATCGGACACTGGCGTGCCGCGGTCGATCGGGCACTCGCCCTCCTCCCCGGTGACACGGGATGTCTCGTCCGGGCCACGACCCTCAGCCGCCACCTCGTGGCCGCGGGACTGGACGCGACCGTGCGCATCGGGGTGCGCCGGACGGGCACTCGTCTCGACGCACACGCCTGGGTCGAGGTGGATGGTCGGCCGGTCGGAGAGCCTGCCTCCCATGTGGCCGGCTTCCTGCCGCTCGACGGCGTGACGCTTCGATGAGCGCAGGCGTCCCTGCCGGTGAGGGACGACGGGCCCTGTGGCGGACACGTCCCTTCGCCTACCTTCAGAACATCCCCGATGGAGACTCGCATGTACGAACGTCCGCGCCTCGAACGCTTCGGCACGTTCCGCGAACTGACGCAGCTGTCGCCCGCCATGGGTGTCCCAATCAATCCGGACATCGTCAATGGCGGTGCCGCGTCGTGCGACTGTCTCCCGCCCACCGCGCCGCCGGGCGGCGGACGGTCGTGATCGCGGGCTGACCGCCCCACGATGCGGCCCCACCCGGCCGGATCGAACGCCCGGTACGCCTGCTTCGGCGGGATCCTCGAGTCCGATCGCGTGCTGCCCGGGCTTCGCCCGGCATCGGACGCAGCCGGCCCGGCATCGTGGCGCTTCCGTACCGTCGCACGGGGCGCCGATGCGCCGGCCGACCAGGCGCGTGCCCTCGGCACGGTTCGCGTCGCCGACGGGCCCACGATCTCTCTGCGCGCGTATGCCGATGGCGTCCACCGGCTCGACGTGAGCGACACCGGTCTGTACCTCGTGCGCGACGCCGACGTGGCGCACGCCCCGACCCCCGATGCCGACGCGCGTGCGATCGCGCTCGACGTCGTGGGGCACGTCTTGCCCCTGCTGCTGCATCGTGCGGGCGCGTGGCCACTGCACGCGAGCGCCGTCGCCACCGACGCGGGGGCGCTGGTGCTGGTCGGCGCACGCGGTGCGGGCAAGTCGACGCTCGCCGCCGCCTGTACTGCCGCCGGAGCGCCGCTCGTCGCCGACGACACCGCGGTGATCGAGTCCGGCCCGCCGACGCGCATCCGTGCTGCCGGTCTCCCGCTTCGCGTGCGTCCCGACGTCGCCGACGCGCTCGGTGTGGCGGGCGAGGACGATGGCTGGGGCAAGCGCCGGCTCGACGTCGTGCAGTCGTCGGACGGCGATCTCCCCGTCGCCGCGGTGCTGCTCGTGCAACCGTCCGCGGCGGGCGAGGCGCTCATCGAGCCGATGGTACCGCGCGCCGCGATCGCGACGCTCGCCGCGTCGTCCAAGCTCGCCGCGCTTCTCGGCCCGGAGTACGCACCGGACGCGCTCCTCGCCGCGGCGCGGCTCGTCGAGTCGGTGCCGGTGCGACGCCTCGTCATCCCCCGCGATCTCGCCGCGCTGCCGCGCGTCGCGCGGGCACTGCTCGCGAGCGCCGGACGCGCGGTGGCCGCATGAGCGACGCACCGCTCGTCCGCCTCGAAGGAGTCACCAAGCGCTTCCGCGCCGATCGATCGCTCTGGCGACGGCTGCGGGGCGATCCCGCGACCGCACCGCGCGCCGTCATCGACGACCTCACGCTCGACGTGCGCCCCGGCGAGATCCTCGGCATCGTCGGGGCGAACGGAGCGGGCAAGACGACGCTGCTCAAGCTCGTGAGCGGCGCGCTCGTCCCCGATGCCGGGCGCGTGACGATCGAGGGGCGCGAGGCGAGGGCTGCCGCCCATCGGATCGCCGTCGTGCCGGCGGACGAACGTGCGCTTTTCTGGCGTGCATCGGCGTGGGAGAACGTGCGCCTCTTCGGCGCGCTGCACGGTCTCACGGGCGACACGCTCGACACGGCGGTGGACGAGGCGCTCGACGTCGTCGGCATCGGCCACACCGGCGCACAGCTCGTGGGCGCCTTCTCGAGCGGCATGCGGCAACGCGTGCTGCTCGCGCGCGCACTCGTGACGTGTGCGCCGCTGCTCGTCCTCGACGAGCCGACGCGATCGCTCGATCCGGTGAGCGCGCGCGAGTTGCGCGCCTTCGTGCGCGAGATCGTCGAACGGCGCGCGGGCACCACCGTGCTGCTCGCGACGCACGCCACCGATGAAGCGCTCGCGCTCTGCGATCGTGCGGCGTTGCTCGTGCGCGGACGACTCGTCGCAGCGGACGCACTGTGCGCGCTCGGTGCAGCGCTGCGCGGCACGCGCGTGCGCGCACGCGTCGCGGCCGAGCATGCGGCGCGCGCCCGCGTGCTGCTGCACGTGCGCGGCGAGTCGCTCCCGCCCGCGCGCGACGGATGGGTGGAGCTCGAATCGGAGCTCCCCGACGCGACGCACCTGCCGCTCGTGCTCGAGGCGCTGGTCCGCGCCGGCGTACGCGTGGCGGAGTACGGGGCGGTGTCGCCGACGCTCGCCGATCTGCTGGAACGCGCCGAAGCGACGCTCGATGCCGGCGCCCCGCCGCGGGAGGCCGCCGTTGCGTGAGGCGCTCGCCATCGCGCGCATCTACGTGCGGTCGATGCTGACGTATCGCACGCGCACGGTGCTCTCGTTCGCGTCCACGCTCATCGCGATCGTACCCGTCTACTTCGTCGCCGTCGCGCTGCGCGATTTCGCCGCGCCGGCGGTGCGCGGGCTCGCGCCCGACTACTTCGGCTACGTGCTCGTCGGCGCGATCGGGGCGTACGTGGTCGCCGAGGCGGCGGGCGCACTCCCGGCGATCGTGAACTCGTACATCACGTCCGGCATGCTCGAACAGCTGCTGGGTACACCGGCGCGATGGCCGTCGGTGCTCGCGGGGCTGTCGTTCTACGGCTTCGTGTGGGTCGCGATCCGTGCGCTCCTCGTGCTCGCGGCGGGGTGGATCCTCGGCGAATCGATGCACTGGCATCGTGCCGGCGAGGCCGCGCTCGTCTTCGCGCTGGTGGCGTTGCTGGTGCTTCCGATCGGTCTCGTGGGGGCGGCCAGCGTGATCGTCACGCGCTCGTCGCTTTACCTGCCACAGGCCGCACTCGCCCTCGCGACGCTGTTCGGCTCCGTGTACTTCCCGCCGTCGGCGTTGCCGCCGTCGCTGATCGCCGTCGGCGAGGCGATGCCGCTCACCACCGCCCTGTCCGCCGCACGCCGTGTCCTGCTGCTCGACGCCCCGCTCGTGTCGGTGCTGCCGTCGCTCGCGCCGGTGCTCGCGTGGGCGCTGGGCGGGCTCGCGCTGGGTGGGGGCACGTTCGCGCTCGCGTTGCGGCACGCGCGGCGCGCGGGGACGCTCACGCAGTACTGACGCGGTCCGTCGGCTCGCGGGCGCGTTCCCCACGGAGCGCGCCGCGTCGTACCGCAACGCATCGCATCACCCGATCCGCTCCCAGCCAACCATCCGCACGCGATGCTCGGGCTTCTCGATCGTGCCACCGCGTGGCGCCTGCTCGCACCATCGGCGCGGCTGGTGGTCGCGAGCGTCCGCGACGGCGCGGGACACGAGCCGCCGCGATGGGACGCGGTTGCGCCGGCGACGCTGCTCGCACTGGCGAGCCACGAGCGGTGCGAGCGCGCGCTGCTCGCGCTGGCGGAGCGCGCGCCGGCGGGGGCCGTGCCGCCCGCGCTGCTGGACGGGTTGCGGCAGCGCGCGCGGGTGGCGGGCTTCCGAGCGCTGGGGCTCGGCGAAGGGGCCGAGGCGGCGCTGGACGCACTGGATCGCGCGGGGATCTCCGCCGTCTGGCTCAAGGGGGCCGGGCTGGCGCTGGCGCACGGCGACGATGGCTTCCTGCAGCGGCCGATGGGCGACATCGACCTGCTCGTCCACCGGGAGCAGCTGCCCGACGCCGCGCGGGCGCTCGAGCAGGCCGGGTGGCAGTCCGGCGGCGGCGCGGATGCCTACATGTCTGCGCACCATCACCTCGCGCCGTTCCGGTGGCGCGGCGATCCGCTGGTGCGGCTCGAGCTGCATCACGCGGTCTGGGCGCCGGGCCATCCGTTCCCCGCGGTCGGGCCGGACGAGTGGGTGGCGGCGGCGCGCACCGTCGTGTGGCGGGGGCGCCGCGTGCCGGTGCCGTCATCGGCGTGGGCGCTGGCGCACGCGGGGGCGCACTGGGCGTGGTCGCACGAGGGGGCGGTGGGGAGCTGGCAGTGGTTGCGCGACGTGGTCGCTCTCGCTCCGCAACTGTCGCTGGCCGAGCTCGACGGGGCGGCGCGGCGGCTCGGTGTCGTGCGGCCGGTCGGGTGGGCGCTGCGGGTCGCGTCGCTCGTGGGCGTACTGCCGGCGGCGCTCGAGCCGGCGACGGCGTGGCGCGGTCGGCTTCCGATCGGGATGTCGGGGGTGGCGGAGCGGCAGTGGATCCTGCGGGCGTTCGCGGCGGGGGCCTCCACGCCGGGCGTGGCTTGGGACCGGTGGTGGTGGCGGCGCGCGATGGGTGGGCTGGGCGACGCGACCCGGGCGTGGCCGTGGGCGGTGGGGATCGGTACGGCGGGGGACTCGGCGGAGTCACGGGAGAGGTCGGGGCCGGGCGGCCGGCACGCGCGGGTGGGTGGGCTCTCGGTCGCGCGACTCGGCCGATGGCGCGGCTATCTGCGGCGGGTCGTCCGGGGGGCGTGACGGGCGAGGAGGGCCCGGCCCCGAGTGCGTCGGAAGGTGCGCTCCGGCATTGACTTCGGGGCCGGTCCCGGTAGTTTCCCGCGTCTGCCCCGTTCAGGGGTCGCTGGCGCCACCACGGCAGCCGCGGCCCGACAACCGAACCGTCGCCTCGTGCGGCGCGCCATGGGTCCCCGGATCGCGAGATCCGCACCCGGCGGCAGCGGATGGATATCGGCCCCTGCGGGGCGCCTGGATCCATTCGGTTTTTTGTTGGACCAAACCGGCCTCCGGGCCCAGCAGAGACCGATCCCATGCCTCGCACGACACCGCTCGAGCACTACCGGAACATCGGCATCATGGCGCACATCGATGCCGGCAAGACGACGACGACCGAGCGCATCCTCTACTATACCGGCAAGTCGCACAAGATCGGCGAAGTGCACGACGGCGCCGCGACGATGGACTGGATGGAGCAGGAGCAGGAGCGCGGCA
>ERZ1066136.1475-NODE-1475-length-11918-cov-6.086825_pt1 | contig 11918 bp, 9 predicted proteins | sample MGYA00382783_ERZ1066136 | MGnify/ENA primary metagenome ERZ1066136 (study PRJEB33369, sample SAMEA5778366) | biofilm metagenome | biome: Industrial cooling water; feature: Water cooling tower basin; material: Biofilm | place: United Arab Emirates | collected... | reverse complement strand
AGCGGGGAATGATTACCTCGATGGCGGCGACGCTAACGACCAATTATCGGGCGGCGATGGCAACGACCAATTGTTCGGTCAAGCGGGAAACGATACCCTGGCAGGCGATCGCGGCAATGACTACCTCGAAGGCGGTAGCGGCGATGACTCGCTCTCCGGCGGCAATGCCAACGACCAACTTTATGGTCAAGTTGGTAATGACATCATCGATGGTGGAGTGGGTGACGACTACCTCGAAGGCGGGGAGGGCGATGACTCTTTAACCGGCGGAGATGGTCGCGATCAACTCTACGGTCAAGCTGGTAATGATAGCCTTAATGCTGGCGCTAGCGATGACTATCTCGAAGGCGGGGATGGTAAAGACACCTTGTTTGGTGGCAATAACAACGACCAACTTTACGGTCAAGCTGGCGACGATTACCTGGATGGCGGCGACGGCATTGACTTACTCGCTGGTGGAGAAGGTAACGATACCTTGATTGGGCAAGGAGGAGATGATTCTATTTCAGGGAATGTCGGAAATGACTCGCTTAACGGTGGTGCTGGCGACGATATAGTCGAAGGTGGAGAAGGTGACGATCTGCTGTTTGGCGGTGCGGGATTGGATAGTCTTTATGGCGGTAGCGGTGAAGATCGATTCGCACTGGTGACTGGGGCGGGTGCGGATGTTATCTTCAACTTTATGATGGAGAGCGATCGCTTGCTCTTAACCAACTCTCTCACCTTCGCTCAGCTGAAAATTGTCCAAGGCACCGGCAATAACGCCGCCAATACTTTGATTCTGTGGCAAAACAACAACGAACTCTTAGCTACCGTTTTGGGAGTACAAGCCAATACCCTCACCAGCGATCGCTTTACCCTCGTTTAAACTGTTGCAGGGTGCGTTAGGCTCTAGCCATAATGCACCCTAGAAATAGCGCAGATTGCAGTCATAAAAATCAAGGTATACCTTTGTTTGTATAGCGGCACCCTTAAGGGTGCCGCTATACAAACGAAGCCAAAAGGCTGTACCTCATAGGTAAAGCAATCTGGTGTAAGTGCGATCGCTCCTCAAAATACCCTCAATCAATGCCAAATTGTCCCCGCTGTCACCAACCCGTCAAACCCCAAGCAGTCGAATGTCCTCACTGCCGCGCGGTGCTGAAAGCCTACGGTCATCCCGGCATTCCCGTACATCGCGCGACTGGGGAAGCATCTTTATGCGATACTTGCACCTATCACGAAGACGATAGCTGTACTTTTCCCAAGCGCCCCTATGCTAAGGAATGTACGCTTTACCAAGACCGAGCTTTAAAAGACTTGTATCAAAAACAACAGCAAAACTCGCGTCCGTCGATGAGGCTGTGGTTGCGGCGCAACACAATCTGGTTTGTGCTTTTAGGTCTGATCGGTTTCAGTTTTATTGTGGCTTTATTGCGGTAGCCGAAAGCACGCTCACCGTAGATGAATGGGTTTCAATTGTAGGCGTTACATCTAGATCTGTTGATTTATCTAGGTGGGCCGCTTTTTCTTGAAAAACTGCCAGGTCAAACCAGAAAGTTGTACCCACGCCCACTTCGCTGACTAGGCGAATTTGAGTGTGATGTTTATCGATGATATTTCTCACAATTGAAAGTCCTAGTCCAGTTCCTTCCTTAGTATGAACCCGGTTTTCTACCCGGAAAAAGCGATCGAAAATTGCCTGTTGATCTTCTGGCGCGATGCCAATACCCGTATCCGAAACTTCCAGGCGTACCGGCCCGATTTTTGGTTCGACGGTATAAGCCCGAATTGCTACTCTTCCGCCTGCTTCGGTAAACTTAATTGCATTGCCAACTAAATTTGTCAGTACTTGCAGCAATAGATCGTAGTTACCCAAAACCAGGGGCAAGTTAGAGTCAACTTCTTGAATCAACTCAATCCCTTGATCTTTGGCATTCAGCTGATAAGTTCTGAGAGTTTGATCGACAATTTGCGCGATATCTAATCCATCAAAATGATAAATTCGGCAGGAAGTTTCCAGTCGCGATAAATCTAGCACGTCGTTGACGAGGCGAGTGAGACGATCTGTTTCGCGATTGGCTGTTTGGAGAAAGTCCCGCCTTTGGTCTTCGTTGAGGTCTTCGCCATACTCGTGCAGCGTTTCGATGAAAGATTTGATATTAAATAACGGCGTTCTCAGTTCGTGGGAAACGTTGCTAATAAACTGACTTTTGGCTTCGTTTAATTCTACTTCGCGGGTAATATCTTGTACCGTCATGGCAATGCCTTTGATGCTATCTCGGTATTGGTCGAGGACGGTAGTGAGGAGAATGCGAACGGTGCGGTTGGTTGGGTGGGTAAGAGTGATGCGGAATTCGGCTTCGCGATCGCCTTCCCCTGTCGTCATTTTATACAACGGTCGCGTCAACTCTGCCGAAACTGGCGCTGGCAGGCTATACAGCACATTTGACCCTACCAAATCGTTGCCATCCCAGCCAAACATCTGCCTTGCCGTGGTATTGACTAAAATCACTTGCAAGTTAGTATCGAGCAGCACAGCGCCATCGGCAATCGTCGAAACTAGGGTTTCCAGTTTGGCTTTTTCTGCGGTTAATTCTTCTATATTTTGCTCTTCATAACGCTCTAGCTTTTCCGCCATTTCGTTGAAGCTTTCAATTAACTCGCCGAGTTCGCCGCCGTGGGGCAAGTCTATGCGCTGCTTAAAGTTCCCCGTAGCGATATTTTTCACTCCAGTCACCAGTTCTTTAATCGGCCTGGTGATGGTAAGAGCGTTAATCACGCCGCCCAAAATCACCATCGCCCAAATCGAGATAAAAACGGCTATCGTCACATCCCGCGTCAAGTTTGAGGAAGTGACGACGGTGGGATTGGGATTGATCCCAATAGCCAGAATTCCCAAATACTTCCCTTCTTGGTAGACGGGGACAAACACATCGGTGACTTCGCCATCGGGGGTGCGGTGCTGCCGCACCATTGGCAATTCAGCATTGGCAAGGTAATCTGCTGGGAGCTGAATTCGACGCTCTAGGGTAAGCGAGGTTTGCACTTCCGATTCCGAAAACGGAATGCCAAAGAAAATTTTTCCTTCTTTGTCAGCGTAGAGCATGTAGCGCACGCTGGAGGTGCTGGCGTAGAAGCGTTGGGAAAAGCGAGCGACGTCAGTCAGGTCGTTTTCTGCGATCAAAGGCGCAACGTTCGTCGCCAGCAGAATACCTAAATCGCGACCGAAGCGAGTATCGTTGAGACGCGCATCCTGTTGAATTGAGTTGACTGCCCAGAAGGTGAGGCCACTCATGAATAGGGAAACCACTAAAGTCGCCGCCGCCATTAGCCTTGTCTGAAGGGTAAACTCAGACCACCAATGAGCGATCGCTTCTCGGATTGTTTTCAGGAGAGCCAACATTTGGGGAATCTTTGGGTTTTGGTTTTTAATTAAGCACGATAGCCCCTAGCAGGTATTTGTGCTTTTACATTAATCATTACCAGTTTGGACAAATTCAGCAAGGAACCATAGATAAAGATTCCCGATAATTAGGTTAGCGAAGCGGCAGAGGAGACAAGGAGGACAAGGAGGACAAGGAGGACAAGGAGGACAAGGAGGACAAGGAAGTAGAAGTAATTACTTCCTCAGCTCCCCCAGCTCCCTCAGCTCCCCCAGCTCAAGAAAGCTCCCCCAGCTCCCTCAGCTCCCTCAGCTCTCTTACCTAACGCGCCAGCCAATATCGCGCCGGTAGTACTTGCCTTCAAAATCGATACAATTTACGGCGGCGTAGGCTTTGGCGATCGCTTGCTCAAAATTCTCGCCGATTGCTGTCACCCCCAGCACTCGCCCACCATCAGTTAATATCTGGTTTTCCCGCAATTGCGTTCCGGCGTGAAACACAATCGCTTCCTGGGCTTCGGCTTCTGCAATGCCGGTAATAACTTTCCCTTTTTCGTAATCTCCCGGATAACCCCCACTCGCCATCACCACCGATACGCAAGTCCCCGATTTCCAACATATTTCTGGCATTTTGTCAAGTCTTTGTTCGACACAAGCCAGCATTAATTCTTCCAGGGGAGTTTCGAGCAAAGGTAGAATGGCTTGGGTTTCCGGATCGCCAAAGCGACAGTTAAATTCGAGGACTTTAGGTTCGCCTTGGGGGGTAATCATCAATCCGGCGTAGAGGACGCCGCGATAGTCGATCTTGCGTTTTTGTAGATGGGCGATCGCATTTTGCAATACTTCTTTTTCAACCCGTGCCATCAACTCGGGAGTCAACAGCGGGGCAGGGGCGTAAGCACCCATACCGCCGGTATTTGGGCCGGTATCTCCCTCCCCGATGCGCTTGTGATCTTGGGCGGGTAACAAGGGGCGAATCGTCAACCCATCGGTTAAAGCTAAAACCGAGACTTCTTCACCCATCAAACATTCTTCAATCACCACCATGCCGAAAGAATTGCTAAATACCTCCTCAACTGCGGCTACAGCTTCCTCTACGGTTTGCGCCACGGTTACACCCTTCCCCGCCGCCAAACCATCAGCTTTGATTACGATTGGGGCACCCTGAGCCTTGACATAAGCTTTTGCCGAGGCGGCATCGGCAAACACCACCGCTTTTGCCGTCGGCATTTTAGCTTCTTGCATCAAAGCTTTTGCCCAAGCTTTACTCGCTTCAATTTGAGCGCCCGCCCGCGTCGGGCCAAAAACGGGGATGTTTTGCGATCGCAGATAATCTGTAATACCCCTAGACAAAGGCAATTCTGGCCCTACCACCACCAGGGAAATACCATTTTCGCGGGTAAAGCGTGCCATTCCCTCAAAATCATCTATACCCAGGGGGAGATTTTGACACCGCTCCATGATTGCCGTACCACCATTGCCCGGAATGCAGAACACCTGTTGAATTCGCTCGGATTGTAGCAGTTTCCAAGCCAGGGCGTGTTCCCTTCCCCCATTACCAACAACCAAAACCTTCACGTTATTTTCGCACTCCAACTATCGAATCTTTAAAGATAAAATGTTACTCTTCACTCCAGATACCGCCCTTAAGTATAGAGAGTTTATGGCTAAAAGTATCGTTACAGGGGTCGCCGGTTTTATTGGTTCTCACTTGGTCGAAGCCCTGCTAAACCAAGGGGAACAGGCGATCGGGGTCGATCAGTTCAACGATTATTATGACCCAACCCTGAAACGCAAGAATATTTCCAGCTTTGAAGATCGCCCTAATTTTAAATTAATCGAAGCAGATATCCAGTCTCTCGATTGGGCGGCACTGTTGGCTGACGTGGAAGTAGTTTATCACCTGGCGGCGCAAGCAGGAGTCCGTGCCAGCTGGGGCGATGGCTTCCGCGCTTATACAGAACGGAATATTAACGCCACCCAAATAATGCTGGAAGCAGCGAAGGACGCCAAACACTTAAAGCGGTTTGTCTATGCTTCGACTTCTTCTGTCTACGGCGATGCCGAAACTTTACCGACTGCTGAATCTATTTGTCCCCAGCCCGTATCGCCTTATGGCATTACCAAGCTGGCAGCTGAGCGTTTGTGTTGGTTGTATTATAAAAACTTCAACGTTCCTTTCACTGCGTTAAGGTATTTTAGCGTCTACGGCCCTCGCCAACGTCCGGATATGGCGTTTCACAAGTTTTTTAAGTCGGTTTTGGCAGATCAACCAATTCCTATTTATGGGGATGGACAGCAAACGCGAGATTTCACCTTTGTCGGCGATGTTGTGGCTGCTAATTTAGCGGCTGCTAAAGTGCCGGAAGCGGTGGGAGAAATTTTTAATATTGGCGGTGGCAGTCGAGTGGGATTAATGAAAATTATCGACACGATGGAACAAATTGTTGGACGTCCGATTCGCAAAAATTATCTAGAAGCAGCGATGGGAGATGCACGTCATACGGCGGCAGATGTGTCGAAAGCGCGGAAAATTCTGGGTTATGAGCCGAAAGTGTCTCTGGCAGAAGGGTTGCAGCAGGAATGGGAGTGGATTCAGGGATTATAAAGCTGCCTTTCGCCTTCAGGTTTTGCTTTACTTGCTTGATAGATTTAAGCCTGTCCTCGCAATTGTGCGGGGATTCTGGCCTATTAAGGGGCAAAATTAGCGATAGTGATGCCAAAAGATATAGATTCCGCCTTTTTATACAAATCAAAAGCAAAATAGTTGCAGTGTGGAGAGGACAGCGATCGCTAAAATATGTCATACAACTGACATAAGTTCCACAACTCCATCCCCACTATGACATCTTTAGACCTTTTGCAACCTCAAACCCAGGCAGCATCAATCTCAGCCAAGTTAACCGCCATGCGCGAGGTGATGGCAACCTATCAGCTAGACGCCTACTATATTCCCTCGGCTGACGAACATTTAAACGAATATCTCCCGGAAGCACTGCAACGGCGGGAATGGGCAAGTGGCTTTACTGGCTCGGCTGGCGATATGCTATTGGGACAAGATCGAGCTTGGTTGTTTGTCGATTCTCGCTATCACGAACAGGCAGAATTACAAGTCGATTCATCTTTAATTCAAATCTCCAAGTTGGGATTGGAAGAACACAAAACTTTAGTAGAAACCTTAGAAACTTTAGGTCAAGCAAAACCAGGTTTCCGTTTGGCATTCGATCCATTTACCATCGCCGTTGAACAATTTCGTACCTTTCAAAAGCAACTAGAGCCAGTAGGAATTAAACTGGTGTTCCTGTTAGAAAACTTGGTGGATAAAATTCGCCTTCAAAGTCCTTGGCGCGAGTCGGAACGAATACCCGCGTTGGGAGATTCCCAAGTATTCCTAGTGCCGGATGAAGTGACAGGGGAAACAATCCCGCAGAAACTAATCAAATTGCGGGAAGCGATGCAAAAGGCGAATACCGATATCCTGCCCATTACTAAACTAGACCAAATCGCCTGGTTATTTAACCTCCGGGGTTGGGATATTCCTTATAATCCGGTGTTTATTGCTTATGCAGTTATTACATTGGATGCAGCGTTTTTATTTACCAATTTAGAACGCATTTCCGACGAAATTCGCGCTGCTTTGGAGGGAGTGACTTTACTACCCTACGAACAATACGAAGAGAGTTTAAAAGCTTTGCTTTTACAAAACGACTTGCGAGTTTTAATCGATACCAAACATACGACAATGGGAACTTATAGCCTGTTAGAAGGCGTTCGTGTTGTCGAAACCGCCAATCCGATTGAAGCGATGAAAGCTCGGAAAAATGCGGTAGAAATCGAGCAGATGCAGGCGGCAAACTTGAAAGCAAGTCGAGCTATAGTGCGAACCTTAAACTGGATTTCGGTAAAATTGGCAAGCTCCGAAAGCTTGAGCGAGTTGGATGTGGCGCGCGCGATCGCTCATAATTATCAACAGGAAACCAATTTCTGTGGCTTGAGTTTCAACACCATTGCCGCCACAGGTTCTAATAGTTCTATTGTCCACTACGGCACCCCCAGCCCAGAGCAAATTCTCACCCCAGGTCAATTCTTCCTGCTAGACTCCGGTGCCCAGTATTTAGGAGGCACTACAGACGCCACCAGAACTATTATTATCGGCGAGCCAACCCCAGAACAAATTCTGCGCTACACCGAAGTATTAAAAGCCCACATTAACTGTGCGATGCAACAGTTTCCCAAAGGCACAACCGGAGCGCAATTAGATGGGATTACTCGCTATACTTTATGGCAGGAAAAACTAGACTTTGGTCACGGAACCGGACACGGTGTGGGAGCTTTTTTAAACGTTCATGAAGGGCCAAATGGCATTAGCAAGCGCGTAAGTGAAACCCTGGAACCTGGTATGGTAACTAGCATTGAACCCGGTTATTATCAACCTAATTGGGGTGGAATTCGGATTGAAAATCTATACGTAGTCAAAGATTTATCGGCGGAAACCGAGCAACAATCAGATGCAAATACAACACCTTGGTATGGGTTTGAACCCCTTACCTATGTTCCTTTCGAGCGGCGACTAATCGATTTAAACCGTCTGTCTGAGAAACAGCGGCAGTGGTTGGAAAAGTATAACTCAGCCATCTTAGAAAAGCTCAATCCTACCCTAGAACCAGCAGAAGCTGAGTGGGTGAAAACAGCTTGTAATTTAAGTGCTTGATAGATGCAGGGGCACGGCATCCCAGCTATCTTGTTAGATACAGATAACTTAAAGATGCTGCGCCCCTACATGCGGGCGTTCTGATTGGTTTAATTATGAAACTTTGGCTTAAAATCGCTTTATTTTGCGGTATTTTGCTGCTAACACTTTCAGCAACAATAACAGTATTTCCCGCAACCAATTTAGTAAATAGATTTACTTGTAGTTACCAGGGTAAACCTCTTTACGGTCGAGTTAGGTTTGTTGAAAGCTTGCAGGACATAAAGGTAAAAGTCGTTACCACCTCGCCGGATTTGAGGGTAAAAATGGTAACTTCTTCAACGAATCGTTGCGGAGAATGGGAAATAGTCGATTTTTTGCCCGATCTTAAAGTGCAATTTGTCGAAACGCTTCCCGATATCGAGATTCAATTTGTTGAGAATAATCCGGGTGTTTGATAGCTAAATAATAATAGTACGTCAAAACCCCGCAACTACGAATCTGTATCGATTTCAATCAGTTTAGTTTTTGACGCTAAACCTGACTTAATGCTAACTTTTGTTTTTGATACGTTAAACTTTGCTGCCAACAGTGAAATTAGCTCTTCATTCGCTTTACCATCCACTGGCGGCGATTTTAAATGTACATTCAAGCTACCATCTGGTTGTTCTTCGATACTTTGACGTTTTGAATTTGGTTTAACCTTGACTTGTTTTTTCATAGCTGATCTGCCAAATTTGCCGCAACCATAACCAACCCAGAAAGCTGCCTATAACATAGGCAATAAAATCCCAAGGGTCAAATTGACTGCCCAAAATTAGTTTGCCCAATAAGTTAAAGCGCAGCAGTTCTAAAAACGGCGAATGCCAAAGTTGCAAAAATTCTAGGATGCAGGTGACAATAAAAACCCAAATAGGAATTTGTTGCACCGCTTTGCGAGTGGGAATCAGCCAAAATAATAGCAAACACCAGCAAGTTTCATAGGGAATGCTGCTGACATAATTATTGACCAAAAATTGCGCTGGCCCAGTGTAAAACTTAGTCAGCAAGCCGAATACAAACGAAAGTAACAAACAGAAGATGGTAAGCTGGCGAATTGTTGCTTTTTGGAACAAGATTTTAGTTAAACCAAAATAAAACACCCATCCGAGTATAGCTTATGGTTCGGACAGGTGAAATTATTTATGTCGAGGAGAACGCTAAATTATTAAGGTTCGTGAGGATTGCCGTAGCCAATTACGGCAATTTTATGGCGATATACAAGTTCGCCGCCGTACCAACCCGAAGCACCGAGTATGGTGGCGACAAGGATAGAAAGTATGATACCTGTGGGCAAAATTGCTCCGGTGACGTTACCCCAACGCAAGATTAAATTGATCAGGGTTAATGCCATTGCAGCCACGTTAAGAAACATATGTGCCCACCCAGCGGTGCGCTTGCGGACTCGTTCGATTTTCAAGAAGTCCATTAGTCCGGTGAGGGCGGCGGCGATACTGGTGACAAACCCAGCTAATACCAGCCAAAAAGAGGCGCGCGCCCAAAATGTATCTTGCGTTAACCAGTAAACAATATCGGTTAACGGTAGCGCCACCAGAAAAGCGATTGGTAGGGTGACAATAACCGGATGGATCGGATGTCCGGCGATCGCTACTGTACTCGGTATACCCGTGTCGCGATATTCTCTTTCGTCACTTTCTATAACGGGCGGGATATCTGGAGTTCGCGTCATATTTTTCTATCTTGGTAATCGGTAATGGCTAATAGCTAATCGCTTGAGGGGGATAGCTAACCCTAAAGGCAATATTTTACTAAGAGGATAAGCAGCTTTTGATTTACTTTAAAATATAGTTTTTTCTCTCGTATCTGTCTTACGGCGGAAGCAATAACCACAGATTCTCTATCTCTAAGTAGATTGTCGAAATAATCCTATTGATTGTAGATTTTATAATTGCCCTTAACTTACTAATTTTTACTGCAAAATAAAGGTTAATTAATTTTAATCAATCTGGGAGAATTCAGTCAAAAGAGAGATGATATGGATGAAGAAGCCATGACATTATCCTGATAGTGCTTATTGCATGATTTAAGAAGAACAAAAGGAGAACCAAGTCATGGTATCGACTCTTGACGACACCAAGCGTCTAGCGATCGCAGGCGCTTTAGAAGATATGAAAGCGATCCAAAACCTGATAATTGAAAACGAGCAAACATTGATCGGTCAATGTGCAGATCAAGAAATTTGCGATCGCCTGCGGGATATGCACCGTGATGACCAAAAAAACATGGGCGTTCTCGATACCGTAATTGTGCAGTACGGTGTGAAGGGACAGCCGAAACAAACCACTTTAGAAATGGTGGAAAAAACTCGCAAATTGATGTCAGGTTCCGAACTGACTCTATTTGAAAAATTCGTTCAGCACGAACTGCTCAAACACGGTCAAGTGATGAAAGGCTTGCTGATTCACAAAGCAGCGCAAGTTGTTGGCGCTGACATCGAAGCCGCAATTACTCCGTTAAATACGATCAATTTTGAAAACCGCGCTCACCAAGAACAACTGAAGGGAATTCTGGAAATTTTGGGCGTTCGCGAACTGACTGGTAAAGACCCAGATCAAGGCATTTGGGCACGGGTGCAAGATGCGATCGCAGCCTTTACAGGCGTCGCCGGTAGCGTTGTTACTCGCACCGATACCGAAATGAGCATCCGCGATCTGATTCGCATGGATCACACTAAGGTAAATACCTTGTTTGGCGAGATCCAATCGACTAACGATCCGCAAAAAATTCAAGAATTCTTTGGTCAAATTTACAAAGATTTGAGCGCACACTCGGAAGCTGAAGAGCAAATAGTTTATCCCGCAGTGCGGCCTTATTATCAAGATACCCAAGACTTGTATCAAGAGCAAGCCGAAATGAAGCAGATGCTGGAGCAAATTAAGTCTCTCAGCCCCGCTTCCTCTAACTTCAAAGACCAAGTTAAACAGCTAATGGATGCTGTAATGCATCACGTTCGTCAGGAAGAAAACGAAATGTTCCCCAAGATTCGCGACAACTTCAGCGACGAACAGCAAAAGCAAATGGCTACGGAATTCAAGACAGTTAAATCCCAGTTCATGGAAAAAATGGCAGCTTCGATGAAGTAGTCATCTGATTGATAAAAAACCGGGTCTTTTGGTTAGTAAAAAGCCCGGTTTTTTATCTATAACTATTCCTTGTTAGCACTCCTAACAAGGAGTTATTGTTTTTTTAAGGCGAGGGCATACTAGATGCCCGACTTCTCTACAGCGGCTTGCAGCCCTTGTGAGGGAAAGCGTTATCGCTTCGTTTGTCAAGCGCGCACCCTTAAGGGTGCGCGCTTGACAAACCTTCGGTGTACCTTATTCGAGTGTAATCCGCTATATCAGTCAGCGATCGCCCAAAGAAATGCGATCGCTAAAACTACCAACCTAAAGCGGGAGACAGCGCGCAAGGGGAAAAGGGGGAAAGCGGGAAAGGGCAAAGGTGGGAAGGCTGGTTCATCTTTTCCCTTTTTCCCCTCTTTTCCCCCCTTTCCCCTCTTCTGGGCGTTTTTTTTGCAACGGGTGCGGCAGGACTCGAACCTGCGGCAGACTGCTTAGAAGGCAGTTACTCTATCCACCTGAGTTACGCACCCAACTACCTGTGTGTCATATTATCAAAAATCGATCGATATTTGTGCAGCCATAGGCTCGTAGTAGAATTGCTTCATCGATAGCATTGCTATCACCGCTCAAGGAGAACGTTGGTCAGCAGCCCGTTCTAAACAGATCGGGCTTTATGCCCTTTGTTTAACCGAGATGGCTTTTGATGCCGAATGTAGTTCAACCGCATTCAGGGGAGCAATCC
>ERZ1066136.1469-NODE-1469-length-11961-cov-7.373509_pt1 | contig 11961 bp, 11 predicted proteins | sample MGYA00382783_ERZ1066136 | MGnify/ENA primary metagenome ERZ1066136 (study PRJEB33369, sample SAMEA5778366) | biofilm metagenome | biome: Industrial cooling water; feature: Water cooling tower basin; material: Biofilm | place: United Arab Emirates | collected... | reverse complement strand
ACCCTGATGCGGGTGGGATCCGAGCGGGATGCTCCCGCCGGCATCGACCACCGGGACGGACGCGGAATACAGGCTTCACGCAGGCCCGCCCGGAGCGCAGCAAGCGCCTGCGCCATCTTCCGAGTCCCCGGAAAAGCGCGCAAGCCCACTGCCACGAAGCAACGCATATGCCACGGTTTTTTCGAGGTCAATCGCGGAAACGGTCGGGCTCGTCACCATTCTGGATCGGCGGGAAAAGCGGGCCATCGAGGTCCGCCACTGCATTGCGGGGACATTCCCTTGACATGCCTGCGTGGGGCAGCCCCGAAAATCCTTCAGGTCTTTCCCGCCGTGCCGTATCTGCTTGGTTCTTGCTTCGGTTGAAGCACATTTAAAGAAATCCGGACGACCCGGGTGGCGCTTTCGGCATCGCCGCCGGGCGGACGAGACCGGGCCAAGGCCCGGCATGCGCAGTCGGGGGTTCAAGTGGGGTTCTTCGAGCAATGCGATCGGGCAGCGTGAAGCCGACGATCCGGCACACCATCGAGTCTCTCAAGGGGGAGTCGCAGACGCAGGTCCGGGCCGAGCCCGGCAAGCCTGACGGCGACATCCCATCAGGCCTCGCGGAGGACCGCCGGCTCGTGGTGTTCGACGGCAAGTCCCTCACGCTGGGCGAGCCCTTCTCGGCCGACCGCCCCGGGGCAGTCGCCAAGATCGTTCCGCGGCAGATCTTCAAGGTCCGGCTGGCGCGGTCGCGCGCCCTCTACGACGCCGGCGCGCTGGTCCAGCGGCGCTACAGCCACCGCGGGTACGACGTGCCGACCCTGCCGGCCGAGGAAGACGATCGCCTCACGACCTTCGTGGCCTACAGTCAGGGCGTCGTCGTGGGCACGGTGAGCATTCGCCTCGACGCCCCGGAGAAGGAACCACTCGCTGCGGACGCTCTGTACGCGGAGGAACTCGGCCGCCTGCGGCGGGCTGGCGCGCGCATCTGCGAGTTCACGCGTCTCGCGGTGGATTCCGACGCGTCATCCAAGCCCATTCTCGCGTCACTGTTCCACACGGCGTATCTCTACGCCTTCCGGGTCCGCGATTACAACTGCGCGGTGATCGAGGTCAATCCGCGGCACGTGGTCTTTTATCGGCGCGCCCTGAACTTCGAGGTGATCGGCGCGGAAAAGCTGAATCGCCGAGTGAATGCCCCGGCCGTTCTCCTGTGCGTCGAGTTCGCAGCCATCGCGAAAGGACTCGCGCAGTATGCGGGACGCATCGACCTCGCCGCCAAAACCCGTACGCTGTTCCCCTACGGCTTCCCCCCCGAGGAAGAGGCCGGCGTACTCAACCGCCTCCAGGCACTGCGGTCGGACGAACTGGTCTGACTGAGGGCACGAGCCTTCGCATCGGCGGCGTCACGCCGTAGGAACACCGCGCGGGCACCCAGCAGCACGCTGAACAGGCCCAGAAAGATCACCGGTTCGGTGACATCCCGCTTCACAAGCCAAAGGAAATGGACGGCCCCGAGGATCGCCACGAGGTACACGAGGCGATGCAGGGCCAGCCAGCGCTTCGCGCCGAGCCTGCGGACCATCGCAGCGGTGGAAGTGACGGCGAGCGGCGCCATCGCAAGCAGCGCGGCAAAACCCACGGCAATGAAGGGCCGCTTGGCGATGTCCTTCAGGATCTCACCCCAGTCGAAGAACTGATCCAGCCAGAGATAGATGCCGAAGTGGACCGTACCGTAGGCAAATGCGTACAGGCCCAGCATCCGTCGCAACCGCAGCAGCCAGGGCGAGCCCAGGAGTCGCCGGACCGGCGTGACGGAAAGCGTCAGGACGAGCATCGCGAGCGCCCACCAACCCGTTGAACGCGTGATCGTCTCGATGGGGTTGGCGCCCAGACGGCCCATCCCGGCCCAGGCAGCGAGCCGCAGCGCGGGAACGAGGCACAGGACGAAAACACACGCCTTCAACACTCGCTGCGCACCGGCGGACGGCGTCCGGTGAGCGGGGCCGGGCAGGATCCGCATGGCGGAGGGGCCGGGGTACGCCGGTCAGAAGTACCGCTTCAAGTCCATGCCCGCGTACAGCGAGGCGACCTGGTCGGCGTAGCCGTTGAAGGGCAGCGTGGGGCGCTTGCCGAACTCGCCGATGCGCCGCTCCCGGGCCTGACTCCACCGGGGGTGATCGACCGCGGGGTTGACGTTGGAGTAGAACCCATACTCGCGCGGCGCCGCCTTGTTCCAGGACGTGCGCGGCTCCTGTTCGGTGAAGCGGATGCGCACGAGGGACTTGGCGCTCTTGAACCCGTACTTCCAGGGCACCACCACGCGGACGGGCGCGCCGTTCTGGTTGGGCAAGAGTTCCCCGTACAACCCGAGGCCCAGGAGCGTCAGCGGGTGCATGGCCTCGTCCATCCGCAGACCCTCGACGTAGGGCCACTCCAGCACGCGGGAGCGCTGCCCGGGCATCTGCCGGTCGTCCATGAGGGTCGTGAACTCCACGTACTTCGCGCGCGAAGTGGGCTCGGCACGCCGGATCAGTTCGGCGAGCGGAAACCCGTTCCAGGGGATCACCATCGACCACCCCTCGACGCAGCGCATCCGGTAGATGCGTTCCTCCACGGGGGCGAGGCGCAGGAGTTCGTCCACGTCCCAGCGCTTCGGCTTCGCGCATTCGCCGTCGACCATGACGGTCCAGGGCCGCGTCTTCAGCGACCCGGCGCGCTCTGCGGGGTCGTCCTTGCCGGTCCCGAACTCATAGAAATTGTTGTAGGTCGTCACGTCGCCGTAGCGCGTGGCTTCTTCGGTGGTGCTGAGCGGACTCTTCCGGGCGCTTGCGAACACCTTCGCGTTGGTTGGACCCTGCGCCTGCAGGGGCAACGACACCGCGCTCGCCGCCGAGACCCACGCGAGATCGCGCAGGAAGGCGCGACGGCGCTCGAACAGGGGTCGCGGCGTGATCTCGGAAGCGGGAACGGCAGGAAACAGGCGGGACATTGGGACACTCCTGGAAACTCGACGGTGCCGCGGCACGGCATTCATCGCACAGACCATTCTACGGACTGGCAGGTTCGCCGGATGCACGCGCGGGCCGGGCGGTCCCCGGAGGTCAGAGCAGGAACAGCGTCGCCAGACCCAGGAAGATGAAGAACCCGCCGCTATCGGTGATGGCGGTGATGAGCACACTGGACCCCACGGCAGGGTCCCGGCCGAACCGGTGCATGAGCATCGGGATGAACACCCCGAACAGCGCGGCCACCACGAGGTTCAGCGTCATGGCTGCCATCATCACGATGCCGAGCGGGATGCTGTCGTACAGCATCGTCGCGAAGAACCCGAAGATGCTTCCCCAGACCACGCCGTTCAGCAGGCTGATGGCGAGTTCCTTCTTGAAGGCCGCCTTGGCGTTGGCGCGCTGCAGCTGCCCGAGCGCCATCGCACGGACGATCATGGTGATGGTCTGGTTGCCCGAATTGCCGCCGATGCCCGCCACGATGGGCATGAGGGCGGCCAGCGCCACAAGGCGCTCGATGCTGCCCTCGAACACGCCGATCACGCGCGAGGCAATGAACGCAGTGACGAGATTGATCGCCAGCCAGGTCCACCGGTTCTTCGCCGAGTTCCAGACGGACGAGAAGAGATCCTCCTCCTCCCGCAGACCACCGAGGTTGAGCATCTCGCTCTCGCTCTCCTCGCGGATGTAGTCCACCACGGCCGCGACGGTCACGCGGCCCACCAGCTTGTTGCGCTCGTCCACCACGGGTGCGGACACGAGGTCGTAGCGCTCGAAGGCCTGCGCCGCCAGTTCCGCGCGCTGCCCGGGCTCGAAATGGACGGTCTCGCCGGTCATCACGTCGCCCACCAGGCGATCGGGGTCGCTCACCAGCACCCGACCCAGCGGCAGCACGCCCTTGAGGATCTCGGCGCGATCGACGACGAAGAGCTGATCGGTGTGGTCGGGCAGCTCGTCGAGCCGGCGCAGATAGCGCAGGACCACCTCCAGCGTGACGTCCTCACGCACGGTCACCATCTCGAAGTCCATCAGGGCACCCACCGAGTCCTCGGGGTAGGACATGGCAGCGCGCAACTGCTCGCGCTCTTCGGTGGACAGCGACTGGAAGACGTCCTCGATGACCTCTTCCGGGAGGTCGGGCGCGAGATCGGCGATCTCGTCGGCATCGAGCTGCCCGGTGGCGGCGACGAGCTCCTCGGGCTCCATGTCCGCGATGAGCGTCGCTCGCACTGCATCGGAGACCGCGAGCAGGATGTCGCCGTCGCGATCGGCCTTGACCAGACTCCAGACGATCAGCCGGTCTTCGAGCGGGAGGGCCTCGAGGATGTATGCGACGTCGGCGGGGTGCAGCTCGTCGAGCTTCTTCTGCAGCTCGGCGAGGTTCTGCTTGTGGACGAGCGATTCCACCAGTTCATGGCGGCGCATGTCCTGCTTGTGGACCAGCTGCTCGACGATGCGGTGCTTGGACAGCAGCGCCAGCACCTGGCGCAGGCTCTCCTGCACATCCTCCTCGAGCTTGGGTTCCTCCACATCCGCCATGGGTGATCATCCGCAACAGGCCGCGTCAGTCGGCAGGTATTGTAGGTGGAGGGTTCCGCGAGACGCGAGAAAAAAGCGCGGCGCGGAGACCGCGCCCGGCGGCCTCCGTCGCTCGCGATGGCATGTCGCCGGGCCGTCGTGGGATACCCTGCTCGGCGATCAGTTCTTCGGCGGTATGCGCGTGGCCTGCCAGCCCACCATCTGCCAGTTACCGTCGCGGCGCGCCCACACGTTCGTGAACCGCAGATCGACGGTCGTCTCCTTGCCGTCCAGCTCCACGAGAAAGACCCCGCGGCCGGTCATCACGGCCGTGCAGCCCATGGCGCGGATGAGCACGTCATGCCGGTCCGTGCGCTTGTAGCGGACCTTCCCCGACGCGATGGACGCCATGTACGACTGCTTGCTGTCGACCACGCTCGACGAGTGCGTGTAGACGAGATCGTCTCCCAGCGTCGCGCCCAGCGCAGGCATGTCGGCGGCACGCATGGCTTCGTAGCGGGCCTCGTCGGCGCGCGCGACCCCCGCGACGACGTCTTCAGGCGCGCACGATCGCTCGGCCCGCGCCGGCAGCGCCGCCCCGAGCGCCAGTGCCGTGCCTGCGGCGAGAAGGAACGCCCTGCCGCCGTCCGTGAACGTCATGTTGTCCTTCCCGGAACGGGTATCCGCGGTCGCGACGCGACGAGCCGGCCGCACGGCTAGCGAGCGGGGACGAGTACCGCGACGGGCTTGGCACCACAGCGCATCTGGCCGGGCTTCGACACGTCGATGGCGTAGAGCTCCAGGCGGCCGGCCTTCCAGGCGAATCCGATGCGCTTGCGCTCCTTGCCGCTGCCGTCATCCGGAGACTCGATCATCTCGCAGTTCGCGCCGGCGCGGCTCAGTCGCACTTCATAGGGGAACGCTTCTCCCGGCAGTCTGGCCTCGCCCTCGGCGGTGAACTCGTACTCCGCGCCCTTCTCGTCGGCGTACTTCCCGGCGAGAACCAGACCGTTCACCAGCGGGCCGAGTCCCTGCTCCGCACGGCGGAAGATCTGCAGGCGCGCCTTGCCGAACAACGGCTCCGCGATCTCGAGCGTCTCGAAACGCCCGGCGTCGTTCTTTTTGCCGCGGAAGGAGACGTGCTTCACGTCCGTGGCGGAGACGACGCCCCGGTCGTCCTGGGCAAGCACGACACGGAAACGTCCCTCGCCGGGCTCCGGCTGGATGTCGATGATGCTGAGAATGCTCGCCTTGTCGAAGTTCGTGCGCAGCATCGGGTAGCTCCGTCCGTCCTTCATGATGTTGACCGCGACCGGCGGCGCCTTGGCAGCGGCCTGCCGCGGCATGCGCACGGCCTTGAGCGCGTCGAGATAGGCGGCGTTGACCCAGAGACCTTCCAGATCCTTGGCATACACCCGCGCCTTGCGACGAGCCTCCAGGGCCTTCTGCTGTTCGGGCGTGAGCTGTATCGGCGCCCCGGGCTTGGCGGGGGGCGCAGGCTGCTGCGCCAGGGCAGCGGGCAGGAGGGCTGCGCTCGCCAGGAGCGCTGCGGCGCAGCGGGTCACGAGGGAACGATGAATCATGGAAACACCCTGATACTGCGGTTGGGGAAACTGGCCGGGGAACCCGGCGGGAGGCCGCGATGATACGCGCGTTCCGCTGCCCGGGCCGCGACTGCCGAATCGGTCCGGGCGGGCATCCGCCCGCCGCCGTCACCCCGCCAAGACCGGCGGCCGGCGAACGCTTGCGCCCGCGGCCTGCTCGAAGGCGTGGCCGAACTGCAGGACTCCGAAGTCGTCGCGAAACCGCCCGACGATCTGCAGTCCGACCGGCAGGCCGCCGCGGCTGAACCCCGCGGGCACCGAGAGCGCCGGCAGCGTCGTCGCCGAGATGACGCAGCAGGACTTCATCCACTCGATGTAGGAATGCAGCACATGGCCGTCGATCTCCATCGGGTACTCGGTCTTCACGTCGAAGGGCAGGACCTGCGCGACCGGGCAAACCAGGAAGTCGAAACGCTCGAAGAACTTCGCCATGCGGTGGAAGAGCTGCGTCCGCTTGATCTCGGCCCGGCCTACCTGCGGCCCTGTCAGCCGCAGACCCTCCTCGATGTTCCAGATGACGGTCTGCTTGAGCTTCGCCCGATGCTGCCGGAGCTTCTCGCCGTGCATCGCCTCGAAGTGCCAGGCACGCAGCACCTCGAAGATCTCGTCGGCATCGTGCAGATCGGGGTCGGCCGCCTCCACGTCGCAGCCCAGGGTCGCCAGCGCCGGCAAGGCGGAGGTCTCCAGGGTCCGGAGGACCTCCGGCTCGAACGGGAGGCCGCCGAGGGTGCGGCTCCAGGCGACGCGCGCACCGCGGAAGTCGCGCTCGAGCGGCGCAAGGAATGCGTCGCCGGGTTCGTGGATCGACAGCGGGGACCGCGGGTCCGGTCCGGCGATCGCAGCGAGGAAAAAGGCCGTGTCCGAGACCGACCGCGCCATCGGCCCGGTGATGGCCAGCGGAAAGGACGCGTTCATCGCCGGTCGCGCCGGAACGCGGCCGGGCGAACCGCGGAAGCCCACCACGTTGCAGAAGCTCGCCGGATTGCGCAGCGAGCCGCCTAGATCCGTGCCGTCGGCGAGCGGCACCATGCCCGCGGCGAGGGCGACGGCCGCACCGCCGCTGGATCCCCCGCAGGTTCGGGTCGTGTCCCAGGGATTCAGCGTGGCCCCGAACACGGTGTTGAAGGTCTGGGAGCCCGCGCCGAATTCGGGCGTGTTGGTCTTCCCGACCGTGATGGCGCCGGCGGCCTTCATGCGCGAGACCACGAGCGCATCCTCGTCCGGAACGAAATCGCGGAAAAGCGGCGAGCCGAAGGTGGTGCGTACCCCCTTGGTCAACTCCAGGTCCTTGTGCGCGACGGGCAGGCCGGCAAGCAGGCCGGTCGGCTCGCCCCGCGCGAGCTTCGAGTCGAGGGCGCGCGCCTCGGCGCGAGCCGCGTCGTCGGTGCGGGTGACGATGGCATTGAGCTTCGGGTTCAGGGCATCGATCTGCGCGAGATGAGCCTCCAGCACTTCGATGCAGGAGACCTCCCGGCGTCGGATGAGGCTGGCCAGTTCTCGGGCAGGCGTGAAGCAAAGTGCGTTCATGTCAGTTCCGGAAAATGAAGTAGACGGCGCCGAGAATGCACAGGCCGGCCCAGAGGTAGTCCCACTTGAGCGGCTCGCGCATGTACAGCAGCACGAAAGGCACGAACACCGACAGCGAGATCACTTCCTGCACGATCTTCAACTGCGGCAGCGTGAGCGTCTGGTGACCGATGCGGTTGCCGGGCACCTGCAGCAGGTACTCGAACGCCGCGATCATCCACGATACGGCGGCCGCGATGAACCACGGCCGGTGTTTCATGTTGGCCAGGTGACCGTACCACGCGAAAGTCATGAACACGTTCGACGCCACGAGCAACAGTATGGCCTGCAGGGCGGGCGGCACGGAAGGCATGGGGGACTCCGGGACGGGTTCAGGAGACGGGGCGGGCGCCGAGGGCGGCCAGGACGGGCAGGCTCGCGAGCAGTGCGAGTTCGACGCCGATCAGCCGGCGGGTACTGGCGATTTCGCGCCCGGTGAGGATGCGCTCCTCCCCCGCGGCGATCGCGCGGGCCCAGCGTGAGTACCGGCTGGTGGGTGCGATGGACACCACCGCGAGCGCAATGAATGCGGCGAGCTTGGCCCAGAACGCGGGCTGCGACAGCGTCGCGAGCGGTCCGCGGCCCACCATGAGCACCGCGGCGAGACCGGTCAGAAAAACCAGCGCGGCGGAAGCGATGTAGCCGAAGTCGATGCGCGCAAGCAGCCGCACATGCCCCGGCTGGAGGTGGTCGTTGCAGAGGAAGAACTCGGCGCCGAGACAAGCCGTGACGCCCATCATGGCGAGATAGTGCAGGGATGCGATCGCGGGCTCCATGGCCCGATCATACCGGCCCCGCCCACCGCCTCCGGCGTCCCCGCCCCTGTCGGGCAAGCCTCAGAGCCTGCCGGCGAGCAGGGGAGCGGGTGTCGTGTACGGCCCGCGCGCCATGATGGCATCGCGGATCGCCGCGCCGGGCACGCCGTCGCGCAACTCGACCTTGCCGCCGAGCGCCACGAGCCCGAGGTCGGCGTACAGAGGTGCGAGGTCCATGAAGCGCGGCGACTGCACTTCGCGTTCATACAGGCGGGTGAAGACGTCGGTGCCCGAAATCTCGTCGAACCGCGCGAACACCTTGCGCGCAGTCCACTCCACGTCGGGGTCGAGACAGCATCGCCCGAAGCGCTCCAGGACCGAATCGAGCGACTGCGCCCCGCCCGAGCGTTTGCGCAGTTCCACATCGGCCGCAAGCAGGATTGCCGTGCCGTGCCAGTAGACGCGCATGTAGCCGCCCTCCCGGAACATGCGCTCGGTGGCGAGTGCAAGGGTCTGGTCCTTCTGGCTCTTGTCGATGCCCCGGCGGAAACCGGAATGCATGCGCTGCCAGGCCTCCGTCGGAGTGATGGCGCCGCTGCGGGCGCGCACCACGTTCTGGTAGTAGGTCGCCATGCCTTCCGAGAGCCAGGCGTCGCTGGAGGTCACGTAGGGGAGCAGCAGATGCGAGAGTTCGTGCGGCGCCGTCCAGTCTTCGACGTATTCCGCCAGCGGGCGGCGCTGGTTCACGAAGAAGTGGGCGGCCGCCTGCCCCCCGCGCAGCACGTAGGCCCACGGGGTGGGTTCCGCCGCACGCGCACCGGGCATCACGAGGATCTGCGGGCTGGGCACGGGAAAACGCCCGTACACCGCCGCCACGGAACGCGCGGCGTCTTCGATCCAGGCGCGCATGGCGGGCTCGTTGGCAGGCGGGCTGCCATCGAGAACGGCCACTCTGAGGCTGGCACCGGGCACTTCGATGACCTGTTCGCGGAAGCGTCCGAAAGCGACCGCCGACGGCCGGTCGTAGGCACCTCGTCCGACGCGATAGGTGGGCCGGCCGTTGCGAGGTTCCGCCGGTCGCCACGGGGCGGACACCGATACCCCTTCCGGCAGCTCGAAGGTGACGTCGATGTTCTCGTCGGCACCGAGCCGGCTGGGCCGCCAGAACCAGACGCCCACCTCGGTGAACAGATCCTTGCCGACCCTTCGCGTGCTGTTGCCCGAATGATCATGACCGCTGCGTGCGCGGTCGAGATTCACCGAGTACTCGATGCAAGCGTTCTCGGGGAGCCCCTTGAGCGACATCTCGGTGCCGTTGGGCGCGATGGCCTTGCGCGTCTCCGGAACGACCATGCGCCCCTCGACGAAAGCGGTCGTCGCATCGAAGGACTCGACGGCCAGGACCTCGGGCGCCGCCCCGGCGAAGCAGGCGCGCACGTTCATCCCGCGGAGGTCCCCGTCGAGGCTCACGCGGTAATTGTGGACCCGCTCCTCCGCGCCGGCCGCGGCGCCTGCGAGCACACCAAGCATTCCCAACCAGGACACCACGCGCACCGGACTCTCCTTGTCCCGGCCGGCGCCCCCGCACCAGCCGCCGCGTTCACGACGATGGACCGGCACCCCGCCGGCTGCTCAACCTCGGCGTAGATACCGGTCGTCGTCGAAGGTTCCCACCCACTCGGGACGGTAGACGACGAGAATGGTGATCACCATGCCGGTCAGCGTCGCTTCGGCAAAGGCGAGAAACAGGCAGTAGGGCAGCATCTGCACGGCGAACGAGGATTGCGCCGGATCCGCAAAGGTGGCCACGAGGCCGAGCATGCTGGAACCGCTCAGTCCCATCGCGAGAGCGGCACTGAAGAATGCCGAGGCGAAGATGTAGACGAAGATGTTGCGCGGCAGATGGCGCTCGACGGTTCGGAGCACCCCCCAGCTCAGGCAGACGGGCAGCACGGCCAGCAGCAGGGCGTTCAGCGAGTAGGCCGCCGGATCCATCTGACCGGTCGCGACCAGGCCGCCGAGCACCACGCCCAGTCCGAGAATCGCCAGTTGGGGGCCCACCATCAGCGTGAACGCGGTGGCCCCTAGCAGATGCAGTTCGATGCCGCCAATGGCCGGCGGGTGCAGATGCCAGAGCGCAAAGAGCGCGACACAGGCCCCGAGGAAGTGATGGGCCTGCGCCCGTTCGACCAGTTCCCGCCACGAGACGGTCCGGATGATCCACGCGAGCACGCCGATCACCCCGAAGTGACCGAGCAGGTACCAGTCGGCAGGAAGCATGGCGGGCGAGATGTTCATGGGGATCCCCTGCGGCACAGCCGCGGAAACGTCCCGCCACTCTACGCGGGTTCCGTTGGCCTCGGTGCGCGAGGTCCGGCCGCTCTGACCGCAGGGAACCCGCAGGGTTCTCTGCGCGAGGGCCGTATTGCCGCCCAAAGGGCGACCGCCCCGTCTGCCGGGGCATCCCGGGGCGGTCGAGCGTCAGCCCGGGTCGTAAGACAGCACGGGAGCGAGCCAGCGCTCCGCCTCGGCGACGGGAATGCCGCGCCGCCGCGCGTAGTCCTCCACCTGATCCCGGTCGATGCGGCCGGTCGCGAAATACTTCGACTCCGGATGCGAGAAGTAGAAACCGCTCACGGCCGCCGCAGGCAGCATCGCAAACGCCTCGGTGAGCTGCATCCCCGTGTTCTCCTGCGCGGAAAGCAGCTCGAACACCGTCGCCTTCGCCGTATGGTCCGGACAGGCCGGGTAGCCCGGTGCAGGACGGATGCCCCGGTAGTGCTCCGCGATCACGTCCTCGACGCTCGCATCCTCGTCCGGCGCATACCCCCAGAACTCGGTGCGCACCCGCCGGTGCATCAGCTCGGCCAGAGCCTCGGCCAGACGGTCCGCGAGCGCCTTGAGCAGAATGGCGTTGTAGTCGTCGTGCTGCGCCTCGTAGGCCGCAACCCGATCGTCGATGCCTAGACCTGCCGTGACGGCGAAGGCCCCCAGCCAGTCGGGTACGGCCGCTTCCCGCGGTGCGATGTAGTCGGCGAGGCACATGTTGCTGCGGTCCTCGGGCTTCACCATCTGCTGCCGCAGGAAGTGGAAGCGCGCGCGAGGCTGGCGGCGGCCGCCGTCCCCGTAGATCACCACGTCGTCCCCGTCGACGCGATCGGCCGGGAAGAGACCGATCACCGCGGCGGCACGCAGCCACTTCTCATCGATGATGCGCGCAAGCATCGCCTGCGCGTCCTGGAACAGGTTGCGGGCAGTCTCCCCGACGACGGCGTCCTCCAGGATCTGCGGATAACGCCCGGCCAGCTCCCACGTCTGGAAGAACGGGGTCCAGTCGATCCACGGTGCGATCTCCGCCAGCGGATAGTCGGAGAACACGTGCAGGCCCGGCTTCTTCGGCGCGGGCGGATGGTAGGCGGTCCAGTCCGTCTGCACGCCGTGACGACGCGCCTCCGCGATCGGGTGATGCGGTCCTTGCCCCTTCTTGCCCTTGTGCTGCTCTCGCGTCTTCTCGGCCTCGGCCTTGAC
>ERZ1066136.1467-NODE-1467-length-11974-cov-7.645021_pt1 | contig 11974 bp, 9 predicted proteins | sample MGYA00382783_ERZ1066136 | MGnify/ENA primary metagenome ERZ1066136 (study PRJEB33369, sample SAMEA5778366) | biofilm metagenome | biome: Industrial cooling water; feature: Water cooling tower basin; material: Biofilm | place: United Arab Emirates | collected... | reverse complement strand
TCGCAACGCGAGGATAGGTCGATGTGGAGGTCACCCGTAGCCCGGGGTCTCCCCGGGGCATGCGATGCCTGGGCGGTCGGAGCGTCGCTGTCCCCGCGCGTAGCCCGGCCTGCGTGGTGTCGTGATCCGAAGGCGGTATCACGATGTCTTCCTGTCGACCGACACCCGGCGAACGACTTCGCCTCCTCGACCGCCCCGCGTTGACGCCCCGGACGCCCATTCGGCATGATCGGCAGCGTTCCGTGACCCGTCCGGCCCCCGGGCGGGGCCGCGGACTCCGCAGACCCCTCCCCGGAACCCCGCATGGCCGCGTTCGTCCTTCGCCGTCTCGCCCAAGCCGTGCTCGTGATGCTGGCCGTGGGGCTCATCGCCTTCGCGCTGTTCCGGTTCGTGGGGGATCCCGTGGTGTTCATGCTCGGGCAGGACGCCACCCCGGCGGAGCGCGCCGCCATGACCACGCAACTGGGGCTCGATCAGCCCTTCCACGTGCAGTACGCACGCTTCCTCGGACGGGCCGTCCAGGGTGACTTCGGCCTGTCGCTGAAGCAGATGCGCCCCGTGAGCACGCTGTTCGCCGAGCGGCTGCCGGCCACGCTGGAGCTGTCCTTCGCCGCAGCGCTGTTCGCCGTGGCGGTGGGCATTCCGATGGGCGTCTATACGGCGCTGCGACCCCGCGCGTGGCTCTCGCAGTCCTTCCTCGTCGTATCGCTGATCGGCGTGTCCCTGCCCACATTCCTCATCGGCATCCTGCTCATCCTCGTGTTCGCGGTGCAGCTGGGCTGGTTGCCGTCCTTCGGCCGCGGGGATGTCGTCATGGTGGGCGGCTGGTCCACCGGCCTGCTCACGGTGTCGGGGCTGAAGGCGCTGATCCTGCCTTCCATCACCCTGGGCCTGTTCCAGATGACGCTCATCATGCGGCTCACGCGGAGCGAGATGCTCGAAGTGCTGCGCGCCGATCACATCCGCTTCGCACGGGCGCGCGGCCTGCCGGACCGGCTCGTTTACTTCCGCCACGCGCTGCGCAACACGCTGGTGCCCGTCATCACGGTGGCCGGGCTGCAGCTGGGCTCGATCATTGCGTTCTCGATCATCACCGAGACCGTGTTCCAGTGGCCCGGCATGGGGCTGCTGTTCATCCAGGCCGTCATGTTCGCGGACGTCCCCGTGATGGGCGCCTACCTGTGCCTCATCGCGCTGGTGTTCGTGCTCATCAATCTGGCCGTCGACCTTCTGTACTATGCCGTGGACCCCCGGCTGCGCCTCGACGGCGCGGCCGCCCACTGAGGAGTGCCCCATGACCGCGTCCGTCGAGTACATCCGCCGCATCCACGAAGAGCTCGTCACCGTCCGCCGGGACATTCACATGCACCCCGAGCTCGCCTTCCAGGAAGCCCGCACCGCCAGCCTCGTGGCACAGAAGCTCGTCACGCTCGGCATCGAGGTGCACCGCGGCCTCGCCACCACCGGTGTCGTCGGCGTGATCCGCGGCCGGACGGACACCCGGGGCCGGGCCGTCGGCCTGCGCGCCGACATGGACTGCCTGCCCATGCACGAGGCCGGCGACAAGCCCCACGCCTCGAAATCGAGCGGCCGCATGCACGCCTGCGGACACGACGGTCACACCACCATGCTGCTGGGTGCCGCGCGGTACCTTGCCGAGACACGCAACTTCGACGGCACCGTGTACGTGATCTTCCAGCCCGCCGAGGAACACGGCGGCGGCGGAGGCGTGATGGTGCGCGAAGGCCTGTTCGAGCGCTTTCCCATGGACGAGGTGTACGCGCTCCATAACTGGCCGCAACTGGCGCCCGGCAAGATTGCCGTGCGTCCGGGCCCGGTGATGGCCGCCACCGACGAGATCGCCATCACCGTCAAGGGCAAGGGCGGTCACGGCGCGCTGCCGCATCTCACCGTGGACCCGGTCGTCGTGGCCGCACAGATCATCGGCGCGCTGCAGACCATCGCCAGCCGCAACGTGGCGCCCGTGGATGCCGTGGTCGTCAGCATCTGCTCGATGCACACCAGCCAGACCGGCGCGCACAATGTCATTCCCAACGCGGTGCATCTGCTGGGCACTCTGCGCAGCTTCCGACCCGAGACGCGCGATCTCGCCGAACGCCGCATCCGCGAGATCGCCACGGGCTTCGCCCTCGCCATGGGCGGCACGGCCGACGTCGAGATCACGCGCGGCTACCCGGCCACCGTCAACACGGAGCGGGAGGCCGAGTTCGCCGCGCGCGTGGGCGAACAGGTCTTCGGAAAGGAGAACGTGCTGCGTGACGCGGATCCCACGATGGGCGCGGAGGACTTTGCGTATCTCCTGCAGGAACGTCCCGGGGCCTACGTGTTTCTCGGGCAGGGCGGTTCCGAAGGCGGCTGCCTGCTCCACAACCCGCACTACGACTTCAACGACGCGGTGATCCCGCTGGGCGGTGGCTATCTCGCTGCACTGGCCGAGGCCGCCCTGCCGCTCGACCCGTCCAAGGCGGTCGCGATGCCGCGCACCACGGAGACCGCCTGATGCGCCTTCGTTCGCTGGCATTGGGCGCGGCCGGGCTCGCGCTCGCGGTTCTCAGCCTCGGGGCGGCGGCCCAGGGCAAGGTGTTCCGGTTCTCCAACCAGGGCGATGCCCTGTCGGTGGACCCGTACATGCACAACGAGGCCGTGCTGCTCTCGCTCACGGGGAACGTCTACGAGTCGCTGGTGGGTCGCGGCCGCAAGTACGAGCTCACGCCGGAACTCGCCACCGACTGGAAGCAGACCGCGCCGACCGTGTGGCGCTTCAACCTGCGCAAGGGCGTGAAGTTCCATGACGGCTCGCCCTTCACCGCCGACGACGTGATCTTCAGCTTCGATCGCGCGAAGGGCGAGGGCTCGGACGTGCGCGTGTACGTGGGCAACATCCGCGAGATCCGCAAGGTGGACGCCCACGCCATCGACATCGTCACGCAGGAACCCTTCGTGATCCTGCCGCAGACCGTGTCGCGCTGGTACATCATGTCCAAGGCGTGGTGCGAGAAGAACAACGCGGTGCGGCCGGTGGACGTGCGCAAGGGCACCGAGAACTACGCGAGCACCCACGCCAACGGCACCGGGCCGTTCAGGCTGGAGTCCCGGCAGCCGGGCGTGAAGACGGTGTTCGCGGTCAACCCCGAATGGTGGGGCAAGGCCGAGCACAACCTGTCGCAGGCGATCTTCACCCCCATCGGCAACGACGCCACGCGCGTGGCCGCGCTCATCAGCGGCGAGATGGATCTCGTGGACCCCGTTCCTCTGCAGGACGTGCCCCGCATCCAGAAGAGCCCGGACCTCAAGATCATGCAGTCGCCCGAGATGCGCACCATCTTCCTGGGCATGGACCAGAAGCGCGACGAGCTGCTCGCGAGCAACGTCAAGGGAAAGAACCCCTTCAAGGACCGCAAGGTGCGGCAGGCGGTGTACCAGGCCATCGACATCGAGGCCATTCGCACGCGCATCATGCGCGGGGTGGCCACGCCCGCCGGCCTCATGGTGGCGCCCACGGTGGTGGGCTTCGTGCCCGAGCTCAACAAGCGCCTGCCCTTCGATCCGGACGGCGCGCGCAAGCTGCTCGCCGAGGCCGGCTACCCCAACGGCTTCGAAGTGGGCATGAACTGCCCCAACGACCGCTACGTGAACGACGCCGAGATCTGCCAGGCCGTCGCCTCCATGCTCGCCAAGGTGGGCGTCAAGGTGAACCTCACCGCGGAGCCCAAGACCCAGTTCTTTCCCAAGGTGCTCCAGCGCAACGTGTCGTTCTACCTCGCGGGGTGGACCCCCGTGAGCCAGGACAGCCACAATCTGCTGTTCGCGGTGATCTCCACCCCGGGCGAAGGCGCGCAGGGGCAGTTCAACGGCGGTAGCTACTCGAACGCGAAGGTGGACGAACTCACGCGGAAGATCGGTGCCGAGAGCGATGCCGCGAAACGCCTTGCGATGATCACCGAAGCCTTCAAGATCCACCAGGACGACATCGGTCACATTCCGCTGCACCAGCAGCCCATCACGTGGGGCATGCGCAAGTCCGTGGAGACGGTGCAGCTGCCGGACGACTTCCTGTACCTGCGCTGGGTCACGGTCAAGTGACCGCCGCGCGCTGACTGCGAGACCGCCGACGATGAACGGCGCGGAACCCGCGCGCTGGCGGCGCTGGTGGGAGTCGGACCTCGCGTGGTCCTTCCGGCATTCGCCTGTCGCGATCGTCGCTGCGTTCGTGGCACTCGTCTGTGTCGGCGGCGCAGCGTTCGCGCCATGGATCGCGCCGCACGACCCGTTCGACCTCGCGTCGCTGGAACTCATGGATGCCCTGTCGCCCCCGGCGTGGCTGGAGGAGGGGCGGCGCCTCTATCTTCTCGGTACCGACGATCAGGGGCGGGACGTGCTCTCCGGCATTCTCTACGGCGCGCGCATCTCGCTGCTGGTGGGGGTGGCGTCGGTGGTCGTCTCGATGGTGCTCGGCGTGTCGTTGGGTCTCCTCGCGGGTTACGCGGGCGGCACCACCGAAGCGTTCATCATGCGCGTGGCGGACGTCCAGCTGTCCTTTCCCGCCATCCTCATCGCACTGCTCGTCGACGGCGTGGCGCGCGTGGTGTTGGGTGATGCCGCGCACGGCGGCCAGGCGCTCTGGGTGCTGATCGCCTCCATCGGCCTGTCCGGGTGGGTGCAGTACGCGCGCACCGTCCGCGGGTCCACGCTGGTCGAGAAGCGCAAGGAGTACATCCAGGCCGCGCGCGTCATCGGCCGGCACCCGGCCGCGATCATGGCCTCGCATCTGCTGCCCAACGTGCTCGGGCCCGTGCTGGTCATCGCGACCATCCACCTCGCCACGGCCATCATCACCGAGGCGACCCTGTCCTTTCTGGGCGTGGGCATGCCCGTGACGACGCCGTCGCTCGGAACGCTGATCCGCGTCGGCAACGACTTCCTGTTCTCGGGCGAGTGGTGGATCACCGTGTTCCCGGGTGTCGCGCTCATCGCGCTGGTGCTGTCGGTCAACCTGCTGGGCGACTGGCTGCGCGACGCCCTGAACCCGCGCCTGCGATGAGCGCGCTGCTCGAAGTCCGCGGCCTGCGCGTGGCCTTCGAGACGCGGCGCGGCCCGCTCATCGCCATCGACGACGTGTCCTTCGACATTGCCGAAGGCGAGATCCTAGGCATGGTGGGCGAGTCCGGCGCGGGCAAGTCCGTCACCGGCACTGCGATCCTCGGACTGCTCGATCCGCCGGCCCGCCGCATCGCGGGCGAGATCCACCTCGACGGCGAGCGCATCGATATCCTGCCGCCGGAGGCCATGCGCCGCCTGCGCGGCAGGCGCATCGGCGCGATCTTCCAGGATCCGCTCACCTCGCTCGATCCGCTGTTCACGCTGGGGCAGCAGCTCGTCGAGACCATCCTGGTGCACGAGCCCATCGGTGCGGAAGCGGCGCGTGCCCGCGCGATGTCGCTGCTGGCCGAAGTGGGCATCCCCGCGCCGGAAGCGCGCTTTCACCAGTACCCGCACCAGCTCTCGGGCGGGATGCGGCAGCGCGTGGTGATCGCGCTCGCGCTGTGCGCGCAGCCGCGTCTCGTGATCGCCGACGAGCCCACCACCGCCCTGGACGTGTCCACGCAGGCGCAGATCATCGAACTGCTCAAGCGTCTCGCACGGACACACGGCACCGCCGTGCTGCTCATCACGCACGACATGGGGGTGATCGCCGAGACGGCGGATCGCGTGGCCGTGCTGTACGCCGGACGCCTCGCGGAGATCGGCCCCGTGCGCGACATCGTTCACGCGCCGAAGCATCCCTACACCGAAGGGCTGATGGGCGCGATACCGCGGCTGGGTGCTCTGCGGTCCCGCCTGTCGCAGATCGATGGCGCAATGCCGAGGCTGGATGCGATCCCGCCGGGGTGCGCCTTCCACCCGCGCTGCGCGCACCGTGTCGATCGCTGCAGCGTCGACCGGCCGCAGCCGGTGCGGCACGGGGACCGCGAAGTCGCGTGCTGGCTTCACGCGGAGCACGCCCGTGACCGATGAGGCGCTGCTCGCCTTCGACGGCGTGGGCCGCGATTTCGACGTGTCGCGTCCGTGGCTGGAGCGCACGCTCGGGCGGCTGCCGAAGCAGACGCTGGTGGCTGCCGACGATGTCACCTTCCGCCTCGCGCGTGGACGCACGCTCGCGCTCGTGGGCGAGTCGGGCTGCGGCAAGTCCACGGTGGGGCGCCTCGCGGTCGGCCTGTACCGGCCCTCACGCGGGACGGTGCGCTTCGACGGACTCGACATCACGCGCGCGAGCGGTGACGAGGCGGCCGCGTGGCGGCGACGCATCCAGATGATCTTCCAGGACCCGTACGCCAGCTTGAATCCGCGCTGGCGCGTTGAGGACGTCGTGGCCGAGCCGCTGCGCGTGCGTAACCGCACCCTATCGGTCGCCGAGCGGCGCGAGCGCGTCGGTCGGCTGCTGGCGCAGGTGGGCCTCTCGGCGGCCGATGCGCGCAAGTTTCCGCACGAATTCTCCGGCGGTCAGCGGCAGCGCATCTCCATCGCGCGAGCGCTGTCGTCCGAACCCGAGTTCCTCGTGTGCGACGAACCCACTTCGGCGCTCGACGTGTCCGTGCAGGCCCAGGTGCTGAACCTCATGCGCGATCTGCAGGACCGGCTCGGACTCACCTACCTCTTCATTTCGCACAACCTCGCGGTCGTGGAGTACGTCGCCCATGACGTGGGCGTGATGTATCTCGGGCGTCTCGTGGAAGTGGGGCCCGCCGCGGCGGTGCTCGGTGCGCCGCTGCACCCGTACACTAGGATGCTGCTCGCTGCGGTGCCGGACCTCGCCATGACCGGCGCGGCACGAACGCCGGTGGCCGGGGAGATTCCGAGCCCCATCGACCGGCCGACGGGGTGTGCTTTCCATCCCCGGTGCCCGCATGCAACCGAGCGGTGCCGTGTCGAGACACCCGTTCCTAAACCGGTGGGCGACGGGCGCACGGTGGCGTGTCACCTCGTCGCCCCGTAGGTCGATTACCGTTCGCGGAGTCATCGAGCCGGTAACGACACGTAGACGCCATGGCGGGTGGGCGCCCGGGATCGTGAGTGCGAGTTGGAGTGCCTCAGATTCGCAGGGGCCGTCGTCCTTCGGTTCGATCGATCACCTCGGACTGCTGTCTTTCCGCGCTTGCAGCCGACATTGCGCGATGCTTCTCCGGGCCCGCGCCGCCTCGCGTGACCGCTTGTGATCGCTGGCCCCAGCGTGCGGCGATTTCACCTTGACGCACAGGGAGGAATGCCTCTTCCGCGCTGCGCCTTGCCGGGACGAACACACGCCGTAGAATGAAGGCAGGCCTTGTGCTTGGGGGACATCAACATGGTGACGCGAGGAACGGCCATCGCGAAGGTGACCTGTCCGCACGTACATGATGCGGTGCCGCGGCACCGGCTTTTCCACCTGCTGGATGAGGCGCGAGGCGACGAGGTGTTATGGATCGTCGGCCCGCCCGGTGCAGGCAAGACGACGCTCGTGGCGTCTTGGCTGATGGAGCGTCAAGCGCCCGGCGTCTGGTACCAGGTGGATTCGACGGACCTTGATCTGGCAGGGTTCTACTATCACTTTCGGAGCGCGGTGGAGCGCGCTGCACCGGCTCGCAAGACTTTGCTCCCGCTCTTCACTCCAGAGTACAGCCACGACATCGAAGGATTCGCGCGACGATTTTTCCGCCGGATGATTGCACGGGTCCGTGCGGAAACGATCCTCGTTTTCGACAATCTCCACGATGTCGATCCGAGCGCGACGCTGCATCAGACGATCCTGGCCGCGTGCGACGAGATGCGCAACGGTCCGCGGGTCGTGATCATCAGCCGTGAGCCGCCGCCTTCGATCTACAGCCGACTTGTCATGCACGGGCGTATCCGCACGTTGGCGTGGCCCGATTTGCAGCTGACCAGCGATGAGGCAATGGTGTTGGCAGAACGCAAAGGCGCCATGAAGCGGGAGGACGTATTCGGCGTGCTGTCCGCGACGGGCGGGTGGATCGCGGCTTTCATGCTGGCGCTCGACAGTCACGACTCGACATCCGGACTGCCGGGTGTCGGGCAGTCCATGGAAGAGACTGTGTTCGACTACTTCGCAACCGAGATTCTCGACCGCATGGACGAGGAATCGCGAACGTGTCTGGTGACGATGGCGCTGCTGCCGCAGATGACGGTCGGCGTCTGTGAATCGCTCACGAAGTCGCCTCGCGTGGGCGGACTGCTCGATGCCCTCTACCGGCGGCAGCTTTTCACGGATCGCCGGTCCGGGGCTCCCGTGCGATTCACGTTCCACCCACTGTTTCGACGATTCCTGCTGGATCGCTTTCACCGCCAATGGGACCGTGCCGCGGTGAGACGGTTGCAGCGCCGCGCCGCGGCGCTGCTCGAGGCGGACGGAGAAGCGGAATCGGCATTCCGCCTGTGGTGCGAGAGTGCGGCCTGGCCGCGGGCGAGTTCGCTGCTCAACAGCATCGCGCCATGGCTCCTGGCCCAGGGCCGGTATCGCACCTTGGAGGACTGGGTAGGCGCGCTGCCACCGGCCTTCCGGGCGACCTCGGCTCATCTGCACTACTGGGCGGGCATGGCCCGTCTGTCTACGGCTCCGAAGGAAGCGCGCCAGAGTCTGGAGCGTGCGCATAGAATTTATCGTGAGGAGGGCAGTCCCTCGGGTGTGCTGCTGGCCGCGTCCGCGGTGGCACAGGGCCTCTACCTCGAGGCTGCGCAATTCAAGGAACTGCACCGCTGGTTTAACGAGATGGAGACGACCCTTCGCGGGGACGTCGAGTTTCCGTCGGCCGGGGCGGAACTCCAGGTGTTCTCGGGCGTGCTCATTGCCGTCATCTTCGCGGCGCCGGGACATCCGATTTCCAGCCGTTGCACTCGACGCATCGTCGAGCTGATCGACGAAGTCGGTGACCCGAATCAGATAATCCTGGCCGCGGCCATCACCATGCTCTTCTGCCTCTACACCGGCGAGTTTCGCCTCGCGCGCGCTCTGGAGAGACAGGTCGAGCGCCATCTCGCCGCGCCCGAACTGACCGCGCTCAATGCGGCGCTCTGGTACTGCTATCTCGCTTATCTGAGCGTGGCCGAGCACACGCCGGAGCGTGGCTTTGAGGCGGTCGCCCGCGCGGAAGAGATCGCGGAGCGGGAGGGCTTTGGCTACGTTCTGACGACTGCCTATTCCGGCCGATCCGCTCTGATGCGCGTGGGTGACGTCGACCGATGGCTGGCCTTGGCGGCGCCGTCCGGCGCCTCCGCACGGCCCTACGATACGGCGCACTATCTCGGAAACGTGCTGTATCGCGCGGCCGATTGCGGAGACTGGAAGCGAGCCGCGGAGTTCATCGAACCCACGATGCGGTATCTGGAGAACACGGGCACGGACTACCAGCGACTGATTTGGGAAGTGCCGAGCGCGTGGGCGCTGGCGGAATTGGGTTTCCACGAGGAAGCCGAGCACCACATCGCGGTATCCGAGACGCTCATGGCGCAGACGCGGGCAGACTGCTATCTCGCGCTAGTCCTGCTCGGGCGGGCCAACGTCATGCGTTGCGCGGGCAGGCAGACCGAGTATGTCCGGGCCCTGCGCGACGGCTTCGGCGCAGCCGCCCGGGACTATGCGGCGGGCCGGTACGCCTTCTGGGTACCCACTGCCGGCGCACCTCGCCTGTGTGCCGATGCCCTTGCCCGAAACATCGAACCCGAATTCGTCCGCGCGTACATCCGGGAATATCCGATCGCGCCGCCCGACGACGCGCCCGAGGCCTGGCCGTGGCGAGTGAGGGTCTATACGCTCGGGCGCTTCGAACTGGTGGTCGATGACAGGCCAGTGGTGTTCCCGCACAAGCAGCCTCGTCGCCCCTTGGAGGTCCTTAAGGCGCTCATCGCCTTTGGGGAGACCGGCGTTCCGATGCAGAAGCTTGCGGATGCCCTCTGGAGCGGTGACGGAGACCTCTCCATGAATGCCCTCGACGTTGCGCTGACCCGATTGCGTCGCATCATCGGTATCCCCGAAGCGCTTCACACCGAAGACCGGATCGTACGGCTCGATCCTTCCTGCGTTTGGACGGATGCGCGCGCCTTCGAATCGATGACGCGTTTCGAGCATGCGCCGGATCGGCTGGGGAACGACAGCGCGGCGCGGGTGTTCGCGCTGTATCGGGGGACTTTCCTCGAAACGGATGCCGACGCTGCCTGGGCGCTGTCCCGCCGTGAGCGGCTCCATGGCCGTTTCGTGCAATGGGTCCTGGCGGGGGCAGAGGCTTGCGAAGCCCGGACGGATCACGCGGCAGCCCTGACGTGGTATCGCAAGGGGCTCGAGACCGACGATCTCGTGGAGGCCTTCTACCAGGGCGCCATGCGCTGTCACCTTTTGCTCGGGCAATCCGACCAGGGTGTGCGAATGTTCGACCGGATGCGCGAACGGTTCCTGTCGCAACTGGCGACAGGCCCCTCGTCCGCAAGTGAGAGCCTGCTCCGGACGCTCCGTACCGCAAGTTGACCGCGCTAAATCGTCGGCACTCCCCGTGCGACCGCGAAATCGGTAGGCCATCGGAAACCGCTGGGACGTCATGCTGCCCGCGTGTTGAGAGGGCGGTCAGGCAGACCGTCCGTTTCGAACCGGCACCGGCTTCCAATGCGGCGAACGCGGTAGCGTCGGTGTCGACCTCTGGGAGGAACGGCATGACTCATCGAGCAGGCAGGACGGCAAGCGCGGCGTCACGGCAATCGAGGGCAATTCGGCACAATATTCACACTTGGGCGATGTTCATTGGAGCTGTTGCGCTGAACCCCGCAACAGGCATTGCGCAAGATGGGATGACGATCGTCCCTCTGAAGACAATAAAGTGGTCGGTGTGTGATTCCACTGCTCCCAAGCCTGACGTCTGCCAATTCGCCTATGTCCGTGGGGATCCCGCCAAGGAACCCAATCACAAGATGATCAAGGCAAGGGCGGGTTTCGTGTTCCCGCCTCACTGGCACGCCGGGAACGAGCACCTGGTCATCGTCTCGGGGACCGTGACCATCGCTGCCGAGGGTGGCCAGGAGAGGGATGAGCTGCTGGTTCCCGGGGACTATCTCAACATTCCCGCCCGCCGCGTGCATTGGGGCGCTTGCCCGACCGACTGCGTGTTCTATCTATACGTTGATGGGCCCGATACGTACTTCGACGCGAAGACGCAGCGCCCTTGACCGGCCTGGGGTGCGGGGCGCGGCGCACGAGGCTCGGCAGATCGAGGGCATCGCGTAGCGCCCTGCCCTGGCGAGCAGGACAATACAGGCTCGGGGAAATCGCACGCTGAGTGGCACCATGGCAGCGTCACCTGATGAGACATGATCGCTCGCGCCGAGGGGCGACGATCGCAGTGAGATGGCTGCCCGCTACCGAGGTGACTTCTTTCCGATAGGCGAGGCAGTGCGCTGGCGTCCTGGTCACCGGATGGCGCGGTGGCAACATCCATCCATGACGCCGACGAACGGAGCGACCCCATGAAAGTCCAGGCCCTGGGTCACGTGGTCTTGGATCGGGCCATCGCCTTCTACGGCGGGGTGCTGGGCATGCCCGTCGTGGCCCGTGAGCGAATCCGCGGCTACCCGATGGCGTTCTTCTCCGTCACGGGCAATCACCACGACTTCGCACTGCTGGAGGTGGGCGGGGACGACACCCCGCCACTACCGTTCGAGACGCCTGGGCTCGCGCATCTCGCATTCAAGCTCGGGGACGATCTCGATACGCTTCGCGACGCCCGCGAGCATCTCGCGCGTCACGGTGTCGCGGTCGACCGTACCGTCGATCATCGTGTGTCGCAGTCCCTCTACGTGCGCGACCCCGACGGGCACACGGTGGAGTTGTATGTCGACGCGGATCCTTCGATGTGGCGGGAGGATGCGTCGGCCGTCGCCCACAGCGAGCCGTTCACCCTGTAGCCCGGGGTCTCCCCGG
>ERZ1066136.1466-NODE-1466-length-11982-cov-8.179676_pt1 | contig 11982 bp, 7 predicted proteins | sample MGYA00382783_ERZ1066136 | MGnify/ENA primary metagenome ERZ1066136 (study PRJEB33369, sample SAMEA5778366) | biofilm metagenome | biome: Industrial cooling water; feature: Water cooling tower basin; material: Biofilm | place: United Arab Emirates | collected... | reverse complement strand
GTTGAAGATCAGCGCGATTTCGCCATCCTTGATGCGATCGACGATGTGCGGCCGCCCTTCGGCCACCTTGTTGACCCGGGTGACTGCGATACCGGCGGCCTCCAGCGCCTCGGCCGTGCCGCTGGTCGCCACCAGGCTGAAGCCCAGGCCCACAAGGTCGCGCGCGGCACCCAGGATCTGCGGCTTGTCGCTGTCCTTCACGCTGATGAACACCGCGCCCGTATCGGGCAGCCTGGTGAAGGCTGCGAGCTGGCTCTTGGCAAAGGCGATGGCAAAATCCGTATCGATGCCCATCACTTCGCCGGTGGACTTCATTTCGGGGCCAAGCACCGGATCCACGCCGGGGAAGCGCGCGAAGGGGAACACCGCTTCCTTCACGGCGATATGGGTGCCCACGTTGCGCGGCGAAAGGTCGAAGCTGGCCAGGCGCTCCCCGGCCATCACGCGCGCCGCGATCTTGGCCACCGGAATGCCGGTCGCCTTGGCGGTGAACGGCACGGTGCGGCTGGCGCGCGGGTTGACCTCGATGAGATACACTTCGCCATCCTTCACGGCGAACTGCACGTTCATCAAGCCCTTCACCTTGAGCGCATGGGCCAGCACCGCGGTCTGCCGCTCGATCTCGGCAATGATGTCGGCGGGCAGGCTGTAGGGCGGCAGCGTGCAGGCGCTGTCGCCGGAATGGACGCCGGCTTCCTCGATATGCTGGAGCACGCCGGCGACATGCACCGTCTCGCCATCGGCCACCGCATCAACGTCCACCTCGATGGCGTCGCGGAGGTAACGGTCGATCAGCACCGGCGACGTGCCCGACACCACCACGGCCTCGCGGATATAGGTTTCCAGCTGGGCGCGGGTGTCGACGATCTCCATGGCGCGGCCGCCCAGCACATAGGAAGGGCGCATCAGCACCGGATAGCCGATGCTCTCGGCCACCCGCACGGCTTCCTCGGCGCTGCGGGCGATGCCATTGTCCGGCTGCTTCAGGCCCAGCTGGTTGATGAGCGCGGCAAAACGCTCGCGGTCTTCGGCGAGGTCGATGCTGTCCGGGCTGGTGCCCAGGATCGGAATGCCGGCATCCTGCAGCGCGGCGGCGAGCTTCAGCGGCGTCTGACCGCCCAGCTGCACCACCACGCCGACCAGCTCGCCATTCTTCGCTTCCGTGTGGAGGATTTCGAGCACGTCCTCGGCGGTCAGCGGCTCGAAATAGAGCCGGTCCGACGTGTCATAGTCGGTCGAGACGGTCTCCGGGTTGCAGTTGACCATGATCGTCTCATAGCCGGCCTCGTCGAGCGCGAAGCAGGCATGGCAGCAGCAATAGTCGAACTCGATGCCCTGGCCGATGCGGTTGGGCCCGCCGCCCAGGATGACGATCTTCTGCGCGGCGGTCGGCTGGCTTTCGCAATCGGGCTCGCCGAAGCTGGGGGCTTCGTAGCTTGAATACATGTAGGGTGTCTTGGCCGCGAACTCGCCGGCGCAGGTGTCGATGCGCTTGAACACCGGGCGCACGTTCAGCGCGCGGCGGGCGCGGGCGACATCCGCTTCCGTGGTGCCCGCCAGCGTCGCCAGCCGTGCATCGGAAAAGCCCATGGCCTTCAGGCGCCGGAAGCCCTGGGCGTCCGTGGGCAGGCCGTTTGCCTTCACGTCGGCCTCCACCTCCACCAGCTCCTGCATCTGGCGCAGGAACCAGGGCTCGAACTTGGCGATCTGGTGAATGCGCTCGACGCTCATGCCGGCGCGCAGCGCGTCGGCGGCGACCAGCAGGCGATCGGGCGTCGGCCGGCTCAGCGCCGCCTCGATCTCCTCGATGGTGGCGCCCTGCAGATGCTCGACCTCGTCAAAGCCGATCAGGCCGGTTTCGAGGCCACGCAGCGCCTTCTGCACGCTTTCCTGCCAGTTGCGGCCGATGGCCATCACCTCGCCCACGCTCTTCATGGCGGTGCCGAGCAGCGCTTCCGAGCCCTTGAACTTCTCGAAAGCAAAGCGCGGGATCTTGGTGACGATATAGTCGATGGTGGGTTCAAAACTGGCCGGGGTCGCGCCAGTGATGTCGTTCGTAATCTCGTCGAGCGTATAGCCCACCGCCAGCAATGCCGCGACCTTGGCGATCGGGAAGCCGGTGGCCTTCGATGCCAGCGCCGAGGAGCGCGAAACACGCGGGTTCATCTCGATGACCACCAGGCGGCCATCCTTCGGATTGACCGCGAACTGCACGTTGGAACCGCCTGTTTCCACGCCGATTTCCCGCAACACCGCGATGCTGGCGTTGCGCATGATCTGATATTCCTTGTCGGTCAGCGTCAGTGCAGGCGCAATGGTGATGCTGTCCCCGGTGTGTACGCCCATCGGATCGATATTCTCGATCGAGCAGATGATGATGGCGTTGTCGTGCTTGTCCCGCACGACCTCCATCTCATACTCCTTCCAGCCCAGCACGCTTTCCTCCACCAGCACCTCGGTGGTGGGGCTGGCATCCAGCCCGCCGGTGACGATGCGGATGAACTCCTCGCGGTTATAGGCGATGCCGCCGCCGGTGCCGCCCATGGTGAAGCTCGGCCGGATGATCGAGGGCAGGCCAACGAATTCCAGCGCCGCCAGCGCTTCTTCCACCGTGTGGGCGATGCGGCTGCGCGGGGATTCGAGCCCGATCTTGTCCATCGCGTCGCGGAACTTCAGTCGGTCCTCCGCCTTGTCGATGGCCTCGGCATCCGCACCGATCAGCTGCACGCCATATTTCTCCAGCGTGCCATCGCGGTGCAGGGCGAGCGCGGTGTTGAGCGCCGTCTGGCCGCCCATGGTGGGCAGCACCGCGTCCGGGCGCTCCTTGGCGATGATCTTGGCGACGATCTCCGGCGTGATCGGCTCCACATAGGTCGCGTCCGCCAGCTCCGGATCGGTCATGATCGTCGCCGGGTTGGAGTTGACCAGGATGATGCGATAGCCCTCCCCCTTCAGCGCCTTCACCGCCTGCGTGCCCGAATAATCGAACTCGCAGGCCTGGCCGATGATGATCGGGCCGGCGCCGATGATGAGGATGGACTGGATGTCGGTGCGTTTGGGCATCAGGCGTTCCGGGCTGTGTGTGTGGTCAGCGCATTGTCTATGGTGGAGGCGACGCCGTCGATTTGGGTCAGCACGTCGGCGGCGGCGATCCGCAGGATTTGGTAGCCTTGACCGATCAGCCAGGCATCGCGCCGCGTGTCATGACCATAGGTTTGCTGATGCGACTGACCGTCGACTTCAACGATGAACCTCTCACGGCGGGCTACAAAGTCAGCAATAAAGGGCCCGATGGGTACCTGCCGGCTGAACTTCCAGCCGTTCAGCCGTCCGGCACGCAGTATACTCCAAAGCCGTGCTTCCGGCGGAGTCATCTCGCGGCGCATCGCCTTGGCTCGGTCAGCAGTCACCTCCCCCCGCCGGGGGGAGGCCGAGAGACGGCGCGCAGCGCCGGCCCGGGAGAGGGGCTCGACATCATTCATGACGGATTGAGAAGGCCCCTCTCCCGCCGCCTTCGGCGAGTCGACCTCTCCCCGGCGGGGAGAGGTGAATGGCTCCTCTCCCAACGAGGTCACTTCAGCCCCCCGACGAACTTCTCGAACAGATACTGGCTGTCCTGGGGCCCGGGGCTGGCTTCGGGGTGATATTGCACGCTGAACGCTGGCCGGTCGGTGAGTTCCAGGCCGCACAGCGAGCCATCGAACAGCGAGATGTGGGTGGGCTTCGCGTTGGCGGGCAGCGTGTCGGTGTCGACGGCAAAGCCGTGGTTCATGCTGGTGATTTCCACCCGGCCATCCTCCAGCCGCTTCACCGGATGGTTGGCGCCGCGGTGGCCCTGCGTCATCTTCACGGTCTTCGCACCCACGGCGAGGCCGAGCAACTGGTGGCCAAGGCAGATGCCGAACAGCGGCAGGCCGGCATTCAGGATCTTCTGGATGGTCGGCACCGCATGGATGCCGGTGGCGGCAGGATCGCCGGGGCCGTTGGACAGGAAGATGCCGGCGGGCTTCAATGCCATGATCTCGTCAAAGGTCGCCGTCGCCGGCACGACCGTGACGCGCGCACCGGCGGCGACCAGATTGCGCAGGATGTTGCGCTTCATGCCATAATCGATGGCGACCACGTGCGGGCCATTGGCGTTGGCGCTGTGCACCGCATAGCCGCCCTGCAGCGTCCAAAGGCCATCATCCCACGTGTAATTCTGGGTGGCGCTGATCACGGAGGCGAGGTCCATCCCCTCCAGCCCCGGCCACGCCTTGGCCTGGCTCAGCAGCTTGTTGATGTCGAACTGGCCGGCCTTGTTATGGGCGATCACGCCGTTGGGCGCACCATTTTCACGGATCCGCTTGGTCAGCGCGCGGGTGTCGACGCCGGAGAGGCCAATGCGCCCCCAGGCCTTCATCCAGTCGTCAAAGCGCTTGCTCGAGCGGAAATTGGCGGCCGGCGTGACGGGCTCGCGCACCACGCAGCCCAGCGCGTGCGGGTTCGGCGATTCGATATCCTCGTTGTTGGCGCCGACATTGCCGATGTGCGGGAAGGTGAAGGTGATGATCTGCCCGGCATAGCTGGGATCGCTCATCACTTCCTGATATCCGGTCATGGCGGTGTTGAAGCACACCTCCCCCACCGCAACGCCTTCGGCGCCGAAGCCGTGCCCCCAGATCACGCTGCCATCGGCCAGCACAAGAACGCCAGTTGCGCCTTTGGGTTGGACGGGCGCTTTGGCGACGGCCATGATGGCTGATTCCTTTTGTCTGGCGGGCAAACGGCCGGGCGCTTAAGCGGGCCGGCGCTGCCCGTCAATCTGTTCTTTCGCGGCTCAAGACGCTATCTGCTGCCCAAGCGCAACACGATATTCAACGCATGAGGAAAAACATGCTGCGCGACGCCATCAAAGCCGCCACCACCGACGCCATGAAGGCCCGCGACACCGCCCGGCTGGGCGCGCTGCGGCTGATTTCGGCGGCCCTGAAAAACAAGGACATCGAGCTGCGCACCGGCACCGCCCCGGCCGATGATGATGTGGTGGTGGCCGATGTGCTGATGAAGATGGCCAAGCAGCGCCGCGAATCGATCGAGATGTACGACAAGGGCGGCCGCGCCGAACTGGCCGAGGCCGAGCGCGCCGAGCTGGCGGTGATCGAGAGCTTCCTGCCCAAGCAGATGGACGAGGCCGAGGCGGCCGAGGCGATCCGCGCCATCGTGGCCGAACTGGGCGCAACATCGGTGAAGGACATGGGCCGGGTGATGGCGGCGGTGAAGGAGCGGCTGGCCGGCAAGCTCGACATGTCGAAGGCCAGCGGGCTGGTGAAGGCGGCTCTCTCCTGAGCCTGTCGCCCGCCTTCCTCGACGAGCTGCGCGCCCGCGTTCCCGTCTCGGGCGTGGTGGGCCGGCGCGTGAAGCTCACGCGCGCCGGGCGCGAGATGAAGGGCTGCTGCCCCTTCCACAACGAGAAGACACCCAGCTTCTACGTCAACGACGACAAGGGCTTCTATCATTGCTTCGGCTGCGGCGCGCACGGCGACGTGATCCGCTTCATGACCGACAACATGGGCCTGCCGTTCATGGAGGCGGTGAAGCAACTGGCGGCCGAAGCCGGGCTGGAGGTGCCGGCCCCCTCCCCCGAGGCGAAGGCGAAGGCCGAGGTGGCGGACGGCCTGGCCGATCTGACGGCACGGGCGGCGCAGTGGTTCCAGGCCCAACTGGCCGGCGACGCTGGCGCCTCCGCGCGCGCCTATCTTGAACGGCGCGGGGTGACGCGGGCCACCGTGAGTCAATTCGCGCTGGGCTTCGCGCTCGACAGCCGCACCGCCCTGCGCGGCCATCTGAAGGATGCGACCGCCGACAAGCTGCTGGAAGCCGGGCTGATCGGCCGATCCGACGAGGGCGAAACATTCGACCGTTTTCGTGGCCGACTGATGTTCCCGATCCGCGACCGTCGCGGGCGGGTGGTGGGCTTTGGCGGCCGGGCGCTGGGCGATGTGCAGCCCAAATATCTCAACAGCGCCGATGGCCCGCTCTTCGACAAGGGGCGGCTGCTCTACAATCTCGATCTCGCCGGGCCGGCGGCAAGGAAGGCCAATCGCCTGATCGTGGTGGAAGGCTATATGGACGTGATCGGCCTGGCGCAGGCTGGCATCGCCGAGGCGGTGGCGCCGCTGGGGACCGCTATGACCGAAACCCAGCTGCAACTGGCCTGGCGGCTGGTGGACGAGCCGATGCTGTGCTTCGACGGCGATGCCGCCGGTGGCCGCGCTGCCACCCGCGCGGCCATGCGGGCGCTGCCGCTGTTGAAGCCCGGCAAGTCGTTGCGGATCGCCACCCTGCCCGCCGGCCAGGACCCGGACGATATCTGCCGCACCGGCGGCGCCAAGGCGTTCGAAGCAGTGCTGGCCGGTGCAGTGCCGCTGATCGATCATGTCTGGGCCAGCGAGACGGCCGGGCTGGAGACGGCGACACCGGAACGCCGCGCGCAGGCACGGGCGCGGCTGCGGGAGGCGGCGGCCAGCATCGCCGATCCGGACGTCAAATCGCTGTATCAGGCCGAGTTCAGCCGCCGCTTCGAGGCCGCCTTCATGGCGCGGCCCGAGCGGCCGGCTTGGCAGCCAAGAAAGCCGGGGCAGAAATGGCAGCCGCCCACGCCAGGCGCCTCGCCGGCGCTGAAAGAGATGGTGGCGCAGGCGCGCGATCCGCTGCTGGGTGCAGTGCTGGCCGGGCTGCTGCTGCGGCCGGCCCTTGCCGATGCCCATGGCGATGCACTGGCGGCTATGCGCCCTGCCGATCCGGACGAGGCCGCCCTGCTGGCCCTGCTGCTCGACCGGGTGGCGGTCCAGCCAGACCTTGCAGCCGGCGATCTTGATCCCCATCTGCAGCAGGCCGGGCTGGACGGCGTTGCCGCCCGCGTGCGGCAGGCCAACCGGCTGGCGCTGTCGTTCACGCAGGCCCAAGCGCCGGTAGCGGTTGCGGACGCGGATTTTGCCATGGCCCTGGCACAGGTGACGGCGCGCGCCGGGCTGGTGCAGGCGCTCGCCGAAACCACCCTGCGCTTCCAGGCCAGCCTGTCAGACGAGGATTACGAAGCCCAGCAATCGTTGCGCCAGGACATCGAGGCGCTGGATGCGGCGATGATGAAGCTGGCGGAATCGCGCCGGGAAGGCTAAGAGCTGCGGTATAATATGTGCGCAGCTTCAGCCTGCCCCGCCCGGTCAAGCGATCCGGTGGGCGGGCTGTGTTACGTTATGCGCCACAAACCGGGCGGCGAAGGCCGCCCCTGACGAAGGACTGGGAACCGGATGGCCAAAGCAGGTGCCAATGAAGCCGCCGACGCCAAGGGCGATGGCGATGCCCCGCTCATCGATCTCAACGAAGCCAATATCAAGAAGCTGATCGCAAAGGCGAAGAAGCGCGGCTACATCACCTATGACGAGATCAACGAGGCCCTGCCGCAGGACCAGATGACCAGCGAGCAGATCGAGGACATCATGTCCGCGATCAACGAGATGGGCATCAACGTCGTCGAGAACGAGGACAGCGCCGAAGACGCGGAAGGCCCCGAAGAGGAGGAGCCGGAAGCCGAACCGGTGGATGGCGATCTGGCCCCGGCGCCGGTCGCCGCCGTCAAGGCCCCGCTGGATCGCACCGATGATCCGGTGCGCATGTATCTGCGCGAGATGGGCGCGGTCGAGCTGCTCTCCCGCGAAGGCGAAATCGCCATCGCCAAGCGCATCGAGGCCGGCCGCAACACCATGATCGCCGGGCTGTGCGAAAGCCCGATGACCTTTTCCGCCATCATCGAATGGTCCAACGCGCTCAACGAAGGGCGCATGCAGCTGCGCGAAATCCTTGATCTCGAAGCCATGCTGGCCAAGGACCCTGTGGAAGGCGAGGAGGACGGCGGCGAAGGCAGCGATCTGCCCACCGTGCAGTTCAAGGAAGACGAGGAGCCGGAAGCCGAGAGCGCACCGGCCGACGAGGAGGACGAGTTCACCGAGCGCCGCACGCCCAAGCCGGCGGAAAGCGACGATGATGATGAAGGCGGTCTGTCGCTGGGCCAGATGGAAGAACAGCTGAAGCCGGCCGCGCTCGAGAAGTTCGCCGAGATCACCAGCATCTACAAGAAGTTCCAGAAGCTGCAGGAAGCCCGCCTGGCCTCGCTGCACGGCGGCGCCGCCTTTGCCGCATCGGAAGAGAAGAAATATCAGAAGCTGCGCGAGGAACTGACCCGCGGCGTGCAGTCCATCCACTTCAACAACAACAAGATCGAGCTGCTGGTCGAGGCACTTTACACGCAGAACAAGCGGCTGATGGGCCTGGGCGGCGCCATGCTGAAGCTGGCCGACAAGCACCGCATCCCGCGCAAGAATTTCCTCGATGAATATGTCGGCAACGAGCTGGATGAAGGCTGGCTGGGCCGCGTGGGCGGCATCGACAAGAAATGGGCCGCCTTTGCCGAGAGCGAAGGCCGCGCCATCGAGCAGAACCGCCGCGAGCTGGCCGGCATCGCCGAGACGACGGGCGTGGACCTCAATGAGTTCCGCCGCATCGTCAACATGGTGCAGAAGGGCGAGCGCGAGGCCCGCATCGCCAAGAAGGAAATGGTGGAGGCCAATCTGCGCCTCGTCATCTCCATCGCCAAGAAATACACCAATCGCGGCCTGCAATTCCTTGATCTCATTCAGGAAGGCAACATCGGCCTGATGAAGGCGGTGGACAAGTTCGAGTATCGCCGCGGCTACAAGTTCAGCACCTACGCCACCTGGTGGATCCGGCAGGCGATTACCCGCAGCATCGCCGATCAGGCCCGCACCATCCGTATTCCGGTGCACATGATCGAGACGATCAACAAGCTGGTGCGCACCAGCCGCCAGATCCTGCACGAGATCGGCCGCGAGCCGACGCCGGAGGAACTGGCCGAGCGCCTCTCCATGCCGCTCGAAAAGGTGCGCAAGGTGATGAAGATCGCCAAGGAGCCGATCAGCCTCGAAACCCCGATCGGTGACGAGGAGGACAGCCACCTCGGCGATTTCATCGAGGACAAGAATGCCGTCATCCCGGTGGATGCCGCCATCCACGCCAATCTGAAGGAAACCGTGACGCGGGTGCTGGCCAGCCTCACCCCGCGCGAGGAGCGCGTGCTGCGCATGCGCTTCGGCATCGGCATGAACACCGATCACACGCTGGAAGAAGTGGGCCAACAGTTCAGCGTGACGCGCGAGCGCATCCGCCAGATCGAGGCCAAGGCCCTGCGCAAGCTCAAGCACCCGTCGCGCAGCCGCAAGATGCGCAGTTTCCTTGATGTTTGACGGCTGATGCCGTTCATCATCCGGTAACGGGTGATGCTGCAATGCAACGGCGCTGCATCAATCGATGCAGCGCCGTTTTGCTTTGCGCCAAGCCCACTTGTGGCAGATTGACGCGATGAGGTATCGATTGTGCCGATGACAAGGGGGCGAATTCTGATGCTGCCGTTGCTGGCTGGCTTGCTGCTGGCCGCAGCCCCGGCTGATCTGCGCCTGGAACCGCTGCGCGAAGCCATCATCACCGATGCGCGGGCTGCCAATCCGGCCGGTATCGCGTTTGAACGCACCACCACGGCGATCCGGCGCGGGCCGGGCATGAAGGAAAAGACGGTCACTGTCGAGCGCTGGGACGGCAAGTCCTGGTCCCTCGTCAGCGTCAACGGCAAGGTGCCGACGGCGACGCAGCTCAAGAGCTTCCGCAAGGCCACCGCCATCAACCCGGTGCCCGGCTATCACCGCATGGCCAGCCTGCTGGCCGCCGCCTCCGATGTCAGCACCGATGATGATGGCCGCAAGATCCTGAAGATCCCGGTGCTGCCGCCTGGCTCCGTACTGGCCGACAAGGCCGATATCTCCAGCCATCTTTCGGGCGAGGCGGTGATCGCCACCACCGACGGCAAGCCCTGGGTGGCGCGGCTGAAGGTGCGCGCGCGCGAGAATTTCAAATTGAACATGCTGATCAAGGTGACCAATTTCGAACAGGTCAGCGATTATTCGCTGGGCCCGGATGGCAAGCCCCGCCTCGCCAGCCAGTCGGCCGACAGCAAGGGCAGCATGTTCGGCTTCTCCGGCGGCCAGACCGACGAAGTCACCTACGCCTACCGCTGAGCAGGCATCAACGCTGCGAAACGTCAACGTTGCGGCAGCGGCGCGCGGTACTGGCTGCCCAGCGCCGCTTCCACATCGGCCACCTTGATGGCACGGCTTTCCTGCGCGGCGAACAGCGGATCGGCCGGCGTCACGAACTCGATCATGCTCAGCCGGCTGGCCAGCCCGACGCGCGCAACGCTGGGAAGGGGAAAGTGCAGCAGGACGGCAAAGCGGTCCTGCCCCTTGGCAGCCGTGGCCCGTGCCGCGGCCACCAGCAGGGCTTCGGTGGCGGTATCGATGCTGGCCTGCCGCGCCGAGGTGATGCCGGTGGCCACCCCGTCGCGCACGGGCTTGGGCTGCATGAGCTTGGAAGTGGGCAGCATGACCTTGCCGAATTCCTGCGCCACATCCGGCTCTTCCCAGCGCGGCAGCATCACGGTCGCAAGACTGAGCACGCCCTTGCCAGTGAGGCCATCGCGGGCGACCTTGGTGGCATCGGCACGGATCTTGGCGGGATCGACGCCCGGCGCCGTGCCCGGCCCGCCCTTCGCCTGGACATTGGCAATGATCGCGGCCGTGAGCGAGGGCGGGGACAGCCAGCGCGGGCGGCCGGCCAGGAAGCCTTTGGCCTCTTCAACCTGGCCCTTGTTGAGCGCGATCTGCGCCCTGGCCAGCTGCACCAACTCGTCGGCACGGGCGACCTGCTGGGCGGCGGTCTGCGCCGCCTGATCGGTGCCGCCGGCCTTGGCGGCCAGCTCATCGATATCCTGCCCCACCCGGGCCAGCGTGGCCTCCGCCCCCGCCGTGTCGCCAGCCAGCGCCTGCACGGCGGCATGGCGCGACAGGGTGACAACGCCGGGCTTGCTGAGCATGGCGATCAGCTGCTTCAGGCTGGCAGCGGAACCCTTCCAGTCACCGGCGCCTTCCATGTGGGTGGCCGGGCGCACATTGGGCATCAGCAGCCACAGCCGGTGCAGCAATTGCTGCTCCTCGCTGCTGATCTCAGGGGTCAGCTGCATGATGCGCAGCGCCTCTTCGGTCAGGAAGGTGGCGTTTGGCCGGGCATTGGCCGCCACGAAGGCCAGCTTCTCGGCTTCGGCCTGGTTGTTCTGCGACAGGCGGACAAAAGCCTCCAGCATCAGCGTGGCGGGGCCGATGTTGCGATCAAAATGGGCGCGCACCAACGGTGTCAGCTCGACAGTGCGCGCCAGCCGGGCATCGGCGATGGCCTCTTCGAAGCGGCCCATTTCGAACTGGCGGGCGCCGCGCATCAGCAGCACCTCGGCGCGGCGCACCGGGTTGCCGGTGGTGCGGCTGTCGGTGAGCGCTTCGGTGCAGGCGGCGATCGCTTCATCGCCCTTCAGCCGGGCCGAGGGCTGATCAGCCTCGGCGCTGCCGAACAGGCCCAGCGTGCCCAGGATCAGGATGCCGCGCCCCACCTGCTCGCCGGGGGTCTGGCGCCGGCCATAGCCATCGCACTTGATGAGCGCCGATGGCGCGGCCAGCACGGGCGCCGCCGTGGCAGCCAGCAACAGCCCGGCAACCGCCAGACGCAACGTCGAACCCATTGTTAAATCCCCTGTTTTGCAGTGCTGCCCTTGTCTTTGCGTCGTTATGACACTGGCGCCCCCTTGGCACAATGACAGGATTGCACCGCTCGTCGCAGCCGCATAACGCTTGTGGCAAAGGGGACACATGATGCGTTTCGAAGGCACTTCCGGTTATGTTGCCACCGATGATCTGAAAGTGGCGGTCAACGCGGCCGTCACCCTGCGCCGGCCGCTGCTGGTGAAGGGCGAGCCCGGCACCGGCAAGACGGTGCTGGCCGCCCAGATCGCCGCCGCCTTCGATGCGCCGCTGATCGAATGGAACG
>ERZ1066136.1441-NODE-1441-length-12185-cov-13.358780_pt1 | contig 12185 bp, 12 predicted proteins | sample MGYA00382783_ERZ1066136 | MGnify/ENA primary metagenome ERZ1066136 (study PRJEB33369, sample SAMEA5778366) | biofilm metagenome | biome: Industrial cooling water; feature: Water cooling tower basin; material: Biofilm | place: United Arab Emirates | collected... | reverse complement strand
GGCCAGCACGGCCAGCGCGCCGCGGTCGCGCACGCGGCACAGCAGCTCGGCGCCGCAGGCCGGGCCCAGCACCAGCAGGCGCGGCGGCGCGAGGCGGTCGCACCAGGCGGCCACCGTGTCGGCCGCGCCGGGCGCGGCGAGGTCCAGCCCCGGGGCCACGATCACGTCGACCGGCTCGTCGTCGGGCGGGGGCTCCGGGCCCAGCAGCAGCAGGCGCGGCGCCAGGGCGGCGGCGAAGCGGTGCCGCGCCTCGGCGTCGGCCAGGCCCTCGGGGCACAGCCACAGGCGCAGCCGTGCCGGCAGGGGTTCGCGTGCGGCGCCCACGGGGGCCCCGGGCACGGCCAGCTGGCGCACGACGGCCAGGCGCTCGCCGAGGCGGCGGCCGTCGCTGCACAGCGCGTCCTCGAGGGCGAGGGTCACCAGTTCGGGCGTCAGCTGCAGCATGAGGCTGCCCTGCGCGACGGCGTCCAGCGCGGCCGCGACTTCGGCCGGCAGCACGTCGGCCAGGTGGCGGGCGCCGGCCGGCGGCCGCGCGGCACGGCCCTGCACGGCCAGCAGCTGGAAGTCGGTGAGCACCGCGAACAGCTGCCCGGCCTCGAGCCGCAGCGCCAGCGACAGGGCCGGGCCAGGGGTCATGCTTCTCCTCGTCACGGCCGGCCCCTCGTGGCGAGGTGGTGCGTCGGCGGTGGCGCGGCACTGTGCCCGCGCGGCGGCGCGGCGCCCACCCCAAACGGGTGGACGCCGCGGGGCGCCCGGGTCACCGCACGCACGCGCACGGCGACGTCAGCCCCGGTGCCCGGCGCGCTCAGGCCGCGGGCGCATCGGGCCCGGCCCCGGCGCGCACGGGCATCCTGCCGTGGGCCTCGAGCAAGGTCACGAGCAGGCGCATGAACTGCAGCTGCTCGGCGCGCGGCAGCGGCCGCAGCAGGGCCGCCTGGGCCTTGCGCACGGCCGGCTGCAGCTGCAGCAGCACCGCGCGGCCGGCGTCGGTGAGCGACAGCAGCCGCGTGCGCCCGTCGGCCGGCGAGGCCCCGCGCACCAGCAGGCCGCGCTCGGCGAGCTTCTCGACCACGGCGCTGGTGGTAGGCGTGTCCTGGGCGATGAGCCCGGCCAGCGCGCGCTGGTCGAGCCCGGGCTGGTTGTGCACCGCCTGCAGCGCCGCGAACTGCACCGGGCTCAGCCGCGCCTGCAGCGTGTGGGTGGCGACCATGGCCGCGCCCAGCTGGTAGAGCCGGCGGGCACAGAGGGCCGGCGCCATGCCGAGGTCCTCGACCGTGGGTTCGGGATCGGGCGGGCGCGGGTCGAGGCGCGGATCGGTGCTCATGGCGGCGGCGTGGATGGCGGCGCGAGTGTGACCGGCCGCGCGCGCCAGCAGCGACCGGGGGAAACCCCATCCGCCGCGCAGACGGCCCTCAGGCCGGCGCCGGCAGCGGCTGCTGCAGCAGCTGCAGCACGAAGCGGCGGCGCTCCTCGCGCTGCGCCGCCCCGCCCTGGCCGGCCATCAGCGACTCGGCCACCTCGTAGCCGTACATCAGGAAGGCGCGGTGGCCGGCCTCCGCCGCGCCGAAGCCCAGCGCGCGGAACAGCGCCTCGTGGTAGCCGATGCGCGCGGCGTCGGCCTCGTCGAGCGCCTGGCGCGCCATGGGGTCGCGCCGCGCCCAGGCGCGGATGGCCAGCTCGATGCGCGCCGCGCGCTGCGCCGCGCGGCCGCGGAAGGGCAGCGTGATGACGTCGGCCAGCAGCTCGCGCGGCTCGCTGCGCGCCACGGCCAGGCGCCGCGTGAGCTGCACCGTGGTCTCCTCGCGCCAGGCCTGCAGCACGCGGCGCAGCAGGTCCTCGCGGTCGCGGAAGTGCCAGTAGAAGCTGCCGCGCGTGACGGCCAGCTCGCCGGCCAGCACGTCGACGCGCACGTGGTCGATGCCGTGGTCGACCAGCACCTGCGTGGCGGCACGCACCCAGTCCTCGGGCGTGAGCACGGCCTTGGCGGCCCGCGGCGCGGCCGGCTTGCGGCGCGCCGCCCGCGGGGCGGGCAGGGGCCGGACAGGGGCGGAACTCATGGCCGCGATGATGCCACCGCCCGGCCCGCGCACCATACAGCACTGTACGGACCGACATCATGGTGTTCCCCGATGCCGCACCCGGGACCCGGCCCTACGATCGCCCGCCTGTCCATACAGCAGTGTATGGATCCGCATGACGCCGGAGACCGCATGCCCACGCCCTTCTTCGAAGACCCCGCGCTGCTGGCGCCGCGCCGCACCGAGCGCGTCGAGCTGCCCGGCGGCGCCTTCCTGCTGCAGCACCCCGAGCCGCTGCAGCCCTACGCGCGCTGCGTGGGCGAGTGGATCGAGCACTGGGCGGCAACCACCCCCGACGCCCCGGCGCTGGCCGAGCCCGATGGCGCGGGCGGCTGGACGACGCTGTCCTGGCGCGGGCTGCGCCAGCGCATCGGCGCGGTGGCCCAGTCCCTGATCGACCTGCGCCTGCCCGAAGGCCCGGTGGTGGTGCTGTCCGACAACGCGCTCGACCACGCCGTGCTCATGCTGGCGGCCCTGCACGTGGGCCGGCCCTCGTGCACCGTCTCCAGCGGCTACAGCCGCCTGGCGGGGCCCGACTTCAGCCGCCTGCACGCCATCCTCGACGCCCTGCAGCCGGCCCTGGTGTATGCCAGCGACGCGCAGGTCTACGGCCCGGCCGTGGCCCACGCCCACCTGCCGGTGCCGGTGGTGTTCTCGCAGGGCGCCGACACCGTGCCCGGCGCGCTGGCCTTCTCGCGGCTGCTGGCCACGGCCGAGACGCCGGCCGTGGCCGAGGCCTTCGCGCGCATCACGCCCGACACCCACGCCAAGTACCTGCTGACCAGCGGCTCCACCGGCACGCCCAAGGTCGTGATCAACACGCAGCGCATGCTCTGCGCCAACCAGCAGATGCTGGCGCAGACGCTGCGCTTCCTGGCCCACGAGAAACCCGTGCTGCTGGACTGGCTGCCCTGGAGCCACACCTTCGGCAGCAACCACAACCTGAACATGGCGCTGCGCCACGGCGGCACGCTGTACATCGACGACGGCCGCCCGCTGCCGGCGCTGGTGGGCCGCACGCTGGCCAACCTGCGCACGGTGCAGCCCAGCGTGTACTTCAACGTGCCGCGCGGCTACGAGATGATGCTGCCGGCGCTGGAGGCCGACCTGGACCTCGCCCACCGCCTGCTCGGCCGGCTGCGCATGCTGTTCTACGCCGGCGCCGGCATGCCGCCCGCCACCTGGCAGCGCCTGGAGGCCCTGGCCGGCCAGGTGCGCGCGCCCGACATGGGCCCGCTGTGGATGACCACCAGCTGGGGCAGCACCGAGACCGCGCCCGCCGTCACCTTTGCCAACTGGCGGCTCGACCGGCCCGGCGTCATCGGCCTGCCCATGCCGGGCACGCAGGTGAAGTTCGTGCCCGCCGGCTGCGGCAAGCTGGAGTTGCGCATCCGCGGCGACAACATCACCCCCGGCTACCGCCACAACGCCGAGGCCACGGCCGCCGCCTTCGACGAGGACGGCTTCTACCGCATCGGCGACGCCGGCCAGCTGCGCGACCCGGCCGACCCGCTGCAGGGCATCGTCTTCGACGGCCGCGTGGCCGAGGACTTCAAGCTCACCAGCGGCACCTGGGTCAGCGTGGGCACGCTGCGCGTCAAGCTCGTCTCGGCGCTCTCGCCCTGGGTGGCCGACGCCGTGATCACGGGGCACGACCGCGCCGAGCTCGGCGCGCTGCTGTTCCTCAGCGAGGCCGGCCGCGCCCTGCCCGAGGCCGAGCGCGCCGAGCGCCTGCGCGCCGGCCTGGCGCAGCTGGCGGCCGAGGGCGGCGGCTCCTCGCAGGTGCCCACGCGCCTGCGCTGGCTGGACGGCCTGCCCGACGCCGCCAGCGGCGAGATCACCGACAAGGGCTACCTCAACCAGCGCATCGCGCTCACGCGCCGCGCCGCCGAGGTGGCCACGCTCTACGCCGACGAACCCGACGCGCGCACCGTGCTGAGCCGCTCGCCCCAACGCACCCCCGCATGACCACGACCCCCGCCCCCACCGCCGCCGGCTTCGAGCCGGTGCCCGCCGCCGGCGTGTTCGCCGCACTCGACCTGCTCGTGCTCGAGCGCAGCGGCCCCGTGTTCCACCTGCGCCTGAACCGCCCGGCCAAGCGCAACAGCATCTCCGACGAGCTGCTGGCGCAGATCCACACCGTCGTCGTCAACCTGCCCAAGGACGTGCGCGTGCTCGTGCTCAGCGGCGCGGGCGAGCACTTCTGCGCGGGCCTGGATCTCTCGGAAGTGAGCGAGCGCACCGTGGCCGAGGGCATGCAGCACTCGCGCAGCTGGCACCGCTGCTTCGATGCGCTGCAGTTCGGCGACGTGCCCGTGATCGCCGTGCTGCACGGCGCGGTGGTGGGGGGTGGCCTGGAGCTCGCGGCCTCGGCCCACCTGCGCGTGGCCGAGGACGGCACCTTCTACGCCCTGCCCGAGGGCACGCGCGGCATCTTCGTGGGCGGCGGCGGCTCGGTGCGCATCCCGCGCCTGCTGGGCACCTCGCGCATGACCGACATGATGCTCACCGGCCGCAGCTTCGACGCCGACGAGGGCCAGGCCTTCGGCCTGAGCAACTACCGCGTGGCCGCCGGCGAGGGCCTGGCCAAGGCGCTGCAGCTGGGCCTGAAGATCGCGGGCAACGCGCCGCTGTCCAACTACGCCATCACGCAGGCGCTGCCGCGCATCGCCGACCTGCCGGCCGCCGACGGCCTGTTCGTCGAGAGCCTGATGTCCAGCATCGCCCAGGGCGACGAGGTGGCCAAGGAGCGCGTGCGCGCCTTCCTGGAGAAGCGCGCCGCCAAGGTGAGCCGGCCCTCATGAGCGACGGCGCAACCCCGGAGGCCCGCGAGCCCCGCGTGCACGTGCACCGCGTGCAGGTGCACTTCGGCGACTGCGACCCGGCGGGCATCGTGTTCTTCCCGAACTTCGCGCGCTGGATGGACCAGGCCTCGCTGGCCTACTTCATGGCCGCGGGCGTGCCGCCCTGGCGCGAGCTGGCGCTCACGCGCGGCATCGTCGGCACGCCGGTGCTGGAGACGCACACGCGCTTCATCCACCCCGCCACCTACGGCGAGACGCTGGAGGTGCACACCAGCGTCACGGCCTGGGAGCGCAAGGTCTTCCGCCACCTCCACCGCGTGATGCGGGGCGAGCTGCTGCTGTGCGAGGGCACCGAGGTGCGCGCCTTCGTCAGCCGCCACCCCGAGGACGCCACGCGCCTGAAGGCCATCCCGCCGCCCAAGGACATCGTGGCGCTGTGCCGCTGAACCCCTCTCTGTTCCCGTTCCCGCCCACCACACCAAGGAGACACCGATGAGCCTTTCCCGCCGCCAGACCCTGGCGCTCGGCGCGTCCGGCCTGCTGGCCGCCGCCGGGCTGAGCAGCCGCGCCCAGGCGCAAGCCTTCGAGCAGCCGAAGTTCCTGTACGGATTCCCGGCCGGCAGCGCCGGCGACATCGTCTGCCGCCGCGTCGCCGAGCGCGTGGCCGGCACGGCCTACGCGAAGAACGCCGCCATCGTCGAGAACAAGCCGGGCGCCGGCGGCCGCATCGCGCTCGACACGCTCAAGGCCTCGCCCGCCGACGGCTCGGTGCTCTGCATGGGCCCGTACAGCACGGTGTCGATCTACCCGCACGTCTACAAGAGGCTCAGCTACGACCCGACCGTCGACTTCCAGCCGGTCTCCACCAGCGCCATCATCCACCACGGCTTCGCCGTCGGCCCGGTGGTGCCCGACAGCGTGAAGGACGTGAAGGGCTTCATCGCCTGGGCCAAGGCCAACCCCGACAAGGCCAACTACGGCAGCCCCGCCGCGGGCAGCACGCCGCACTTCCTGGGCGCGCTGCTGGGCCTGAGCCAGAACTTCGAGTTCAAGCACATCCCCTACCGCGGCAGCGTGCCCGGCATCACCGACGTCGTGGGCGGCCAGATCGCCTGCATGTTCACGCCCGGCGGCGACTTCCTGGCCAACCACCGCGCCGGCAAGCTGCGCATCCTGGCCTTCTCGGGCCGCACCCGGCTGCCCTTCGCGCCCGAAGTCGCCACCTTCGCCGAGCAGGGCTTCGGCGAACTGACCACCGAAGAGTGGTTCGGCTTCCACGCCCCGGCCAAGACGCCGATGGCCGTGGTGCAGGCCGCCAACCAGGCCATCAACGCCGCGCTGCGCGACAAGGCGGTGATCGACGGCATCGGCGTCGTGGGCCTCATCGCCCAGGGCAGCACCATCGACGAGATGGCGCGCAGCCAGCGCGCCGAGCTCGAGCGCTGGGGCCCGCTGGTCAAGCGCATCGGCTTCACGGCCGACAGCTGAGCGACAGCGGCCGGCCAGCCGCCGGTGGTTCCCCGGAACTGTCGGCCGGCTTGACAACAAATTAGGGGTACGCCGACAGCGCAACGCAAGTGCCTGTCGGCGTTGAACTTTTTTTCCAGGCACGTTTCGTGCTGAAACAGATCGTCACCCCTTCCGGGGTCTGTTTCCCGAACACCCGCCGAAAGCCTGCATGAAACTCGTCCAAGCCCTCGCCCTGTCCGCCGGCCTGCTGCTGCCCCTGAGCCAGGCCAGCGCCTACACCGTCAGCATCTGGGACCGCTCGCCCATGACGACGCTGGCCCAGGCCGACGCCGCCATCGCCAGCGGCGCGCCCACGATGAGCTTCCACGCCTCGGTCATCGAGTTCGACGACCTGCAGGACGGCACGCGCGGCCTGTTCAACATCAACAACCCCTGGGGCATCACGCCGCCCGAGACCTTCGCCGCGCGCGTGACCGGCTACTTCAACATCGCCACCGCCGGCACCTACACTTTCGGCATCAACCACGATGACGGTGCACGCCTCACGATCAACGGCTCGCTGACCAACGCCGCCGACGGCGTGGTCGACAACCGCACGACCACCGTGACCGGCACCTTCGCGGCCGGCCTGCACTCGGTCGAGATCGTCTACTTCGAGAACAGCGGCGGCGCCTCGCTGGAGTTCTTCGGCAAGGCCGGCACGCTGGGCAGCACGGCGCCCTGGGCCCTGGTGACCTCGGCCGTGCCCGCCCCGGGCAGCCTGGCGCTCGCCGGCCTCGCGCTGGTGGGCCTGGGCCTGGTGCGCCGCCGCCGCGCCTGACCCCCGCCCGGCCCGGGCCCGCGAGGCCCGGCCCCGCCCACGAACCCCGCTCCGGCGGGGTTCGTCGTTTCCGGGCCGGGGGGGCAGCGTCGGCTACTGCGCCGTCCAGCCCCCGTCCACCGCCCAGGCCACGCCGCGCACGTTGGCCGCGGCCTCGGAACACAGGAACACCGCCAGCTCGCCCAGCTGCTCGGGCGTGGTGAACTGCAGCGAGGGCTGCTTCTCGCCCAGCAGCGCGATGCGCGCCTCGTCGGCCGTGAGGCCGTCGCGCGCGGCGCGGGCGTCGATCTGCTTCTGCACCAGCGGCGTCAGCACCCAGCCCGGGCAGATGGCGTTGACCGTCACGCCGGTGGTGGCCAGCTCCAGCGCGCTGGCCTTGGTGAGGCCCACGATGCCGTGCTTGGCCGCCACGTAGGCGCTCTTGGCGGCGCTGGCCACCAGGCCGTGGGCGCTGGCGATGTTGAGGATGCGGCCCCAGTTGCGCGCGCGCATGGCCGGGATGGCCAGGCGGCTGGTGTGGAAGGCGCTGGAGAGGTTGATCGCGAGGATCGCGTCCCAGCGCTCGACCGGAAAGTCCTCCACGTTGGCCACGTGCTGGATGCCGGCGTTGTTGACGAGGATGTCCACGCCGCCCGCCTGCGCCGCCGCGAAGGCCATCAGGGCCTCGATCTCGGCCGGCTTGCTCATGTCGGCGCCGTGGTAGTGCACGGGCACGCCCAGCGCGGCCACCTGGGCCCTGGCGGCGTCGACATCGCCGAAGCCGTTGAGCACGAGGGTGGCGCCCTGGCGCGCCAGGCTCATCGCGATGCCGAGGCCGATGCCGCTGGTGCTGCCGGTGACGAGGGCGGTCTTGCCTTTGAGGTTCATGCGGGGGTTCTCCGTGTGTCCATGTGCAGGGGCTCGCGGCGATTGTTCCACCGGCCTCCTGACGCCGGCCTTGACGCCGGGCGCGACAAGAAACGATACGCAGCGATACCGCGCGGACAGGACGCCGCGGCCCCCGCGGCCGACCATGGGCGCACCTTCCACCCACCAAGGAGCACCCCATGAAGACCTGGATCAAGCGCAGCCTCATCGGCGCCGTCGCCGCCGCCACCCTGCTGGGCGGCTTTGCCGCCTGGGCCCACCGCGAACACGGCCGCCACCTCGGGCCGCACATCGGCTGGAAGGCCGTGAGCGCCGAGGAGGCCGCGCCGCTGCAGGCGCGGGTCATCGAACGCGTGGCCGGCCGGCTCGATCTGGACGCCGCGCAGCAGGCGCGGCTCGCCGCCCTCGGCGAGCGCCTGCGCGAGACCCGCAACGCCGTGGTCGCCACCAGCGCCAACCCGCGCGAGGAGCTGCAGGCCGCCCTCGCCGGCCCCCGCTTCGACCGCGGCCGCGTCAACACCCTGGTGCAGGCGCAGCTGGCGATGGCGGGCGCGCAGAGCCCGGCGCTGATCAACGCCGCGGCCGACTTCTACGACAGCCTGCGCCCGGCGCAGCAGGCCGAGCTGCGCGAGATGCTGGCGCGGGCGCGCGAGCACCGCCGCCACCGCGGCGACTGAGCCCCGCGCGCCAGCCGCCCCGTAGCATCGCCGCATGAGCCCGCCGCCCGCCATGCGCCGCCTGCTGCTCGTCGACGACGACGAGGGCCTGGGCGCGCCGCTGGCGGCCTTCTTCCGCCGCCACGGCATCGAGCTGCAGCAGGCCACGCGCCCCAGCGACGCGCTGGCCCTGCTGCGCACCGGGGGCGCCGGCCGCTTCGACGCCGCGCTGCTCGACGTGATGCTGCCCGAGATGGACGGCTTCGAGCTCTGCCGCGTGCTCCGGCGCGAACCGCCGCCGCTGGGCACGCTGCCGCTGCTGATGCTCACGGCGCGCGGCGACGTCATGGACCGCGTCGTCGGCCTCGAGCTCGGCGCCGACGACTACCTGCCCAAGCCCTTCGAGCCGCGCGAGCTGCTCGCGCGGCTGCAGACCGTGTGGCGGCGCAGCGCCCCGGCCCCCGCCGCCGCACCCGAGGCCCCGGCGCCGCTGCGCTTCGAGCGCCTGCTCATCGACCCCGCGCGCCGCAGCGTGCAGCTCGACGGGCGTGCCCTCGAGCTCACCGGCACCGAGTTCGAGCTGCTGCTGATGCTGGCCGCCGTGCCCGGCCGCGTGTTCAGCCGCGACGACATCCTCACCCGCCTTCGCGGCCACGCCGCCGAGGACATCCAGAGCCGCGCGGTGGACCTGCTGGTGAGCCGCCTGCGCCGCAAGCTCGAGCCGCTGGACGTGATCCACACGCTGCGCAACGCGGGCTACCTGTTCGCGGGCGTGCGCGCCTGAAGCCATGCCGCGCGCCCACGCCCTGCGCCAGGCCGCGCACCGGTTCCGCCACAGCCTGAAGCTGCGGCTGCTGGCGCTGTTCCTGACGCTGGCGCTGGTGCTGGGCCTGCTGCTCATCGGCACGCTGCAGCGGGCGCTGCAGGGCGGCTGGCAGGGCTACGCGCAGCCGCTGGTGGCCGACTACGTGGACCACCTGAGCGCCGAGATCGGCACGCCGCCCGACCTGGCGCGCGCCCGCGCCATCGCCGAGCGCCTGCCGGTGCGCGTACGCATCGAGGGCCCGGGCCTGCGCTTCGACAGCCAGCCCGGCGGCCTGGACGAACCCGACCGCGACGACCACCACGGCCCCCCCAGCTGGGGCCTCACGCGCACGCTGGACAGCGGCCACGTGCTGCGCTTCAGCCTGGTGGCGCCGCCCGACGATCGCCGGCCGCGCCGCCTGGGCTGGATCGCGCTGGGCGTGCTGGCCCTGGTGACCGCCGCCGCCTACCTGGCCGTGCGCCGCCTGCTGCGGCCGCTGGACGCCATCGGCGCGGGCGTGGCCGCCTACACCGCGGGCCGCTTCGAGACCCCGATCGCGGCCTTCGCGCCCGGCGGCCGCCTGCGCGACGACGAACTCGGCGCCCTGGCCGCGCGCATCGACGGCATGGCCGGCAGCCTGGCCGGCATGCTGGAGGCCAAGCGCACGCTGCTGCTGGCCATCAGCCACGAGCTGCGCAGCCCGCTCACGCGCGCACGGCTGCACGCCGAGCTGCTGGACGAAAGCCCCGAGCGCCGCGCCCTGCTGGCCGACCTGGCCGAGATGCGCGACCTCGTGGCCACGCTGCTGGAGAGCGAGCGCCTGCAGCAGGGCCACAGCGCGCTGCAGGCCGCGCCCCTGGACCTGGCCGCCTTGCTGCGCACGCTGGCGGCCGACGAGGGCGTGGCGCTGGACCTCGGCCTCAGCCCCGCCGTGGCCCTGCTGGACGAGACGCGCGTGCGCCTGATGCTGCGCAACCTGCTGGCCAACGCGCGCCGCCACGCCGCGGGCGCGCGGCAGCCGCCGCAGCTCTTCCTGCGCGTGCAGCCCGACGGCCGCTGGGCCCTGGGCCTGCGCGACCATGGCCCGGGCGTCGCCGACGAGCAGCTGGCGCGCCTGGGCGAGCCCTTCCACCGGCCCGATGCCGCGCGCACGCGCAGCGCCGGTGGCGTGGGCCTGGGGCTGCACCTGTGCCGCCAGGTGGCGCAGGCGCACGGCGGCGAGCTGCGCATCGCCAACGCGCGGCCGGGGCTGGAGGTGGCCATGCTGTGGGCGCCGCAGCGGGACGGTGCACGGGCCTGAGCCCTCGCTCGTGCTCCTGCGGGGCACGCCCGGACGTGCCGTTCCCGTCGCGCCGCGGCACCGGCCCCGGGTTGGCCCGCCGTCCGGCGGGGGCGCCGCACCCGGGGCATCATCCCCGACCTCTCCCCTCGCCGGATCGCCCATGTCCACGAACAAGCTCGTCACGCTGTGCCGGATCGACGCCGTCAAGGCCGTCGACGACTACGAGGTGCTGGTCATCGATGGCGTCGAGATCGGCGAGTTCCACTCGGTCCGCGACGCCTTCCACGCGGGCGAGTACTGCGTGAAGGTGGCCGCCGGCGTCAGCCTGCCGGCCAACGCGGCGCGCGGCTGGGTCGCCACGCCGCGCACGGAGAGCGTGCGCCTGTACCCGCTGCACCTGTTCCCCGAGGTGCAGGACGAGATGCAGATGCTCATGCACGACCACGACGGCTTCACGACCGAGGACTACCTGGCGATGCGCGACACCGACTTCGCCGATCGCGTCGGGGTCAAGCCCGCCGCCTGAGCGCGCTCGGCGGGCGGCGCACGTGGGACGGGCCTCAACCCGCCCGCCGGCCCCCCGGCCCGCGCCGCGCCCGCCAGGCCTGCCGCACGCGCTCCAGCAGCGCCGCCTCGTCCAGGCCCTGCGACGGCGACCCGGCCGCGTCGAGCAGCCGCGTGATCAGCGCGTCGACCACGCGGTCGCTCTCCCAGCGCGTGCCCACCAGGTAGCGCGCCTGCGGCGGGTTCTCGAACAGGGCCTGCATCACCACCTCGGCCACCGCGGCCGGGGCCGCGAGGCGGCGGTTGGTGGCCGACTCCGGGGCAGCGGGGTCGGGCTCGACCGGCGAGCGCAGCGACTGCGCCACCGCCTGCGCCAGCCCGTCGAAGGGCGGCGGCGTGGCCGCCAGCCGCGCCAGGTCGGCGTCGCGGCCGTTGGCGCCGATGTCGGTGGCCACCGCGCCCGGCTGCACGATGGCCACGGCCACGCCGTGGGGCGCCAGCTCCTGCCGCAGGCAGTCGGCGTAGGCCTCGAGCGCGTGCTTGCTCATCGTGTACGGGCCCATGGTGGGGCTGGTGATGCTGCCGCCCATGGAGCCGATGCACACGATGCGCCCGCGCGCGGCCAGCAGCGCCGGCAGCAGCGCGTTGCCCAGACGGTGCGGGCCGAACACGTTGGTGTCGAACAGCGCCCGCAGGTCGCCATCGGGCCAGCCCGCCAGCGGCGCGATGCCGCCGACGCCCGCGTTGTGCACGAGGCCCGCCAGGCCGTCGCCGGCCCCCGCCACGGCCGCGGCGGCCGCGGCCACGTCGCCGGGGTCGGTCACGTCCAGCCGCAGCGGCCGCGCGCCCAGGGCCGCCAGCGCCTGCAGGTGCCCGGGCCGGCGCGCCCCTGCCCACAC
>ERZ1066136.1433-NODE-1433-length-12227-cov-5.914147_pt1 | contig 12227 bp, 13 predicted proteins | sample MGYA00382783_ERZ1066136 | MGnify/ENA primary metagenome ERZ1066136 (study PRJEB33369, sample SAMEA5778366) | biofilm metagenome | biome: Industrial cooling water; feature: Water cooling tower basin; material: Biofilm | place: United Arab Emirates | collected... | reverse complement strand
TTAAGGGGGGTTGGGGGGATTTAATTCTACCCCCCAAAATTAATGACACAGACCAATAGTAGTTTATGTCATAAGTTTTGGAAGGTTGTAAGTAGGACTATGCCTAACATACGATTGGCACCAACCAGAGAAAATTAATAATAATATTTATCCGTAACCGGATAAATGATTTATAATTTAAGTCATCAATTATTATAAAGGGGCATGACCAAAGAGAACCAAACATCAGGCGATGGAATAAAACGTTCAAAGGGTAAATTTGACTTTGTAAATGACCCAAGGCAATGGTCAATAGCCACAAACGAGGCAAGCTGTTAGTTTTAGAATGCCAAAAAGCTGGTAATTCCTAGTAAAACAATGTAGAAACGGTAAGTTCTGTTTGTTATAACCCTCAAAAATCAAGCAATTTGATGCATAAGCGGGAAAATAATAATACGTTTCGATTCCTTAATACCTCTAATATAGTTAAGAATTATTAAAGATTATATCAAAAACTGTATTAGAAAAAAATACTAAAATCGTATGAATAAAAATGTGATTCTTGTATTAAAATACAAATCAGCATCAATCCATTAGTTAGGTCGAAACTGTGGCAAAAAAGAAATCTTTGTATGCTGAGTTAACACATCGAAGTTACTCCCGTCAAAAAGATGATTCTGGAAATCGTATACCTCAATTGAGGCGAGGAATAGAAGCCCAATTGCCATTTCATCCATTTTTAGAAGATTGGGGTCTTTACTATCAATCTTTCTTCCGTAGCGCAGTTAATCAGCTACAACTCGGTCAAACTGAAGACCAAATAGAAAAACAATTTCAAGAACGCTTTGGTATTGAATGGGCATGGGCTGATTCCTTAGCAACTGATGCTAAGTCAACATACGACCAATTGGTTACAGCTAGAGAGAATCGAATACTAGAACTTACTAAAGATATAGAAAGTGGGTGGAAAGCTGTATCCGAAGGGATTGAAGATTTAGAGAATAGATTAAAAAATCCGACTCGTAAAAATTTAAAGGGATTTGAGAAGAAATTATTGGGACTCGAGTCTAAAACATCTAGGCTAATACGTAAGCAAGCTGAAAAAGATAGATTGTTATCACAAAAAAGGTTGCATGTCTGTTTTGGAGGAGCAAAATTATTTAATGCCCAGCACCATTTAGAAGCAAATGATTATAAGTCTCATGGCGAATGGAAGTCAGATTGGGACAAATATCGTAGTGGCAATTTTTATTCCGTCGGCAAAGGAACAACACCTGGTAATAACCGAGTTGCGGGAATATTTTATCAGGGTGATGATAACTTTACCGTTCGTTTTTCTGTACCTGGCTTCTTAAGAGAAGATTATGGTCAATACGTTTACTTAACATTTGAAGTCACTGGGCAACGCAAACACGACTTATTATATGCTTTAGAATCGAATAAACCAGTTACAGTCCAGTGCTTTAGGCGCGAGCATAAATCCGACCAATGGTACATCCACCTGACAACTTATGTACAAGATGTGCCAAGAATCAGTAGCTTGAAAAATGGTTGTATTGGCATTGATTTAAATGCAGAAACTATTGACATTATTTATATAAAACGCGATGGTAATCCTTTACGGACATCGGGTAAGCAGATAATTTTAAGTTTTTCAATACCAACAGGTACAACTGGGCAAAATGTTGCTGTTCTCAGAGATATTGTTTGCGAAATAGTTAGATTAGCATCGATCTATCAATGTCCTATCGCCTGCGAAAATTTAGATTTCTCACTTAAGAAAGCTCAACTACGTCATAGTGGTTCAAAGCAATATAACAGAATGCTTTCAAATTTTATCTATGACAAATTTCGTAGTTTTTTAGTTGTAAGAGCCGAAAAATATGGAATAGAAGTCAAATTTGTTAGTCCATATATGACCAGTGTAATTGGAATGGTCAAGTATATGACGAAATATGGTTTAAACAGCGCTTCGGCTGCGGCAATGGTCATAGCACGTAGGGCTTTGGGTTTCAAAGGTGCGATTCGTTCTTGCTGGGAGCCTCTAGAAAATAGAGGGGTATTAGCAAGGTACAGGAAAAATAAAAGTCACTTTATTTTTCAATCTGTACAACTGTTTTTGAGATGTGGGTGATGCCAAGTAACCTAGAAAAGCTAGTCCCACCCATCAGGAGTGATGTGACTCCCTACCTGCCCACAGTGAGTAGACTCGGAATTCTACAGGCTGGTGCTGGGAACAGGGCGCAATCAGTTGTAAAACAAGCAGGTGACAACACTGGCGCTAACGGGGCGATGATATGGGTAAAACAAGTCCTAGAAAAGTGTCTTAACCCAAGGCTGCAACCTGAATCACAAGTGCAGACCTCATTCCCAATATTCTCGCGGAAAATCCCTTTGAGTTAACCGCAATCTCCGAGGAGGGAATAGGCAAATTGGACTGCCCTACGTCATCAAATCAATCAAAGAAACGGAACGAATAAAAACTATACAGATGTCTTGGAGAAGGTCGAACTCCAGGTAGGCGAGACGGGACGCGGAACCCTTCTGTATAGGGTAGGACAAAGCGTAACTGCTCTGAGGTATTCAGAAAACGCGATTTGGAGTAAAGCATGGTTAGGCACAGTAGAAATGCTAGTGAACTTTGGAAGTCATTACCCTGGAAGAAATTTCGGGTGAACCTCTTCCGCTTACAAAAGAGAGTGTTTAAAGCTGTTCGAGTTGGCGACATGCCCAAAGCTAAGTCAATTCAAAAGCTCATCTTGAAATCTCGTGCAGCTAGGTTTCTGGCAATACGTCAAGTAACTCAGCTAAATGCTGGCAAAAAAACTGCGGGAGTAGATGGAAAAACCGCCTTAACTCATGAGGAGAGACTCAACCTCGAACTGTTATTAAAACAGCCACACTGGTATCACAATCAACTTAGAGTCATACCAATACCGAAAAAGGACGGTTCCATAAGATACCTAAAAGTTCCAACTATTGCGGATAGATGCTGGCAATGCAAAGCATTATACGCATTAGAACCAGCACACGAAGCAACCTTTCATAAACACAGCTACGGATTTAGAACAGGGCGCTCTGCCCACGATGCCCAAAAACAGGTTTTTTATAACTTAAACTCTGAAGCCAACGGCATCACAAAAAGAATCCTTGAGTTGGATATTGAGAAATGCTTCGATAGAATAAATCACTCAACCATAATGGAAAACTTGATTGCCCCTCAAAGGCTAAAACAGGATATATTCCAATGCCTCAAGGCAGGAATAAACCCTGAATTTCCAGAACAAGGAACATGCCAAGGAGGAGTGATAAGCCCCCTATTAGCTAACATTGCCCTCAATGGAATAGAGGATATACATAAATATCACTCCAATAAAGAACGCAAAATAACTGCAAAAACTCCTGAAAAGGACATTATAGTAGCCTGCGTTCGATACGCTGATGATATGGTATTTTTCCTACGTCCAGAAGATGATGCAAACAAAATACTTGACAAAATTAACCAATTCCTAGCAGAAAGAGGATTAAAGGTAAGCCCGAAGAAGACAAAGATAACAGCAGCGACAGATGGATTTAACTTCCTAGGTTGGCACTTCGTTGTACAACAAAACGGAAAGTTTAGAAGTTATCCCTCAGAGGAAAACTTTAAAGTCTTCCGCAAGAAAGTTAAGAAAATCGTCAATAACTCGAACTATGGAGCCAAGGTAAAAGCTCAAAAGCTTGCACCAATTGTTAGAGGTTGGAGGAATTACCACAAGTACTGCAAAATGGATGGTTCCAGGTTCTCGCTTTGGAACATGAACCATAGAGCATTCAAGGTATTCAACAAAGAAACCAAACAGAATAGGCACTCAGCCTCCGAGCTTGTCAAACAAGCATTCCCTGCGGTTTCCTACTCCGAAAAAGCCTATATAAAAGTTAAAGGAAATAAATCGCCTTATGATGCCGACCTGGTTTACTGGAGCGAGCGCAACAGTAAGCTATATGACGGGATTACCTCAAAACAATTACTTAAGCAAAACCATACATGTGGATACTGTGGTTTAAAGTTCACCGACTTTGAAAAAGTACACTTACACCACATAGACGGTAATCATGATAACTGGAAGCCTAAAAACCTTGTAGCAATACACGAAAGCTGTCACGATTACGTTCACATGAGCAAAGGGGAAGTGAAATTTATCAAATTCACTTGCGCGCAAACTCGTAAGACTAGTGGGAAGAAGAAAGAGATAAAGGACACTAACCCCTAAGAATATCGGAAGCTGGATGATGTGAAAGCATCACGTCCAGATTTAAGAGAGAGGTGCCCCGGTTAATACCGGGCATCGACTCTACCAGTATATCCCCCACTTGTGGTTAAAAACGCTTTCTCCATTTTTTGCACCAGAGGATTCAAAGGATGGAGGCTTTGGGGGAGGATGGGGTAAAATTTCATACTGGTTAAAAATTTATTCTATCCGTAGACCCCGATTGTTTCAACCTGATACCGTATTGCGGTTCCTATTGGATTCCTTGACTGCGGCTAGTCCTAAAAAAACTAAACGTAGGAGGGGAAAAGTTACTGCAATTTCTACAACTGTAGAAACAGCTTGAAGCAAGGTTTCGATCCGAAGGAGGTTTCACCGACACGGCTAACCTCCGGCACTGGAAAACTACTGAATATACCAGTTTTGAGTAGATTATTTCAGGTTATTTGTAGGTGTATAAAGCTTGCTAGATTAAAGGGTAAACGATTAGTAGAAGTAATTGATACAGAAGATGACATTTTACCAATAGTTTGTATTTTTGAGGATATAACAAATGAGTGAAGCCGCAACTTTAGTACCAGTAAGTACCATTATTTCAATGTTGACCGCTATCAATGAGCGTAGTTGGTCACGCTTTAAAGAGCTTGAGCGTGAGTTTGTCAACCAGCACGGTGTAGAGGTATGGGAGGATGTATTTAACTTTCGTGTACTTCCCGCACTCGACAAAGAATCAAATCGATGGTTTTTGATTCAAAAATGCAGCACAGGAATTAAGTCGGTTAAGGTTGTAGGTTAAATAGGCGCCACTCGTAGTAAAAATGTAAATAGGGCATTAGCAAAACTTATGGTGCGGTTTGCTAATGCCCTAGTTATTCTATTATGAGAAATTCTTTATTTCAGGCTTATTCGCGGTAGCCACTGGTGCCAACAGCATTAGGGTCACGATAAGCAGTAGGTTCAGAGCGCTTCTTACCAGCAAGACCTGCTAAACCTGCTAAACCAAGTAATCCTAACCATCCCCAATCAAAACCGTTATCTCTTGTGTAAGTACCGTCGTTGTTAACTCCGGTGGTAGTTTGTGTCGTTGAAGTACCCGAAGTACCATCGGTAGTGGTTTGAGCATTGGCGCTCATTGATAAAGGTAAAATAGACAAACTTGCAGCTAGTACGCTAGCCCCGATGACTTTGTTAAAATCGCGTTTCATAGTTTTTTGCTTTCCCTTTCTTGTTACCCCCTACTTTACACAGTCGATCACTTATAAAAATCACCCATTAGCCATAAACTAATTTCAGTTTTAACTCGCACTATAGGAATACAACCTGCAAAATATTGTTATTTGTTAATGATTACAGGTTACGAGCGATTTGTTGGTTATGCTGAAAGATATACCGCTCAAAAATTATCTATACATAGGAAACAAGCCAGATTATTAATGAAAGACAAAAGCGAAGGTTTCAAAGTTATTGCCGACAATCGTCAAGCGCGCTTCTTATACGAAATCCTCGAAACCTATGAAGCAGGAATTCAACTGACCGGGACAGAGGTAAAGTCTATTCGCGCAGGAAAAGTTAATCTCCAAGATGGCTATGCACTAGTTCGTAACGGCGAAGTATGGCTAATCAACGTACACATTTCTCCTTACACTCAAAGTAGCGAGTACTTCAACCACGAACCACGTCGCACCCGTAAATTACTGTTGCATCGTAAAGAAATTAGAACCCTTGTAGGTAAAGTTGAACAGCAGGGTTTAACGTTGGTACCTCTAAAAATGTACCTCAAACGTGGTCTTGTCAAGGTTAGCTTTGCTCTTGGTAAGGGTAAGAAGTTACACGACAAACGCGAAGATATGAAGCGACGCGATGACCAACGCGAAATGCAGCGCGCAATGAAGCGATATTAATATTAATCTTGTGGGGTGGGCATCTTTGCCCGCCCATTTAAGCACTGCCGATTCAAGCACTGAAGTGCTTGCTACGACGAACATTCATTCATTCTACTTTCTTGCAACTCGTGTTAATAAGAATATACCAGCTCCTAAACCGAATGCATTCGGCGACCACGCAGCAATGTGAGGAGATAAAATACCCGCGTCTCCAAGCGCGCGTGTGAACACTAGCAATACATAGAAAGAGAAAATTACTATTAAACTTATCCCAAAACTGGCGCCTTTACCAGTACGTTGAGGTACAGTACCCACCACAGAACCTACCAAACCAAACACAACACACGCAAATGGGAAAGCAATTTTTTGCTGAATACGAACCTTAAGTTTACGAATTTTTTGGTCGTCACCACTAAGTCGTTCCAGTTCAAGCTGTTCAAATGACTCAGAAATATTCATTTCCTCAGTGTCACGTTCACGTTCTGCCAAACTTAATGGAGTACGTGGCAGTTCTATTTTTTGACGCTTGAAACGGACTATATTACGGTAAGAATTATCGGGGGCAATTAAATAAGCTGTTCCATTATAAAAATCCCAAATATTCTCTATAGGATTCCATTCTCCAGACTCAGAAACAACAATTTGATTTAAAGCTCCCTCAGAACGGTCGATAATCGTCAAACCCTTCATTTGCTTACCATCAAATTCATCCGCATAAAATAAGCGAGTCAATATTTTTTGCTTCTTACCCTTATCATCCTTGGTTTCGCGGTATTCAGGATAAAATATGTTTTCGCGACGGTATGATGGTTTATCTGATTTTATGGCATTTTCAAGAGTCAAGCCAGCTTCATAAGTAGCAGCAGGCACAATTTTCTCGTTGAAAACAAAAGTCATACCTGTAATCATCAAGCTTAACATCACTGCTGGCAGCACCATTCGGTAAACGCTGACCCCACAACTACGCATAGCAACGAGTTCGCTTTCACCCGAAAGACGACTATAAGTCATTAAAGTCGCTAGTAACGTTGACATGGGAAATGCAAATACAACTGCCCTAGGCAATTGTAAAACAAGAACCTTCAATCCAACCGCAGGTGGAAGACCAGACTCAACCAATTTTCGCATCACTTCAAACAAGCTATCAATAGCCAGTACAAGCGAAGCAAACGCACCAACACCAAATAAAAACGGTGGCAGTAATTGACCGATAAGATAGCGGTCCATAATTGTAAATGGAACCACCGAGCCAAGAGTGTAAAATGATTTGAGCTTTTTTGATGCCATCATATATCACTGAAATAACCAGCACCTGAATATTGCCTAACAACAAATTAGGTGTACCAGATGATTGATGAATTTTATATTTCGCTTCTGCTCGTACCAAACCTGGACTAAACTTGAAAATTATCTCCTAAGTAATATTGCCTAACAAGAGGGTTGTTATACAGTTCTTCAGATGTTCCACTAGCTAATATTTGACCTTCTCGCATTATGTACGAACGGTCGGTAATAGCAAGAGTTTCACGAACGTTGTGGTCAGTAATGAGAATACCCATGTTACGGTCGCGTAGTTGTGCGACAATTTGCTGAATTTCGGAAACAGCAATTGGGTCAACACCAGCGAAAGGTTCATCGAGCAATAAAAAGCTGGGTCCTTTAGTACCGGCAGCTAAAGCGCGCGCTAATTCGCAACGGCGCCTTTCACCCCCCGAAAGTTGGATACCTTTACTTCTAGCGACTTTTTCTAAACGGAACTCCCGCAATAGGGTGTCCATACGTATCGACCATTCCCAGCGGGGTACGTTGGTTTGTTCGAGTACCAAAAGAATGTTTTCGCGTACAGTCAATTGGCGAAATATGCTTGCTTCCTGCGCTAAATAGCCAATACCAAGACGCGCGCGCTTGTGCATAGGTAAGGCAGTAATATCCATGTTATCAAGCCAGACCTTGCCTTGGTTGGGTTTTTCTAAACCAGTGGCAATATAAAAGGTAGTTGTTTTACCGGCGCCATTGGGGCCAAGTAAACCAACAACTTCTCCTTGAGCAACCGAAATACTAACGCGATTAACAATTACTCGCTTACCATAAGATTTGTGAATATTCTCTAAAGTTATTTTCACAGCTAACACCTTCAGGACGACACACACAATTAATTTCCACGTCTTAACGCGGGTGTTCTAGGTGCAGGCGCCGGACGGGCTTGTGTTTCATCTACAATATAAATCGATTCTACCTGACGACCGCTTTGTGGTTGAGCGACAAATCTTCCTTGGTCAATTAAATAAACTACTCGCTCGCCTCTAATACTATTGCCGCCTTGTTGTAAAATATACACATTACCGCTCAAAATAATTTGTCGCTCACGGCTGAAGTATTGAGCTTGTGCAGCAGTTGCTTGAATACCACGGGCAGGATAAAACATTTGTACGTTACCGCGTGCTGTAGCGACTTGGGCTTTAGCGTCGTATTCTTGAGTATCGGAACTAATGCGAATACCGCGATTTTGAGCTGCGTTTTGAGCATTCGCTGTGGAGGTTAATGAGGCATTTTGACGTCCGAGGTTACTTAGGTTAAAATTGAGGGCACTCCATAGTGTGATAGGTAACACTAAAGCTAAACCAAAACGACGAATTTGACTCTTGGTGAGGAAATTATTAGAAGGAACCATAAGAATTTGAGGCTTTATTTATAACTTCGTTGTCTTAACGACTTAATTTAAGTGATTTCTAGTAGTATATCCAGGCACAGAAAGTACAATCTGGAATTCCTTACAGAACGCACGGTATATTTTGTAGTTTACTATGAGGAATGCAATCGCACCTACTTAGGAACTAGGACGAACGTGCAGAGCTTTATGTTTCGTTGGATTTATATTTCGTTGGATGGACAAGTTAAAATATTTCCTAAATGTCGTTGCAATAGTCGATGATATAGAAACAGAAGTCAAGTCCGCTTAATTTATACCTTTGTCTTATGTTCGGTAAACTTCGCTTATCTATTCTCGGTTTAACAGTAGGTGGCATTTTAACAACGATTGGTTTTGTTGCTTATGCTAATGATAACGCTACACTTAACCTGGCTGGTTTCTTTTATGGTATACCTTTATTACTAGGGGGACTAGCGCTCAAAGCTAGCGAACTCGATCCAGTACCTTTTACTCAACCAACTACCCCAGAAGTATTGAAGTTACGCGAAGAGCAAGCAACCGTCACTCAAAATAAAATCCGTAAAGATATTACTCGCTACTGCTACGGACAAGAAGCTCATTTCGACCAAGCACTCGAATACTTACAGTTAAGTCCTTCAGATGATGAGATGCCAATAGTCACAGGTTTGCGCGAAACCTCTACTTCGGGAGCATATACTTTAACGTTAGAATTTGATTCACCCTGTGTCCCGTTAGAAGCTTGGCAGGCAAAACAGGAGAAAATGACAAAGTACTTTGGACCCAACGTTGACGTTAAAGTCGCGCAAACAGGTGAAGAACAAATTGAGCTAACTTTAATTACTACCAAAAGCTAAACTTAGGTTGGGTTGTCACCCAACCTACTATTTTTCTAAGCGTACCGCATACCATTGCAGGTACTCTCCGGGGCCAAGGTCTAACTCGCAACTGGTATCAATTAAATACTTTACTTGTGCTTCTACTGTATCAAATTGGCGTAAGTCATTAGATAAATCCTCTGTGTTTAGCTTCAGTAAGGTCGCTTTGAGCTTTTCGTGTAACTCCCCGACTGAGATAATTTGTTCGGGTTGGTTGGTTTCGAGGACGACAAAATAATCTTCCTCATACATTATTGAATTTGGCATTTTACAGATTAGTTGTATTTTATGAAACTGTAACCAAGTGGCACACATGTTCTATTTCGTGTCCAGGTGTGATTATTTCTTTAATTTTAATAGTGTGTGTTGTCTGAGTGGCGCCTTTGATGGCAACGAGTAGAGCATCATTTTGTTAGAGAATGAGATTAGACGGGAATAGATGGGAAATATAAAATTACACCTAATATATCTATAGGTTAAAAAAGTAAATCAATTTTTGTGTTTTTTATACAGTATTTATGCATCACCGTCATCTATTAGCCGTATTAATTTCGTTAAATTTCCACCAAATTAAAAATGTGGTATTTTACTGCTGGCATTTTTATAGTCTTAGATATCTAAGCAATTCAGCGTAATTAATAATTTTTGACTATACACGTATAAAAAGTCTAACTTACGCAAAATCACTCTTATAGTATACAAGTTTTTGCGATAAAAGACTCGTTAACAACCAAACTGAAAATATTTTTATAACGCAACTCATGTCAGGGAAAAGACCAGTAATGATTTCTAGTAAACCACCTTTGATTTTAGTGGTTGATGATGATAAAACCATGCGGTTATTACTGCGTGAGTTTATGGAACAAGAGGGTTATCGAGTAGTTGAAGGGAATAATGGTAAAGATTGTTTAGAAGCTTTTGCAATAGAAAAGCCAGATTTGATACTAATGGATGCGATAATGCCAGAAATGGACGGTTTTGTATGTTGTAAAGAACTACTTCAAATAGCTAAAAACAATCTTGCCGTTGCACTTGCCAACTTTGACAGTGGTAATGGTTCATTTGGTAATACGGTAATTTCCAAGCTTTGGGAACGAACTCCAATATTGATGATAACTGGACTAGATGACCCAGAGTCAGTAGACCGTGCGTTTGAAGCTGGAGCTAGTGATTTTGTGACTAAACCCATTCACTGGGCAGTATTGCGTCAGCGAGTCCGAAGACTATTACAGCAAGCTCAACTTTATAAACAACTGGAAGCGGCAAACCAAGCTTTACAGCAACTTGCAAACGTTGATGGGTTGACAAATGTCGCCAATAGGCGCCACTTTGACCAATGTATTAATACCAAATGGCTAACTCTAGCACAAGAAAAGGCGCCGTTATCGTTGATATTATGTGACATCGACTATTTCAAACGTTACAACGACAAATATGGACATCCAGCAGGAGATACATGCCTGCAAAAAGTTGCTACTGTCTTGAAATACACAGCACAAAAAGACCAAAACTTAGTCGCGCGTTACGGTGGAGAAGAATTTGCGGTAGTTATGCCATATACCACTGCTGCCAGTGCAGTGAGTATTGCAGCATCAATGCAAGCAGGAGTACGCGAACTAGAAATAGTCCACATCGAATCTGCTGTCAGTCAATATGTAACTTTGAGTTTAGGAGTCGGCACAATTATTCCGAGTTTTGACTCTTCACCACAAGAGTTAATAACAACTGCCGACAAAGCGCTATACCAAGCCAAAGAACAAGGACGAAACCGCATCATTATTAAACAAGCACAAACTTTATGAATTTAATCAGAGAAATCAACACATAAAAAAATCATTTTGTCAAATTAAAATTTTAGTAATAACACGTATAAAAACACTTTAAAATAATTATGTTCAAATTAAAAGTGCCAGAACTGATGATTACCAATTCTGACACTCTATTTTGCAGTCGATTTTAGTTAAGCGGAGTCATAATAAAGCTTGACTCCTGTTTAATAACGTTTATTTATTTTCAGGGTCTTTATATAAGCTGACCCCGTTTCAACAATTATTAGTTTCTCAGAAATTTTGAAATTTCTAAATTTCCTAATATTTTTTTTATGTTTCCTCACCTTTTATTGCGGTATGTTGCGTTGTGTGAACAATCATTACGTTAATCATTTTGATTTTCGTTGCTCGCGTTGAAGTTCCCATCGCCAAAGAAACCCCATGAGAGCAATGACTCCCACTTGTAGCGCAAAATTAGGTAATGCAGCTTCAACATCGCGTCCAGCGAGAATTTGGGATAAAAATACAAAGGCGCCGATAAAACCAGAAGCCGCACAACCAACATAAATAAACTTGCGAAACCCTCGGTAAGGAGCAGCCATTTCAGCCACCAAACGCGCTCTTATTTCTGGGTCGAGTTGAGACGCGCGTCCCTTAACCTGTTCAGACGAATTTTTTTCTACCATATTTACGCAAATAGTGCTATAGTTTTGTAGGATTTATATTGTATGCCGATGTGGCTCAGTTGGTAGAGCACTCGATTCGTAATCGAGCGGTCGCGGGTTCAAATCCCGCCATCG
>ERZ1066136.1429-NODE-1429-length-12251-cov-14.606510_pt1 | contig 12251 bp, 10 predicted proteins | sample MGYA00382783_ERZ1066136 | MGnify/ENA primary metagenome ERZ1066136 (study PRJEB33369, sample SAMEA5778366) | biofilm metagenome | biome: Industrial cooling water; feature: Water cooling tower basin; material: Biofilm | place: United Arab Emirates | collected... | reverse complement strand
AGGATAGCAGCGCCCCCCCCAAGGCGGATGCCCGGGCCCGGCCCGGCCGCTCCCGGGCCCTGGGGCGGGTCCGCTCGCCCCGGGGCGGCCGAGCCCGGCGGGCCCGGGGCCGCGGGACGGGCGCGCCCGAGGCCCCGGGTCGCCCTGCGCCCCGGGCCGATGCGGGAGCGCGCGCCCGAGCTGCGGCAGCGCCGATTCAGGGACGGGGCCGCCCGCGCGCTCGGAAAGAGGCCGGGCGGCCGGGCCTCCCTAGCCGGGGCACCGCGCCCCCCTGGCCCGCTCGGGTGCGCATCGCCGGCCGGGTCCCGCGGGCCGCGGGGCCAAGGCCGGGAGCCGCCCCATGAGCCCTGGGGGACGGGCGGGCTCCGGCAGCGCTGCGGCCGCTGCGATGCGGCCGGCGAACCCGAGTCAGGGGTCGATCAAGGTGAAGGTCAGCACGGCCTCGCTGACCAGCTTGCCCCCCACCGTGGCGCTGCCGCGCACCTGGCCCAACTCGCCCTTCATGCGCAGGGTCTCGACCTCGAGGCGCAGCTGATCGCCCGGGGTCACCGCGGCGCGCAACTTGACCTTGTCGATCGCCCACAGGACAGCCAGCTTGCCGGTGTTCTCCATCTTGCGCAGCAGCAACACGCCGGCCAGCTGAGCCAGGGCTTCCAGCTGCAAAACCCCCGGCATCAGGGGGGCATCCGGAAAGTGCCCCATGAAGAACGGTTCGTTGATGGTCACGTTCTTGATCGCCACCGCGCGCTGGAATCCGTCGATCTCGAGCACCCGATCGATCAGCAGGAACGGGTAGCGGTGGGGCAGCATGCGCATGACCTCGCGCACCTCCAGCCCGGACTCGCGCTGCACCACGCCACCGGTCTCCAGCGCCTGCATGCGGTCCAAGAGCTGGCGCACCAGGTCGCCGTTCTGGGCGTGGCCCGAGCGATTGGCGATCACCTGGGCCTGCAGCCGGCAGCCCAGCAGGGCCAGATCTCCGATCAGGTCGAGGAGCTTGTGCCGCACCGGCTCGTCGGGCATGCGCAGCACCGTTTCGCCATCGCCCCAGACCACGGTGTTCTCGCGGGTAGCGCCTTTGCCCAGCCCGGCGGCCCGCAGGGCCTCCACCTCCGAGGCCAGGCAGAAGGTGCGCGCCGAAGCGATCTCGGACTCGAAGGTCTCCTCGCTCAGGTCGACCGAGAAGGAGGGCTGGCTGGCCGGCTGAGCGCCGAGGGCCGGAAAGCTGGCCACGTATTGGAGCCTCAGGCCCGGCCGATCGTTCGGGAGCGCCACCAGGGTCGTCTCCCCGTCGCGCACATAGATCGGCTGATCCAGCACGAAGAGCTTGGCTTCGGCGCGCTGCTCGACCAGACCAGCGCGCTTGAACTGCTCCAGGAACACCCGGGAGCTGCCGTCCATGCCCGGCAATTCGGGCCCCCCCACCTCGACCGTCAGGTTGTCGATCCCCAGACCCGAGCAGGCGGCCAGCAGGTGCTCGACCGTATCGATCTCGGCGCTGCCGCGGGAGAGGCGCGTGCGGCGCTCCTTGGGGCTCCGATAGCTGATGTGGGCTGGGATCGGGGGCGCATCGGGGATGTCGGTGCGCAGGAACTCGATGCCTGTGCCGGGGGGCGCCGGCAAAGCCCGCACCAAGATCGTGGCGCCGCTGTGGAGCCCGACCCCGGAGAACTCGACCGCCGTGCGCAGGGTCCGCTGGGGCCGGCTCACGGGGCTCCCTCCGGGGCTGCTCCGCCCGCGCGTTCCAGCCGCTCCAGGCGCTGCTCCAGGTCGCGCAGCTTGGCCTTCAAGCGTTCGACCTGCTGGGGAGCGGCCATGCGCCGCAGGGCCTCCGCGTAGGGGCGCGCGGGGAAGCCGAGCCAGTCCCCGGGGGTCTCCAGGCTGTGGTTGGCGCCGGATTGCCCGCCGAGGCGCACGCCGCTGACCAAGCGCACATGGCCGCCGACCCCCGACTGGGCCCCCAGCACGACCCCGGGCTCGAGCAGCGCGGATCCGGCCACGCCCGCCTGGCCGCAGATCAGGCTGTGGTCGCCGATGCTGGCGTTGTGACCGACCATGACCTGGTTGTCGATCTTGACGCCCCTTCCGATGCGGGTGACGCCGAAGCGCGCGCGGTCGATGGTCGTGTTGGCGCCCACCTCGCAGTCGGGGCCCAGTTCGACACCGCCGCGCTGGGGCACCTTGACCCAGCTCCGGCCACGCCAATCGAAACCGAAGCCGTCGGCGCCGAGCACGACCCCCGAATGCAGCACGCAGCGCTCGCCGACCTGCGCCCCCGGGTAGAGCACCACGCCCGGGAACAGCACCGCACCCGCGCCCACCGAGGCCCCCTCGCCGACGACCACCCCCGGATAGAGCACGGCCCCGGCGCCGATCTCGGCCTCGGCCTGGACGACGGCGAACGGGCCGACCGCGGCGCTCGCATGCACCCGGGCCCGGGGGTCGATCGCCGCCCGGGGGTCGTGGCCCGTGGGCGGCGGCGGGGGCGGCGGACAGAAGCGCTCGACCAGGGAGCTGAAGGCCGCGTTGGGGTCCGCGCACAGCAGCAAGGACGCGCTCGGATGGCCCCCGGCGAAGCGCTCGGGCACGATCACCGCACCGGCCCGGGTGGCGGCGAAGGCCGCCTCATAGCGCTTGTCCTGGAACAGGCTGACCGCCTCGGGCCCGGCGTCGGCCAGGCTGGCCAAGGTATGCACGCGGCGCGCGGGGTCCCCGATCAGGCGGGCCGGCAGCAGCCGGGCCAGCTCCCCGAGCTCCACTCCCCGCGGGGCAACCTTGTCGAGCAGCTCGGGCATGAAGACGGGTGGACGGGGTGGACGGAGCAGACGCCGGCAGGATAGCGCCCAGCGGGCTCCGAAGGGCGGCCCCAGGGGGGTTGCAGGCGCTCGGCGCAGGGGCCGGACAGCGCCACGCGCCTGCGGGACCGAGCCCGCCGCGCCTCGCCCTGCGCCGCCGACCCCGCTTCGCGGCCAGCCGGAGCGCAGCGGGTGCGGTCCGGGCCCGCCCGCCGGATCCGGGCAGGCCAGGGCGCGGAGAGCAGCCGGACCGGGGGCCGGCGCTGGGCGGGCGGCGGCCGCCGGAGCGCCGCTCAATAGCTGATCGCGAAGCTGAACACGCGCCGATCGTCGCCGGGCTCGGACAGGATCGGCCAGCCGAAGTTGAGCGCCAGGGGCAGGGGCTGGGCCATCGAGAAGCTCCACCCCAGGCTGGCCCGCACCGCGCTCAGGTCGGCCTGGAACGGCTCGGGGTCGAGCAGACCCACGTCGAGGAACGGGCCGGCCCGGAACAGGGCCAAGGGCCGCGGATCGCCCGGGCGCGTCGTGGTCAGCAGCGGCCAGAGCAGGTCCAGGCTCGAAGCCAGCATGGTCTCGCCGCCGATGGCGAAGCCGCGCTGGGTCGGCCCCACGCCGCGGAAATCGAAGCCCCGCAGGATGCGCGAACCGCCCAGGAAAAAACGCTCCGAGAAGGGCACGTTGTCGGTGTCGTCGAAGGACAAGCCGACGCCGGCCTGCACGTGCCAGCGGTAGCCGGCGGCGCCGGTGCGGAACAGATAGCCGTACTGGTCGAAGCGCCCGTCGAGATTGATGTAGTCGTAGTCGCTGCCGAGGCCGCGCGTGAACAGGTCCGCCCCCATCCCCCAGGAATAGCCGTCGCGGGGCGCCATGGCGTTGTCGAGCTTGCGCTGGTTGAGGCCGGTCTCGATGCCCACGATCTGGCTCTTGCCGAGTTGCTCGTAGAGCACATCGGGAACCGACAGGGGGTCGATCAGGGAGGGCTCGCCGCCGACGAACAGGTTGCTGATCTCGACCTGGGTGTGGCGGAAGCCGACCGAGGCGCTGGTGTCGGGGTCGAGCTGCTTGAACAGGCGCAGGCCCACGGAATCACGCTCCTCCCGGTGGGTCTGGAAGATGCGCAGCCGTCGATTGAGGTCCACGGAGCCGCCGATGCGGTCCAGATGGCGATCGAACAGGTCCGGTTCGGTGAATTCGACCGCATAGCGCGAGACCTCGGTACCGGGCGAGGCGAAGATCTCAAAGGTCTGGCCGGCGCCGCGCCAGGCCCGTCCGCGGTAGATGTCCTCGAAGGGATGCTCCCAGCTGGGCCAGCGCGAGATATCGAAGTTGATGAAGCGGAATCCGATCTGTCCAGCGAAGCCGTTGTCGGTGCCGAACTGCACGCCCAGGTCGATGCGGATGGCATCCCCTTCTTCGACCACGAACTCGATGTCCTTGGTGGCCGGATCGTCGGTCTCGACGAAACGGTAGTAGGGATCGATGTGGTCGGCGGATGGCGCCAGGGTCGAGAAGTAGCCCGTGCCGCGCAGGCGCGCCAGCGAGCGCTCGACCTGGGTCATGTCCGCCAGCTCGCCGGGGAAGACCGAGACCTCGCGGCGCAGCACCTCATCCCGCGTGCGCTGGTTGCCGGCGAAACGAACCTCGCGGATGTACTGGGGCTGGCCCTGGGCGATCCGGTACACGACGGCGACCTCGTTGGTGGTCTCGTCGAAGGTCAGCTCGGGATCGAGGATCTGGAAGCGCTCCGCGACCGGAATCGACTCGTGCCCGACATAGCCCTCCTGGCCATAGCGCTTCTTGAGGAAGGCCTCGTCCAGATCGACCAGCTCCTGCAAGAACGGCTGTCCCGGCGACAGCTCCAGACCCGCGATCAGCTCGCTCTCCGGGATCGCCAGGTTGTCCGCGCTCTCGGTCAGCCGGCGCCCCTCGGGATCGACCTCGCGCCGATACCCCTGAACGCCGATCGAGGAGACCGTGAAGCGCGGGCCTTCGTCGACGATGATGTGGACCACGACCCGCGAGCGGTCCGCGTTGAATTCGAGCCGCTCGAGCCGCACGATCGCGTTCAGGTAGCCCTTGTCCCGATAGGCCTGCGCCAGGGCGACCAGGTCCTCGTCGAGCACGCGCCGGTCGAAGTACTTGGGGAACAGACCGAACAGGTAGGGGCTGCGCAATTCCGGCTTGGCGGAGGCGCGCAGGCCGGTGGCCCACAGCCACCAGCCGCGGTCCGGCAGCGAACGGTTGCCCACGATCTCCAGGCGCTCCACCCGCACCCGCGGTCCCTCGTGGATGTCGAAAATCAGGTCGCTGGCCTCGGGCGCGAAGCCGCTTTCCTCGTCCTCCTCGGCCGCATCCAGGGCGTCCAAAGCGCGTCCCTCGACGCCGCTGAGGGGCCGCACCGATGCGAAGGCGTAGCCCCGCTCGAGGTACTGCGATTCGATCCGGCGCGCGATGCTCTCGGCCTGGAACAGGTAGACCTCGCTGTCCTCCTCGAGTCCGGCCCACTCGAGCAGCTTCTCGGTGGTGACCTTTTCGTTGCCCACGAAGCGGGGTGCCAGGTCGAGTTCGAGCTCCCGGACCGTAAGCCGCACACGCACGCCCCCGGGGACCTCGGTGGTATCGACCTGGCAGCGGATGCGCAGGGTGCGCCAGAGGGCTTCGATCCCGCGCCGCAGTTGCTCCGCGTCGAGGGCCTGGCCCTCGGCTAGGGCCAGGGTGGCGAGGATCTGCTCGGCGCTGTAGCGGCGCTGCCCGCGCAGCTCGATCGCCACCACGGTCGGGTCGCTCTCGACCCGGGCGGTTGGACTCGGCGGTCCGATCTGCTGGGCGCCCGCCGGCAGCAGGCCGGCCAGGGAGAACAGGCCGGTCCGGCAGGCCGCGCGCAGGAGCTCTGACCGCGGACCGCGCTTCATCGGTCGAGGTTGATCTGCTCGGTGCTGCCCAGCGCCCGATTCTCGAAGCGCATGTGCTGGGGAAAGAACTGCAGCTTGACGTCGCCGGTCGGCCCGTTGCGGTGCTTGGCCACGATCACCTCGGCCAGCCCCAGATTCTCCTCGGTGCGGTACTTGGCGTAGTACTCGGGGCGGTAGAGCAGCAGCACCACGTCCGCGTCCTGCTCGATCGAGCCGGACTCGCGCAGGTCGGCGAGCTGGGGCCGCGGCGGCTCGCGATTCTCGACCGCGCGCGACAACTGGGCCAGCGCGATCACGGGGATCTCGAGGTCCCGCGAGAGCTCCTTGAGGCTGCGCGAGATGTTGCTGATCTCCTGGAGGCGATTCTCGGCCTTGGGGAAGGAGAGCAGCTGCAGATAGTCGACCACCACCATGTCGAGGCCTTCGGTGGCGTGCAGCCGGCGGGCGCGGCTCCTCAGGGCGATCATCGAGAGGCCCGGGGTGTCGTCGATCGAGATGCGCGTGCGCTGCAGCTCGTCGGCGGCCATGGTCAGATCGCGGCGCAGGTCGCCCGGGATGCGCCCGGATCGCAGCAGGTGGGCCGGCACCCGCGCGCGGGAGCAGAGCATGCGGCTGACCAGGGACTGGCTGCCCATCTCCAGGCTGAACATCAGCACCGAGGGCGGCCGATCGAGCCACTCCGGCCGGCTCATGGCCGCGTTTTCCATCAGATTGAGGGCGAAGGCTGTCTTGCCCATCGAAGGCCTGGCGGCCACGACGATCAATTCGCCTTTGTTGAGGCCACACAGCATCTCGTCCAGGTCGAGGAAGCCGGTGGTCAGACCCGTCAGGCTCGAGTTTCCGGCGCGGGCATCCAGGCGCCGGAAGGTCTCGGTGATGGCGTTGGCGATCGGTTCCGCATGACGCACGTTCCCGCGCGAGGCGATCGAGAAGATCCGGCCTTCGCTCTCGTCGAGCAGCTTCTGGACCGACTCCCCGTCCGGTCGGGTCTCGTAGGCCTTGGTCACGATCTCGGTCGACTCGCGGATCAGCGTGCGCAGGGTCGCCGTTTCAGCCACGATGCGGGCGTGGTGCGAGAGCAGCGCCGAGGAGGTGAAGTCGCGGGCGATCTCCACCAGGAAGGCGGAGCCGCCCAGCTCCTGGAAGCGGCCGGCGCTCTTGAGCTCCTCGGACAGGCTGATCAGGTCGACCGGCAGGTTCTTGTGCTGCAGATTGACCAGGGCCTCGAAGACCGTGCGCAGGCGCCGGTCGTAGAAGGCTTCGGGCTCGAGGATCTCGGCGATATCCGCCAGGCGCAGGGGATCGTTGATCAGCGCGCACACCAGGGCCCGCTCGGCCTCCACGGAGGACGGCAGGATCCGCCGCGCAGCCCGCTCGAAGGCGGAGTTGGCGTCCTCGGGGGGGCTGGGGTCGACCATGGGGGGGGCGGCGCAGGATACATCCCGCACCGGCCCGGGTCAGGGCTGCCCCGGAGGAAGCTCTTCCGGTCGCTGAAGGTTCCCGCTCGCGCCCCTCCCGGCCCGGGCTCGCCCGCACGCTGGGCTGAGCAGAGCGCTGCGCCGCAGCCCCGCGCGCCGGCGAGCGCTGCGCAGGGAGTCCGCGCCCGGAGCGCGCTTCCCCGGGGCCGTCGCCGCGCTCGGATGCGCAGCAGCGCGCCTCACGGCGGCCGGCGGCCGCGCCCCGGGCCACACCCAAGGCCCCGCCGTCGCTCGATCGGGGCGGGCTGGACCTCTGCGTCCAAAGGCGCGGCGGCGCGCGGCGAAGCCGCGCTGCGCCCGGCGGCTGCGCGCCGTCGTCGCAGGGCTGGGATCGGCTGCCATGCGCGGGCGCAGGCCAGCGGCGGCCGTGCAACCGCAGCGACGGGCCGGTGGGCGCCCGGGCGCTCCGAGCACGGTCGCCACAGGCGCTCTTCGGCGCATGCCCCGGCCTGGGGCCGCCGCGCCGTTGCGCGCTGCGTGCGAGCGCTCCGGGCGAGCGTTGCGGGCGGGGGCCTCGGGCCCCCAGCCGGCGGCGATGCGGCGGTCCCAACCCGGCCCCCGCGCCAGGGGTTCTGGGGGCCACAAGCGCCAGGCGCAACCCTTCCGGCGCGGGCCGGCCACGCGGCACGGGCCGCGGCCCTCGCGCCCCGAAATGACCTAGGCCGCCGAGGGGCGGCCTAGGATTCAGAGCCGGCGATGGGCGCGGACGCGGTCCGTGCCGCTCACACCGAGCGGATCAGGCCTGGGCGCTGACCACGACCGTGATCGTGGCTTCGTGCTGGCCCTTGATGTGCACCACCACGCTGTGCTCGCCCACGCTCTTGAGCGGGGCCTCGAGGCGCACCTGCTTGTCGTCGAACTGCCCGTGGCCCAGCCCGGAGAGCAATTTGGCGATCTGGCCGGCGTTGACCGAGCCGTACAGGCTGCCGGATTCATCGGCGCGCTCGCTCAGGGAGACGCGAGCGCCGGTCAGGCGCACGGCCAGGGCTGCCAGCTCGGCTTCCTGGGCCGCTTCGACCGCCTCGACCTTGGCCCGGCGGCGGGCCATCAGTCGCACGTTCTCCTCGCTGGCCTCGGTGGCCAGGCCGCGGGGCATCAGGAAGTTGCGGGCGTAGCCCTGGCGGACGCGCACCACGTCGCCGATTCGGCCCAGGTTGTCGACGTGCTCGCGAAGGAGCACCTTGATGTGCTGTCCCATGTTGTTGGTCGCTGTTGGTCGCTCGGGGTTCGGGGCGTGCTTCAGCCGACGAAGGGCAGGAGACCCATGTGGCGGGCGCGCTTGATGGCGCCCTTCAGGTCGCGCTGGCGCTGGGCGGTCAGCCCGGTGCGGCGGCGCGAAAGGATCTGCCCCTGGGGCCCGAGGCAACGGGTCAGGAGGGCCAGGTTCTTGTAGTCGATCACGTCCGACTTGCGGACGATGGCTTCGCGCTTGATGCGCGCGGGGCCGGCGAAGTTGCGGGCCTCCTGGGCGTAGGTCGGCTCGCTGTTGCGGTCGTTGCGGTTGCTCATGGCGCTGTCGTTGTTCTGGTGGAGGGAGGGCGGCGCCGATCAGCGCACGGGGGCTTCGGCCTCGAGGTCGAGGCGCTCGGGGACCTCGATCTCCTCCGTTTCGCTCTCGTCGAGCAGGCTCGGCTCCTCGGGGACGTAGTCGTCCGCCGGCGGCTCGGGCACCACGAAATCCGGGGCCAGCTCGGCCTCGCTGAGCTGCAGCTCGGCTTCGGGCACGGCGGGGCTGCGCACGACGAGGTGGCGCAGGATGCCGTCCTTGAGCTCCAGGTCGCGGTTGAGCTCCTGCATGCGGCCGCCGTCCAGCTCGAAGTAGGCCAGCACGAAGGTGCCGCGGCGCTTGCCGCCGATCGAGTAGGTCAGGGCGCGCTCTTCCCAGCGGCGCAGGGTCTTGATGCTGGCGCCGTTCTTGACCAGCAGGTCGCGGACAGCGGCCTTGGCGCCGGGCCAGCCGGCCCGCACCAGGTCGTTGTCGATCAGAAACATGCCTTCGTAGAGGTAGATCAAGGGTCGAAGCTCCGACTTGTTTGCGGGCGGTGGTTCACCGGCCCTGGGTCCAGCGGCTATGGAACCGCGTCATGCACAGATCGAAGTCCAGGCCCCCGGCCCAGGCCAACACGGCCTCGGCAGCCTCCTGGAGCGAGATTTGGATCTCGGTCCATTCGGCGGGGTCGAACTCCTCCAGCACATGGCGCGCCGCATCGGTTCCTCCGCGCCCGATGCCGATCCGCAATCGAGGAAAGCGGTCGGTGCCGAGCGAGGAGAGGATGGAACGCATCCCGTTGTGACCTCCATGGCCCCCCTGGGCGCGCAGCCTGAGGGCCCCCACGGGCAGATCCAGGTCGTCGTAGGCGACCAGGATCGGGGCGGGCTCGCCGCTGCTCCACCCGAGGCTCCTCAGCAGAGGCGCCAGGGGTTCACCGGAGCGGTTCATGAAGCGCTCCGGGCGGACCAAGAGCAGGTCCGGTTCACGCAGCCGGCGCCAGGAGAACCCGCTCAGGGTTGGCGCAGCCCCGGCGCCCTGGCCCGCGGACGAACGGCCGGCGGGCTCGGCGGGGAGCGGGTCTGGGCTCGAGCGGTCTGGGCTCGGGGGGCCGAGGCGGCAGCGGTCGGGGCGGAAGGTCTTGGCGGGTTCAAAGAGCGCGGCGGCCGCGGAGGGCGCCGGGGGCCGGCCGGGGTCGAGCGAGCGCGCGTCGCGCTCCGCCAGCAACTCCGTCAGCAGGAACCCCAGGTTGTGGCGGGTGCGCGCGTATTCGGGCCCCGGGTTGCCTAGGCCGACCAGGAGCTTCATCGCGCGACCCCGGCTCGCGTGCCTGGGGGGGCGAACAGTCTAGGGCTCCCGACGGGCGAAGCAAGGGCCCGCTGCCCTCCGGGCCGCAAGGCGGGCCCGATCGCCTCCGGTGCCCCCGAGCCCGGCTGGCCAGGCCCGGGGCTGCCGGGGCCTGGGGCGCACGGCAACCTGGCGGGGTGCGCACGGGCGCCGGCGGGCGCGCGGGCACCCGGTCCCATCGAAGGCCGGCGGGCCCGGGCCCGCGGGGGCTGGCGATCCAGCCGGGGCCCGGACCGCCTAGGGCTCGGTGCACCGAGCGGTGCACCGAGTCCATGGGCCGGCGGGGAGGCTCCCGGGGGGCCGAGCCCCCCGGTGGAGCGAAGCCGGCTGCCCCTGGCCGCAGGCGCCACGGGCAGGCGCCCGGGACCCCCGCTCGAGCGCGGCTCAGGCCTTGGGGGCCTCGCCTTCCGCGGCGGGGGCCGGGGGCGCGTCGACCTTGGTCGCATCGGCGACGATCGCCAGCACGAAGTCCGGGGCGCTGACCAGGGTCACGCCTTCCGGGAGCTTGAGGTCCTTGGCCTTGACGGTTTCGTGGGCCTTGAGGACCTCGGCGTTGAAGCGGATCTCGTCCGGGATCTTGGAGGGGATGGCCTTGATCTTGACCAGGTGGTGGACGACCTGCAAAACGCCGCCGCGGGCCTGGCCCTCGAAGTGCACCTCGACCTCGGCTTCGATCGCCACGCCGCGCGTCACGCGGCGGAACTCGATGTGGATCACCTGGTCGCCGAAGGCATCGTACTGCAGCTCCTTGATCAGCACGGTCTCGGTCTTGTCGCCGAGGTCGATGTCGAACATCTTCTCGTGCTGCCGGCGGGCGGCCAGGAAGGCGCGCTGCTCGATGTGGATGTCGGCGTGCGGCTTGCCTTCGCCTTGGATGTTGGCCGGGATGCGGCCTTGGGCGCGCAGCTTGCGCGCGTCGCGCGAGCCGAGGTTTTCGCGGCGCGCGCCGGTCAGGTTGGAGCTCATGGGTTCCCTGGATGGTTCGGACGACAGGGGGGAGTGGGAACCCGCGCCCGCGGAGCGCGGGCGCGGGGGACGCGCAGGGCGGAATCAGTCGAACAACGAGCTGACCGACTTGCCCTGGTGGATGTTGGTGATGGCGTTGCCGATCAGCGGCGCGATCGAGACCACGGAGAGCTGATGCGGCGAGGCGCCGCGGCGCGGGATGCTGTCGGTGACCAGGATCACGTCGGCCGGGCAGGTGTCCAGGCGCTCGACCGCGGGGCCGCAGAAGACCGCATGGCTGACGCACAGCACGATGCGCTTGGCCCCGCGCGTGCGCAGGATCTTGGCCGCCTCGCTGATCGAACCGCCGGTCGAGATCATGTCGTCGACCAGGATCACGTTGCGGCCGTCGACCTCGCCGATCACGTTGTGGACGCTGATCTCGGAGCCGGACTTGCGGGTCTTGTCGACGATCGCCAGATCTTCGACCCCCAGAGCCCTGGCATAGCTCCGCGCCATCTTGGTGCCGCCCACGTCGGGGGTCACGATCACGGGGTCGACGACCTGCAGCTGACGGATCGCCTTGAGCATCACCGGCTTGGCATACAGGTGATCGACCGGCACGTCGAAGAAGCCTTGGATCTGCGGTGCGTGCATGTCCAGGCACAAAACCCGGTCGGCGCCGGCCCCGGTCAGGGAATTGGCCACCACCTTGGCGCTGATCGGCACGCGCCCCTCATCCTTGCGATCCTTGCGGGCGTAGCCGTAGTAGGGCATCACGGCGGTGATGCGGTCGGCCGAGGCGCGGCGCAGGCAGTCGATCAGCAGCAGCAGCTCGACCCAGTTCTCGTTGACCGGCGGACAGGTGGGCTGCAGCACGAAGCAGTCCGTGCCGCGCACATCGTCGTGGATCTTGATGTCGATCTCGCCGTCGGGGAAACGGCCCACCGAGGCATCGCACAGCGGCACGCCCATGTGCTCAGAGATGGCCTTGGCCAGCTCCGGGTGAGCATTGCCGGCGATCAGCTTGAGGCGTCCCTCGGACATGGTTTTCTGGGGCGGGCCTGGGGCATGGCTGGACGGTCGGGACCGGGCCAGCGCGACTGGGGGGCGGAAAAGGATAGCGGCCGGGACCGCCCCCGTCTGCCCCGGGACCGAAAGGCCTGCGCGGCGTCCCGCCGGGCCGTGGGCCGAAGCCCCCGCCCGCGGCCCGCCGGGCCGGGCGGGGCCTCGGCTCGCCCGGCGCGGACGCACGGTGGTCGAGTGGATCCGTCGCGACGGCAAG
>ERZ1066136.1427-NODE-1427-length-12261-cov-22.897264_pt1 | contig 12261 bp, 9 predicted proteins | sample MGYA00382783_ERZ1066136 | MGnify/ENA primary metagenome ERZ1066136 (study PRJEB33369, sample SAMEA5778366) | biofilm metagenome | biome: Industrial cooling water; feature: Water cooling tower basin; material: Biofilm | place: United Arab Emirates | collected... | reverse complement strand
CCCTCGACGACCCGCATGCCCGGCCCGCTGCGAGGCGCCTCCGGCGAGTCGCCCTGCGCCTCAGCGATACACCGGAGGCCTGCAGGCGGCCTCCTTGATCCTGCAATTGTCGCGGCACGTATCGCCGCCGCTGGTGCAGGTCAGCCTGCAGGTCGCGCGATCGGTCTCCGACAGCCTGGCCTGGTCGCATTGATTGTTGCAGGCGGTCTGCTCGTTCGCGCAGGTCAGCTTGCAGCTCTGCGCCTGCGCGGCGCACTGCGGGTTCGGCGGCTGCGCCGCGGCGGGCGGCTGCGCCGCGGCCGGGGCCTGGCCCGCCGGCGTCGTCGGGGCTGCGCCGCCGGAGCCGGACACCACCCCGCCCGAGCTGCGGATCACCGCCGCGCGCTGCTCGGCCTCCGACATCGTCGGCGCGGGGCCGAGCACCCATTGCGAGGGCGCTGCGGGGCCGACGACCGTGCCGACGGCGCCGCAATTGTTGCGACAGGTCGCGCGGTCGGTCGCCGAGGGCTCCGCGTCGCAGGTCGCGTGGCAGGCGGCGATCTGCTGCTGTTGTTGCTGCGAGGCCGGCGTGCCCGCCGGATACGTCGTCGGGCTGCCCGCCGGCTGGGCGCCGATCTGGCCGCAATTGAGGCGGCAGGTCGCGCGATCGCCGGGATCGCGCTCGGCGTCGCACTGCGACTCGCACAGCGCGCGCTGGTGCGTGAGCTCGGGCCGCGGCTGCGCGGCGGGCTGCGCGGGCGCGGCCGGGGTCGACGACTGGGCCAGGCGCGCGCACTGGATCCGGCAGCTCTGCTGGACCTCGGGCGCGAGCGAGGGCGAGTTGCAGCCGGCGAGGCAGGCCGGCGAGGGCTGGGCGGCCGGCGCGACGACCGGAGCGGACGGCGTGGGCTGCGGAGCGGCGCTCGCGGACGCGGGCGACGCCGGCGGGCTCGCGGGCGCGGGCGACGACGCCGGCGGGCTCGCGGACGCGGGCGACGACGCCGGCACCGTCGAGGGCGCGACCGGGGCCGCGGCTCGCGGAGCGGCGCTCGACGGGCCCGCGGCGGGCGTCGCGGGCTGCGAGGAGGCGAGGTCGAGCGCGCTCCGCTGCGAGCCCGCGCAGCCGTGGAGCGGCGCGGCGAGCAGGGTGGCGATGGACAGGCTGAGCAGGGCGATCGGACGCATGACGCACAGTCCCCGGGGGGTGGGCGACGCGACGATAGCACCCTCCCGCCGCGCGCGCTCGAGGCCGACGGGCCCCGGCCGGCGACGGGCAGCCGCGCGCGCGGCTCGCGGGCCCCGCTCGCGCCGCGCGACGGCGCCGTCAATTGTTGTACGGCTTCGGCTGCTTCGGCGTGTGCGTGTCCGTGAAGGTCTTGAGGTACGCGACGATCGCGGCCTCCTCCTCGGCCGTCAGGCCGAGGTCGCCGACGACGAACGGGATCGCCAGGTTGTCGGTCTGCTCCGGCGCGGGCCAGCAGTTGGCCGCGCGCGCCTGCTGCTCGGTCCACGCGCGCGACGGGTCGCAGCGCTTGATCCCGAACTTCTTGGCGGTCGCGCCGTCGACGTGCGCCGTGTTGTAGAAGTGGACGATGCTCTCGAGGCTCTTGAACCACCCGTTGTGGGTGTAGGCCTTGGTGAAGCCGGCGCCCGGGCGCTTGTCGACGTTGCGCAGCGTCGGGGTCTTGTGGGCCCCGCGGTGCTGCGGGTCGCCGGTGTGGCCCTCGAGGCCGGGGTTCTTGGCCGGGAAGCCCGGGATCTCGGGGTTCGCCGGCACGCCGATGTTATGATAGGAGTCGTCCGAATACAGCTGGAACTCCTCCGCGCCGTCGTCCGCCGGCGGGTTGCCGCTGGCGATCGGGTTGTCGGTGTGGCAAAACGCGCAATTGGCGAACTTCTTGACCCCGCCGATCGTCACCGGGTTCTGGAAGGTCGCGTAGAACAGGTCGTGGCCGAGGTTCTCCTGCGCGGTGAAGTCGTCGAGCGGGAACTCGCCGTCCTGGTCGGCGGCGAGCGCCTGGTCGCGCCGCGAGCTGAACGAGTTGACGTCCTTCGACGACTGCCAGGCCGCCAGCGCGACCGCGAGCCGGCGGAAGTTGACCTCGAACGCCTTGAAGCCGCGGGTCCCGTAGGCCTGCTCGCCGCAGTCGATCGATTCGCCCCAGACGATCTTGAACAGCGGGGCGTACTTCGACGCCGCGACGTGCTTGCACACCTGCCGGGCCTCGATGTTCTGCTCGTCGAGGTTGGGGAACGGGTTGAGCGCCTGATCGGCGACCGGCCCGAGGAACCGTGCGTAGCGGGCGCGGAGGTCGAGGCCCTGGGCGCTCTCGAACACCTCGTCGCCGACGTGCGCCGTCGCCCCGGGGAACATCGGCGTCGCGTTGCCCTCGGCGCGGCCGTCCCAGAAGTTGCCGCCGCAGAGGTTGATCGGCGGCAGGCTGCACGCGCGAAACCGGCTGATCTCGCTCGCGTAGGCGTTGCTCGGCGGCTTGAGCGATCCGGCCCGGTGCGGATCGGCGCCGGGCACCGCGACCTGGTGACGGTTGACGCCGGCGTTCTTGAACGTCCAGCCGGCCGCCGGATCGTGGCAGGTCGAGCAGGACATCCGCTTCGGCACCGAGATGTTGTCGAAGAACACGCGCTTGCCGAGCTCCTCGATCCGGTCGTTCGCCGCGGCCGCCGGCGGGTCGGCGCGCACCGGCGGCCCGTCGTCGCCGCACGGCGCGCTCGGCCCGGGCCGCCCGCACTGCATGGATTGAGACAGCGGGACCGCCGCGAGCGTCCCCGCCAACATCACGTGAATGGGAGTCGACATACCGACCTTGGCTCCAATGCTGCGGCCGCGAGCGACCGCGCAGCGAGGATGTCGGCGCCGTGGATCACGTCAACACGCGAGGGTGCGCGCGATCACGGCGTCCTCATGCTCGCGAGCGGCCGGGCCCGCCGGAGATCGCGGCCCCTCCCCCACCCCCGCGGGCGACGGTGCACGGCGGACGCAGCGATGGGGCCTCGCCTCATCGCCCGCGCCGGTGCGGCGCCAGATCCGGCGACTCGTGGTGTACGGCCAGGCGGCCCGCGTCGCCCTGCGGGTCCGACACCGGGCCGCGCCGGAGATGTTCATGCGCAACGAACGCGAGCAGCTCGTGCGCCCGATCGCGGCGCTGTTCGCCAACGGCCGCGGCGGGCGCACCTTCACCCGCGCGCGTCCGCGCGTGCCGGGCGCGGCGGCTCGGCGGCGACCATTGGGGGCAGCGCGCGGAGGCCCGCGCAGAGCGCAGGACGTCCCGGGTGGCGCGTCCGCGTCGACCGGTCACCCTCGACCCGCGCATGTTCGCCAGGAAAGGTCCCCCCGTGCGAAACAACATTCCTCGAATTCACGTCTCCCCGCGGCTCGTGCTCGCGAGCCTCGCAACCCTCGCGGCGGCGCCGGTCGCCAGCGCCGCGGGCGCGCCCACCGATGTGAGCCTCGACGTCTCCGACGCCGCCGCGGCCGCGTGCATCAACGACGCCGACGCGGCGATCCTCGACGATCCGGACAACGAGGTCGAGGACATCGTGACGGAGTGCGGGCAGGCGCACCTCGGCCAGGAGCCGGCGACGCTGTCCTGCATCCGCAAGACGGGCCTGTCGGCCGCGTGCGCGCAGTGCTTCGACCTCGGCCTGCGCTGCGTGATTGACCGTTGCCTCGGCCAGTGCCTCGCCGACCCCGACGGCGAGGCCTGCACGAGCTGCCGCGAGGCGGCCTGCGGCGCCCCGTTCAAGCGCTGCAGCGGCCTGACCGAGCCCGCGTCGCAGCCGTGACGCCGCGCCGGTAGGCGACCCCGCGAGGGGCGACGGCGACCGCGCGCGCGCCGGAGTCCGCGCGCGGCCGCGCCCGCGCGAGGCCGACGCGGCGCCGAGGCAGGTCCGACGAGGACACGCCGCGCCTCGTGGTACGTTGAATCCGACATGCGACGGTCGCTGCTGCTCCCCGTGCTCGCGGCGCTCGCGGGCTCCTCCGCGTGCAAGACCCGGGCGACCCCCGGGGCCGCCCCGCAGGCGGCCGCTCCGGACACCGCCGGCCCGGCCATCGCTCCGTCGACGTCGGCCGGGCCGCTCGATCGCCGCGCCGGCGAGCGCGAGCGGATCGCCGACGTCCGGACCGCGCCGCAGGCGCCGCTCCGCGTCCCCGGATCGAGCAAGGAGGATCCGCTGGCGGCGTGCGGCACGACCGGCTCGTACGTCGCCGTCGCCGACGCCGAATGCGACGACGGGAGCCGGCCGTTCGACGGCGACATCCCGCAGGGCGCGCGCGCCCGCCGGGGCAACGTCGGGCCGAACGCCTCCGGCCATATCATCGACCTGTACGAAGTGCCCTGTCCCGAAGGTCCGAAGCGGATCTTCGTCGACATGTACGGGTGCGACCAGGCCAGGCCGTCGCGGTCCGAGATCGAGCGCGACTACTTCGTCGGCGAGGTGTTCCTCGCCGGCGACCACGCCCGCTTCGCCGAGCGCTGCCTCGCCGAGGAGGCCCGCGGCCCGGGCCGCGTGACGCTGATGCTCCAGGCCTGCCTGCCGGCGATGCCGACGGCGCTGCGCGAGCAGGGCAAGGCGAAGGAGGCGAACGACTGGCTGGCCCGCCACTGCGCCGGCACGCCCGCGCCGAGCGCCGACGAGCCGAAGCGGTACTACTATTTCCGCAACGTCGTCGGCGCGCTCGCGGCGCTGCGCGAGCACCAGGGCCGCCCCGAGGCCGAGCGCGCGGCCGAGCTGGCGCGCGTGACCGCCGAGTACGCCAGGGTGTGCGACGTCGACGGCAAGGCCTACGAGACCTGGCTCAAGAGCCAGCCCGACTGAAGCCCGCGTCACCCGGCGCGCAGCGGCAGGCGGAGGCGGAACGTCGAGCCGCGCCCCGGGGCGGTGTCGACCTCGACCCGGCCGCCGTGCGCGTGGACGATCTTCTGCACGATGTAGAGGCCGAGCCCCGCGCCGGGGATCGACTCGCGCGACAGGCCGACGCGGGTGAACGGCTCGAAGATCTTGCGGCGGTCCTCCGGCAGCATGCCGACGCCGCGGTCGGTGACCGCGAGCACGGCCTCGCCCTCGCCGGACGACACGGCGATCTCCACCGGCCCGCCGTCCGGGGAGTACTTGATCGCGTTGCTGACGAGGTTGGTGATCGCCTGCTCGACCCGCAGCGCGTCGCCGCGGATCGGCACCGGCGCGTCCGGCAGCGACAGCTCGATCGGGTGGCGCGGCGACCAGCCGCGGAACTGCTCGGTCACCGCCTGGGCGAGCTCCCGCAGGTCCTGGACGTCCATGTGCAGCTCGAGCTCGCCGGCCTCGATCCGGGCGATGTCGAGGAAGTCGCCGACCATCCGCTCGAGCGCGGTCGTCTGGCGCGCGACGACCCCCATCGTCGCCCGCGCGCGCCCGTCGAGCGGCGGCGCGTCGCGGTCGATCGACGAGACCGCCATCCGCAGCGCGGTCAGCGGGTTGCGCAGGTCGTGGGCGACGCCGCCGAGGAACGTCATCTGCGCCCGGCGCTGCGCCGCCAGCGCGGAGGCCATCTGATTGAAGCGCCGCGCGACCTCGCGGAGCTCGGCGGGCCCGGACTCCGCGGCGCGCGCGTCGAGGTCGCCGGCGCCGAAGCCCTCCATCGCGCGGGTGATGTCCCACAGCGGCCGGAACGCCCGCGTCCGCAGCCACCACAGCAGCAGCGTCGCGACGAGCAGCAGCAGCGCCGCGGCGGTGATGCCGATCGCGTTGGCCAGGCGGTCCCACCGGCGGGCGCTCGCCTGGGCCTCCTGCGCCTGCGCGACGTTGACGTCGACGAGCCGCTGGATCGCGGCGTAGGCGGCGTCGCGGCGGTCCTCCAGCAGGTCCTCGGGCGCGTCGTCGGCGGTCGCGCCGAGGTACGCGTCGACCGCGACGACCGCGTGACGCAGCACGCCGGCCTCCGCGGCGGTCGTCACGTACTGTCCGGCGTCGGTCAGCTTGGCCCGCAGGTCGCCGGCGATGTCCTGCCGCACCAGCGGGTCGGTCGCCCGGCTGTGCAGCAGCAGGTCGATCTCGATGCCCTCCGCGAGCCGCACGCTCTCGACCGCCGCGGCCAGCGACTCGCTCGTCCGGTTGAGGAACGTCGTCAGCAGCACGAGCGCCGCCGAGACGATCAGCGCGACGCCGACGACCAGCGCGGTGATCCACGAGAGAATTGTCCGCAGGTGCGCCCGCGACGTCCGCTCGAATAGCGACGGTGCCGCCACCGGCCCTGCAGACCGGCTCCGAAGCCCTCGCGGCGGTGAGCCAGGGGCGCCGTCCTCCGAAGATGGCACGTTCGGCCGAGTCACGTGAGCCGCGGAGGGTCGCATCGCGGGTCACGCGCGTCAAACGTCCGCGAGCGGCGGCGGCGGCGGCGAACTCAACATGAACAAGTCGTAATGTTGGTCGGCCCGAGCGCGTGTATCCTTCGCCAGCGATGAAAGCGCTGATCGTCGAGGATGACGCGGAGATCGCGCAACTCATTGCCCAGGCCCTCGAGCGGGAGGGTTTTACCGTCGATCACTGCGACCGCGGCACCGCGGCGCTGCGCCAGGCGGGCATGGTCGCGTACGACATCGTCCTGCTCGACTGGATGCTCCCGGAGCTCGACGGCCTGACGATCTGCCGCGAGCTGCGAAAGAGCGGCGTGACCGCGTCGATCCTGATGTTGACCGCGCGCGGCGAGGTCCGCGAGCGGATCCTCGGCCTCGAGACCGGCGCCGACGACTACCTCGTCAAGCCGTTCGAGGTCGACGAGCTGCTCGCCCGCGTGCGGGCGCTCGTCCGGCGCAACCGCGGCTTCGGCCGGCTCAAGATCGGCGACCTCGAGGTCGACCGCCTGCGCCACGTCGTCCTCGCCGACGGCAAGCCGCTCGATCTGACCAGCCGTGAATACGCCCTGCTGATCTACCTCGCGCAGAGCCGCGGCCGCGTCGTCCCGCGCTCCGAGCTGCTCGCCCAGGTCTGGGCGACCACCTTCGACCCGGGCTCGAACATCGTCGAGGTGCACGTCAGCCGCCTGCGCGACAAGCTCGGCCCGCGCGCGTGGATGATCGACACGATCCGCGGCAAGGGCTACCGCCTGCGCGAGACCCAGGCGTGAGCGACGGTCGCGCGGCCGTCCGACCTTACAGCCGGTTAACCTGCCTGACAGGGAGTTAAGCTCCGTGTAATCCATCCGCGGGCGGCCGGCTGCCAGACTCGCGTCCTCGCGTGCCTGCGCGCACGCGCGGGCCGTATGTCCATAGCGAAGCGCCTGTCCGTCCCCCGCACCGCCGTCGACGCGACGATCGCGGCGATCGCCCTCGGCGCGCTCGCCTGGCACGCCCGCGTGTACTGGCCGTTCCTGTGCGACGACGCGTTGATCTCGCTGCGCTACAGCCAGCGCCTGCTCGACGGCCACGGCCTGACATGGGACGATCACCGCCCGGTCGAGGGATACTCGAACCTGCTGTGGGTGCTGGCCTGCGCGCTGCTCGGCCGCCTCGGCGTCGACCTCGTCGCCGCCGCGCGGATCCTCGGCGCGATCGGCATGGGCGGCGCGGTGCTCGTGTGTATTTACGCCGGGCGCCGGTTCGCGTGGCCCGCGGGGCTGCCGGCGGCGACCAGCGCCCTGCTGCTCGCCGCGTCGGGCACGGTCGCGATCTGGACGATCGGCGGGCTCGAGCAGCCGCTCGTCGCGCTGCTGCTCGCGGCCGCCGCCGTGCTCGTCGCGGCCGCCGCGGAGCGCGAGGTTCCCGACCGCCGGGCGCTGCGGGCCGCCGCGCTCGCGCTCGCGCTGCTGGTGCTGACGCGGCCCGACTCGCCGCTGTTCGCGGTCAGCCTCGCGGCGGCGTACCTGTTCGCCCGCCGCGGCCGCGGCGACGGCCGGCCGGGCGCGCTGCAGCTGATCGGCGCGCCGCTGGTCTGCGTCGCCACGCAGTCGGCGTTCCGCCTGGCGTACTATGGCGATTGGGTGCCCAACGCCGCCCGCGTCAAGCTCGCCCTGACGAGCGAGCGGATCGCGGACGGGGCGGCCTATTCGCTCGAGGGCGCGGCCGCGCTCGCCCCGGCCGCCGCGCTGATCCTGCTGGCGCTGCTGCCCGGGGTCCGCGGCCGCGTCGCGTGGCGCCGCGTGGTGTGCTTCGGCCTGCCGCTCGTCGTGTGGAGCGCGTACGTCGTCGCGATCGGCGGCGACATCTTCCCCGGCAAGCGCCACCTGACGCCGTCGGTGGTGCTGCTGGCGCTGCTGATCGGCGAGGCGACGGCCGCGGCGCTGCGCGCCCGCTCGCGGCTGCGCCTGGCGCTCTGGCCGCTCGCCGGGCTCGCGCTGGTCGCGACCGCCGACCGGCAGCTCGCGGCCGCGTTCAACCGCCAGGCCGCGGCGGAGCGCTGGGAGTGGGACGGCGAGGCGATCGGCGTGATGTTGAGGCGCGCGTTCGCCGACGCGCGGCCGCTGCTCGCGGTCGACCCCGCGGGCTGCGTCCCGTTCTGGTCCGAGCTGCCGGCGATCGACATGCTCGGCCTCAACGACGCGCAGATCGCCCGCGGACGGCCGCTGACGTTCGGGCGCGGCTGGCTCGGCCACGAGGTCGGCGACGGCGCGTACGTGCTCGCGCGCGAGCCCGACCTCGTGCTGTTCACGCTGCCCGAGGGCGGCGCCAAGCCGCGCTTCCGCACCGCCCACGAATTGGCCCGCCTGCAGGAGTTCCGCCGCCGCTACACGCTCGTCGCCTTCGAGGCGCCGCGGCCCCGCGACGACGCCGCGGCCCCGCTGGTCTCGCGGATCTGGGTGCGGCGCGACAGCCCGACGATCGGGATCCGGCGCGTCGGCGACGCGCTCGTCGTGCCGGGGTTCCTGTTCAACGCCCGCGCCCGCTCGCGCGCCGTGCTCGACGACGACGGCGCGCTCGGGGTCCGCGTCGAGCGGGGCGCGCCGGCGGAGCTCCACGGCCTGCGCCTGCCGCCGGGCCGCCACGTCTTCGCGGCGCAGGCGAGCGGTGGACCGGCCGCGTTCACCCTGCTGCGGCCGGACGGCGAGGCGCCGCTGCGCAGCGGCGACTCGTTCGAGCTCGCCGCGGCGCAGGAGGTCGGCCTGCGCGTCGCGGTCGCGGGCGAGCCCGCGGTCGTCCGCGAGGTCCGCTTCACCGCGCCGGTGGTCCCGTGAATCCTCGGCCGGCGCGTGGTCTGCGGCGGATCATCGGCCGCCGCGGAACTCGCGTATAAGCCCCGGGCTCATGATCGACCATCTCTCCCTCGGCGTCGCGGATCTCGCCCAGGCGACCGCGTTCTACGACGCGGTGCTGCAGCCCCTCGGTTACCGTCGCGTGTGGACCCGGCCGCACGCCGCCGGCTACGGCGCGGGCGGGCCCGACGAGCGGCTCGCGCTGTTCGAGGTCGGCGACGACGCCAACGCCCCGGGCCGCGGCTGGCACCTCGCCTTCACCGCGCCGAGCCGCGACGCGGTCGTCGCGTTCCACGGGGCCGCGCTCGCGCGCGGGGCGATCGACGAGGGCGCGCCCGGGCTGCGCCCGCGGTTCGGCGCCGGCTACTTCGCCGCCTTCGTGCGCGACCCCGACGGCCACAAGATCGAGGCCGTGTTCCACGGGGCGTGACGTCAGGCCGCCTGCGGCGACACGCCGAGCTCGCGCTCGCCGGCGACGAGCAGGATCTCGACCTCGCGGAGGCCCTCCGCGTGCTCCGGCAGGCTGGCGAAGCGCGACGACAGGGCGACGAACGCCGCGCGGTTGGACATCAGCCCGCGCGGCGAGCCCTTGTCGCGGTTGTAGACGACCGAGTCGCGGAGCATCGCCACCGCCTCGGCGTTGCGGCCGCACCACGCGAGCACCTCGGACAGGAACTCGGTCGTCTGCGCCAGGCCCGTCAGGTCGCCGACCTGCGTCTGCGCGGCGAAGGCCGCCTCGAGCCGCCGCCGCGCGTCCTCGATCCGCAGGCGCTTCAGGTCGATCCGGCCCATCGTCTCCCACACGCGCGCGAGCTCGCGGACGTCGCCGAGCTCGCGGAACAGCCGCTCCGCCGCGAGCGCGTGGTCCATCCCCGCCGCGTAGCCCTCGTCCTCGCGGCCGAGCCGCATCCGCGCGTGCAGCGGGAGCTGGGCGAACAGGTGCTCCGACTCGGCGAGCTCGCGCAGCGCCGCCGGGTCGTCCTGCGCGCGCGCGTCGAACACCGCCCGCGACGCCCGCAGCAGCTTGAGCGCGTGGCCGGCGTCGCCCATCCGGATCCGCACCGCCGCCTGATCGTTGAACAGCGACGCCGCCGCGATCGCGTCGTTCACCGCCTGCAACCGGCGGCCCGCCTCCTCGAGCTCGGCGAGCGCCCGCGCGAGCGACGGCGGGACGCCGAGGTCGAAGTGGATCCCCGCGAGCGCCTGCGCCAGATCGACGGCGAGGTCGACCGGCGCCCCGTCGTCGAGCTCGGCCCGCGCCGCCTCGAGGGTCGCCCGCGCCCGCGCCAGCGTGAACCCGTGCTCGTAGCCGGGCGCCTGCCACTGCACCCGCCCGAGCTCGAGCAGGGCCCGCGCCCGCAGCCGGCGCCGCGCCGCGCCGACTGGCAGGCCCGCGAGCAGCGCGAGCGCGTGCTCGGCGTGCTCGACCGCCGCCTGCGGCGCGCCGGCCTCCGCGGCCCGCCGCGCCGCCTCGCACAGGTGCCCCGCCGCCGCCTCGAGGTCGCCCGCGAGGCGCATGTGCTCGGCCGCCCGCACCGCGTCGATCAGCGGATCGCCCGGCTCCGCCTCCGCGGCCGTCGGCGCGGCGACCTCGGCCGGCGCCGGCAGGTCGACGTCGGGCGCGAGGTACAGCGTCCGCCGCCGCGCCGGCCGGGCGCCCTCGGCCGGCGGCGTCAGCACGGTCCGGCGCTGCACCGGCCGCCGCGGCGCGGCCGGCTCGGCCCTCGCCTCCGCGCCCTCCGGCGCGGCGGTGATTGAGATGTCCTGCGGGACATCCTCACCGCCGACCGCGGCCGCAGCGACCTGGCTGTCCCCCGGGACAGGCGCGGGATCACCACCCGCCGCCGCAGAGCTGTCCCCCGGGACAGGCGAAGGATCGCCCGCCGCGCCGTCCGCTGTCTCTTCGACCAGGTCGTCGACCTCGTCGGACAGGTCGATGATGGCGGCGACGCGGGCCGCGCCGGCGCCCTCGGCCCGCTGCCTGGCGAACCGGGCGGCGTCGGGCGGCGGCGGGGGCGGCGTCGCGGCGTCGCGGGTCGCGCGCGCGCCGAGCAGCCGCCCGAGCTGGCGGTGCCACGCCTGGGCGAGCGACGGCATGATCGACGCCGACAATTGCGACAGCGCCGCGGCCGGCAACGAGAACCGGCCCTCGCCGCGATCCTCGACGGGGACGCCGAGGTCGATCGCGTGCTGCAACCGCTCGAGCACCTGCTCCGGCTCGGCGCCGAGCAGCTCGGCGAGGATCTTGACCTCGAAGCCCGGGCCGATCAGCGCGCCGGCCCGCAGCACCCGCAGCACCCGCGGCGGCAGCGAGCTCCACGCGATCGCCCGCGCCTCGCCGCCCGGCGTGGCCTCGCCGCGGACCACCGCCTCGCCGTCGCGCGCGCGCACGGCCGCGAGCAGCTCGGCCGCCGCGCCCTGCGGCTCGGCGTGGAAGACCAGCAGCAGCGGCAGCTCGAGCCCGCCGGGCCGCTGCACGATCTGGGTCAGCGCCGCCAGCGTCGCCGGGTCGGCCTGCTCGACGGCGTCGAACACGACGACCCACCGCGCGCCCTTCTGCCGGGCGAGGCGGTTCCACAGCTCGACGACCACGACCTCGGTCGCGCGCTCTTGCGTCTCGCCGAACAGCGTCCGCGTCCGCGGCCGGGTCCGCCCTGCCCGCGCCTCGCCGAGGATCGCCTCGGTCAGCCGCCGCGCCTCGAGCAGCGGCCGCAGGGCCGCCGGCGCCACCTCGCAGCTGACGCGGATCGATTGCACGGACTTCGGCGGCTCGGGCAGTCGACCGAGCGTCGCCACGATCCTCCGCTCCTCGACCAGTCGCCACAGCCGTCCCGAATTCGCCAGATCGGAGTCGCCCATGCCCGGATGCTACCCGGACCGCCGTGGCGCGTCGTGGGGGCTCGAAGGCCCAGACGGCGCGCGGGCGGTGCGGTACGATGCCGCGCATGCTCGCCGCGCATTCACGTGTCGCGTTCGCCGCAGGGGCGCTGCTGCTGAATGTCGCGTGTCGGCCCGCGCCCGCGGTCGCGCCGCCGCCCGCGGCCGCGCCTCCGCCCGCGACCGCGCCGCCGCCTGCGACCGCGCCGCCGGTGGAC
>ERZ1066136.1421-NODE-1421-length-12299-cov-6.016090_pt1 | contig 12299 bp, 6 predicted proteins | sample MGYA00382783_ERZ1066136 | MGnify/ENA primary metagenome ERZ1066136 (study PRJEB33369, sample SAMEA5778366) | biofilm metagenome | biome: Industrial cooling water; feature: Water cooling tower basin; material: Biofilm | place: United Arab Emirates | collected... | reverse complement strand
GTCCATGCGCTGGACATTGCCCCACCATTCGCCCGGTTGCAGCGCCGGAAAAGCATCGAAGGCGGCGTTGAGCGCGGCCAGATGCGGCGGTGCAATCACCTGCTGGAGCACCAGGTAGCCACGCAGATCGAACAGGAAATCCTGGGTATCGAAGTCATTGCTGCCGGTGGTCATGGCAAGTCCTTTCCGGTGGTTCAGGCGGCAAGCGAGAAGGCGGCGCGCACCAGTTGCTGTGCATAGGCGGTCTGGGGCGCATCCAGGATGGCGGCGGCCGGCCCAGCCTCCACGATGCGGCCGGCCTGCATCACGATGATGCGCTGGCACAGGGCGCGCACCACTTTCAGATCATGGCTGATGAAAAGGAATGAAAGTCCGCGGCTGGCCTGCAGGCCGCGCAGCAGATCGATGATCTGGGCCTGCACGGAAAGATCCAGCGCCGACGTGGGTTCGTCCAGCAACAGGAAATCCGGCTGCACCGCCAGCGCCCGGGCGATGCCCAGCCGCTGGCGCTGGCCGCCGGAAAATTCGTGCGGAAAGCGGTTCAATATGTCCCCCGGCAGGCCGGCATCCGCCAGCGCTGCCCGCACAAGCTGGAGGCGTTCTGCGGCACTGGCGCCAAGGCCGTTGATGATCAGCCCTTCTTCCACCAATTGCTGCACCGAAAGCCGCGGATTGAGCGAGGCGTGGGGATCCTGCAGCACGATCTGCATCCGCGGGCGCCACGGCCGCATCGCCGGCCGGTCAAGCCCATCGATCCGCTGGCCATCGAAGCGGATGGCGCCGGTGGAATTGATCAGCCGCATGATGGCGAGGCCCAGGCTGGTCTTGCCGGAACCCGATTCCCCCACGATGCCCACCGCCTCCCCGCGCTGCACCGCCAGGCTGGCATCGGCCACGACCGTTGTGGGCAGCGCTGGCCGGCGCCGCCAGCCAGCCGGCGGCGCCGGATAGCGCACCGCAAGGCCATCGACGGCCAGCAGTTCCGGTGCTGGCGGCAGCGGCGCGGCGCGCGCCACCGGCTCGGCGGCCAGCAACATCTGCGTGTAGGGGTGGCGGGGCGCGGCAAACAGGCTGGCCGTCTCGCCGCCTTCGACAATGCGGCCAGCCTGCATCACGGCCACGCTGTCGGCATGGCGGCGCACCAGGCCCAGGTCATGGCTGATCAGCAGCATCGCCATGGCGTGCCGGGCCTGCAGGTCCTTCAGCAGCGCCAGGATTTGCGCCTGCACCACCACATCGAGCGCGGTGGTCGGTTCATCGGCAATCAGCAGATCGGGCTGGTTGGCCAGCGCCATCGCGATCATGACGCGCTGGCGCTGCCCGCCCGACAGCGCATGGGGATGGCGGGCCAGCAGCGCCGGATCGGGCAGGCCCACTTCCGCCAGCAGCGCGGCGGCGCGGGCCAGCGCCGCAGCGTGCGGCAGCCGCTGGTGGACACCGATGGCCTCCACCAGCTGCGCGCCAATGCTGTGCATGGGATTGAGGGCGCTCATCGGCTCCTGGAACACCATCGCCATGCGGTTGCCGCGCAGGCTCCGCAGCCGGCGTTCCGGCAGGGCGGCGATATCGCTGCCGCACAGCTGGATGCGGGCGCCGGGCGCGCGCGTGCAGCCGCGGGGCAGCAGGCCCATGATGGCCCGGGCAGTGAGCGATTTGCCCGAACCCGATTCCCCCACCAGCGCCAGCGTCTCCCCGCGGGCGATGCGCAGCGAAACCCCCTCCACAACGGGCTTGCCGCCAAAGCGCAGGCCAAGGCCCGCGACGTCCAGCACCGGGGGTTCAGTAGGGATCAACGGCGTCACGCAGCGCATCCCCAACAGCATTGAAGGCCAGCACGGTGGCAAACACGAAACCCACGGGCGCCAGGATCCAGGGGCTGGTGCCAATGGCAGCAAAGCTGGCGGCATCCTGCAGCATCAGCCCCCACGAGATCAGCGGCGGCTTCACCGCCAGCCCCAGGAACCCCAGGAAGCTTTCCAGCAGGACCACCGCCGGCAGATTGAGCGTGATGCTGACCAGCAGGTGCGACGCCAGATTGGGGGCAATGTGGCGCAGCACGATGCGGGAATCGCTGGCGCCCAGCGCGATGGCGGCGCGCACATAATCCATGCGGGCCAGGCTCATGGTGCGGGCGCGCACCTCGCGCGCCAGCCCGGCCCAGCCCAGCGCCGCCATGATCGCCACCAGGATCAGCAGAAAGCCGGTGGCGCCCAGCGTGATCGGAATGATCGCCCCCAGCGCGAGGTAGAAGGGCAATTGCGGGAAGGCCAGCACCAGATCGATCAGCCGGCACAGCCAGCGATCGATGGCGCCGCCGCGATAGCCCGCCGTGGCCCCCACCAGCAGGCCGGTCAGCGTGGTCAGCATCACCACGACCAGCGCCAGGCCGAGGGACAGGCGAGCAGCGACCAGCGCGCGGCTGAGGATGTCGCGGCCGAAGCGATCCGTGCCCAGCAGGTGCAGCGGGCCACCCGGTGCCACGCCAGCCGTGCTGCGCAGCGGCTCCAGCGTGACCGGATCAAAGCGGCCGGTGGGCGCCGGATTCACGTGAGCAAGCCGGCCATCGGCGATGACCAGCCGGCTGGGCGGCGCAAAGGGGGCAAAGCGCCGATCAGGATCATGCGGCGCCAGCGCCGGCCCCGCCACGGCGCACAGCGCCAGCAGCACCAGCAGCACCAGCCCGAACAGCCCCAGCCCGGACCGGCAGAACCGCTGCCACACCAGGCGCGGATAGGATTGCGGGGCCGCCGTCATCGCCCGCCCGTCAACTGCCCGCGCAGGCGCGGATCGATCAGCAGCAGCGCCAGATCAGCCAGGATGTTGCCGACGATCAGCGTCACGGCCAGCACCAGCATGAAGGTGGCCGCCACCGGCACATCGCCCACCGCCATGGCCCCAACGATGGCCGGCCCCACCGTGGCGAGGCCAAACACCATCGCCACTTCGATCTCGCCGGTCATCATGTAGGGCAGCGCCACACCCTGGTAGGCAATCAGCGGCGCCACCGCATTGGGCAGGGCATGGCCCAGGATCACGCGGGCCGGCGCCAGGCCCTTGGCACGGGCAGTTTCGATGTAGGGCGCGCTCAGCACATCCAGCATGTTGGCGCGCATCACCCGCACATTGTAGGCGAGCCCGCCCCAGGCGGCGATCAGCACCACCGGCCACACATGCGCTGCCAGATCGACCGCCCTGGCCCAGCTCCACGGCGCGCCGGCGAATTGGGCGGACTGGAAGCTGCCCACGGTCGCCACATCCAGCCGGAACACCAGCACATAGAGCATCACCAGCGCCAACAGGAACCGCGGCGTTGTCATGCCAAGGAAAGCGATCAGGTTGACCGCGCGATCGATCAGCGTGCCCGGGCGCGTGGCGGCCAGCATGCCCAGCGCCATGCCGATCCCGGTGGCCAGCAGATGGCAGAGCAGCGCTAGCGCGATGGTGGGCGGCAGGCGATCGGCCACGATGGCCGCCACCGGGCGCCCGGCCGCCATCGATTGCCCGAAATCAAGGCGCGAAACGATCCCCCACAGCCAACGCGCATATTGCACGGGGAGCGGATCATCGAGGCCATTCTGCGCGCGATAGAGTGCCGCCTGTGCATCCGCCTCTGCCACCGAAGCGCCGCCCTGGTTGATCAGCATGGTGCGCAGCCCATCGGCATAATCGCCGGGCGGCGCCTTGATGATGATGAAGGTGATCATGCTGAGCAGCAGCACCAGCGGCACCGCCGCCAGCAGCCGCCGCGCGATGAAGGCGGTGATCGCCACCACGTTGCTCATGATCGGGCCGGGCAATTGGCGGCGCCGGCATAACAGCCGGGCAATGTGCCGGGCCGCAGCTCAAAGCCTGGGCCGGAACCGGGCCGGGCAAACAGCCGCTCCCGCATGATGGCATCTTCGGCCCAGTTGAACATCAGCACCGGCAGGCCGGGGTGGATGCCCGCCAGCCGCCGGCTGGCCACGATCGCGGCGGGAAAGCGCACCAGCCCCAGCGCATTCACATTGCTGGTGAACAGCGCCTGATAGCGCGCCATTGCCTGCTGGCGCGCCGCCGGATCGCGGCTGGCCTGGAAGCTGCGCACGGCGCTGATCATGGCGGCTTCGTGCGGCAGCAGATCCAGCCTGCCATCAGGCCCGGCCTGGTGGAACGGGTGCACATGCGGGCCCGTGGGTGCCAGTGCATCGGTGCCCTGCACCACGGTGATCAGTTCGGTGCTGTTCTGCCGGGTGAGCAGCCAATCAAACTGGCCGCTGGCCCCCAGCGCGTCCCGCTGCGTGCCGCCCACAAAGCGCAGGATCACCGCTATGCCCACATCCCGGGCCATGATCTGCACGCCTTCGGCCAGGCCGCGATCGGTGGCGGTATCGGGGCTGGCGGTGAGCACGATTTCGATATTGCTGCCGCCGGGATGGTTGCGCAGGCCATCGCCATCGGTGTCCACCAGCCCCAGCCGATCCAGCAGGCGGCGCGCCGCGGCCGGATCGTGCGGCCAGGCGCGCGTGGCCGCCGCATCGAAAAACGGCGTTTCCGGCAGGATCCCGCCCATGTAGGGCCGCACGAACGGCCCGCGGATCAGCGTCTCGGCCAGCGCCTTGCGGTCGATGGCGAGGCTGATGGCCTGCCGGAATCCCGTGGTGCGGTTGAGCCGGCGCACGGCCTGCCCGCGCGCATCGGGATCGCCCCAGCCGTTGCCCGAAAGGTTCATCTGCACCGAATAGGCCGCGCCGCGCGGGCCAAAGGCAACACGGAACGGCGCACCGGGGCGCGCCGCGCGGCGCAGCACCTCGGCATAGCTGCCCGGCACTTCCACATTGGCCAGATCACTGCCGCCGGCAATCACCTGGATGTCGCGATCATTCCAGCCCAGCAGGCGATATTGAAGCTCGTCGAAATAGGGCAGCTGGCGGCCGGCGCTGTCCACTTTCCAATAATAGGGATTGCGGCGCAGGATCAGTATGTCGTCTGGCCGGTATTCCGTGACCACCCAGGCGCCCATCACCGGGAAATTCACCCGGGTGGCGGGAAAGCTGTTGCGGTAATCGGCATAGCTGTTGGCCGGATTGTAACGCGGGTGCTGCAGCCGCAGCACATGGGCGGGGCCGGGGCAGAATTTGCCATAGGCCATCTGGTAGAGCACATCGATCGGGAACGGCCGCGTGAACTGCCAGCGGATCGTATAGGGGCCCAGCGCTTCCAGCCGCGTGCCGGGCCCGAATGTGTCTGGCCCGGCCCCGCCCAGCGGCGTGACGTTGGGATCGAGCACATGGTCGGTCCAGAAGAACATCACGTCGTCGCTGGTGAATGGATGGCCATCCGACCAGCGGGCGCCTTCCACCAGCTGCATCGTCAGGCTGCGGCCATCGGCCGACCAGCGCCAGCTGCGCGCCAGATTGGGCAGCGGGGCCAGCGCATCGCGCCGCACCAGGAACAGCGGCCCAGTGCGGGTGAGGCATTCCATGGTGCCGATATCCACCCCGCCCCAGCCCTGCGCCTGGCCGGCGGCATAGTTCCAGCCTTCCGGACGCCCGCCCGTGACCTGCCGCAGCGCACCGCCATAACGCCCGGGGCCATCGGGCAGCGCCGCGGCCTCGAACACCAGGGGCTCGCGCGGCAGCCGCTGTGCCAGTGGCGGCAGGCGGCCGGTCGCGACATGATCGCGGGTGACCCAGGCCGGCTCCGAATAGGCCGGCAGCGCCCGGAACGAGACGAGATCCGCCGGCGCCAGGCGGGGCGGCGGCAGCGCGTCAAACAGTGCGGCGGTCGCGGCAGGATCAGGCCGCTGCGTGCCCGGATCGGCCGGCGCGCAGGCTGCAACCAGCAGCGCCAGCGCCATCCCGTGCCAGCGCATCATGGCAGGCGGGCGCCGCAAAGGCCGGCCATGGCCCACGCCTTTGGCCAGGAACCGCTTGGCGTGATTTCAGGGACTTGCAGGAAAAATCCTGCGGCTGGCGCCATCGGATGGGCTCGTTTGACAATGGCAGATTGATATTATAATTCATGGAAAAATCCGCCAGGTCAACTGCGCGCACAACAATTCCGACGGCATCAGGCCGCCGAACGCTGGGGAGCCAATGGGATATGCAATATCGTTCTGACCGCCGCCATTATCGGACCAATCACGCGCGCAGCATCCGCAGCGGTGTGGCGCTATTTGCCCTGGCACTGGCCCTGCCGCTCGCCCTGCCTGGCGCGGCGCTGGCGCAGACCGCGGCGGCAGATGCAGACGATGAAGATGTCATCGTGGTCACCGGCATCCGCGGCAGCCTCACGCGCGCCATCGATTTCAAGCGCAATGCCGGGGTGATCGTCGATTCCATCTCGTCGGAAGATCTGGGCAAGTTCCCGGACAGCAACGTGGCGGAATCGCTGCAACGCATCACCGGCGTCTCGATCGACCGGTCTGGCGGTGAAGGCCAGTTCGTCACGGTCCGCGGCTTTGGCCCGTCGTTCAACAATGTGCTGCTCAATGGCCGCACCATCGCCACCGAAAACCCTGGCCGCGCCTTCAGCTTCGATCTGCTCGCCGCCGAGCTGATCTCGGGCGCCGATGTCTACAAGAGCAGCAGCGCCGTGCTGCAGGATGGCGGCATCGGCGCCACGGTCAACACCAAGACGGCCCGCCCGTTCGACATCGATGGCACCCGTGTCGTGCTGTCGGCCCGCGCCAACTACGAAGATCTTTCGGAACGCTTTGCCGGCACGGCGTTTGGCCTGTTCAGCACCACGCTGGCCGACAACACGCTGGGCATCCTCGTTTCAGCCTCCTATCAGCGGCGCAAGGCGCAGATCAACACAGTGGCCACCAACGGCTATTTCCGGGCCAACCTGTCGCAGCTCGGCCTCAATGATGTGAACTTCCCGCAGAATTACGACCAGATTGTCGACACCCAGGATCGCGAGCGCATCGGCATCACCGGCACGGTGCAGTGGAAGCCGTCCGACACGCTGCTGGTGACGGTTGACGGCCTGTACAACAAGTTCACCGTGGATTCGACCGCCGACAGCATCGGCCACTTCTTCTCGCCGGGCGAAGTGACGGCCGCCACCATCGATGCCAACCGCACCGTCACCCGCTTCAGCCAGAGCGCCAACGGCAACACCGATTACATCAGCCGCACCTTCAACCGGCCAACCGAGCTGCAGGCCTATGGCCTCAACCTCGCCTGGAACCCGACCGATCTGATCACGGTGGCATCCGATACCAGCTGGTCGCGCGCCAAATCGAACAACGGCGGCAATGAAATCTTTGCCGTGATCGGTTTCCGCAACCCGGTCACCTTTGACAACACGGCCGGTGGCCTGCCCGGCATCACCGCCGCGGCCGGCTTCACCAATCCCAATGTCGGCCGCGCCCACTTCGCCACGCGCGAAGGCTTCAACGTGTCCGAAGAAGTGTTCGAGCAGCGGGTCGACGCCACCTTCCGCAACGAGGATGGCGCGCTCAAGGCCGTGAAGCTTGGTGCCTATTTCGGGGACCGGGTGAAGGCCAACACGCTGCTGCGCTCCCAGAACGATGTCGGCTGCGCCTATTGCGGCTACGCCATCCCCACGCCGGCTGGGCTGCTGCAGCCGTTCACGCCCAACAATTTCTTCCCCGGCGCTGGCGCCAATCTGCCGCGCGCATGGCTGCGCTTTGATGCGGAGGATTATTTCACCTTCCTTGAATCGCGCGCCGCCGCCGATGCCCAGGATCTCGCCGTTGGCCGCCCGCCGGGCAGTCTCGCCGCCTTCCTGGCCGCCAACAATGGCTATGCCCCGATCGAATATCCCGACAGTTTCCGGATCAAGGAACGGGTGATCGGCGGCTACGCGCAGGTGGATTTCGCCTCCACCATCGCTGGCCTGCCGTGGTCGGGCTCGCTCGGGATGCGCTATGTCCACACCCGCGTGATTTCCAATGGGTCGCAGCAGGAACTGCTCGCGCTGAACCCGATCGTGGGTGACGTGACGGCGTTCACGGCGGTGTTTGCGCCCACTGCTGTGCCCGTGACGCGGCGTTCGAGCTACAATGATTTCCTGCCGAGCCTGAACGTGAAGGTGGACTTTTCCGACGACATCACTGCCCGCTTTGCCGCGTCGCGCACCATCACGCGGCCCGATCTCACGCTGCTGGCGCCGCGCGTGTCGTTCACCAATCTGCGGCCGGGCAACCTGCAGGCCAGCGGCGGCAATCCCGATCTGGAGCCGTACCGCGCCACCAATCTGGACCTGAGCTTCGAATATTATTTCCAGCCGGGCAGCTATTTCACCGTTGGCGCCTTCTACAAGCGGGTGTCCAACTTCATCGTCAGCCAGCTGGGCGATGAAACCTTCACCGTGGCGGCCAACAGCGCCTTCCCCACCGGCCAGGCGCCGTTCCGCGTGCTGCGGCCGCGCAACCTGGAAGATGCCGATGTCTATGGCGTGGAAGTGGGGCTGCAGCACAGCTTCACCTACCTGCCGGGCATCCTGTCCGGACTGGGCGTGACGGCCAACGCCACCTTCGTGGAAAGCAGCGCTGCGCTGACCACAGGCGCCGTGCTGCCGCTCGAAGGCCTGGGCAACAGCCAGAACTTCGTGCTCTTCTACGACAAGGGCAAGGTGGAAGCCCGCATCGCCTACAACCGCCGCGACGAGTTCATCCAGACGGCGGCCAACGGCACCGGCGGTGATCCGATCTTCGTCCAGGCGCAGGGCCAGGTCGACATCTCGGCCCGCTACGATGTCACCGATCAGGTGGCAGTGTTCTTCGAAGGCATCAACATCACCAACGAGAAGATCAACCGTCGCGGCCTGTTCGGGAACCAGTTCCTGAGCACCGTGGAAAGCGGCGCCCGCTATGCGATCGGGGCCCGGCTGACCTTCTGATCGGCCCTGGCGCCACTTTGGGGGCGGGCAAGGCCATGCTGGCCGTGCCCGCCCCCTTTTCGTTTCACAACCTGTGCAGATGCATCACCAGCGCCGTGCCGGGATGCACCCGCGGCGGCTGGAAGCCGGCCTGCATCAGTGCCTCCCCGGTAAAGGTCCCGCCGGCCGCCAGCGGCCAATCCGCTGCCTGCTCCCGCGGCCAGACCGGCTGCACCCGGTATAATGCCGCCGGATCGAGCCCGGCCAGCCGCTGCGACGGCGCGAAATAGCCGCGCGGCTGGGTGATCTGCGTGTACGACAGCAGCGCCTCGCCCCGATCGGCGGCGACGATCATGAAGGCGCTGGAGCCGGCCGCGCCCTCCAGCCGCACCAGATCGCCGCCGTGAATCAGGCCGCGATGCGCCTTGTGGAGCGCGATGCCGGCGGCCAGCGCGTCCGCTTCTTTTGCTGACAGGTCGCGTAGGTCCAGTTCCAGGCCCATGTGGCCAAACAGGGCGGTGGCCACGCGCAGGGCCATGGGCAGCCGGCGGCCCGTGATGTGGCAGGTGGCCGGCCCCACGTGCGCGCCCATCACTTCGGCCGGAAAGAAATGCGAGAAGCCGCGCTGGATGGCCAGCCGGTCGAGCGCGTCGTTGCTGTCTGACGTCCAGATGCGATCGGTGCGCGCCAATATGCCATAATCGGCCCGCCCGCCGCCCGAGGCGCAGCTTTCGATCTCCACGTCCGGGTGGGCCGCGCGCAGCTGGTCGAGCATGTCATACAGGCCAAGCACATGGCAGGTCGCGCCAGGACGCGCCGGCTGGCCGCCCTGCCAGTCGCTGCCGGGATGGCTGATGTCGCGGTTCATGTCCCATTTCAGGTAGCGGATCGGATGGTCGCGCAGCAGCGCATCGATGCGGCCGAGCAGATGCGCGCGCACATCGGCCCGGCCGCAATCCAGCACCAGCTGATGGCGGAATGCCAATTGCGGCGCCGGCGGCGTGGCCAGCACCCATTCCGGGTGGGCGCGATGCAGATCGCTGTCAGGGTTGACCATTTCCGGTTCCACCCACAGCCCGAATTCCATGCCGAGCCCGGTCACATGATCGGCCAGCGGCGCCAGGCCATCCGGCCACACCGCCGCATCCACCACCCAATCGCCCAGCCCGGCACGATCATGGCGCCGGCCCTTGAACCAGCCGTCATCCAGCACGAAGCGTTCCACGCCCAGCGCCGCCGCCCGGCTGGCCATCTCGGCCAGCACCTTGGGATCATGATCGAAATACACCGCTTCCCAGCTGTTGTAGTGCACGGGGCGCGGGCGGCGGCGCAGGCGGGCGTGCGCGGGCCGGGCCCGCAGATGCCGGTGGAAGGCCTGGGACAGCCCGGTCAGCCCGGCGGCCGATACGCTGGCATGCAGCGCCGGCGTTTCCAGCCGCGCGCCCGGCGCCAGCTGCATCTCGCCGGGCAGATACAGCGCCTCCATCGCCACGCTGGCGCGGCCATCGGCCAGCGTTTCCACGGTCAGCCGATGATTGCCGCTCCAGGCCAGGTGGAAGCCCCAGGCCAGGCCAGATTGTTCGGTGGTGGCAGCTTCGCAGGCGATCAGGCCGGGAAAGGCATCGTGGCTGGTGCGGCCGCGGCGGTTTTCGCGCACCCATTGGCCCATCTGGCGTTCGGCCCGCACGGTGGCAAATTCGCCGGCCCAGCGGCCTTCAAAGCCGATGATGTGGCCGGCAAAGCCGGGCACCGGCAACACCGGGGCTGCCAGCCCGGCCACATCCAGCGCGGTATCGCCTTCGTTGACCAGCGTTGTCTTCGCCACCAGCACATCACCGTCCAGCGCCAGCCGATGGATCAGCGCAATGCCATGGGCGGCGTCGCGGCTGGTGATCGCCACGCTGCCATCGCTGGTATCAACCTGCTCCACCCGGGCCAGCGTGGCCCAACCGCGCGCACCGCCGCTGCCGTGGCGCGTTGCCACCAGCCCCGGCCGGCCTGGCCCGCCCTGCCCGGCCTGCGGCGTGAGCGCCAGCGCCGGCTCCACCGCCGGCGAGGCATTGGCTTCGGCCCGAGCACCCAGCGCCGCCAGCTGCGCCGCATCGGTGGCGGCCACCAGCCGCGGGCCCCACCACAACACCGCCGGTACCCCCTGATCAAAGGCCAGCACCAGGCTGACCGCCGGGCCATCGAGGCGGACAAAGGCGGGAAGTGCGGCGGGCATGATCGGATCCTTTGTGGCCTGCGGAAATTTATATGATAATTGCCCCGTCATTGTCTATGAAGGCTGCGGGCGGCAGGAAAGGCGCGCGATGCTGGGTGTATGCTATTATCCCGAACATTGGCCAGAAGACTGGTGGGCCGATGATGCCGCGCGCATGAAGGCCCTGGGCCTCACCTATGTGCGCATCGGCGAATTCGCGTGGAGCCGCATGGAGCCCAATCCCGGCGATTATCGCTGGGACTGGCTGGATCGCGCCATCGCCACGCTGGGCAACGCCGGCCTGCGGGTGGTGCTGTGCACACCCACCGCCACGCCGCCCAAGTGGCTGATCGATGCCCATCCCGATATCCTGCCCGTTGATCCCGATACGGGGCGCACGCGCGGCTTTGGCTCGCGCCGGCACAGCGATTTTTCCAGCCCCGTGTGGCTGGAGCACGCGCTGCGCATCACCGAGCAATTGGCCCGGCGCTATGGCAACCATCCCCATGTCGCTGGCTGGCAGACCGACAATGAACTGTGCTGCCACGATACGACGCTGAGCGCCTCGCCGGCCGCGCTGGCCAGTTTCCGGCGCTGGCTGGCCGACCGCTATGGCAGCATCGATGCGCTGAACCGGGCCTGGGGCAATATTTTCTGGTCGATGGAATATCGCGATTTCAGCGAGATCGAGCTGCCGGTGGGGGCGGTCACCGAAACCAGCCCGGCGCACCGGCTGGCCTGGCGGCGCCATGCGTCCGACATGGTGGTCCGTTTCCACACCGCCATGGTGGATGTGCTGCGCGCCCATTCGCCCGGCCGCTTCATCACCCACAATTTCATCCCGATGGACGAAACCGGCGTGGACAATCACGCGCTGGCGGCGCCGCTGGATTTCGCCAGTTACGACAACTACCCGCTGGGCCGCACCGATCTGGCGATGGCCCGGCACGATGCCGCCGCCTTCGCCCCGCTGATGCGCACCGGCCACCCCGATCTGCAATCCATCTATTTCGATCAGACCCGCGGGCTGACCGGCAAGCCCTTCTGGATCATGGAACAGCAGCCCGGCCCGGTGAACTGGGGGCGGCACAATCCCTGGCCGGCGCCCGGCATGGTGCGGCTGTGGAGCTGGGAGGCCTTTGCCCATGGTGCCGCCGTGGTCAGCTTCTTCCGCTGGCGGCAGGCACCGTTCGCGCAGGAACAGATGCACGCCGGGCTGCTGCGGCCGGATTCCACCCCGGCCGAAGCCTGGCCCGAAATCGCACAG
>ERZ1066136.1420-NODE-1420-length-12313-cov-6.852831_pt1 | contig 12313 bp, 12 predicted proteins | sample MGYA00382783_ERZ1066136 | MGnify/ENA primary metagenome ERZ1066136 (study PRJEB33369, sample SAMEA5778366) | biofilm metagenome | biome: Industrial cooling water; feature: Water cooling tower basin; material: Biofilm | place: United Arab Emirates | collected... | reverse complement strand
GTTTAGACAAATTTGCTTTGGTGGTAATAGATGAAGCGTTCATGGATTTTTTACCACCAGACGAACAACAAAGTCTTATATCGGTTGTTCAGGATTATCCAAACTTAGTAATTCTAAGGTCGCTGACTAAGTTCTATAGCATACCCGGTTTGCGATTAGGTTATGCGATAGCACATCCTAACCGTTTACAACGCTATAGGACTTGGCGTGACCCTTGGAGTGTTAACACCTTAGCGTCTGCTGCTGGGGTAGCTGCACTCTCTGATACAGAGTTTCAAGCTAGCACTCGTTCATGGCTACCCAAAGCGCGCAAAGAACTATTTGAGGGTTTATCTCAAATTCCAGGTTTACAACCCTTTAAAGGCGCCGCTAACTTCTTACTAGTTCAATCTGAACATTCGTGTGTAGAACTACAGTATCAATTGCTCAAAAAGCATCAAATATTAATTCGCGACTGCCAGAGCTTTCCTCAGCTTGGAGACCGATTTTTTAGAGTCGCAGTTCGTACAGAATTAGATAACAAGCGGTTATTAACTGCATTGCAAAGCGTTTTATTATAATTTTAGCCACGCGAATTTAATTTTCCTACTAATGTGATTGAATACGACATTGTTATTATTGGCGGTAGTAAGTCAGGACGTTATGCAGCATATGCGGCTATTCAGTTAGGCGCCAAGGTGGCACTTGTTGAGCCAGAAAATAGTTCCGAATTATTATATTCAAGTGCCCTGAACCATATAGCTTGTGAGTATCGTCCGATTGTATCTAAGATGGCGCCAAGTGAATCTATAGATTGGGAAACAGCTTCTTTATGGGCACTTGGAGTAGAATCTCAAATTGGCGCCTATTACTCGCTTGCACTAATAGCAGCACAAGGTGTTGACGTTATTGTTGGTAGCGGTCAATTTGAGCAAAAACCACATCTAGCGTTTTTTGTCAATAACCGTTTATTAGTAGGACGGACTTATTTGTTAGCTACTGGTTCACATTACTTGGCACCAGATATAGAAGGATTGCACAAAACAGGCTTTTTGACGCTTGGAAATATAAGTTCTTTTCTTGAAGTGGCGCCTAATAATTGGGTAATTTTAGGTGGTGTACCCCAAAGTATTGAGCTTGCACAAGCTGCTTCGCGTTTAAATTGCAACGTAACGTTAATTGTCGAGGGTTCCAAAATTATCTCACACGTTGACTCCGAAGTCGTTCAGCTACTCGAAGCACAGTTAGAAGCTTCGGGTGTACGTATACTAAAACAAACTAAAGTTACACAAGTTTTATCTATTGATGGTAAAAAGTGGTTACAAGCAGGTGATAAAGCCATTGAAACTGACGAAATAATTGTGGCAACACAAACACCGAACATAGAATCACTCAATTTAGCGGCAGTTGGAGTTAAATGGCATAAAAATCGCTTGCTTGTAAATGCAAAACTGCAAACTACAAATAATCGTATTTATGCTTGTGGAGATGTTATTGGTGGATATACGCTTACTAACTTGGCAAATTATGAAGCTAATATTGCTTTAATAAATGCTTTATTTTTTCCGACAATAAAAGTTGATTATCAGTATGTTCCTTGGGGAATAGCAACTCAACCTCCTTTAGCGCATGTCGGAATGACCGAAGCACAAGCACAGCAATTATATAATTTTGATGAAATAATAGTTTTACGACAATATTTTAAGTCGTTGCCATTAGCCCAAATTAATGATGAAACTACAGGTGTTTGTAAAATAATTACTCTAAAAAACGGCGATATTTTAGGAGCATCAGTATTTGGATTAAATGCGGGAGAATTAATAAATTTAATTTCATTAGCAATAAATCAAAAAATTAAAATTAATAATTTCTACAAAATAGCACTTGCTTACCCAAGTGTAGGAGAAATTATATTACAAGCCGCACGCAATTGGAATAAAATCAAACTAGAGAAAAATAACGCACTACAAGAATTACTAGAAGACTTTTTCCAGTTTCGTCGCAATTGGAATTTGTAGAGACGTTACATGTAACGTCTCTACATTCGTATTAATGTTTATGGTTTTTTATTCTTTCCTTCTAAAAACGAAACGCTACCAATACCTTGTAATATACCACGTCCAATTAAACCTATACCGCGTCCGACTACTTGCGTTAAAACAAATACAACACCGCTACCTAGAAAAGATAACATTGATTGTAAACGAGGCGCCACGGCATCACGAAATTCTAGCATCAAAGTTATAAATAGTGGAATACCTCTAAGTTGTGTCATCTCATTACGTCTAGAAGCGTATATCGAAGTTTTTGCAATACCACGCGGTGCAAAAACAAATATTTCATAACGACTTTCAAATATCGCCTGGGGTTCCTTATAATAATTTCTAAGACGATATTTCCACGACAAGTTATTTCTAAACCTTTCTATTTCTCTAGTTGAAATATATTGACGGTCATAATAATCTTTTTTAATCGATTCAACATCAGCTAATCGATTTAACAACGGCTGAATTACACTGTTGGCTACTTGAATAATTATATTTTCTAAAATCATTAATGCATTAGCTCTAGCTTCTGTACTATCAGCCGAATATATCACATTATCAATATGCCAATCGTTCTGAAAAACTAAATATGATAAAAACTCGCTAAACAGTGGTATATAATTCAAAATTTCTGATTGAACAACATCAATATCTAGAAGTAATAAGTTTACGATTTCTACATAATTACCATTAACGCGAACGCGCGTAAATTTGCCAAAAAACTCAGTAGTGGCTGTTTGCCACAAATCACGTAAAATAATCTGCTTTAATTCTTGTAATTGATTAATCTCGACTTGAGAATTTCTTAGCTCGTCTAAAACTTCAGCAAGTTTTTGCAAAATCAAGTATAGTAAATCGCGTTTTTTGTCAATACGTAAAATATCTATTTCTAAGGCAACATCGGTAACATTGTGTAATGGTAACTGAAACTGTGACACACAAGAAGCAAATAAATCTGATTGTAATGAGCGAGGACTAGATAACTGCGGCGCCTCAGTCACCAAAACGTTGGATGGTTCAATAATATTAGTCGAAATAGTAGTAGAAGGCGTTTCGACTTGTTCAAGTTGGGGCGATACTGACAATAAATGATTTAACAACCATCGTGCGGTCTGTAGTTCGCGAACTTTACCAGCTAAAACCGCGCGCTCAAGTGCCGGTATTCCTGGAACTCCCAATTCTCTTCTGATTTGTCTCAGGTTGGCTTGAATATAATTGTTACCCGACAATCTGAGATTATTGATAAATCTTGCTGCGCGTTTAGTAAGGGGAGGTGAGTAGACATTCTCTTGATAGTCTGTGGCGATATTTCGAGAAAGCCAATAAACACCACCAGTTGTAACCGTATTAATAGCTGTTACTAATTCTGGAATGGGGGCGCCTTTCGGGCAATAACCCTCAACGCCAATTTGTGCTGTACACGCTAGCTGTTGCAATGGTTGTGAGCTTAGTAGCAAAATTGGTAAATCTGGATACTGGGCTTTTAATTGCCTACATAACTGATTAATGGTGGGGTAGTTAGCTAATTCCAAAATAATCAAATCAAGTGTAGGGTTGGGTTGCATCAATGAAACTAGTTGCAGCGCTTCTACATCAGTTTGAGCTTCCCCAACTATTTCTAAGTTCGCTTCAGCTTCCAACGCTACCCGCAGTCCTAATCTAAAAATTGGGTCTGGGTCAACTAAGAGTATTCTGATGGCGTTGGTTGTGGTCATACTAGTCAAATGCACAGTTTTCGATTAGAGATTAAATGAAGCATAATTAAATTTGAAGGCTATTTACTGAGTTAAAAATGAACTTAAGTATTCGCCATTGGCTGGCGAGCAAATTTATCAAAAATAACTACAGAGAAGCACTTAACTCAAGTTCTATCTCTGGACTGTCCCTACGTATTATCAATGAGATTGAAGATAAAAGTTTAACTTGTTTTGACATATGTAGTTTAGCAGAAATACTTGAGTTGCCCATAAGGTTAGCGTGTCTTGAAATTCCTGTAATTATTCAACTAACCCAAAGTCTACTATCCAACAGTAGTCAAAAAAAACCGTTGAAGCGGAATGAGGGAACGTGGCAGGGATTTCAAATTGCGTATTTACTAGCTCTATTACAAATTTTAGAGCAGGAGATTCATTTAAAAAAGCCCTGGTTAAACCGAGCGATGTTTTGGTCGGAAGTAGAAATTTGTTTTCCTCTTACTGATGGGACGTTACAAGCTTTGCTGAAAACGCTTCAAGGGGTCAAATTAACTGATACTCAAGCAGAACAAGCGCTCTTATTAATGGCTGACTCCTTTTTAGTCCAGCAAATGAACAGTGCGACTGTAGCTTGGTTAAAAGCAAACGGCGCCGAAGAAACCGAAGCTAAATTAATAGTACAGCGATTATCACACGCACTACCAGGACATTTACTCGAAGTAATTGCCCAAAATGCTGCTGGTTTGGCACAACTACAAAAATTTGTGCGGTTGCAGGTGAATTATACAAGTGGCACAACCACTGCTGCTTCACATCTTGCATCAGACGTTCACACATCAAAAATAGACTTACACTGCGAGCAATACCGTGCTAGCTTAATCAAATTTTTAGCTGAACCTCTATTTTTAGAATCATTTTCACTAAAAGATATATATGTACCACCCAAGGGATTAGTATTTGATACAAATAGCCAATACGAACCTAAAACAGTTCAGCTAGTTGATTTAACCACATGGTTACTACAAGAACTCGAAAATTCGGATAATATCACCTTTATCGAAGCTGAAGCCGGTTATGGAAAGACGAGTTTTTGTCAGATGCTTGCCGCTTCATTCGCTCAAGAGATTTACCCAAGCTGGATGCCTATACTGATAAAATTGCGTGATGTCTCTGAATGTAATACTTTTATTGAAACTCTTTGCTCTGGACTTCCTTTATATTTATCTATCCACCTGGCACAATGGCTGAAACATGAATATCCAAGATGTTTAATAATCCTCGATGGTTTCGATGAACTACCCTTCACAACAAATAAAATATTAAAAACAAAGTTTATCGAGCAGCTACTTAACTTCCAGTTGCAGTCGCAGCACAAAGTTATTTTAACTTCGCGACCAATTGATTTAAATGATATTATAGACGACACAACACCATTGCGACGCATTAAAATGCAACCGCTTGAGCAGGAGCAACTGCGAATATGGTTTCAAAATTGGATTGCTGTACAGTCGGCGCCAATTGCTCAAAACTTCTTTATGTTCTTAAAGCAAGCGGGGTTATTTTCGGGTAAATCAAAGTTACCTGAACTAGCAGCGCTAGTACGCCAACCCTTAATGCTATATCTACTAGGTATTTTATACCGGGATGGATTACTAGAAGATGACATCATTGAACTAGCTTCTTCACGACAAAATGGTGGCGCCTTTATAATGTGGGAAATTTATCAGCGTCTCAACCGTTGGTTATTGGGATATCCTTTAATAGGTGGAATAAAACCGATATTAATACGTGAAGGAACAGCCCATATTCATCGCACCCAAGATGCTATCATAAATCTTCTACAAAACCATCATCCCAAAGATGTACATACGCAGATGCTCACCCAGGCATTAAAAATATTGCATTCGCAACAGCGTATAAAATCAGAAGCATCAGACATTTTGCCCGCATTTTATTTTGATAACTACTCCCCAAACAAAATCAAATTCTCTCATCCCAAACTAGGTGAATTATTATGTGCCGATGCAATTACTACACAGCTAAAATTACTTACTCAACGTCAGCGTAATGATTATGGTGAATCAAACTTTATAATCGACAATCATACAAGTGTTGCACAGCACGTCTATAACCTACTAGGCTATGGAATTATTAGTTCCGAAATAGGAGAATTAGTAATCGAAGCATTGCGCCAATCGGAAATAAAAGATGTATTCGCAGTATTATGTGACCGTTTACTAATCGTCTGGCATGGCTACTGCCAAGGTCGTTGGCTTGATGAACTTGTAGTACACAACGCTCGAAATTATTATAAAAACTTACAAAACCCGCTCAACGTTGAACAAATTAACGCCGCAGTCGGGCTAAATTTATTTTTCTTGCTTTGCGACTGTCACCGCATGTCCAAGCGTATATTTAGTCCCTGCCATAACCCCCAAGTATTAGCACAATTAATTTCTAGAACAAACATTTTGGCGCCACATGCATTTAGTGAGCGAGCAAATTGTAAAACTTTTACAGCATTAAACCTATCAAATGCTGACCTGACCCAAATTACTCTAACAGGAGTTTCTTTAGAAGGAGCAAACTTAACAAACGCCAAACTAACAGGCGCCAACCTAGCTTGTTCAAACCTAAGCAGCGCCAACCTAACAGGCGCCGACCTAGAACGTGCTAACCTCAGTAATACAAATTTATCAGTAGCCAATTTAGAGCGTGCGAACTTAACAGGCACAAGGTTAACATCAACAGTCCTTACAAATGCCTGCTTATATAACGCCATACTATCGGAACTAGATAAAGAAGCGGTTAGTTTACAGGGAGCAATGTTCGCACCCGAAGAATACCGTGCGCTCAAAAAAATATTAGCGCATCAATCACAGTTAGAAGGTTCTTACACTTTTGACTCAACCACAGGCACAAACATTTGGTTAAACAGTACACCAGAAATAGGAATGATTGAAAGCATTGAAGGAGAAATGTTAGCAGAAGACTTATATGAAGACGAAGATGATGAAACCTTTATTAGAACTTATTAGGCATCAACTGTAAGGTGGGCAATGCCCACCCTACAACTCAATTGTGAAAAAATAGGATGGCAGGCAATATCTGCTTTACAAAAGGCTTCAGAAAAAAGAGTAACCTATTCTACTTAAATATAGGAATATTTAAGCTTAATTAGCAATAGAAAACAAAAAACGAAGCCGAAAACAACAATATGTATTTAGTAGAAATATCCCAGCAAGTACTTAGTACTGTTAACTATGTATCTTTTCAAATTATCGGTGCGGAAGCTTTAGGCTTAACATTCATTACAGCCTTAGCTTTTATTGCAATTCATTTGTTCTCAGGGTACATCCACAAATTTTTACACCAACAAGAACATAAAGTGTCTTCCTTCAGTGGAGGAATGGCAATTGCTTATGTTTTTATACACTTAATCGACAAATTGGGTAAAGCAGATAGAATTATTGGAAGAATTAATTTTAGTTTACTTAGTTTAATGGGTTTTATGATATTTTATGGGCTAGAATATTTTGCCTATAAAATACTTCCAGAGAAAAAAGATAAGAATAATTTATTTTTTTACATAGAGTTAGCTTTTGCATGTGTTTATAATTTCCTTATTATTTACGCAATTCCAAAACAATTTGAACAGTACGGTAATTTAGTATTTTTCTATTTGTTAGCAATGGGTTTACATTTATTAAGTCATAACCTCGTTTTTGCTAAGGAATATGGCACAGTGTTTAAATCTAGGGGACGATATATGTTAGTGAGTGCTGTAGCTTTTGGTTTTTTTATTGATGTATTCACTCCACAACCAAGTCAATATACCTCGGATGTGTTTATTGCTATTCTCGCTGGGTCTTTATTATTTCATATTTTTAAAGAAGAAGTTCCAAACCCAGAAAATTCCAATTTTATTTGGTTTTCAGGTGGAGTTTTAGCTTATACGACTTTGCTGGTATTTCTTATTAATAAGTAAGTAATTTTTAATATACATAGTTTTTGCGAGACTGTAGGGTGGGCACTGAACCAGTTGGCGCGTCTCGGTTTCCGTGCGCGTCAAACTGGTGAACCCGGAGGGTGCCTGCCCACCTTACTGCTAACGTCTCTATACTATGAACAATCAACCGGACATGATATAACTAACCTTGTTTATTGCGGTAGCCAACGAAATTAATACTGTAATCAGTAATCTTAACTCCTGTTTGTTCTTCGATTTGACGAATTAAATCTTGGGGGAGTTCGACATGGACATCAAGAATTTGGTTCGTATCCAAACAGTTGACGTGACTGTGAGAATCACTAATATTACCATAAAGGCGCCCGTCGCAGCGTTCAATACATTCGATGATACCCTGTGAAGAAAGAGCTTCTAAGTTTTGATACACAGAAGTATGACCGATGTCTTTGCCTTGTTGGTTGAGACGGTCGTAAATTTCTCGTGCTGATAGGTGTTCTTGCGCTTGCCACAACAGTTCGAGTATAAAACGACGTTGACGGCTAACGCGCATACCCAGGTCTTGACACCGAGATAGCGCGTCTTCAAGGGAGCGAATAGGTTTTGATGTTATCGATGTCACTGGATTTTGCATATGCGAATTTGTTAATGGAATAATTGTGCAGCAGGAGTGTTTTGTTATATATGCAACTATTGTGCAACTAATATCACGTTTATTGCTACCTGTACTTCAAGATGTCGTGACACATGAAATTACAGATACAGATTTGTTTCCTTTGAACATTGAGTACGATAAGTTATTTAATCAAATTCTAATTCATACTCATTACAACTTTAGCTTAAAATTTATCAAATCGTCCATACAATGCAAACACTTTTACTGATTGCCACGGCAACATACCATGCTTTAATGTGTTGCTTAGAGGATAAAAAGTCGGCGCCAGGTCAAATAGTGAATATAGGTAGTTGTAAATTACACATCTATACTAAAGGTGAAGGCAGCCCCACAGTAGTCATCGACCACAGTCTTGGAGGTATCGAAGGTTATTTCCTAATCGACGAATTAGCGAAATTAACAAGAGTTTGCGTATACGACCGCGCGGGGTTTGGGTGGAGTGATATCAGCTGGCGCCCACGTACCAGCGAAAATATAGTCAAAGAGCTAGATTTACTACTTACAAAATTTAACATACAACCACCGTATATTCTCTTAGGTAATTCATTTGGAAGTTATAATGTGCGACTTTATGCCCAGCGTTTTCCAGAAAAAGTAGCAGGGATGGTACTTACCGATGGTTTACACGAAGAAAGCATGTTAAAAATGCAGTTTGACTTACAAGCATTAAAATACTTCTTCGCTTCAGGGTTTGTAATGTCGGTCATAGGCGCCACATTAGGAATAGTGCGGATATGTCAACAATGCGGAATATTTTGGTTACTCAAACCCGAACTAAGTAAATTTCCTCAACAAACGCTCGGATATGTACTGCGTTCATTTTGCCGTCCCAAACACTGGTTAACAATGGCAAGAGAAATATTAAACTTAGATACAAGCAGTAAACAACTAAAAGAAGCAAATAACTTAGGCGCCTTGCCAATAATTAGCATCAAAGCCAACAGCTTCTTCAAACCCTCACTCTGGACAAACTTCATCCCCTTAAAAAGTACCAACAAACTACGTGACACAATGCACGAACAAATCATAAAACTATCCACAAACTGTACACAAATCCAAACAAACAACAGTGGTCACTTCATATGGGTAGACGAACCAGAAATAATCACAACAGCAGTAAAAATGATAATCAAAAACCTTCAACAAACTTAACAATTCCTAAAATAAGCACCTTATAAAACAAATCTCTTGTGGAACAGGCATCCTGCCTGTTCATTTATGTCCATTTATATCCATGTATGCTTATTTTTATCACTTTATGTTACACTTGTAGTAAATGTAGTTAAGCAAAGTGATTATTCTATGTCAGACGATTGGCATCTTACCATCTACAGCCGTAAAAAACAAATGGTGCTTGGCATACTAGTTAATAGAATAGTAAAAACTTCACCAGAATGGGCTGCCCAATATCGGCGCAATATCTTTGCACATGAAATCTTGCCAAATGCACCATATTTATTGTTTGTTTTTCCAGACAAGCTATACCTGTGGAGAAAATCTGAGATAACTACTGAAGAAACATTGCCAAATTATAATATTGATGCTCATCCAATTTTTCAGCCTTATTTCCAACGTTCTAAAGTGACCCCAGAAAAAATAAGAAGTCAAAGTCTTGAATTAATTGTTATTTCATGGCTTGCGGACATTATGTATTCAGAATCACCCTCATCCCTATCAAAATCTCAAAAATGGGTGGTTGAATCCAGATTATTTACTGCTATATCACAAGGCAAGTTCGCGATTGAGGAAGTAGCGTGAATATCTACGTATAAACTAATTTTATTTTTGAACTAGTTTTTGAACAAGAACAGTTTGCTATTTGCTCGCAACTCTTATAACAAGCGCGAAGCTGGACATATAAAATTGATAATTCCAGCATAAAGTTTAGCAGAACTGCATAGAATTTATTATAATAGTAAAGAACTATTCACACAATTTTTAGTTTTATGTCAGACGACTGGGATGTTAGTGTTTATAATCGCCATCGCCAACTGGTGTTAGCAGCAGAAGTTAAAACTAGGCTAAACGCATCATTAGAATGGGCAGCAGAATTTAGACGCAATATATTTTCGCATGAACTTTACGCTTCAATGCCGTACTTCATGTTTATTTTTCCTGACAAAATATATATGTGGAAAAACCCTAGTACCTCAGATAAAATAACATTGCCTGACTATACTATAGATGCTTATCCTATTTTTGGTAAATACTATGAAAGAACTGGTATCGACCCTAGTGAAATAGGATATTTAAGCCTAGAATTTATTGTATCTACATGGCTTGGAAAAATTATTAATTTCTCTAATTCGCCCGATGATTTAGATGAACATCATCAATGGATGATTGAATCAGGACTATACAATGCTATTTCAGGAGGATATATTTCACTTGAGGCAGTAGCGTGAACATATACGTTGAAACGAATTTTGTTTTTGAACTAGTTTTTGAGCAAGAACAATTTGCTAGTTGCGAACAAATATTACAATTGACCGAAGCTGGACGTATACAGCTTATAGTTCCTGCTTACAGTTTAGCAGAACCCCATGAAAAATTGATTCGTCAGGCAAAAAAACGGGAAGAAATACAACGAACACTTAATACGGAACTAAAACAATTACTACGCACAGCATCCTATCAAAGCCGTTTTAATAATATTAACAATATCGACAATGTTTCAAATTTATTACTCCTAAGTATTCAGGATGAAAAGCGTCGCTTTATTCAATACCGTGACAGGTTTTTAAGATGCGCGGAAATAATTCCGATGAATGCTGATGTAATTCGTAATGCTGCAATAAATGAAGTTGATTTTGAATTTCAACCACAAGATGCACTTGTATATGCATCGGTGATGTTCCACTTACGTCAAAACCCACCTTAAATAGCTTGTTTTCTCAATCGAAATACAAATGATTTTAAAGACCCTGCTATTACTAATGACTTAAACAGATTTAATTGCAGGATGATACCTAGGTTTGATGACGGTTACAACTTTATTCAATCACGGCTGCGATAATTTTAGGCCAAAATAACTTGTCAAACGCTGCTTCGTAATTCGCAACACTTCTCCACTCCTCACGGCGCCTCGAAAAGACAAAGTTATTGACACATCATATAGTGGCGCCTCTCCAGTGACAAGCTTCAAAAACTACCAAAAGCAGGTTTATTGCTTTGAAGACTTCTGTAAATCATCTGTAATCAGATATAGTGTAAATACTAGTATAGCAGCACCAGCAATTGCATCCAGCCAAATAAGTGTGTGCATTTTGAAAGAAAATGGTACTTTGGCAGGGAAAAAATAATGTCCTGGGCTAAAGGCGCCTGTATTCTGGCGCCATACAATCTTAGTATTAGCGTAATGCTTAAGTAAGTGAATGCTCAGAAGCGTTATTGCAGATTCAAGGTATAGATTATTACTACTATTATTTCCTTCAAGTTCAGTTTTAAGTGCTAAACCAATACCATAGACAAGAGAATCATCAATTGCAAATTGTGGCGCCAGTTCAGTAGTATGGACGTTTAATTCTTCATTGACAAAATATAAGAGCGTTTGCGGAGAAATACAAAGTTGAACGAACTCAGCTTCATTACTCCAAGAAATTTTTTGAGGAATGGTTGCTGGATGAATGCCAATTTTACCAAAAGTATAACTACCTTCAAGCGCGCGTCCTTCGCTCATACGTCTACCTAGCACAGGTTGACCAGTGTAAATCATAATGCTGTGCTGTGCAAACGATAATTCAGGTGTTTGCCAAGCTGGTTGACGGTGATAAGCAACATAAATCTTATTCCACCCCTTTGCAGCACTAGAAATAATAGGAGCAAGTGGAAGCGCATTTAAAATCGTTTGTTCTTGAGTTACATCAACTGCGACCAGCGATTTATCCAACATAGTTATAGAAGAAAATGAGTAGATGCCGTAGACTATTCAAGCAAGTCAACCCTCTAGTTT
>ERZ1066136.1418-NODE-1418-length-12328-cov-12.666259_pt1 | contig 12328 bp, 12 predicted proteins | sample MGYA00382783_ERZ1066136 | MGnify/ENA primary metagenome ERZ1066136 (study PRJEB33369, sample SAMEA5778366) | biofilm metagenome | biome: Industrial cooling water; feature: Water cooling tower basin; material: Biofilm | place: United Arab Emirates | collected... | reverse complement strand
TCAGGCCGCCGCCGGCATGGCCGCGGCCTCGGCCGCGGCGAGCCGCTCGATCACGCGGCGCGCCATCACGCCGCCGCTGTCGATGTTGAGCTTGAGCAGCTCGCGCTGCGGGTGGGCGCTGAGGTTGCGCTGCTGCTGCTCGAGCAGGGCGCGGTCCTCGTCGAAGATGCGGCCCTGGCCCTGGCGGATGCGCTCGGTGAGCTCGGCGTCATCCGCGCGGAAGCGGCGCGCCATGCCCCAGAAGTAGTGCATGGTGGTGGCCGTCTCGGGGGTGATGAAGTCCACCACCACGGCAGCGGCCTTGGCGTCGTCGGGCGCGTCGATGCCGCCGCGGCCGGCCAGCGCCACGCCGACCTCGATCATCACGTGGCTGGGCGGCGTGAAGCGGCAGACCTGCCAGCGGTCCACGGGCTGGTCGGTGGGCAGGCCGTTCATGGCCAGCGCGTCGCGCCAGAAGGGCGGCGCCTGGATGCCGGCCATGAAGCGGCTGGTGACCACCTCGTCGCCCTGGGCGCGCGTCTGGCAGGGCGTCTCGTCGATCTCGGGCTGGCCGATGCTGCCGGCGTGCACGTAGGTCTCGTGCGTGAGGTCCATGAGGTTGTCGACCATGAGCCGCCAGTCGCAGGCCACGTGGTAGAGCCCGCCGCCGTAGGCCCAGCCGGGCGCCACGCCCTCGCGCGTGGCCCAGGGCAGGGCGGGCAGGGCGTCGGGCGTGGCGCGCGCGGGGTCGCCGGGCCACACCCACACGAAGCCGGCGTGCTCGATCACGGGCAGGGCGCGGATGGCCGGGAAGCCGCGCACGCGCTGGCCCGGCATCGAGACCGTCTTGCCGTCGCAGCCCATGCGCAGGCCGTGGTAGCCGCAGACCAGCTCGCCGTCGCAGACGCGGCCCAGCGAGAGGGGCGCGCCGCGGTGCGGGCAGAAGTCCTCCAGCGCTGCGACACGGCCGTCGGGCCCGCGGAAGAACACCCAGCGCTCGCCGCAGATCTGGCGCGCCAGCGGCTTGCCGTCGCGCAGGGCGTCGATCTCGGCGGCGGTGGCCGCCACGGTCCAGGCGTTGCGGATGAACATGGTGATGCGGGTCGGCGCGGGCTTGAATTGGATCCAATCTATCGGGCATGATGGCCGCATGTCAACGATTGGCCGTTGAATTGGATCCAATCAAGTGGAAACCCTGAGCGACGGCACGCCCCGGCCCAGCGGCCTGGTGGCCGAGCTGCGGCGCTGGATCGCCGAGGGCCGCTACCCCGCCGGCACGCGCCTGGCCGAGGAGACGGTGGCGCAGGACCTGGGCGTCTCGCGCACGCCCGTGCGCCTGGCCTTCCGCACGCTGGCGCAGGAGGGCCTGCTGGAAAGCGCCGGCAAGCGCGGCTTCGTCGTGCGCGCCTTCACGGCCGACGACGTGCGCTGCGCGGTGGAGGTGCGCGGCGTGCTCGAGGGCCTGGCCGCGCGCCGGCTGTGCGAGCGCGGGCTGGATGCCGCCACGCTGGCGGTGTTCGAGCAGTGCCTCGCGGAAGGCGAGGCCGTGCTCGCGCGCGGCACGCTGCAGCTGGGCGACATCGAGCGCTGGAGTCTTCTCAACGCGCGCTTCCACGCCGCGCTGGTGGACGGCGCCGGCAGCCGCGTGGTGGCCGACGCCATCGCGCGCAACGACCACCTGCCCTTTGCCAGCGCCGACAGCATCACGCTGGAGGCCGAGGCGCTGGACCGCGAGATCGTCAAGCTGCAGGTGGCGCAGCTGCAGCACCGGCTCATCGTGGACGCGCTGCGCGCCGGCGAGAGCGCGCGTGTGGAGGCCCTGGTGCGCGAGCACGCGCTGATCGGCGTGCGCTATGCGCCGCTGTTCGGCCTGCAGCCCGTGGCCGCGCCGAACGCGCCACGCTGAACGCGCCGGCGTGGTGCAATCGGCCCCGCCATGGACGCCGCCGTCTCGCCCCTGTACCTGCTCGAGCGCTTCGACGTCGGCGTGATCGAGCTCGACGCCGCGCGCCACGTGGTGGCGCTCAACGACTTCGCGCGGCGCGTGCTGCCGGTGGAGGAGAAGCAGCCCTTCGACCGCATGGTGCTGAGCTTCCACCCCGAGCGCTCGCAGCCCAAGGTGGACTTCCTGCTGTCGCAGGCGGCGCAGAGCGCCACCTGCCCGGTGAGCAACCCGCCGCCCATGGCCATGATCATCAACATCCCCGAGCGGGTGCTGCTGATCAAGGTCACGCGCATGGCCGGTGGCGACGGCGCCACGCGCGGCTACGTGCTGGTGTTCTACGACATCACCGAGGTCGTGTCGGGTGGCGACGCGGCGCTGGCGCCCAGCGCCGCCGAGCCGCAGCGCCGCCGCCTGCTGAAGGTGCCCACCTCGGCCGGCCAGCGCATCGTGCTGGTGGACGCCGACGACATCGTGCACCTGCAGTCCGAGGGGCACTACACGCAGGTGGCCACGGCCGAGGGCCGGCGCTTCTGCAACCTGGCCATCGGCGACCTCGAAGGCCGGCTCGACCCCGGGCACTTCATGCGCGTGCACCGCAGCCACATCGTCAACCTGCGGCGCGTGGCGCAGCTGCAGCGCCAGGCCGGGCGGCTGCTGCTGCAGCTCGATGGCGTGGCCGAGCCGGTGCCGGTGTCGCGCAGCAGCGCGGCCGAGGTGCTGCGCCGCCTGGGCCTGCCCTCGGCGGCGCCGGCCCTGGCCGACCCGGGTTAACGAGGGCTGGGACTTTCCCGGAGGCGCGGCGCCCCGCCGCCGTGCCGCCGCTGCCGTTGGTGGCCGTCGATTGCAGTTCGTGCAGCCCAACGCGCCGTTCGTGCGAAACGCGGCCCCTGACGCCGCTGTGGCGCGGCATGCCCCGGTGATTCAGGAGGAATAGGCCGCGCGCCCACCATCCGCGCCGCGGCCGTGGCCCCCCCGAGCCGCGCGCGCCTGGGCCCCTCCAGGCACCGCCCGAACAGGAGACGACGAACGTGATCCCCCCGTCCTTCGACTACCACGCGCCCAAGACCGTGGGCGAGGCCCTGGGCCTGCTCGGCAGCCTCGGCAGCGATGCCAAGCTGCTGGCCGGCGGCCACAGCCTGCTGCCGATGATGAAGCTGCGCTTCGCGCAGCCGGCGCACCTGATCGACCTCAACCGCATCCCCGAGCTGCGCGGCATCTGCGAGGACGGCAACGACGTCGTCATCGGCGCCATGACGAGTGAGAACGAGCTCATCGCCAGCCCCGTGCTGCGTGCCAAGGTGCCGCTGCTGGCCGAGGCGCCCAAGCTCATCGCCGACCCGCAGGTGCGCAACCGCGGCACCATCGGTGGCGACATCGCGCACGGCGACCCCGGCAACGACCACCCGGCGCTGAGCCTCGCGCTCGACGCCACCCTGCACATCGAGGGCCGCGGCGGCCGCCGCAGCGTGAAGGCCGACGATTTCTACCTGGGCCTGTACACCACGGCGCTGGCCGAGGACGAGATCCTCACCGCCATCCGCGTGCCGGCCTTTGCCCACGGCACGGGCTGGGCCTACGAGAAGCTCAAGCGCAAGACCGGCGACTGGGCCACGGCCGGCGCGGCCGTGGTGCTGCGCCTGAACGGTGGCTTGGTCAGCCACGTGCGCATCGCGCTCACCAACGTGGCGCCGACGGCGCTGCGCGCGCACGACGCCGAGAAGGCGCTGCTGGGCCAGGCCATCACGCCAGCCACGCTGCAGGCCGCGGCCGACGCCGCCATGGCGATCTGCGACCCCGCCGCCGACCTGCGCGGCAACGAGGACTACAAAACGGCGATGGCCGGCCAGATGCTCAAGCGCGCCATCCAGGCCGCCGCGGCGCGCTGCGCCTGAAGGAGACGGAGAACATGGCGAAGAAGTTCGTTGCGATGAAGGTCAACGGCAAGGCGGTCGAAGAGGCCGTCGAGCCGCGCACCCTGCTCATCCACTTCCTGCGCGAGAAGCTCAACCTCACGGGCGCGCACATCGGCTGCGAGACCAGCCACTGCGGCGCCTGCACGGTGGACATCGACGGCGCCAGCGTCAAGAGCTGCACGCACCTGGCGGTGCAGTGCGAGGGCTCGCAGGTGCTCACGGTGGAGGGCCTGGCGAACGCGGGCGTGCTGCACGCCGTGCAGGAGGGCTTCTACAAGGAGCACGGCCTGCAGTGCGGCTTCTGCACGCCCGGCATGCTGATGCGCGCCTACCGCTTCCTGCAGGAGAACCCCAACCCCACGGAGGCCGAGATCCGCGCCGGCATGGCCGGCAACCTGTGCCGCTGCACGGGCTACCAGAACATCGTCAAGGCGGTGCAGTACGCCGCCGCCAAGCTGCAACAAGACCAGAAGGTGGCCGCATGAACGCACCCGACAAGGACGCACTGGACCGCATGGCCGCGCTGCAGGGCCTGGGCGACGCCCGCCTGCGCAAGGAAGACGCGCGCTTCATCCAGGGCAAGGGGAATTACGTCGACGACATCAAGCTGCCCGGCATGCTGCACATGGACATCGTGCGCAGCCCGGTGGCCCACGCCCGCATCAAGAAGATCGACAAGTCCGAGGCGCTCAAGGTGCCCGGCGTCGTGGCCGTGCTCACGGCCGACGACCTCAAGCCGCTGAAGCTGCACTGGATGCCCACGCTGGCCGGCGACGTGGCGGCCGTGCTGGCGGATGAAAAGGTGCACTTCCAGATGCAGGAGGTGGCCGTCGTCATCGCCGAGGACCGCTACGCCGCGGCCGATGGCGTCGAGGCCGTGCAGGTGGAGTACGAGGAACTGCCGGTCGTGCTGGACCCGTTCGAGGCCCTCAAGCCCGACGCGCCCGTGCTGCGCGAGGACCTCGCCGGCAAGACCACCGGCGCCCACGGCCCGCGCGATCACCACAACCACATCTTCACCTGGGACGCCGGCGACAAGGCCGCCACCGACGCCGCCTTCGCCAGTGCGCCCGTCACGGTGAAGGAGAACATCTTCTACCCGCGCGTGCACCCCTGCCCGCTGGAGACCTGCGGCGCCGTGGCCAGCTTCGACCCCGTGCGCGGCGAGCTCACCACCTACATGACGAGCCAGGCGCCGCACGTGGTGCGCACGGTGGTCAGCCTGCTGTCGGGCATCCCCGAGAGCAAGGTGCGCATCGTCAGCCCCGACATCGGCGGCGGCTTCGGCAACAAGGTGGGTGTGTACCCGGGCTATGTCTGCGCCATCGTCTCGAGCATCGTGCTCGGCCGGCCCGTGAAGTGGATCGAGGACCGCATCGAGAACATCAGCTCGACGGCCTTTGCGCGGGACTACCACATGGAGGGCGAGCTCGCCGCCACGCCCGACGGCCGGATCCTCGCGCTGCGCACGCACGTGGTGGCCGACCACGGCGCCTTCGACGCCTGCGCCGACCCCACCAAGTTCCCGGCCGGCCTGTTCCACATCTGCAGCGGCAGCTACGACATCCCCGCGGCCTACGCGCAGGTCAAGGGCGTCTACACCAACAAGGCGCCGGGTGGCGTGGCCTACCGCTGCAGCTTCCGCGTGACCGAGGCCGTGTACCTGATCGAGCGCATGGTCGACGTGCTGGCGCAGAAACTGGGCATGGACAAGGCCGAGATCCGCGCCAAGAACTTCGTGAAGAAGGAGCAGTTCCCGTACCGCAGCGCCTTCGGCTTCGAGTACGACAGCGGCGACTACCACACGGCCCTCACCAAGGTGCTCGACGCGGTGGACTACAAGGCCCTGCGCGCCGAGCAGGCCGCGCGCCGCGCCGACCCCAACGCGACGCACCTGATGGGCATCGGCCTCGTCACCTTCACCGAGGTGGTGGGCGCCGGCCCCAGCAAGATGTGCGACATCCTGGGCGTCGGCATGTTCGACAGCTGCGAGATCCGCATCCACCCCACGGGTAGCGCCATCGCCCGCATGGGCACGATCACGCAGGGCCAGGGCCACCAGACCACCTACGCGCAGATCATCGCCACCGAGCTGGGCATCCCGAGCGAGGTGATCCAGGTGGAGGAGGGCGACACCAGCACCGCGCCCTACGGCCTGGGCACCTACGGCAGCCGTTCCACGCCGGTGGCGGGTGCCGCCATTGCCCTGGCGGCGCGGAAGATCCACGCCAAGGCGCGCAAGATCGCCGCGCACCTGCTGGAGGTGGGCGAGGCCGACCTCGACTGGGAGATCGACCGCTTCCACGTCAAGGGCGACCCGGCGCGCCACAAGACCATGAAGGACATCGCCTGGGCCGCCTACAACAACGTGCCCGCGGGCCTGGAGATGGGCCTGGAGGCGGTGCACTACTACGACCCGCCCAACTTCACCTACCCCTTCGGCATCTACCTCGCCGTGGTCGACATCGACCGCGCCACGGGCGAAACGAAGGTGCGCCGCTTCTACGCGCTGGACGACTGCGGCACGCGCATCAACCCGATGATCATCGAGGGCCAGATCCACGGCGGCCTGACCGAGGGCTTCGCGGTGGCCATGGGCCAGCAGATGCCGTTCGACGCGCAGGGCAACCTGCTCGGAAACACGCTGATGGACTACTTCCTGCCCACGTTTGTCGAGACGCCGCACTGGGAGACCGACCACACCGTCACGCCCAGCCCGCACCACCCCATCGGGGCCAAGGGCGTGGCCGAGTCGCCGCACGTGGGCTCCATCCCCACCTTCACGTCGGCGGTGGTCGACGCCTTCGCCCACGTGGGCGTGACGCAGATGACCATGCCGCACAGCGCCTTCAACGTCTGGAAGACGCTCAAGGCCACCGGCCTGGCCCTGTGATGGGCGCACAGAGGTTCTAATCCCGGCATGGAAGTCAAACTCGACAAGCGCTACCCCGTTGCCGCCACGCTCGACCAGGCGTGGGCGGTGCTCTCCGACATCCACGCCACGGCCGCCTGCATGCCCGGTGCGCAGATCACCGAGCAGCTCGACGACACCCACTACAAGGGCACCGTCAAGAGCAAGGTCGGCCCGGCGGTGATGACCTTCAACGGCGACATCGAGCTGCAGGGCATCGACGCGGCCGCCAAGCAGCTGAAGATGCTGGGCAAGGGGGCCGACAAGGGCGGCTCCTCGGCATCGATGCAGCTCACGGCCCACCTCGAGCCCGACGAGGCCGGCACCGGCTGCGTGCTGGCCGGCGTGGCCACCATCATCGTGAGCGGCAAGCTCGCGCAGTTCGGCAGCCGGCTGCTGGTGCCGGTGTCGGACGCGATGCTGGCGCAGTTCGCCGACAACTTCCGCGCCGCGGCGGCGGCGGTGCCGGTGGCAGCGCCGGCCGCGGCCGACGTGGCCTCGGGCGAGAGCACGGCCATCCGCATGGTGCAGGGCGGCGAGGCGCCGGGGGCGCTGCCGCCCGAGGTGCCCAGCGAGACGGCCGTGGCCGTGGCGGCGCCCAAGCCCGTGGCACCGGCCGTGCGCCCGCCCGCGCCGCCCGTGAAGGAGCTCAACGCCCTGGCCCTGCTCTGGGCCGTGGTGAAGGGCTGGTTCGCCGGCCTGTTCGGCAAGAAGACCTGAGGGTCGCACCCGGAAGGCGCATGACGACGGAGGCCAGCCCGCAAGCCCTGCGTGAATCGCTGCACCGCGTCGGCTACATCGCCGACGAGGCGCTGGCCACCACACTGTGGCTGGCCGGCTCGCTGCAGCGCCCGCTGCTGGTGGAAGGTGATGCCGGCGTCGGCAAGACGGCGCTGGCCCAGGCGCTGGCCCGGGCCGAGGGCCGGCGGCTGGTGCGGCTGCAGTGCTTCGAGGGGCTGGACCTGTCGCAGGCCGCCTACGAGTGGAACTACGGCCGCCAGCTGCTGGCCATCCGCCGCGCCGAAACCGGGCAGGGCGGTGGCGCGGCCAGCGACGACACGGCCCTGTTCTCGCGCGAGTTCCTGCTGCAGCGCCCGCTGCTCCAGGCCATCCTGAGCGACGAGCCCTGCGTGCTGCTCATCGACGAGATCGACCGCGCCGACGAGGCCTTCGAGGCCTTCCTGCTCGAGGTGCTGGCCGACTGGCAGATCACCGTGCCCGAACTCGGCACCCTGCGCGCCCGCCACGTGCCGCGCGCCGTGCTCACGAGTAACGGCACGCGCGAGCTTTCGGACGCGCTGCGCCGCCGCTGCCTGTACCACTGGCTGGACTACCCCACGCTGGCGCGCGAGATCGCCATCGTGCGCGCCACGCTGCCCGATGCCGAGGGCGCGCTGGTCAAGCAGGCCGTGGCCTTCGTGCAGCGCCTGCGCCGCGAGGACCTGGGCAAGACCCCCGGCGTGGCCGAGAGCCTGGACTTCGTGCGCGCGCTGCACCAGCTGGGCCACCAGCGCCTGCCCGACGAGCCCGCGGCGCTGGCCCATGTGCTGGCCTGCCTGCTGAAGACGCGCGAGGACCGTTTCCAGTTCGGGCCCGAGCGGCTGCTGCAGGTGCTGGAAGGCCGCAAGGCCGGCGGCGACGGCGTGGCCGTCAAGCACGCGACGCCCTTGCCATGAGCGCCCCCTCGCTGCCCACGGCCCAGCCGCTGGCGGCCCTGGCCGGCTTCGCGGCCCACCTGCGCGAGCACGGCTTCGTGGTCGGCGTGGCCGAGCAGCAGGCCATGGTGCAGGCCGCGCTGCGCCTGCCCGGCGCGCTGCAGCAGCCGGCGCGGCTGGGCGAGGCCTGGCGCGCCATCGCCTGCCACGGCGCCCGCGACTGGCGGCGCTGGCCCGATCTGTTCCAGCGCTACTGGCAGCCCCACCGCAGCACGGGCAGCACGCGCGTGAGCGGCCGCACGCGGCCGCCGCGCGACATCCGCCAGCTCGTGCAGCAGCTGCACGAGAGCCTCGGCGAGGGCGGCACGAAACCCGGCGCGACCGCCGCCGACACCGCGCTCAGCGACAGCCCCGCCGAAGGCGAGGCCCTCAGCCGCCACCAGGGCGGCGCCAGCCGCACCGAGGCCCTGCACGACCGCAGCCTGCACGAGTGGCTGCCGCAGGACCTGGCCCTGTTGCAGACGCTCGCCGAGCGCATCGCGGCGCGCCTGCGTCGCCGCCTCACGCGGCGCTGGCACGCCCACCCGCAGGGCCGGCGGCTCGATCTGCGCCACACGCTGCGCCGCAGCCTGGCCACCGGCGGCGTGCCCGTGGCGCCGGCCTGGCGCCAGCCGCGGCGCGAGCGGCCGCGCCTTTTCATCCTCGTCGACGTGAGCCGCTCGATGGAGACGCATGCGCAGCTCTTCCTGCGCATCGCGCGCGCCTTCGTGGTGGCGGCGCAGGCGCGGGTGTTCGTGTTCCACACGCGCCTGGCGGAGGTGACGCCGCTGCTGCAGCGCGACAGCGGCGCGGTGCAGGAGAAGGTCAACGCCGTGACCGCGGGCTTTGCCGGCGGCACGCGCATCGCCACCAGCCTGGACGACTTCCACCGCGTGCACGCCCGCGCCCAGCTGGGCCGCCGCGCCGAGGTGTGGGTGCTGTCCGACGGCTTCGACGCCGACGAGCCGCATCGCCTGGGCGAGGAACTCGCCGCCGTGCGCGGGCGCGGTGCGCGCATCACCTGGTTCCACCCCTCGCCGGCCGTGCCGGCCTCGGCCGCGATGACGGCCGCGCGGCCCCAGGTGCAGCGCTTCGTGCGCCTGGCCTCGCTGCGTGACCTGAGCCTGGCCGCCGACTTGATCGACTGAAAGGACTTGCCCCATGAACAGCCTCGACGTCCTCGCCCACGCCCAGCGCCTGCAGCAGCAGGGCGAGCCCTTCTGCCTGGTGAGCGTGCTGCGCGTGATGGCGCCGGCCTCGGCGCGGCCCGGCGACAAGGCCGTGGTGAGCGCGCAGCGCATCGAAGCCGGCTGGATCGGCGGCGGCTGCGCGCAGCCGGCCGTGCTGCGCACGGTGAAGCAGGCGCTGGCCGATGGCCGCTCGCGCCTGATCCGCATCACGCCCTCGGAAGAAGGCACGGAGCGCGAGCTGCAGGACGTGCTCGAGTTCGGCATGGCCTGCCACAGCGGTGGCACGCTGGAGCTGTTCGTGGACCCCGTGCTGCCGCGCGCGCGCCTCGTGGTGGTGGGCGATTCGCCGCTGGCCGCCGCGCTGGCCGGCCTGGCGCCGCGTGTGGGCCTGCCGGTGGCGGTGGTGGCCAAGGATGCCGATGCGGCGCGCTTTGCCGACGCCGAGCGCGTGATCGCCAGCGACGAGGCCGCCGACGCCACGGCGCAGGTGGCGCCGGGGGCCTTCGTGGTCGTGGCGACGCAGGGCCGGCGGGACCTGCAGGGCCTGCGTGCGGCGCTGGCGCTGCAAGCCCGGCAGGTGTTCTTCGTGGCCAGCGCGCGCAAGGCCACGGTGCTGAAGGCGGCGCTGGTCGAGGCCGGGCACGACCGGGCCGCGGTCGAAGCCATCGTCGCGCCGGCGGGCGAGCCCATCGGCGCACAGACGCCCGAGGAGATCGCGCTGGCGGTGCTGGCCACCGTGGTGGCGGCCCGGCGTGGGCACGGGCCTGCGGCGGCGCCTGCCGCCGCGGTCACCGAGCCGGCCTCCCCGGTCGCCACGCCCGTGCGCGCCCAGCCCGTGGCGCTGGACGCGCTGCCCGACCTGCCGCCCCTCAAGGGCTCCTGCTGCGGCGGCTGACGCCCACGAGGCCAAGACCATGGGATGCATCCTCAAGGGCGGCGGCGGCCTCTACAGCCGCGTGGTGGGGGGCGCGGTGGTGCTGGCGGCCGGCGCCGGCTCGCGCCTGGGTGGCCGGCCCAAGTGCCTGCTGGAGCTGGGCGGCGTGCCGCTGATCCGCCGCACGCTGATCGCGCTGTCGGGCGCGGGGGTCGACGAGGTCGTGGTCGTGCTGGGCCACCACGCCGCGCAGGTCGAGCCGCTGGTGCAGGACTTTCCCGTCACGCTCGCCCGCAACCCGAGCCCCGACGACGGCCAGGTCTCGTCGCAGCGCGTGGGCCTGGCGGCGCTCACGGGCAAGCTCGACGCCGTGATGGTGGTGCTGGCCGACCAGCCGCTGCTGGGTGCGGCCGACATCACCGCGCTCATCGGCGCCTGGAAGAAGCGGCCCGAGGGCGCGCGCGTGGTGCAGCCGCACGTGGGCGGCGAGCGCGCCAACCCGGTGATCTTCGACGCCGCGGTGCGCGACGAGATCCTGGCCGGCGCCGCCAACGTCGGCTGCCGCCAGTGGCAGGGCGCCAACGCCGCGCAGGTGCACGCCTGGGCCAGCGACAACCGCCGCTACCGCGTCGACATCGACACGCCCGAGGACATCGCGGCCTTCGAGCGCGACACCGGCTACGTGCTGCGCTGGCCGGCCGGCCTGGTGGTGCCGGCGTGAACCTGGGCCCCGGCCAGCATGCGCTGTGGCCGGTGCCGCTGGCGGTGCACCGCCACCCCGATGCCGCAGCGCTGAACGAGTTGCTGGTGCGTGTGTTCGCGGCCCTGCGCGCCACGCAGCGCCACGCCCGCGGTGAACCCGAGCGCGCCTTCTTCGCCAGCGACGACGACCTGCTGCAGCGCGTGAAGCTGCCCGAATGGCAGGGCTTCGTGCAGTGGCTGGTGGCTTGCCTGCGCGACACCGTGACGGCCGCCAACGCCGCGGCCTGGCCCGAAGCCTGGCGCAGCGGCGGCGTGCCGCTGCAGGTGGCCATCGACGGCATGTGGTTCCAGACCAGCCGCGGCGGCGCCTTCCACGACGTGCACACGCACGGCAACGCCTCGTGGTCGGCGGTCTACGTGGTGCAGGTCGACGCGCCCGAGGCGCGCCGCGCCCACCCGGTGTACGGCGCCGCCAACGGCGTCACGCGCTTCTACGGCCCGCCGTTCCAGGCGCTGGGCGGCGCGCACGTCGACCTGGGCAACGCCTACCTGCAGCCGCCCCACGTGGACGTGGCGCCCGTGCCGGGACAGCTGGTGCTGTTCCCGGCCTGGCTGGCGCACCAGGCGCTGCCCTACGACGGCGAGGCCGAGCGCGTGATCGTGTCCTTCAACGCGCGCGTGCACCACGCGGCCGGCGCCGCGGGCGACCGCCTGCACGGCTTCGCCGCGCGATGAACCTCGACGCCGCCCGGCTCGCGGCCGCCCGCGCGGCGGCCTGGGCGCTGCTGTTCGGCGGCTGGCTGGTGCTGGGCGCGCTGGCGCTGCACCACGGCCCCGCGGGCTGGCTGCTGCTGGCGCCGCTGGCGCTGTGGCTGGCCAGCGTGGCGCTGGCGCAGCGCCTGCTCGCGCGCCACACGCCCGCGCCCTGGGCGCTGCGGGCGCTGCTGCTGGCCTCGGGCTGCGCCGCCGCGGCCGGCGTGGCGCAGGGCGCGTGGGGGCTGGCCGCGCCGGCCTGGGGGGTGCTGCTGCTGGCGGCCTCGGCCGTGGTGCGGCGGCGCAGGCCGCTGGCGGGCGCCGGGGCGCCGTCCAGGCCCAGGTTGTCGCGCATGCGTCCGAGCAG
>ERZ1066136.1417-NODE-1417-length-12330-cov-6.508839_pt1 | contig 12330 bp, 7 predicted proteins | sample MGYA00382783_ERZ1066136 | MGnify/ENA primary metagenome ERZ1066136 (study PRJEB33369, sample SAMEA5778366) | biofilm metagenome | biome: Industrial cooling water; feature: Water cooling tower basin; material: Biofilm | place: United Arab Emirates | collected... | reverse complement strand
GTCCAAATAAAGGAAATGCTTACTTTGGCTTGTTACCAGAACCTAATTATTACCAGTGGGATAAAAACTTATTAACCTCGAAGTCAAGCCAAGTTGCAACAGGCACCAATAACGAATTGACAGAAGCAATAGTTAACTACCTAAAAAACAGTAAGGACAAGTCACCCAAGACAACAAAAGCGATGAGAAAGAATAGCCGAAACCTGAAAAACTGGAGCCAAGAGGAAATAGACCAAGCTTGTAAAGAATTAACAGGTCAATTAATAGAATTAGTTGGCGAAGATAGTTACAAAATTATCTAATTTTAACTAGCTTGTCGGCAGATGCAGAGGCGCCAGACACCCCAAAAACCCTTAAAAAGCAGAAAAAGCCCCCCTAATGCGCCAAATGACACGCTAAAAATGCTGAAACCTATATATAGTAACGGGTGCAGACTGCCGCCAAGCTGCCGCCAAGCTGCCACCACTGCCACCGCTAAAAACCAGCTAAAACGCTGAAATTCATATATAGCAAAGAGTGCAAGCTGCCACCAACTCTGCCGCTACTGCCGCCAAAACTGCCGCTACTGCCACCGACCCTGCCACCACTGCCGCTACTGGCGCCACTAAGTAAACATTAGTAAATAACGAATTGTGTCACTATGAATTTTGTTGAAATCTACGACTTTATCCTTAATAGCCAAAGCATTAAATTTATTAATTTTGGCTTTACTCCCAATAAATCCAGGAATCTAACCAGCGACCAAAAAGCCCGAAAATTGTATACTGACACAATTAATTATATAGACAGATTCTCAAATGCTACTCAATCAACAGAAATGGTTGTATTTGGTGAAGCTCTAATCACCGCAGTACTCAATAATTCTGAACAGATAACCATCAAAAGAGCTACCAATTCTACGGAATTTTATCAAATCAAGCGTAATATTTTGGCTCAACTAAATAGCACTCAAACTGTTAATTAAAACCTTTATTTTTGGGTTGGTTGCTGTTAAAAATGCCAAGTATCCGATTCTCAGTAAGCACACCCAAATTCTTAATAAAGGCATTTTCCGCGCATGAACCGCGCACGAACAGCGCAAAACACGCACCGTATCGAAACAAATTTACTAACAAAGGAATGAACAACATGTCAGTCACAAACGGAAAAGTACGCACAGACCTAACCACCTTAGAAGTCAAAAAGTCTTCAGATTTAGAGAATACACAGGATGCAACAAACGCTTCTGCATCAAAGGCGCCACGTAAACCATCGAACAAACACAATAAGCAAGTAATCGTCAATCTTGACTTAGACGCTGGTAGTTCGAGGGGTAAGTACTGCTGTAACGGTTACTGTGACAGCTACCCAGGTATTTTTAAGGAAGTAGTGGGAGAATTACCAACAGGGATAACCGGAACATTCTCAATAGGCAAGAAAAATTATGCGGTTGGTGATGTGGCCAATTCCCTGAATGGAATTTTGATAGAGTCCTTCAGAAACAATAAAATCAAATACCTTCACATCTGGCTTATCGGCGCCTTAGCTTCTCACCCTGATTTGCTCGAAATAATTGCAGCAGAACGCAAATACAAAGGTAAACCCGCTCGACTCAAAATTAATTTGCGGTTGCTGTCGCTATCATCCAGCAAGCGTGGTGATATCAGTAAAATCTTGTCCAACATTGAACCATTTACTCACGAAGGTACACAATTTGAAATTGAAATAGCCAACCAAAATTATTTATTTCCAGAAGGCTATGGTGCAGCGCTAGAAGCATCAAAACAAGCTTGTGTCAATGAGTTCGATATTTTAGATTTGGGTGGTGGAACCTTGACATTTACGTCGTACAAAGTTGGCGCCACACCAAAGGCTTATCAGCAAACACCTGCTAGTGGTGGTGGAGTTAAAAGTATTCTCGATAAACTCAGCATTGCTATCGGTCGAGAAGATAGGGGTGGTATTCAGTGCAGCTTATCTGTTTTGCAAAATGCCCTTGAAATGAGTAGAGAAGTTGAACCCGGTAAGCACTCTATCAAATACAGACACGGCGCCGATACGTTAGAAATTTCTGAAATTCTGCTATCAGCTATGAGTGAGTGGGTAAGCGATACCCCTTCAGTTGGTGCCTTACTCACGAAAGTTTCACAGTCCTTGTTACGTGGTCGTTACGTGTTCGCTACTGGGGGTGGCTTTGCGATTTCAGCAGTTGCCGCATGGATTCAAGATTACACAACCAGAGATATTGAAAGCCCAAACTTCAAGATTTTGAAAAACCCTGAATCAATCAATTTAATCGGCTTAAGGCATTTAGACCAACAGCAACCAAGAAATTAATCATTTGATGGAGAAGTTGAATGCTCAAAGTACATATTCTAATAGCTCAAAACAACAAAACAATCTATCACGGGTATCACTGGAATTTAGAGATATTACCTCAAAGAGGAGACTACATCCACATTCAACTACAAACCGTAAATATCACAGCGAAAGTTGAGCGTGTAATACATTACTACAAAGCTTCACTCTCGACCGCAACTCAATACGGAATAATCGCTTCCCCACTTACCTACAAAAAACAAAATGGACACTAAAAAAGTATTGATTGAACTAATACTCACACTCTCCGAGGAATCCAGACAAGACTGTTTACAGCACATTGAATTAGCAATAAGCCATCTGAAAATAGCCAAACGCAAGGCTTTACAAATCAATGAGCAAGATTGTGACACACGGATTGATAAACAAATTGCAGAAGCTTTGCAAAAACTAAATTGTATCTCTGAAACTACAACACACCATAATAATTGATATGCACGACAGATTTGATACAGGCGCCCAAAACGGAATGAGAGTCATTTTCTCAGAAGCTGGATTTATAGAAAATACTCACTATTTCTTCAGTAACGGATTGCTTTTTATGCATGAGAAATACCAGGAAGCGATGTTGGACGCTATCGGCGAGTACTTCGTCAGTCACCCACCAGACGGGACCGAATAAGAAAAATAAGGAGATGCCCGTGCGTCTCCTTTCTCGCAATCACGTTCTTACTAATTCAATTTTACTAGTACTGGCGCCAATCATAGATAAACCTCATGCATCTAGTTGTAATAATTGATAAATATTTATAACTAGATGCTTGTCATTATCGTAACTAGATAGCTATACTGTAACTAGTTAAGCAAACAAGGTAACTAGATATGTCAAACCAACTTAAAGAAAAAATTGACCAGCTATTTGAAGCAACCAAGGACTTGCAAAGTTTTGATGATATCAAGCCACATTGCGAAGAGTTCAACGAGTGGATTAATATTCATGCCGCAAACTACAAAGAATTAGGTACTCTTTTTAGTCGATATGGTTTATATAAAAGATTCAAAGCTTTGCCATTAGTCCAAGGTAAAAACGCTGATTCAGTACCCAAATACGACGGTGAGGGAAACGTTAAGAGCCATGAATTAAAGCACTACGTTCTCATCCACTGTGGATTAACTAAAGAGCAATGGTCTGAACGCAACGAAACATCACGAGTTACCGACCGTATCACCTCAACAGATGAGCAAGGTTTCAAAGGTCAAGAAGTCGAACCAGATACCTACCTCGAAGTAACCGGTCAATTACTTGAAAGTACTAACCCTCACGAATTAGCTGTTGGTTTGATTGCTGCGACAGGCCGCCGTCCTCACGAAATTATTGCACGCGGTAAATTTGTCGCAATTGAAGGTCAAGAATATAATCTCAATTTTGAGGGACAAGGTAAAAAACGCGGTGAAAAGCCAGTAGTTAAAATCTCTACTCTGTACCCTGCTAGCTACTTAATAAAATGCTTATCTAAATTACGCCAGGATGCATCATACAAGTCATTACTAACTGAAGTTAAAAAAGAATTTCCCGACGATTTGGCGGCACAAAACCGAGCTATTGAAAATAAACGCGGTAATTCATTGCGTCGTGTAGTTCAAGAATTTTTCGGCGGTCGTGACGACAAAGAACCACTGTTAAACTTTAGACTTGACCAAGACCAAAACGACTGCAAAGCCTTACGTGCCGCATATGCAGCGTTAGTCACTGAACGCGATTGTCAAGGTGCTATTGGCGCCAAGATTTATTTCTATGGCTTGATGTTGGGACATATCACCCCAGGTGAAAAAATCACAGATAAGGACTTAATGAAACTGTCTACCACTGTTGGGTACGCTGATTACTACGTTACAAAACCAGTCGCATTTTCAGAGGCGCCTGTTAAGGAGAAAAAAGCTAAGGGTGAAGGCGTTGTTACAGCACGCGCTACTAAAGAAGATTTTGAACACCTCAAAAAACTACAGACTGAGTGGAATCTACCGAACCAGCAATCAGTTGTTCACCAATTAATTCAAAAATCTGAAGAATTGGAAAAAGTTAGACGTCAACTTATGGATTCTCAAGCACAAATTAACCAGTTACAAAAACAACTAGAGGAACAAGCAACCATGAATACTCAAATACAGCAAGCAACCGAACCAGTTACAAAAGATTCACTCAGAGCAATGATTGCTGAAATTCTAGCAGAAATGCAGCCACAGCAAATACAGCCAGTAGTACAGTCAGTCCCTACCCCTTCTCCTACTCCTGCTCCTGCAATCTCAACTCCTCCCACCAATCGCAAGCCAAAAGCAGAGGTAGATTATGAGCTTCTCAATAATGATGAACTTAAAAAGCTTCGCGGTGATGGCGCCGTAGATGAAAAAATACGCCGTGCCTTTGTGGCTATCACAAATTACAACGACGCTCAACCAAGTAACGAAACACGATGGAGTATCACAAATCAATCTCTACGCCAAGTTTCAGGATGCAATGGACAGAAGGTAGCAAGCTGGATGCAACGGTATCAAACCTCGGTAAATGACCACAAGAATAAATATGGTCTTGGTGACTACCACAACAAAGGACGCGGTGATATTTCTCAAGTTATTTCTTGGTAAGCCCCACATCTCCCAAAGACAGGCGCCACGCCAACTAACCACCCCAACAAACTTATAGCTTGTCCCAAAACGTAAATTGACTGACGGTTTTGGGACAAGCTCTTCTTTTTATATAAATAGCCAATGAAAACTTGTCCCAAAATGTAAATCAACTGACAGTTTTGGGACAAGCTCCGTTTCTTATATAGATAGCCAATAAAACTTGTCCCAACACTTATGCCTAAAATATACACGCTACTTAGAATTGTACTACTCATGTACTCCCTACACGCGGTTGTTGAGGTTATGCTATCTAAGACAACCTGAAGCATAACCCTGGTAACTGTCATGACTCAGAAAATTGTTGAAGCGCTAACAAAACTCATTCAAGCCAGAGACGAACTTCTTACTAGGGAACTGGCGCCAGTCGATACCTGGATTCACGAATACACGGTAAAGCGTCGTTACCCTAGTGACGCCATTGGGGAGTACAAATATGCTAAATGGATGTCAAACAAGCCGATATTCGAGCGTAGCACCAAGAAACGAGCTATAGCACCAAAGCGAGGCAAAGACCCCAAATACACGCACCATAGGCACATAGGACGGGCTTGAAGTAGCACAGGACTAGGAATGGAACCGGAGACAGCAAAAGCTTACGAGATGCTTAGGAACCGCAAACAATTAGAAACAATCGAAAATGCGCTTGCAAAAATTCAATCAATACTGACACAGTTCGATTAATTTCTATTAGAAATGGCGCCGATAATTTATGACAAATTGCAAGATTTTATTCGATGCTTGTGTCACCATTCATTTAGTAATTGTGTCACGAAATAATAGTTGGCGCCGATAAATAAAACCTCAAAAAATAAATGGCGCCACAGATTAATTGGTTACATACAAAATAACCAGATGCTTTAACCTAACCAGTTAAGATGGCATAGGTCAGATAGATTAACAGTTACGCAAAATCTCTTAATTAGCGTAACTAGTTATTTAACGTCAAGGCACATATGATAACTAGTAAGCGCAAACATGATAACCAGAAATGGCGCCGATTTTGTTGCGAAGTTATAACCCTTACGTAGCAAGCATTCTGGGAGACGCGCTAGAACGTATAGCCTAACTAGTTACGCAAGTGTGCATAACCATTACTACGACTACGCTATATAAGTTAACCAGTTACGCAGAGATGGAACCAGTTATGGTACATGCAGCATAACCATCTGTGTCCGTCAATCTAGATTGACGGACACAGATGGTTATGCTGCATGTACCATAACTGGTTCCATCTCTGCGTAACTGGTTAACTTATATAGCGTAGTCGTAGTAATGGTTATGCACACTTGCGTAACTAGTTAGGCTATACGTTCTAGCGCGTCTCCCAGAATGCTTGCTACGTAAGGGTTATAACTTCGCAACAAAATCGGCGCCATTTCTGGTTATCATGTTTGCGCTTACTAGTTATCATATGTGCCTTGACGTTAAATAACTAGTTACGCTAATTAAGAGATTTTGCGTAACTGTTAATCTATCTGACCTATGCCATCTTAACTGGTTAGGTTAAAGCATCTGGTTATTTTGTATGTAACCAATTAATCTGTGGCGCCATTTATTTTTTGAGGTTTTATTTATCGGCGCCAACTATTATTTCGTGACACAATTACTAAATGAATGGTGACACAAGCATCGAATAAAATCTTGCAATTTGTCATAAATTATCGGCGCCATTTCTAATAGAAATTAATCGAACTGTGTCAGTATTGATTGAATTTTTGCAAGCGCATTTTCGATTGTTTCTAATTGTTTGCGGTTCCTAAGCATCTCGTAAGCTTTTGCTGTCTCCGGTTCCATTCCTAGTCCTGTGCTACTTCAAGCCCGTCCTATGTGCCTATGGTGCGTGTATTTGGGGTCTTTGCCTCGCTTTGGTGCTATAGCTCGTTTCTTGGTGCTACGCTCGAATATCGGCTTGTTTGACATCCATTTAGCATATTTGTACTCCCCAATGGCGTCACTAGGGTAACGACGCTTTACCGTGTATTCGTGAATCCAGGTATCGACTGGCGCCAGTTCCCTAGTAAGAAGTTCGTCTCTGGCTTGAATGAGTTTTGTTAGCGCTTCAACAATTTTCTGAGTCATGACAGTTACCAGGGTTATGCTTCAGGTTGTCTTAGATAGCATAACCTCAACAACCGCGTGTAGGGAGTACATGAGTAGTACAATTCTAAGTAGCGTGTATATTTTAGGCATAAGTGTTGGGACAAGTTTTATTGGCTATCTATATAAGAAACGGAGCTTGTCCCAAAACTGTCAGTTGATTTACATTTTGGGACAAGTTTTCATTGGCTATTTATATAAAAAGAAGAGCTTGTCCCAAAACCGTCAGTCAATTTACGTTTTGGGACAAGCTATAAGTTTGTTGGGGTGGTTAGTTGGCGTGGCGCCTGTCTTTGGGAGATGTGGGGCTTACCAAGAAATAACTTGAGAAATATCACCGCGTCCTTTGTTGTGGTAGTCACCAAGACCATATTTATTCTTGTGGTCATTTACCGAGGTTTGATACCGTTGCATCCAGCTTGCTACCTTCTGTCCATTGCATCCTGAAACTTGGCGTAGAGATTGATTTGTGATACTCCATCGTGTTTCGTTACTTGGTTGAGCGTCGTTGTAATTTGTGATAGCCACAAAGGCACGGCGTATTTTTTCATCTACGGCGCCATCACCGCGAAGCTTTTTAAGTTCATCATTATTGAGAAGCTCATAATCTACCTCTGCTTTTGGCTTGCGATTGGTGGGAGGAGTTGAGATTGCAGGAGCAGGAGTAGGAGAAGGGGTAGGGACTGACTGTACTACTGGCTGTATTTGCTGTGGCTGCATTTCTGCTAGAATTTCAGCAATCATTGCTCTGAGTGAATCTTTTGTAACTGGTTCGGTTGCTTGCTGTATTTGAGTATTCATGGTTGCTTGTTCCTCTAGTTGTTTTTGTAACTGGTTAATTTGTGCTTGAGAATCCATAAGTTGACGTCTAACTTTTTCCAATTCTTCAGATTTTTGAATTAATTGGTGAACAACTGATTGCTGGTTCGGTAGATTCCACTCAGTCTGTAGTTTTTTGAGGTGTTCAAAATCTTCTTTAGTAGCGCGTGCTGTAACAACGCCTTCACCCTTAGCTTTTTTCTCCTTAACAGGCGCCTCTGAAAATGCGACTGGTTTTGTAACGTAGTAATCAGCGTACCCAACAGTGGTAGACAGTTTCATTAAGTCCTTATCTGTGATTTTTTCACCTGGGGTGATATGTCCCAACATCAAGCCATAGAAATAAATCTTGGCGCCAATAGCACCTTGACAATCGCGTTCAGTGACTAACGCTGCATATGCGGCACGTAAGGCTTTGCAGTCGTTTTGGTCTTGGTCAAGTCTAAAGTTTAACAGTGGTTCTTTGTCGTCACGACCGCCGAAAAATTCTTGAACTACACGACGCAATGAATTACCGCGTTTATTTTCAATAGCTCGGTTTTGTGCCGCCAAATCGTCGGGAAATTCTTTTTTAACTTCAGTTAGTAATGACTTGTATGATGCATCCTGGCGTAATTTAGATAAGCATTTTATTAAGTAGCTAGCAGGGTACAGAGTAGAGATTTTAACTACTGGCTTTTCACCGCGTTTTTTACCTTGTCCCTCAAAATTGAGATTATATTCTTGACCTTCAATTGCGACAAATTTACCGCGTGCAATAATTTCGTGAGGACGGCGGCCTGTCGCAGCAATCAAACCAACAGCTAATTCGTGAGGGTTAGTACTTTCAAGTAATTGACCGGTTACTTCGAGGTAGGTATCTGGTTCGACTTCTTGACCTTTGAAACCTTGCTCATCTGTTGAGGTGATACGGTCGGTAACTCGTGATGTTTCGTTGCGTTCAGACCATTGCTCTTTAGTTAATCCACAGTGGATGAGAACGTAGTGCTTTAATTCATGGCTCTTAACGTTTCCCTCACCGTCGTATTTGGGTACTGAATCAGCGTTTTTACCTTGGACTAATGGCAAAGCTTTGAATCTTTTATATAAACCATATCGACTAAAAAGAGTACCTAATTCTTTGTAGTTTGCGGCATGAATATTAATCCACTCGTTGAACTCTTCGCAATGTGGCTTGATATCATCAAAACTTTGCAAGTCCTTGGTTGCTTCAAATAGCTGGTCAATTTTTTCTTTAAGTTGGTTTGACATATCTAGTTACCTTGTTTGCTTAACTAGTTACAGTATAGCTATCTAGTTACGATAATGACAAGCATCTAGTTATAAATATTTATCAATTATTACAACTAGATGCATGAGGTTTATCTATGATTGGCGCCAGTACTAGTAAAATTGAATTAGTAAGAACGTGATTGCGAGAAAGGAGACGCACGGGCATCTCCTTATTTTTCTTATTCGGTCCCGTCTGGTGGGTGACTGACGAAGTACTCGCCGATAGCGTCCAACATCGCTTCCTGGTATTTCTCATGCATAAAAAGCAATCCGTTACTGAAGAAATAGTGAGTATTTTCTATAAATCCAGCTTCTGAGAAAATGACTCTCATTCCGTTTTGGGCGCCTGTATCAAATCTGTCGTGCATATCAATTATTATGGTGTGTTGTAGTTTCAGAGATACAATTTAGTTTTTGCAAAGCTTCTGCAATTTGTTTATCAATCCGTGTGTCACAATCTTGCTCATTGATTTGTAAAGCCTTGCGTTTGGCTATTTTCAGATGGCTTATTGCTAATTCAATGTGCTGTAAACAGTCTTGTCTGGATTCCTCGGAGAGTGTGAGTATTAGTTCAATCAATACTTTTTTAGTGTCCATTTTGTTTTTTGTAGGTAAGTGGGGAAGCGATTATTCCGTATTGAGTTGCGGTCGAGAGTGAAGCTTTGTAGTAATGTATTACACGCTCAACTTTCGCTGTGATATTTACGGTTTGTAGTTGAATGTGGATGTAGTCTCCTCTTTGAGGTAATATCTCTAAATTCCAGTGATACCCGTGATAGATTGTTTTGTTGTTTTGAGCTATTAGAATATGTACTTTGAGCATTCAACTTCTCCATCAAATGATTAATTTCTTGGTTGCTGTTGGTCTAAATGCCTTAAGCCGATTAAATTGATTGATTCAGGGTTTTTCAAAATCTTGAAGTTTGGGCTTTCAATATCTCTGGTTGTGTAATCTTGAATCCATGCGGCAACTGCTGAAATCGCAAAGCCACCCCCAGTAGCGAACACGTAACGACCACGTAACAAGGACTGTGAAACTTTCGTGAGTAAGGCACCAACTGAAGGGGTATCGCTTACCCACTCACTCATAGCTGATAGCAGAATTTCAGAAATTTCTAACGTATCGGCGCCGTGTCTGTATTTGATAGAGTGCTTACCGGGTTCAACTTCTCTACTCATTTCAAGGGCATTTTGCAAAACAGATAAGCTGCACTGAATACCACCCCTATCTTCTCGACCGATAGCAATGCTGAGTTTATCGAGAATACTTTTAACTCCACCACCACTAGCAGGTGTTTGCTGATAAGCCTTTGGTGTGGCGCCAACTTTGTACGACGTAAATGTCAAGGTTCCACCACCCAAATCTAAAATATCGAACTCATTGACACAAGCTTGTTTTGATGCTTCTAGCGCTGCACCATAGCCTTCTGGAAATAAATAATTTTGGTTGGCTATTTCAATTTCAAATTGTGTACCTTCGTGAGTAAATGGTTCAATGTTGGACAAGATTTTACTGATATCACCACGCTTGCTGGATGATAGCGACAGCAACCGCAAATTAATTTTGAGTCGAGCGGGTTTACCTTTGTATTTGCGTTCTGCTGCAATTATTTCGAGCAAATCAGGGTGAGAAGCTAAGGCGCCGATAAGCCAGATGTGAAGGTATTTGATTTTATTGTTTCTGAAGGACTCTATCAAAATTCCATTCAGGGAATTGGCCACATCACCAACCGCATAATTTTTCTTGCCTATTGAGAATGTTCCGGTTATCCCTGTTGGTAATTCTCCCACTACTTCCTTAAAAATACCTGGGTAGCTGTCACAGTAACCGTTACAGCAGTACTTACCCCTCGAACTACCAGCGTCTAAGTCAAGATTGACGATTACTTGCTTATTGTGTTTGTTCGATGGTTTACGTGGCGCCTTTGATGCAGAAGCGTTTGTTGCATCCTGTGTATTCTCTAAATCTGAAGACTTTTTGACTTCTAAGGTGGTTAGGTCTGTGCGTACTTTTCCGTTTGTGACTGACATGTTGTTCATTCCTTTGTTAGTAAATTTGTTTCGATACGGTGCGTGTTTTGCGCTGTTCGTGCGCGGTTCATGCGCGGAAAATGCCTTTATTAAGAATTTGGGTGTGCTTACTGAGAATCGGATACTTGGCATTTTTAACAGCAACCAACCCAAAAATAAAGGTTTTAATTAACAGTTTGAGTGCTATTTAGTTGAGCCAAAATATTACGCTTGATTTGATAAAATTCCGTAGAATTGGTAGCTCTTTTGATGGTTATCTGTTCAGAATTATTGAGTACTGCGGTGATTAGAGCTTCACCAAATACAACCATTTCTGTTGATTGAGTAGCATTTGAGAATCTGTCTATATAATTAATTGTGTCAGTATACAATTTTCGGGCTTTTTGGTCGCTGGTTAGATTCCTGGATTTATTGGGAGTAAAGCCAAAATTAATAAATTTAATGCTTTGGCTATTAAGGATAAAGTCGTAGATTTCAACAAAATTCATAGTGACACAATTCGTTATTTACTAATGTTTACTTAGTGGCGCCAGTAGCGGCAGTGGTGGCAGGGTCGGTGGCAGTAGCGGCAGTTTTGGCGGCAGTAGCGGCAGAGTTGGTGGCAGCTTGCACTCTTTGCTATATATGAATTTCAGCGTTTTAGCTGGTTTTTAGCGGTGGCAGTGGTGGCAGCTTGGCGGCAGCTTGGCGGCAGTCTGCACCCGTTACTATATATAGGTTTCAGCATTTTTAGCGTGTCATTTGGCGCATTAGGGGGGCTTTTTCTGCTTTTTAAGGGTTTTTGGGGTGTCTGGCGCCTCTGCATCTGCCGACAAGCTAGTTAAAATTAGATAATTTTGTAACTATCTTCGCCAACTAATTCTATTAATTGACCTGTTAATTCTTTACAAGCTTGGTCTATTTCCTCTTGGCTCCAGTTTTTCAGGTTTCGGCTATTCTTTCTCATCGCTTTTGTTGTCTTGGGTGACTTGTCCTTACTGTTTTTTAGGTAGTTAACTATTGCTTCTGTCAATTCGTTATTGGTGCCTGTTGCAACTTGGCTTGACTTCGAGGTTAATAAGTTTTTATCCCACTGGTAATAATTAGGTTCTGGTAACAAGCCAAAGTAAGCATTTCCTTTATTTGGAC
>ERZ1066136.1414-NODE-1414-length-12333-cov-11.910083_pt1 | contig 12333 bp, 13 predicted proteins | sample MGYA00382783_ERZ1066136 | MGnify/ENA primary metagenome ERZ1066136 (study PRJEB33369, sample SAMEA5778366) | biofilm metagenome | biome: Industrial cooling water; feature: Water cooling tower basin; material: Biofilm | place: United Arab Emirates | collected... | reverse complement strand
AGAAGCCGCCCGGTCCGCCCTGCGCCGCCCGCGACGGCATGGTCAGATAGGGATGTTAGGTTGCATTCGCGAGTGTCAACGCCCTTGGATTGAGCAGACTCGCCGCCTACAGTGACCTCACGCCCGGGCAGCCCAGCCTCTTTCAGAGGCGAGTAGCCCGCCGCGTCCCGCGTTTTCGAACAACGCCACAGGAGGTCGCGAACATGGTCGCGCGCCGACTACGCAGAACGTTCAGTGCCTCGACGTTGACAAGGCTTCGCCAGATGCCAGCCTGCGACGCACTTGCGCTGCTGGCCACGCACGTCAAGTCCGACCCGACGTATCGGCCGGTCAAGGACGACCAGAGCGAGCGTTGGCACCTGTGCACTCGCCGCGGCGATTTCGAGATCGTGACCACGGGTCCCAAGTGGTACGACACACGTGCGAGGCATGGCGGAGGTGGCGCCATCGACTTGGCGATTTACCTCCTGGATGTGCCATTCGTCGACGCCGTCAAGCTTCTGACCCGCAAGGCAGCGCCTCATGGTTCAGATCATCCGCAAGGCCTCGCTGCCGACCCCTGATGAAGTGGCCGCGCGAACGCGCGACGCTGCCGAACAGGCGCGCGCTGTCGCCGTGCGCGAGCCTCGGCCCGCCGGATTCCCGCTTCTGTTCACCAGACACTGGCAGTTGATCGAACCGGCGGTCGCCTTCCTGCATGAACACTCGGTCCAGCGCGCCCATACCGACGACACGCGGAGGACCTACGCCGAGATCCTGTACGACTGGTTCGAGACGCTCGAGCAGAACGACATCCCGTGGGAGAGCGCCGACGCGGTCGACCTCGTGGCCTATCGGAACCGCATGATGGCGCAGCCGAGCCCCCACACCGGCCGCCCGTACCGGACGACGACCATCAATCATCGCGTTCGCGGCGTGCTTCGGTTCTACGAGTGGGCAGTTCGGACGCAATGGTTGAACGCCTCGCCGCTGGCGGACAAGACGCGCGACCTCCGGCTCGCACGGCATCAGCGGCCGACGCAGGCCAGTCACGCTGCGACCCATGAACACAGCATCTTCATCCTTCGGCAGTACGAGGCGTTGCCGAGGCCGTTGGTCTCCGAGCAGGCGCGCGAACTCCTCGCGGAGCTCGCACCGCCCTACGACCTGATGGCACGCTGGCAGCTGTATACGGGCCTGCGCATCAGCGAACTGCTGCGCCTCAGCGTCAACGACATAGGCCATCGCCGTGCGTCAGCCACGCTGCACCACGCGATCGAGGTCATTCGCAAGGGCCGCAAGCCCGGCCACGTGATCGCGCCGGCCAGCCTGCTCGACGAGACCGACGGCTACGTCAGCGGCCATCGCTTCGCCTGGCTCGCGCGCGCTCGACGCAAGGGTCGCATCTCCGAGCACAAGGCATTGTTCGTCAACGCCCGCGGATCGCCCGCGGGCAAGAACGCCTATCAGCGAGCCGTGAGCCAGGCGGGTCTGGCCTGCGGGTTCAAGGCCACCACGCACCTGCTGCGGGCCACCTTCGCGTGCATGCTGCTCGCCCGGCTCGAGCACCTGGCCGACCGAGGCGCCAAGATCAACCCTCTGATCGTCGTGAAGGTGCTGCTTGGCCACGAGCACCTCGACACCACCGACCGCTACCTTCGCGCCGTTGCCGTCGACCCATGCGTCCTCAAGGACGTGCTCGACACGCTGCTGTCGGAGGCGGGGGCGCCATGAAGTCGCCGCGCCAGAGCATACGTCGGGTCCTGTCGCACGAAGCGGTGGCGGCGCCAGCGCACGACGCGCAGCCCGCTCGCTTCGATGCCCCTCGTGTGGTTCGCAAGACGGTCATCGACTTTTCGTCACTGTGCTTGCCAGAGGACGTGCGGCTTGCGCTGGCACAGGCGTTCTGGAGCCACCTCGGAGCCCGGTCGCCCCGCAGCATCAAGTCATGCTGGACCTCGGTGCTGACTTTCAACCGCTTCGCGGCCGAATCGGGAGCCGTCGCGTCGCTCGCGGACCTGGACCGACGGATGCTGGTGCGCTACGTCGAGTGGCTCAACGCCCAACGGCGCTCGGACGGCAGGCCATGGGCAATCTCCACGCGAGCTGGGGTCTACAGTGCGTTGCGCCGGCTGCTGCGCTGGCTCGAACGCTGTCGCCCCGATCTCGTCGGCCACATCGACCACTCTTTCACGCCCTTTCCAGGGCGTGGCCGCGACGACCGCTCACGCGCGACGCTGCCGGCACGCGAGCTACGCGCCATCCTGCGTGCTTGCGAAGCAGACATCGCTGCGATGAGGGAAGCGCGCGCATCGGCCGCCGCGCAGCGCGCTGCCGATGGCGACAAGGTCGGCTCTTTGGGTTGGCTTCTTGCCGAGGTCGATCGGCGCTTCGGCGGCATCGTGCCCAGCGGCCTCGAGCTGCAACGGCGCGGTAACCATCCGTTGCAGCTGGCGGTGCGACGGTGGGGCGGCGCCAAGCAGATCGAGCCCTGCCTGTACCCGCGTGCGGTCTCGCTGCTGCCGTACTACCTGGCCATCATGATCCACACGGCCGGCAACCCCGAGCCCATCGCCGAACTCGCGCGCGACTGCCTGCAGGAGGTCCCCCTGCTGGAGAACCGCCAGGCGCTGGTGTGGTTCAAGGCCCGCGCCGGACGCCTGCAGCGACGCACGTTCGAACGTGACTCCCCATTCGAGCCGCCGGCGCTGGTCAGGGACATCCTCGCCTGGAACGAGCAGTTGCGGCCGCTCGCACCACCGGAACAGCGCAACCGGCTCTTCATCTTCAAGGGACTGCGCACCGTGAACGCGATGTCCACCGTCACGGTCCACCACCTGCTCGCCCAATTCTGCGAACGCCATGGCCTTGCTGCATTTTCGTTGGTGAGCATTCGGCCGAGCGTCCTGTGCAACTTCTACCGCGCCAGCGGCGATCTGCTTCGAACGCGGGCTTTGGCCAACCACGCCAACATCGCGACGACCGTCCGCTATGTCGAGGTGCCGGTCGTCCGCAGGCACAACCACGTGCGCATCGCCGCATTGCAAGAGGCCTTCATCGAGCACCTCACGGCGTCGACCAAGTCGCCTCCGCCGGTGGCCGCGGCGTCACCGCCGAGTGCGCGGCTCCCATCGGGCGAGCTGGTTTCGATGTTCGGCTTCGACTGCAAGGATCCGCTGGCCGGCACCGCGCCGGGTACACGTCAGGGCGAGCTCTGCACCAACTTCATGGGCTGCTTCACCTGCCCCAATGCCGTGATCGCGCCGGAGCCGCTGACGGTGGCTGGTCTGCTCCAGGCGCGTGACCACCTTCGCGCCGCGGCGGCGACGCTGCATCCCGCGCGCTGGCAGGCCTTCTACGCGCCCCAGCTACGCATCCTCGAGGAGGACATCTTGCCGCGCTTCGCCGAACGAGAACTTGCGGCGGCCGAGTCGCTGTTGCCGCAACTTCCGCCGCTGCTGGACCTGCGCTGAGGCCGCTGCCATGCCAGCCCTGCAGCACATCGTCACCGACCGTCCCGCCGTCCCCGCGGGCGAACGCGCCGGCGATCGTGGATGGTTCCTACTCGACTCGAGGTGGGAAGACGATGTCTGGATTCTTGCGCCAGGCAACGCGCTGGAAGAACGGCAGCCTGTGCGCCTGCGCTGGGACTTCGATCTGCGAGACGGCCGACGATTCACCGACGAGCGCTACGCCACGCTGCGGGAGACCAGCAGGCAGCTCGTCGCCCTCATCCGATCGCGCTCGCTGTCCACCGGCCTGCCTCTGCGTCCGAGCACGGTGGCGCAGTACTTTCACACCCTGCGCTGCCTGCTTCAATGGATGGACGGTGAGGGCTTCGGCCGCTTTGGAGCGCTCGACCCGCCGGCGCTGTTGGAATTCCAGCAGTGGCTGCGCACGCGCCCCCTGACTGGCCACCTTTCGCAGCGAGCGCCGGGGACCGTGCAGCGTCACCTGTACCTGTTCGCGTACTTCCATCGCTTTCGCGGCAAACTCGACGACAGCCTGTGCTTCGACCCCTTTGCGGGACACGATCAGCGCCAGGCCGCCGGCTATCACGAGGGGCTGCGTCGACCCTGGCCTTACACGCCGGACACCGTCGCCGTGGCATTGGTGCAGGCGGCCATCGACATCCTCACCCGCGACGCTCCCATCGTTCTGCGCGCCTGGCCGACGTATCGGCAGGCGGCGACCGGCGGTCGTGGTGCGGGCCATGCCCACACCGGAAGAGCGACACGGGCACTTCGAAGCGCCAGCGCCGGCATCCCCGATGGTGATTCCCCAGTGCGATCGGTCCGCGAACTCGTCTTGCGCACCGACTTGCTCTACGCCGCCTGCTTCGTCGTCATTTCCTACTTGGTCGGCCCGCGCGTCAGCGAGATCCTGCACTTGAAGGCCGGCTGCGTGCAGCACCGTTGCGCCGACGGCGCCAGCGAGCCGGTCACCGTGATCGTCGGGGCGATCTTCAAGCGCCAATCGGGCTACCACGGACGGCCGCACGAATGGGTTGCACCTCCTGCCGCGGTGCAGGCCGTGGCGGTGCTCGAAGCCTTGTCCGCCGGGCACCGCGCCGTCTCCGGACGCGACGAGTTGTGGTTGCGCCGCTGGCACGGCAACGGCGCGACGGAGTGGCACGAGGTCCTGCCCGAGCTGCTCGAGATTCCGTCGATCGCACGGATCAACATCCAGCTGCAGCGCTTTGGCGCCTGGCTGGGCCTTACGCACCAGGACCGGCCGTGGCGGCTCTCCACGCACCAGGGCCGCAAGACCTTCGCCAGGTTCGCGGCGTTGCGTGATCGCACGTGTCTGTTCGCGCTGGCCCAGCAACTCGGTCATCGCGAACGGGCCGAGACCGACCATGGCTACGCCGGCTCCGACTACCGGCTCGCCCAGGAGATCGACGCCGAGATCCTGCAGCAGTCGGTCAACGCGTGGGAACACATGCTGGCGACACCCGGCCTGGGCGGCCGCGCCGGCGAGGAGATCGTGGCCAATCGCCCGCGCTTTCGGGGCAAGCGCATGAAGGAAGACCTCGCAAGCTACGCGCGCCTGCTGGTGGACGCGGGGCTTGTGCTCGGCATCTGCGACTGGGGCTTCTGCGTCTATCGCGAGGAGCACAGCGCCTGCCTCGGCAACGTGGCCGGCCCGAACCCCGCTCGCCGCGAGCCGTCGACCTGCGCGCGCTGCAAGAATTTCGTGGTGTCGCAGCGGCATCGACCCTATTGGGTCGAGCAAGTCCACCGCTGCGAGCGGTTGCTGGACGAGCCGGCCCTGCCGCGGCAGACCCTGCGCATCGTCCGCGCACGACTCGATGAGGCAAGGTCGCTGGTCCGCACGATCGACAGCGATGGGAAGCAGCGATCATGACGAAGCAGGCGCGCGGCACAACCAGGACCGCCTCGGCCCAGCGTCTGCGCGAGGCGCTGACGACGATGGTTCGACAGCGTGGCGGCAGCGCCTCACCGCCGGCACTGACCGCCGCCGCGCTGTGCGATCTGGCCGGCATCTCGCGCAACGCGCTGTACCGCTACCACCCCGATGTCGTGCAGGCGTTGCGCGCGGCTCAGCAGAAGCACCTTCGGCGCCCCGATGACGCCGGGCGCGCGGCGCGACTGCGCCGCGACAATGCCGCCTTGCGCGAGCAGCTCACCAAGCTCGCGGCACTGGTCGACCACTACTTCGCAGCCTGGCAGGAGACGCGGCTGCAACTCGTGCGGCGCGACCGGGAGTTGGCCGAAGTGCGCCGCGCCCACAAGCCCCAGGTGGTTTCGCTGCAGCGCTGAACCTCCGCCGCAGTCCGAGGGAGGGACTGCGGCCGGGGGTTGACTTTGACACAGGGGCAAGCTCTACGCTGCCAGCACTCGGGGTAGTGATGCCCCGCTTGGAGGTCTGCGATGAACAGCGACCTCGGATCCTGCCTTCGCCTCGCGCGAGGGCTGTTGCGGCTCTACAGCCTGGCCGTCGCGAGTGAGCAGCGCAGCGTTGCAGATCACCTCCTCCGCGCCCTGGAGCGGCTCGCGAAGAGCGAGCCTGCTTGCGAGCCCTTGCTCGATGAGGCATACCTGAGGGGAATCCGTCACCATGGCTCGGCCGATCCGCGCACGCCGCGAGCCGAGCCGCAATGATCGGTGCCGGCGCTGCCGGCTTGGGCCCGCGGTCGCTACGCCGCGAACACGGACCTTCGCGCTGCGCATCCGTCCGCCTTCAGCGCGTCGAGGTCGATCACGGCATCGGCCATCGCCGTCAGCTCCGGCGTCTGCGAGACGAAGAACTCGCGCTCGTAGCCGCCCAGGCGCAGCACTTCCCGCTTCATCGCCATGAACATGCGCTTGCGCTGGGAGTCCAGCGGGCCGTCCGCCTCGTCGGTGAACAGCGTGGTGTAGCGGCGGCCGGTGTTTCGCGCCAGGTACAACGCGATCGCGCGGGTCAGGCATGACTCCACGAACGTTCGCTCGCCCCCGCTCATCAGGCCGACGCTCTTGCTTTCGCCGGTGTCGCCGTCGTGCACGAGGATGTCGAAGCCCTCCTTCTGTTCGCCCTTGGCGGTCTCCAGCAAGGTGTGGATCGACACCGTGAAGCGCGGTCCGTAGCAGGCCAGCAGCAGGTCGTTCGCCAACGCCGAGAGCGCGGGCCCCGCATCGTCGATCGCCAGCGCGATCAGGCCGTCGTTGCTCATGCAGCGCGCGAAGAGGCTCCAGTTGCCCAGTTCGTCCTCGACGCGAGCGCTGCGCGCGTGAACGCGCTCGCGGCGCTCGGCCAGCGCGGCCACTTGTTTGGACACCTCCTCGATCGTCTGCGCTTCGCGCACCGCCGTCAGCATCGATTGCTCGGCGGCGCCGAAGGCTTCCCGAGCGGCACCCAACGCTTGAGAGGCCTGCGTCACCTGTCGCTCGTCGAAGGCGGGCGGCAGCGACGCGAGCGCGTGATCCAGGCGCGCCAGCGCCGCCGTGGCCTGCCGCGCCAGTTGTTCCTGTTGCTCCTCGATCGCCTGGCGTGCCGCGGCGATTTGCTGGCGCTCGGCGCGCTCGTCGGCGGTTTCGGCGGCCGCATCGGCGGCCAGCGCAGGGCCCAGCGCCTGCAACTCCTGGTCGATCTCGACCAATGTCATCTGTGCCTGTGCGCACGCCGGCGCCTTCGAGCACATCACGGCCAGGCGACTCACCCGCTCGCGCGCGACGGCTTCGCGGTGCTCGGCCCGTGCCAGGTTCTGCGGTGCGCCGGCCAGCGCTTCGCAGCGCTGGCGCGCGGCGAGCAGTTCCTGCTGCGCCGCGGCCTTCTCGACGGCCAGCCGGGCCAACTGGGCATGGGCGTTCGGGATCAGCGATTGCGCCTCGCGCGCGTCACCCAGCAGCTTGCAACGGCCCTGCAGGTCCGTGCCGACGCAGGGCACCTCGCCGGTCAGCCCGAACCGGCGCGCGAGTTCCTCGGCTTTCAGCGCGGCCCGCCCCGCCTCTTGCTCGATGCCTGCCACGCGGTGTTCGGCAAGCCGCATCGCCCCTTGGCAGCGCGTCAGCGCGTGTGTCTGCTGGCGACAGGCTTCGGTGAGCGCGCTGCGCAGCGCCTGCACACGCTGCGCGAGCGGCAGGCGCCGGTCCGCACGCTGTACCTCGGCCGCGTCGGCAAGCACTGCCTGGCAACGTCGCCGGGACAGGGTCAGGGCTTGACGCCGCGAGCGTTCCTGCTGAAGCCGTCCGGCGACCCGCTGGTCAAGTTGCTCGAGCCGTTGCCGCTCGACCTGATCCCTGGACTGGAGCGCACGGCGAGCCTGCGCGGTGGTGTCGAGAGTGGACTGGCGTTCGGCCGCGAGCTGTGCGCGGCGAGCTTCGGTGGCCCGCGACTGCTCGCGCTCGACCGCCACGCGCGCATGCCGCGCCTGCGCTGCCTCCAATGCGGCGTGTGCCGCCGCCTTGGCACGCTCGGCCGCCGCCATGCGTTCGCCCGCTCCGTCGAGCTGCCGGCGTGTCGCCTCCAGGCGCACCCCCTCCGCGTCGAGCCCGACCAGTTCCTGCCGGATGGTCGCCAACCCCGCCTTCAACAGGCGCACCGTCTCCGCGGCCTTCTGGCCCAGAGCCTGGATCTCTTCCTGCCCTAGCAGGTCCGCCAGCAGCGACTTGATCTCGGCGTTGCGATAGGTACTGAGCTGGCGCTTGCCCTGCGCCGCGAACACGGAGGTGAAGAACGTCTCGGCGCTGCCGCAGATGGCCTCGACGCAGCGGGTATAGGTCTCGACCCGGCCGTCGGACACCATGCCGTCGTCGAGCTGCACCGGCCGCCAGTGCCCGGCATCGTCGAGCGTGTGCAGGAAGGCCTCGGTGCGGCGGCGGCCACAGAGGCGGATGACGATCTGCGAGCGGTAGCAGCGGCCCTCGTGCGCCCAGGTCAGGTCCTTCACGCTTTCGGGCAGGTACACGTGGTCGTAGTAGGAGAAGCCGCCCGCACCGGCCAGCGCGGCGCGGCTCGGCAGTCCGATGTAGGGCACGAGGCAGTCCATGATCGTCGACTTGCCGCTGCCGTTCGCCCCGACGATGGCGATCAGTTGCGCGTCCTGGGTCAGGCGCTCGAGGTCCAGCGTGATCTCGTCGCGGCCCAGGCCGTCACGAATACCGCGGAATCCCTTGAGGGTGAGTGCGAGAGGTTGCATGGAGAGCCCCGAAGAAGCAGATGCCTCAGGCTCTCATGAACATTCTCTGCGTCAAGGCCAGTCGTCCGCACTCAAGGCACGCATGTCAGCCGGCACAGCACGAGAGCAGCTTGACGTCCTTGGTGAAGGTCTGCGCGCACAGCTTGAGCCCTTCCACCATGGTCAGGTATGGGAACAGCTGATCGGCCAGGTCGTGCACCGTCATGCGTGCTCGCAGCGCGAGCGCAGCGCTCTGGATCAGCTCACCCGCATCGGGCGTGACGGCCCGCACGCCCAGCAGCCGCCCGCTGCCCGCCTCGGCTACCAGCTTGATGAAGCCTCGGGTGTCGAAGTTGGCCAGCGCGCGCGGCACGTTGTCCAGGGTCAGCGTGCGCGTGTCGACTTCGAGGCCCTTGGCCCGCGCCTCGGTTTCGGTCAACCCGACAGTGGCCACCTGCGGGTCGGTGAAGACCACGGCCGGCATCGCGCTCAGGTCGAGTGCAGCCTCTCCTCCGGTCATGTTGATCGCCGCGCGCGTGCCGGCGGCCGCGGCCACGTAGACGAACTGCGGCTGGTCGGTGCAGTCGCCGGCGGCGTAGATGTGCGACGCGCTGGAGCGCATCGCTGCGTCGATGACTATGGCGCCCTGCGCGTCAACGGTCACACCGGCCGCGTCGAGCCCGAGGCCCTGCGTATTGGGTGCGCGGCCCGTGGCGACGAGCAACTGGTCGGCCCGCAGTTCACCGCGATCGGTCGCGAGCACGAACTCGCCGTCGGTGTGGTCCACCCGGCTGGCTTGCGTGTGTTCGAGCACCGTGATGCCTTCGGCGCGGAAGGTCGCTGTCACGGCCTCACCGATCCCGGGATCGTCGCGGAAGAACAGCGTGTGGCGTGCGAGCACGGTCACCTTGCTGCCCAGCCGCGCGAAGGCCTGTGCGAGCTCCAGTGCCACCGCCGACGAGCCGATCACCGCCAGACGTGGCGGGATGACGGCGCTGGCCAACGCTTCGGTGGAGGTCCAGTACGACGTGTCCTTGAGCCCGGGGATCGGCGGGATCGACGGATGTGCACCAGTAGCAATCAGGCAACGGTCGAACGCCAGTTCGCGCTCACCGCCTTCGTGGAGCCGGACCACGAGATGCCAACTGTCCTTGAAGCATGCCTCACCGCGCAGCACGGTGACCGCCGGGGTGCTTTCGAGGATGCCCTCGTACTTCGCATGTCGCAGTTCGTCAACGCGGGAGCGTTGCTGCGCGAGCAGACGGGCACCGTTGATGACCGGCGTGCTCGCGGCGATCCCACCGTCGAAGGGACTCTCGCGCCGCAGGTGCGCCACGTGCGCGGCGCGGATCATGATCTTCGACGGCACGCAGCCCACGTTGACGCAGGTGCCGCCGATCGTGCCGCGCTCGATGAGCGTCACGCGCGCGCCGCGTTCGGCCGCTTTCAGCGCCGCGGCCATCGCGGCGCCGCCGCTGCCGATGACGGCGACATGCAACGCCTCGTCGCCGCCGGGTGCCTTCTGGCCACCGCCGAGCCAGCTGCGCGCCTTGCCGAGCAGGCTGTCGCGCGGCCGATCGGCATTCCCATTTGCGACACGGGCTCGATAGCCCAGCGCGGTCACCGCCTCCACGAGCGCCGTCATGGGCGTGTCGGGGGCCAGCGTGAGCTTGGCCGTGCCCTTGGGGTAGGACACCTGCGCGGCGTGCACGCCGGGGACTTTCTCCAGGGCTTGGCGAACATGCGTGGCGCACGAGTCGCAGGTCATGCCGCTGATCACGAGTTCGGTCATGGGGTTGCTTTCACAGGTGCTGGCGCGGCGCCTTCAGGAGTGCCTGGCCGCGACCTCGCAGCCTTCGGGCCCGCAGCGCCGGTTTGCAGGGGAGACGAAGTCCCACACCGACACGGCGACCATCGTCGCGAGGCCCACGTAGAGGAGTTTCTCGGCTACGGTGAAGCTGGCGACCAGCACGATGGCCGGTCCGATCATGCCGAGCACGCTGCGCTGCCACTGGCGGTGACTGAACCAGCCCAGCGCATTGGCCAGCAGCGCGAGCCCCGCGAACAGCGGCAGCAGCACGGTGACGAACAAGGCCTCGAACTGGCTCAGGAAGCCGAGCCCGAGGGCAGCACCGAGGCTGGCAAGGGCCGGGAAGCAGGCGCCGCAGCCCATCGCCGAGACGATGCTGCCCAGCGCGCCGGCCTTGTCGGCAATGCGCGTCATGACGTTCATCGTGGCCTCCTTACCGCCGCTGCGGTTCAGCGCTTGACGGTGGACGGGTAGCCGGCGTTCTCGGTGGCCTGGGTCAGCTTCTGCACGCTGGCCTTGGCATCGTCGAAGGTCACCACGGCCTGGCGCTTGTCGTAGCTCACGTCGACCTTGCTCACGCCGTCGACCTTCGAGATCGCCTTCTTCACCGTGATCGGACAGGCCGCGCAGGTCATGCCGGGCACGTCGAGCGTGACGGTCTGGGGCGCCGCTTGCACCGCGGCGGCGGCGAACACGGCGATCAGCAACAGCTTCTTCATGGCGAACTCCGGGTCAGTAGAACAAAGGAAGGACATACGGGAAGGCGAGCGCGATCAGCACCAGCGCGCCGACGATCCAGAAGACGGCCTTGTAGGTGGACCGCACCTGCGCAATCGCGCAGACCTCGCCCGGCCCGCAGGCCTGTGCCGGCCGATAGATTCGTCGCCACGCGAAAAACATGGCGAGGAGTGCGGCACCGATGAAGATCGGGCGATAGGGCTCCAGCGCGGTGAGGTTGCCGATCCAGGCGCCGCTGAAGCCCAGTGCCACCAGCACCAGGGGCCCGAGGCAGCAGGTCGATGCGAGGATGGCGGCCAGTCCTCCCGCGAAGAGGGCTCCGCGCCCGGTCGGTGTTTCCGTCATGCGTATTCCTTGGCGAGTCTGGACGCGATGGCGTAAGCTTATTTCCGTACTCATGTACGGAGTCAAGCGGCATGGAACGCGAGCAGAACGGCCTGACGATCGGAGCCGTCGCCAAGGCGGCCGGGGTCAACGTGGAGACGGTGCGCTTCTACCAGCGCCGGGCTCTGCTGGCCGAGCCGGACAAGCCCTACGGCGGCATCCGGCGCTATGGCGCGGATGACGTGGCGCGCGTGCGGTTCGTGAAGGCCGCGCAGCGCCTGGGGTTCAGCCTCGACGAGATCGCGGGGTTGTTGCAGCTCGATGACGGCACTCACTGCGACGAGGCGCGAGAACTCGCAGAAGTCAAGCTCGCGGACGTGCGCAGGAAGCTGAAGGACCTGCGCCGAATCGAATCGGCCCTGGCCGGCCTCGTCCGCGATTGCTGCATGAGCCGCGGCAAGGTGTCGTGTCCGTTGATCGATACCTTGCAGAAGCAGTGAGCAGCGCCTCGGTCGGTTCGGGCCACTGTTGACACCGCGAACTCAACATAAGGGATGCAGGTTGTCCATCACCGTGGACTTGCCGCGGCCGTTGGCGCCTGCGATGGCGACCAGCGCGGCACCATCGGCCAGCCGCTCCAGATCGAGGGTCAGCTCGTCCAGCCCGAGGCCGTCGCGGATACCCCGGAAGCCCCGGAGCCTGAGTGAGAGTGGTTGCATGGCGTGCCTCCAGCGCCGCTGGACGGCGCGATGGGTGTGGTGCAGTGAAGCGGCCTGGGCGCCCTTCGGGCGCTGTTCAGGCCCCGCGTCAGGCCGTCTCGAAGAGGTCCAGTCTCGGACCCTTCTCGGCCGGGTCAAGGCCA
>ERZ1066136.1411-NODE-1411-length-12360-cov-12.086225_pt1 | contig 12360 bp, 12 predicted proteins | sample MGYA00382783_ERZ1066136 | MGnify/ENA primary metagenome ERZ1066136 (study PRJEB33369, sample SAMEA5778366) | biofilm metagenome | biome: Industrial cooling water; feature: Water cooling tower basin; material: Biofilm | place: United Arab Emirates | collected... | reverse complement strand
CGCCGCCCTGGCCGGCTGCGCGCCGCTGCGCCGCTGGTGGGACGGCGGACCGCCGCTGCCCGCCGCCGAGGCCGACGCGCTGCGCGAGCTGGACCGCCGGGCCGCCCGCGCCCTGCTCGCCGGCGAGCTCGACGGCGCCGTGGCCACCTGGGAGCGCTACCTGCAGCAGGCCCCGGCGGCGCTGCCGCGCGCGCGCCAGCTGCGCGGCCACCTCACGCTGCTGCGGCGCGAGGCCGCGCGCCGCTTCGTGCAGCAGGCCACCCGCGCCGAGGCCGCACCCGGCCCGCTGCGCAGCGACCGCCGCCACGTCGCCGTGCTGCCCTTCGTCAACGAGCCGCCCACGGGCGCGGCCCCGCCGCCGCCCACGGCGGGCTTCCACCGCGCCGTGGTGGCCATGATCGCGGTGGACCTGGCGCGTGTGCCCGGCCTGGTGGTGCTGGAGCGCGAGAAGACCGAGCTGCTGGTGCAGGAGCTGCAGCTCGCGGGCACGGCGCTGGTGGACCCCGCCACGGCCAGCCGCCCGGGCCGGCTGCTGCGCGCCGGCACCGTGGTGGGCGGCTCGGTGCTCAACGTGCCCGGGCCCGCGGGGCCGGGCTCGGGCCGCTACCGCATCGCCAGCGCCGTGGGCGACGTGGCGCGCGCGCGGCTGCTGGGCCAGGCCGAGGTCGAGGGCCTGCAGTCGGAGTTCTTCGTGCTGCAGAAGCGCATCGTGCACGGCATCCTCGACCTGCTCGACGTGCGCGACCGCCCCGCCGCCGTCGACCGGGTGCACACGCGCAGCTGGGAGGCCTACGCCCGCTTCGCGCGCGGCCTGCAGCTGCTGGCCGAGAACCGCTTCGCCGAGGCGCGCGAGGCCTTCGGCGCGGCGCTGGGCTTCGACCCCGGCTTCGCGCTGGCCGAGGCCGCGCGGGACGACACCCCCGAGCGGCCCGCCACGCTGCCCGAGATCGCGGCCGAGGCCGAGCGCGCCACGCGCTGAGCCCCGCCGCGCGCGGCCGCGCCGCGGCCCTGGCCCGGGCCTTGCACCAGGGCCCCCCGTGCCCACCGCCGCCCTGTCGCCCGATCACCTCACGCTGCTGCTCGACAGCACCGGCGAAGGCATCTTCGGCATCGACATGGACGGCCGCTGCACCTTTCTGAACCGCGCGGCGGCGCGCACGCTGGGGTTCCGCACCGAAGAGGTGCTCGGCCGCAACATGCACGAGCTGATCCACCACTCGCACGCCGACGGCCGCCACTACCCGGAGTGCGACTGCCCCATCTTCAACGCCTTCCGCCGCGGCCTGCCCTGCCGCATCGACGACGAGGTGATCTGGCGCGCCGACGGCAGCAGCTTCCCGGCCGAGTACTCGAGCCACCCCATCATCGAGCACGGCGCGGTGCGCGGCGCGGTCGTCACCTTCGTCGACATCAGCGAGCGCAAGCGCGCCGAGGAGCTGCTGCGCAAGAGCCACGACGAGATGGAGCAGCGCGTGGCCGAGCGCACGGCGCAGCTGCGCGAGCTGGCCAACCACCTCGAGACCATGCGCGAGACCGAGCGCACGCGCATCGCGCGCGAGATCCACGACGAGCTGGGCTCGCTGCTGGTGGCGCTGAAGATGGACCTCAACTGGCTGGAGCGCCGCGTGGGCGACGGCACGCTGCGCGAGGCCATGGTGGCCAAGTGCCAGCGCATGGGCGGGCTCGTGGACACGGCGGTCGACGCGGTGGGCCGCATCATCACCGACCTGCGCCCCAGCATCCTGGACCACCAGGGCCTGTGGGCGGCGCTCGAGTGGCAGGCGCAGGAGTTCGCGCACGCCAGCGCCGACGAGCTGGAGGTCGACTTCAAGATGTTCGTGGCCGCCGACGTGCCGCCGCCCGAGGGCGGCCTGGCCATCGCGGTGTTCCGCATCCTGCAGGAGGTGCTGTCCAACGTGGCGCGGCACGCAAAGGCCCGCAAGGTGTCGATCCGCATCGACGTCGACGCGCCGCCGCAGCCCGTGCTCTACCTGCAGGTGCGCGACGACGGCGTGGGCACCACGCCCGAGGCCCTGGCCGACCCGCAGGCCTGGGGCGTGATGGGCCTGCGCGAGCGCGCGGCGCACTTCGGCGGGCGCGTGGGCATCGAGACGGCGCCGGGGCGCGGCACCACGGTGCGGCTGATGCTGCCCCTGATGCCGCCCGACCCGCTGGGGGAGCGGGCATGAGCATCCGCGTGCTCGTCTGCGACGACCACCTCATCGTGCGCCAGGGCATCCGCCAGGTGCTGGCCGACGCGCCCGACATCGTCGTCATGGGCGAGGCCGCCACCGGGCCCGAGGCCATCGCGCAGGTGCGCGCGGGGCGGGCCGCGAACGCCGGGCCCGAGGTCGTGCTGCTCGACATCGCCATGCCGCAGCGCGACGGGCTCGACATCCTCAAGGCGCTGAAGGGCGAGTTCCCCAAGCTGCCCGTGCTCATGCTGAGCACCTACCCCGACCGCCAGTACGCGGTGCGCAGCCTCAAGCTCGGCGCCGCGGGCTACCTGAACAAGAGCGCCGACAGCGAGCAGATGATCGAGGCCGTGCGCAAGGTGGCCAAGGGCCAGCTGTTCATCACGCCCAGCGTCGCCGAGCAGCTGGCGGGCGCGGTGGGCGCGGGCAGCGGGCTGAAGAAGGGGCAGGGTGACGAAGCGCCGCTGACCGAGCGCCTGTCGCACCGCGAGTACCAGGTGTTCCGCCTGCTGGCCACCGGCCGCAGCGTGGGCGAGATCGCCGAGCAGCTGGTGCTGAGCCCCAACACCGTGAGCACCTACCGCACGCGCATCCTCGAGAAGACCGGGGTGCGCAACGACGTCGAGCTGGCGCTCTACGCCGTGCGCATGGACGCGCTGCCGTCCTGAGCCGGGCTTGTAGGGCCAGCCCTACACAAAGCACCCGGCGTTCGTGATGCCGCGGCGCGGCGCGGGTTCCTACAGTGCATCGCACCCCCCGATGCCCACGGAGCCCGCGATGAGCACCTTCGATCCCTACGACGCCGACCGCCCGCTGCGCCTGTCGTGCCGCTGCGGCCAGCACACGAGCGACGCCGAGCACGCCGCCGCCGAGCTGCGCACGCGCAGTGAAGAGCCAGGCTTCGTGGAACGCAGCAACGCCTTCATCGAGGCCACGCTGGTGAAGGCGCTGTTCCCGCAGGACGCCGTGCGCCGCAACTTCCTGCGCGCCGTGGGTCGCCGCACGGCGCAGGCGGCGATCGCCAGCGTGCTGCCGGTGGGCGCGCTGTCCAGCCTGCAGGCCGCGGCGCAGCAGGCCGTGGGCCCGCTGGAGAAGAAAGATCTCAAGATCGGCTTCATCCCCATCACCTGCGCCACGCCACTGATCATGGCGCACCCGCTGGGCTTCTATTCGAAGCAGGGGCTGAACGTGGAGGTCGTCAAGACCGCGGGCTGGGCGCTCATCCGCGACAAGATGCTCAACCGCGAGTACGACGCCACGCACTTCCTGAGCCCCATGCCGCTGGCCATCAGCCTGGGGCTCGGGTCGACCGCCACGCCCATGCGCGTGGCCACCATCCAGAACACCAACGGCCAGGCCATCACGCTGGCCAGCAAGCACAAGGACAAGCGCGACGCCAAGCTCTGGAAGGGCTTCAAGTTCGCCGTGCCCTTCGAGTACTCGATGCACAACTTCCTGCTGCGCTACTACGTGGCGGAAGCGGGCCTCAACCCCGACACCGACATCCAGATCCGCGTCGTGCCGCCGCCCGAGATGGTGGCCAACCTGCGCGCCGGCAACATCGACGGCTTCCTCGGCCCCGACCCCTTCAACCAGCGCGCGGTGTTCGAGGAGGTGGGCTTCATCCACGTGCTCACGCGCGACCTCTGGGACGGCCACCCCTGCTGCGCCTTCGGCACCAGCCAGGCCTTCATCCAGCAGAACCCCAACACCTTCATCGCGCTGTACCGCGCGGTACTCACCGCCGCGGCCATGGCGCGCGAGGCGCGCAACCGCGAGCTCATCGCCAAGGTCATCAGCCCGCAGGCCTACCTCAACCAGCCCGAGACGGTGGTGGCGCAGGTGCTCACCGGCCGCTTCGCCGATGGCCTGGGCTACGTGCGGAACGTGCCGCAGCGCGCCGACTTCGACCCCATGCCCTGGCAGAGCATGGCGGTGTGGATGCTCACGCAGCTCAAGCGCTGGGGCTACATCAAGGGCGACGTGAACTACAAGCAGATCGCCGAGCAGGTGTTCCTGCTGACCGACGCGCGCAAGCAGATGGCCGCGCTGGGCCAGAAGCCGCCCGCGGGCAGCGCGTACCCGAAGTTCACGATCATGGGCAAGGTCTTCGACCCCGAGAAGGCCGCCGCCTACGCCGACAGCTTCGCGATCAAGCGCGTGGCCAGCTGAGGGCGGCGCCATGAAGACCTGGATGCGCGGCGACGGCCCGCGAGCCGCGCTGCTGTCGCTGCTGCTGCTGGCCCTGCTGCTGGGCGTGTGGCACCTGGCCACCGTGGGCACGGCTGCACCGGCGGCCGCACCCGCGGCCACCAACCTCACGCCCGAGCAGATCGAGTACCTCAAGCTCATGGGCAAGGACCCGGCCGCCGAGGCCGGCCCGGTGGCGCGCAGCGGCTTCCCCACGCTGGCGCAGATGGGCCAGGTGATGTGGCAGCACCTGCAGAGCCCGTTCTACGACAACGGCCCCAACGACAAGGGCCTGGGCCTGCAGCTGCTGCACTCGCTCAGCCGCGTGGCCCTGGGCTACCTGCTGGCGGCGGCGGTGGCCATCCCGCTGGGCTTCGTCATCGGCATGAGCCCGCTGCTGTACCGCGCGCTCGACCCGTTCATCCAGGTGCTCAAGCCCATCTCGCCGCTGGCCTGGATGCCGCTGGCCCTGTACACCATCAAGGACAGCAGCGTCAGCGGCATCTTCGTGATCTTCATCTGCAGCCTGTGGCCGATGCTGATCAACACCGCCTTCGGCGTGGCCAGCGTGCGGCGCGACTGGCTCAACGTGGCGCGCACGCTGGAGGTGAGCCCGCTGCGCCGCGCCTTCGAGGTGATCCTGCCCGCCGCGGCGCCCACCATCCTGACGGGCATGCGCATCAGCATGGGCATCGCCTGGCTGGTGATCGTGGCCGCCGAGATGCTGGTGGGCGGCACGGGCATCGGCTACTTCGTGTGGAACGAGTGGAACAACCTGAGCCTGCCCAACGTGATCGTGGCCATCCTCGTGATCGGCGTGGTGGGCATGGCGCTGGACCTGATGTTTGCGCGGCTGCAGAAGGCGGTGACCTATGCCGACTGAATTCCTCAAGGTTCAGGGTCTCGGCAAGACCTACCCGGGTGCGGCCGAGCCCGTGTTCGACGGCGTCAACTTCGACATCGCCGAAGGCGAGTTCGTCTGCATCATCGGCCACAGCGGCTGCGGCAAGACGACCATCCTCAACGTGCTCGCGGGGCTCGAAACCGCCAGCGAAGGCCATGTGTTCATGGACCGCCGCGAGGTCGCGGGCCCCAGCCTGGACCGCGGCGTCGTCTTCCAGGGCCACGCGCTCATGCCCTGGCTCACCGTGCGCGGCAACATCGCGTTTGCCGTGCGCAGCAAGTGGCCCGGGTGGAGCCGCGCGCAGGTGGACGCGCACGTGCAGAAGTACGTGGCGCTGGTGGGCCTGGCCGCGGCCATCGACAAGAAGCCCAGCCAGCTCTCGGGCGGCATGAAGCAGCGCGTGGGCATCGCGCGGGCCTTTGCCATCCAGCCGCGCATGCTGCTGCTCGACGAGCCTTTCGGTGCCTTGGACGCGCTCACGCGCGGCACCATCCAGGACGAGCTGCTGCGCATCTGCGCCGAGACGCGGCAGACAGTGTTCATGATCACGCACGACGTGGACGAGGCGATCCTGCTCGCCGACCGCATCCTGCTCATGAGCAACGGCCCGCAGGCGCGCGTGGCCGAGATCGTGAAGAACACGATGCCGCGCGAGCGCACGCGCGCCACGCTGCACCACCAGCCGGCGTACTACCCGCTGCGCAACCACCTGGTCGACTTCCTCGTCGCGCGCAGCGAGGGGCTTTCGCACGGCCGCGCCCCCGCCACGCCCGTGGAGGTGAGCCCCGGCGCCGCCGCCGACCCCGAACCCCGACCCACCCAAACCCCGTCCCTCAGGAGAATCGCATGAGCCGTCTGGAAGTGACCGAGAAGATCATCGCCACCAAGGTGGCCAAGGGCCTCAAGTGGGCCGACGTGGCCCAGCAGGTGGGCCTGAGCAAGGAATGGGTCACCGCCGGCTGCCTGGGCCAGATGACCTTCGACGACGCGCAGGCCGCCACGCTGGCCAAGATCTTCGACCTCAGCGAGGCCGAGACGCAGTGGCTCAAGGTCGTGCCCTACAAGGGCAGCCTGCCCACCAGCGTGCCCACGGACCCGCTGATCTACCGCTTCTACGAGCTGGTCAGCGTCTACGGCACCACCTTCAAGGAACTCATCCACGAGGAGTTCGGCGACGGGATCATGAGCGCCATCGACTTCCGCATGGACCTGCAGCGCGAGCCCGACCCCAAGGGCGACCGCGTGAGCATCGTCATGAGCGGCAAGTTCCTGCCCTACAAGACCTACTGACCGGGGCCGCACCATGACCACCCCCCCGAACAGCCGCCGCGGCGCGCTCAAGACCGGCCTCAAGGCGGGCCTCGCGGGCGCCGCCCTGGCCACGCCGGCCATCGTGCCGGCGCAGACCACCTTCAACTGGAAGATGACCTCGGCCTATCCCAAGGGCTCGCCGTTCTACATGGACGGGCCGGGCTCGGCCACCGACCTGGCGCGCCGCATCCGCGAGATGTCGGCCGGGCGGCTGAACATCCAGGTCTTCGGCGCCGGCGAGCTGATCCCGGCCTTCGAGGGCTTCGACGCCGTGCGCGCGGGCACCGTGGAGATGAACCACGCCAACGCCTACTTCTGGACCGGCAAGACCTTCGCCGCGCAGTACTTCACCGCCGTGCCCTTCGGCATGAACTTCCAGGGCATGAACGGCTGGCTGTACGACGGCGGCGGCATCGACCTCTGGAACGAGGTCTACGCACCCTTCGGCATGCTGGCCATGCCCTGCGGCAACACCGGCGTGCAGATGACGGGCTGGTTCAAGAAGGAGATCAAGACGGTCGCCGACCTCAAGGGCCTGAAGATGCGCATCCCCGGCCTGGCCGGCCGCGTGTACGCGGCGCTGGGCGTGGACGTGAAGGTGCTGCCGGGCGGCGAGATCTTCCCCGCGCTGGAGCGCGGCGTCATCGACGCGGCCGAGTTCGTGGGCCCCTTCCAGGACCGCCGCCTGGGCCTGCACAAGGCGGCCAAGTACTACTACACCACCGGCTGGCACGAAAACGCCACGGTGAGCGAGCTGCTCATCAACCGCGCCGCCTGGGGCCGCCTGCCCAAGGAGCTGCAGGCCATCGTCGAGAACGCCGCCGCGGCCTGCAACGTCATCGGCGAGGCCTGGTGCCAGAAGGCCAACTCCGATGCGATGGAGGACCTGGTCAAGAACCAGGGCGTGATCGCGCGGCCGCTGCCCGACCCGGTGATCGCGGCGCTGCGCACTGAGACGCAGAAGGTGCTGGCCGAGGCCGTGGCGCGCGACGCCCTGACCAAGAAGGTGCACGACAGCTTCTTCGCCTTCAAGGCCAAGTTCGACCGCTGGAGCGAGGTCAGCGAAGAGGCCTACCACCTCAAGGTGCGCGGCTGACGATGGAAGCCGCCGTCCGCGGCGCCGAGCGCGTGATCGACGCGCTCGGCCGCATCGCCCTGTGGCTGACGGTGGCCATCGTGGTGCTGGTGGCCGTCAACGTGCTGCTGCGCTACACGCTGAGCCTGGGCTCGGTGTGGGCGCAGGAGCTCGAGTGGCACCTGCTCGCCGCCGTCATCCTGCTGGGCATGAGCTACGCGCAGCAGCGCGGCGAGCCGGTTCGTGTGGACCTGTTCTACGGCGGCTACGGCCCGCGCATGAAGTTCGCGGTGGACATGTTCTCGCATGCGCTGGCGCTGCTCATCGCCCTGGCCTTCATCCGCTTCTCGTGGGGCTACGTGGGCCAGGCCTGGGCGGTGGACGAGGGCTCGCCCGACCCCGGCGGCATCCCGCACCGCTGGGTGGTGAAGGGCCTCATCCCCTTCGGCTTTGCCATGCTGGCGCTGCAGACGCTGGCCGCCGCGGCACGCCGGGTGCTCCAGGAGCGCGACCGTGCCCGTGCTTGAACCCCAGACCCTGGCGCTGCTGATGCTGGCCGGCTTCTTCGGCCTGCTGATGCTGGGCGTGCCGGTGGCCATCTCGCTGGCCACGGCCGGCTTCGTGTTCGGCTGGCTCGGCTTCGGCGAGACGCTGTTCAACCTGCTGCCGGCGCGCGTGTTCGGCGTCGCGGGCGGCTACCAGTGGCTGGCCATCCCGCTCTTCGTGTTCATGGGCGTGATGCTCGAGAAGTCGCGCCTGGCCGACGACCTGCTCGACGTGATGGGCCACCTGGCCGGCGGCCTGCGCGGCGGCATGGGCGTGGGCATCGTGCTGTTCGGCGTGCTCATGGGCGCCACCACGGGCATCGTGGGCGCCACCATCATCACGCTGGGGCTGCTCACGCTGCCCACGCTCATCCGCCGCGGCTACGACAAGCGCATCGCCTGCGGCACCATCTGCGCCAGCGGCACGCTGGGGCAGATCATCCCGCCCAGCCTCATCCTCATCCTGCTGTCCGACATCATGCAGCTGAGCGTGGGCACGCTGTTCGCGGCGGCCGTGGGCCCGGGCCTGCTGCTGGCGGGCGTGTACATCGTGTTCCTGCTCGTGCTGGGCATGCTCAAGCCCGAGCTGATGCCGCCGCTGCCGCAGGCCGAGCGCGACGCCGTGAGCCGGCGCCAGCTGTGGATCCGCTTCTGGAAGGTGGTGGTGCCGCCCATCCTGCTGGTGGTGGCGGTGCTGGGCAGCATCGTCGGCGGCGTGGCCGCGCCCACCGAGGCCGCGTCGATGGGCGCCATCGGCGCCGTGCTCATCACCCTCGGTTCGGGCCGCTTCAGCTGGGCCACGCTCAAGGCCGTGGCGCAGGAGACGGCCAAGATCACCGCGGTGATGATGTTCATCCTGCTCATGGCGCAGGTGTTCGCGCTGTCGTTCCGCGGCCTGCAGGGCGAGGAGCTGATCACCCAGCTGTTCGACTGGCTGCCGGGCGGCGTCAACGCCGACATCTGGTTCCTGATGGCGCTGATCTTCGTGCTGGGCATGTTCCTCGAGTGGATCGAGATCAGCTACATCGCGGTGCCGCTGTTCCTGCCCGTGCTGGTGGCCCAGGGCGTGGACCCGGTGTGGCTGGCCATGCTCATCACCGTGAACCTGCAGTCCTCGTTCCTGACGCCGCCCTTTGGCTGGGCGCTCTTCTACCTGAAGGGCGTAGCGCCGCCCGAGGTGGGCATCAAGGACATCTACCAGGGCGTGGTGCCTTTCATCGCGATGCAGGCGGTGGCCCTGGTGCTGCTGTTCTTCTACCCGCAGATCGCGCTGTGGCTGCCCAAGGCCATCGGCTGGTGAGGAGGAGTCCGCCGTGTCGCAACGCCCGCCGCTGCCCCCGTTCGACCTCGAAGGCGCCACGCGCAAGGTGCGCCTGGCCGAGGACGCCTGGAACACGCGCGACCCCGACCGCGTGGTCGGCGTCTACACCGACGACACCGAGTGGCGCAACCGCGCCGAGTTCCCGCGCGGCCGCGAGCAGGTGCGCGCCTTCCTGCAGCGCAAGTGGGCGCGCGAGCTCGACTACCGGCTCATCAAGGAGCTGTGGGCCTTTGGCGGCGATCGCATCGCGGTGCGCTTCGCCTACGAGTGGCACGACGATTCCGGCCACTGGTACCGCAGCTACGGCAACGAGAACTGGGCCTTCACGCCCGAGGGCCTGATGCGCCAGCGCTTCGCCAGCATCAACGACCGGCCGATCGCCGCGCACGAGCGGCTGTTCACCTGGCCGCTGGGGCGGCGGCCCGACGAGCACCCGGGCCTGTCGGAGCTGGGACTGTAGCCGGCGCGCCTACACCGGCCGCGCAAAAGGCGGCGTGGGCGCCCCGGCCACCACCACGCGCACGGCGCGCGGCCAGCCCCAGGCCTGCTGCTCCAGCTGGCCCAGCGCGCGCACGCCGGCCTCGTCGAGCGTGGCGGCATCGACCACGATGAGCGTGGCCCGGCGCGGCACGAAGCCGGCCAGCGCGGCCGGGCGCGGCGCCACACCGGCGTCCCAGGCGTCCGCGGGCTGCAGCGGCCGCCACCAGGCCCGGTCGGCCCACTGGGCGCGCAGGCGGATGGCAAGCCGGGCCCCCGCACCGCCGGCATCGGCCATCGCCCAGCTGCCGTCCAGCAGCAGGGCCGCGCGGCGGGCCACCGCGGCATCGGCCACGTGCAGCACGCCGAAGGGCCACTCGATGCGCGGGGCCACCCAGGGCAGGGCCAGCGGCCGCGTGGCCGGGCCGGCGCCCAGCCGGCAGGCCGCGAGCAGCCGCGCCGTGACCTCGCAGTGGCGCGGGCCGTCGGCCGGCAGCGGCAGGGGCTGCAGCCGGGCCGAGTCGAAGCGCGCCAGCACCGCGCTCAGCCGGCCAGCGCGCGCACGGCGCGGCCGATGCCGTCGCCCAGCGGCACGCCCAGGCTGCGCAGCGCGCATTCCACGCCGGCGATGGCGCCCAGGACGTTGGCCTCGTTCTGGTCGCCCAGGTGGCCGATGCGGAAGGCACGCCCGCGCAAGGGGCCCAGGCCGCCGGCCATGGCCACCTGGAAGCGCTCGCGCGCGAGCGTGCGCAGGCCGTCGACGTCGAAGCCCTCGGGCACGCGGATGGCCGTCACGCTCACCGAGCGCGTGGCCGGCGCCTGCGCCACGAAGCCCAGCGCGCCGCCCTCGGCCCAGGCCTCCACCGCCGCGTGCACGGCGCCGGCCAGGCGGCGGTGGCGGGTGTACACGGCCTCCAGGCCCTCGCGCTGCAGCATCGCCAGCGCGGCGGCCAGGCCGTGCAGCAGCGGCAGGGGCGGCGTGCCGCAGAACTTCTGGTAGTTCATGGGGCCGTCGCGCGAGACCCAGTCCCAGTAGAAGCGCGGCGCGGGGTTGGCCTGCGCCGCGGCGAAGGCGCGCGCGTTGACGGCGACGAGGCCCAGGCCCGGCGGGCACATCAGGCCCTTCTGGCTGGCGCCGATCACGACGTCGAGGCCGCGCGCGTCCATGTCGATGGGCTCGCACCCCAGGCTGGCCACGCAGTCGGCCACCAGCAGCGCGGGGTGGCGCGCGGCGTCGATGGCGTGCCGCAGCGCGACGAGGTCGCTGGTGACGCCGCTGGCGGTGTCGGTGTGCACCGCGAACACGGCGCGGATGCGGTGGGCGCCGTCGTCGCGCAGCGCCGCGGCCACGGCGTCGGCATCGATGGGCCAGCCCTCGCGCCAGGGCGTGCGCACGACCTCGCGGCCCAGGGCCTCGGCGACGCGCGCCCACTGGTCGGCGAAGTGGCCGGTGCCCGGCACCAGCACGGCCTCGCCGGGCGCGGCCAGGTTCTGCACCACCGACTCCCACACGCCATGCCCGTTGGCGATGAACATCAGCACGCGCGTGGCCGCGCCCGTGCCCAGCACGGTGCGCAGGCCGGCCTCGCAGGCCGCGATGGAGGCGTCCACGCGCGGGTCGGCGAGGTCCATGTTCTGCACGGCCATGGCGTGCAGCACCTCGTCGGGGATGGGGCTGGGCCCCGGCGCGTGCAGCAGCCGGTGGCCGGGGACTCGGGGGGCGCGGTCGGTCATGGCCCGATGCTATCGGGCCGCCCTGCCCGGCCCGCGCGCCCTCAGTTGGCCTCGAGGCCCGCCTTCTTCACGAGCGCCGCGTACTTGGCCAGCTCGCGCCGGAAGGACTGCGCCGCCTGCTCGGGCGTGGAGATGGCGATGGTGTTGCCCTGCCTGGCCATGGTCTCCTTGACGGCCGGGTCGTTGAAGGCCGCCACCACGGCGTCGTGCAGGCGCTTGACCTCCGCCGGCGGCAGGCCCTTCGGGCCCAGCACCGCGAACCAGGCCTCCATCACGTAGCCCGGCAGGCCTTGCTCGACGAAGGTGGGGATGCTGGGCGCCGCCGCGATGCGCTGCGCCGTGCCCACGCCGATGGCCTTGAGCGCGCCGCTGGCGATGTGCTGCTGCACGCTGGGCAGGGCCACGGTGGCGAACTCGATCTGGCCGCCGATGAGGTCGGTGACCATCGGGCCCACGCCCTTGTACGGGATGTGCTTCGCGGTGGCGCCGGCCTCGTCGAGGAACATCTCGCCGGCCAGGTGCAGGATGGTGCCGTTGCCGCCCGAGCCGAAGTTCAGCTGGCCCGGCCTGCTCTTGAGCAGGGCCACGAACTCCTTGCTGTTGCTGGC
>ERZ1066136.1404-NODE-1404-length-12408-cov-33.154861_pt1 | contig 12408 bp, 15 predicted proteins | sample MGYA00382783_ERZ1066136 | MGnify/ENA primary metagenome ERZ1066136 (study PRJEB33369, sample SAMEA5778366) | biofilm metagenome | biome: Industrial cooling water; feature: Water cooling tower basin; material: Biofilm | place: United Arab Emirates | collected... | reverse complement strand
GCACACTTCGCGAACAACATCGGCGGCAATCTCTTGATGGGCGTAGCCGGAAGCGGTGTAGCCGGAAGCGCCGTGACCGCACCGACTCTATTCACAGTCAGCAAGTTCCACGCGACCTACACGGCTCTATCAATGGTGGTTGTCGTACCCGTGTTTCTGGCGATCACCTACAAGGTATTCAAACCCGACGAGGCATCCGAACCCGTTTTCCACAGCCATCGGCAGGGTCGTCGGTAATCCCGTCGAATCTCAAAACCATCAGCAACCGAAGTCAGGAACCAGATCAAAGGAGTCAATCACCATGTCTAAAGTGTCTTCTAACCACTCACACAAACCAGGGGAGCCCCCCGCCACGTCCTCGGCTCGGACCAACAAGGTCTCCCGTCCGGGCTGGCCCGAAATTATCGTCGGACTCGTCGTCTATTTAATCATAGGGTTCGGAGGCGTCCGGCTGTTCGAGCAATTCGGTCTTGACCCCGTGGTTCACGGTCTGATCTTGACTGCATGGACTGGCGTCGCTACGCTGATCGCGTTCGCGGTGGCTGCGCGGCTGCGGATTCGTTCCCTGAGTGCCTTCGGCGTGCGTCGAACCTCCGGACGCTGGCTCCTGATCAGCGTCGGAGTAGGACTGGTTGCCTTCGTGCTCAAGAGTCTGGCGATCCTAGCTTGGGTTCAGATCACTGGGGACACGAACAATGTCCAGGATGTTTACGGAGATGGCGCGGGCGGCGGGTTACTGTCTCTAGTTTTGAGCACGGTGTTCATTGCCATCTTCTCACCCCTTGGTGAGGAACTGCTCTACCGAGGCATCGTCACCAACGCGCTGCTGCGCTACGGTCCGTTCGTTGGGGTCGTGGGTAGCACTGTGATCTTCGCTCTCATGCATGGGATCAACAACATCTTTCCCGCTGCTGTGGTGGCTGGTCTCGCCACCGCCGAGGTTTTCCGCCGCAGCGGATCGATCTGGCCCGGTCTCGTCGTCCACTTCGTTTTTAACCTGCCCTCGTTCCTGTTGATGGTGTTGTTCAGCAGCACGGGCTAATAGGATAGATCATCTAGAGATTAAACCAATGGCAATTCTGAAACAATTTGGGATTCTATTTTTGTTGGGCAATGTGGGAATTGTGATGTTCACAACCGCGTCTATTCCGTTAATCGAGCAACAGTTAGCGAAACTGTCTCCAGAAATGCTGGGAAAAGTGCCTCCATTGTGGATTTTAATGCTTCTGCAAGGACTACAGTATTCAATTCTACTGGCAATCAGCACTCTGATCGGAATTGGTTGTGCCTACCGTGTTGGATTACACTCCCATTTGATTGATCATTGGGTGTTTCATACCACTAAGTCTCCATCTTTTGCCGTTGAGATGAAGTGGAGTTTGGGTGTGGGTGCAGCGGCGGCGATCGCTCTCTTGTTGCTCGATCGGTTGATGCAACCTGCCCTACCTGAAGCGCTACAGGCAGCCAATAATATAGAACGAAGTTGGTTAAATTTGCTCACAGCAATGTCCTATGGCGGCATCACTGAGGAAATTTTGATGCGCTGGGGCTTAATGTCGCTACTTGTTTGGAGCGCGTGGAAAGGGCTAAAACAAGGCGTTACGTTGCCCAGTCAAGGAATTTATCAGGGTGCGATCGTTCTAGCTGCGTTGGTATTTGGACTACTACACCTGCCAGCGACTGCCGCGATCGTTCCCCTCACGACCGTTGTGATTGTTCGAGCGTTGTTACTGAATGGGATTGCAGGGATTGGGTTTGGCTGGCTCTTTTGGCAATATTCTCTAGAAGCTGCAATGTTAGCTCACATAAGCGTTCATGCTTTTACCTTTGTTCTTAACGGTTTACTGGCAAGGTTGGCTTAAGTTTTGGAATAGATCTCATGGGGCTATCACTGCCCATAAAGCTTTACCGTGAAAGGCTTTAGAAAGAAAGGCTTGAAAAATGGTGGGCGATGCTCACTACTTGAATGGATGCTCAACTCTACAGTTTTAAGGTGGTGGATAACAATGATTCAATGCAAAGATTTTGCGCCTCGGATTACTGACCGGGGACCCTTCGGCGGACCTTCCGAGTATGAATCCTTCTCTGAGGCTGTGAGTGCTGTCAATCAGTGGATTGCAAGTACAACGATCCAGGTGATCAATGTTGAAACTGTTGTTTTACCCGATCGAATTGAAGGCACCGGTGATGGGGGCTACGGGGTGACGACCAGTAATGCTTTCTACCCAGTGATGATCAGTCAGGGTCTTGCAATCAATTACTTTCAATGTGTGCGTGTCTGGTACAGAGAATAAGCTTCACTGGAGAAGAAACAATGAAACGATCTACCTTGTTTACTTTCCTGTACCTCGTGCTGGGAGTTTACCTGACGGCGAACACTGCGTGAAGCGAAGCTACCGCATTTGGATACTCAAACCTGCCTTCGGGTCTTCAAACCAGCTTGTTCGTCAGTGCAGGAATATCCTACATCGCTTGTATTTTCGAGCCATTTTGGCGGGAGACGACAATCCGTTTCTACCGCAGCCGCAATTCATCGGTCATCCTATCCTCGTTGGTGATTGGATTCACTATTGTTTTGATGATCTGGGAAGTGCAGAGTCAGAACTGGACAATGGAAGCCATTTTACGAGCGTTTTCGTGGCTATGAGGTATTTTACTGCTTGCTGAAAACATTGTGATTATAAGGCAAGTGAATTATGAACATTAGGGTCTAAATCAGAACAAGGAACACCATGAATAAGCCCATGTTTTTTGTCAATCGCTCTCATACGAGTTGAGCCGAATAGTACAGATATAGAGTTGCAGTGCAACTCTGGAGTGAGCATTATGGAGCAGCATGAATGGCAAGATGAAGCCCGACAGTTGGCGATCGCTCCTCGCCTGTGGCTCTGGTGGATATTGGCTACTACAATTGCAGGGGCGATCGTCGGAGCACTGGAAGCATCAGGCTTTCAGCTTGTAGCAACCATATTTTTTACAGGTTTGTTGATTGGCACAGCCCAATGGCTCGTTTTGCGCCAGTACATTCCTAAAGCCTTTTGGTGGATAGTGGTTAGCACACTGGGATGGACTTTTGGGCTAGTGCTGGTGAGTTCTTACATAACCCTTTTTGATCCGCTTATTCAATTCCTAAGGACGCTGGGCGCGTGGGAAGTTTTTTGGATGAATTTGGTCAAACAGCCGATTGTACTGGCTATTTTTGGCGCGGCTCAATTTCCGATTTTGAGACGATTTGTCCGTAAGGCGCATTGGTGGATTCTGGTCAGCGCTTTAGGAGGTGCATTAGATGGAGCAAGCGGCTCAACTGTCGCGTACATTTTGCAGCCAGGGCTACCGCCAGCACCATTCTCGACAGCATTGAGCTATGGGGCAGGTTGGTTAGGCTACGGCATCGTTGCCGGAATTTGTCTGCAATGGCTGCTGCGTCATCAACCCCAGTAAGACAATACACAAACTTGCGATGAGTGCCGAGGCGCAACTCCGAAGGAACCGCAACATACTTCAATCAGGAATTTATCATGCAATATCTTTCACAGGACTTAATCCTGCTTGCACTCAATCCCCAAACGGGGAAAACTCGCTTCTCTTGGTACGCGGCGCTCGAATATGGCTTGGTCGGTTCTTTGTTACTAGACTTAGTCCTGCGAGGCAAACTTGAAATCGACAACGACAATCGTGTGAGCGGTGCGAACGCAGGCAACACAGGCGATGAATTCTTAGATCGACACCTCAATGAGATTCTGGCATCGTCTCGTCCTCGAACTGCAAGGTTCTGGGTGACTCGTTGGAGACGAAGATACAGATGGTTTCAGCCGATTGTGTTGCAAAATTTAGTTGATTTAGGTGTTTTGCAACGACAAGAGCAACGCATTCTTGGACTGTTCCCAACGCAGCGATATTTTCTCACCGATGAATCGATTCAACGCGAGATTGTCCAGCAAGTTTGTGCAGCCGTCTTAGAAGGCACTGGACTGGATTCTCGCATGGCAGCGTTGATTAGTTTGATGCACGCCTCTCACCTGACCGATGCGGTGTTCAGACCTGAAGAACGTCCTGAAGCGCGATCGCGAATTAGAGCGATCGCAGAAGGGGAGCTGGTCGGCAAAGCAGTTTCAAAGGCAATTTTTACCATTCAAGCAGCCACGATTCTAGGCACAGTCAATGTCAGATGAAATCGAACTCGCTCTTCACCCACCTTGCCACGGAGACGCGAGTAGGACATGGAGCAGGCAAGTCCATCGACAAGACTATCGAGGAAACGGTAGATATATGGGCTTTTACCGCTCACCGGACAGGAATGAAGGTGAAGTAAGCGAAACGATCGCAGACGATTTATGACCACGGATGCGGTGGTTTTCACGCTTGAGCATCACTGCATCCATCACCAAATATCGGAGCTAAAACATGTCACGCAAAACGATCACCACCAAAGACCAGTCTCCACAACGACCACTTACTCCCAGTGTCAAACACCTGCTTCGGCGATTTCTTCGCAAACCCTTTCAGATCATTCGCAGTAATTTTCGCGCCTACTTCACCATCAACGCCATTGTGTATGGCTTAGTCATCATCGGGTTGGTAGCGGCGATAGTCTTCCCCAACCTGAACGTAACTCAGGCAGCCATCTTGGAAAACAACGGAACGGCGGATCTTGTCCGATCGCTATTCAATAACCCCTGGCTGTTCTCGCTGACTATCCTGGGAGTCAACCTCACGACCGGCGCGCTGTGGATCGTGCTCCCTTCGCTGATCGTTCCCTTCGCTGGCATCGCCATGTTTGCGTATAAGACGTTCACTCTCGGTTTAGCTATGGCTCCGACTACCAAGATTATGGCGGTGGCAATGATCCCACACTCGCTGACGATACTCATCGAATTCCAAGCTTACGCCCTCCTGATGTTTGGCGCATACATCCTTGGTCGGTCTTGGGTTCGCCCCGCAACTATCGGCACTCGGAACCATCGTCAGGGTTATGTTCGTGGGCTGCAACAGCTCGGTTGGCTGAGTCTATCCACGCTCCCACTGTTCATCGTCGGCGCGATCTGGGAGGCGTTCTCGCTCCGCTATCTGGTTCATCCGCTGACCCAATGGTTGTTGTAGCCAGTAGGCTGAGTACTGTCCACAAAACCTGACTGAACAATCGCTAGTGATTGATGGTGGATACACAGCGAACTGAAAACCATCAAGCTAGTCGTTTTTGAACAATTGTAACTCGTCGAATATTCATTTCAAAACCTTCTGCTGTATAGCGCAGGGGAATGCTCAAAACCTAATCAGGAGATTCAAATGATTCTAGTAACTGGCGCAACTGGAAATAACGGGTTGGAGATACTTAAGCGTCTCGCCTCGCAAAACGTTCAAGCTCGCGCGATGGTGCGCAATCGCAATCGAGCCAAGGCAATTGCAGATCTGGGCATCGAAATAGTTGAGGCTGATTTCGATCGCCCTGAAACACTGCTCTCTGCCCTGGCAGGAGTCGATCGAGCCTTTCTCGTCACTAACTCAACAGAACACGCCGAAGCACAACAACTTGCGTTTGTCGAAGCAGCGAAACAAAGCGGTGTCAAGCACATCGTTAAACTGTCGCAGTTCGCTGCCAATGCTGACTCACCCGTGCGTTTTTGCGCTACCATGCGGCTGTCGAATCGGCGATCCAAGCAACCGAGATGGCGTACACGTTTCTGCGTCCCAATCTGTTTATGCAGGGCTTGTTAAACTTTCGATCGTTGATCGTTGAGCAAAACACCTTTTACGCTGCGATCGGTGATGCGAAGGTGAGCGCAGTAGATGTCCGAGACATTGCTGACGTTGCTGTCGCTGCTCTGACCGAAGCTGGGCATGAAGGAAAGATTTACGATCTCACGGGTTCGCAGGCGCTTCGAAAATCACATTGGTGCGATTTGGAACTTCATCCATCACTATAATCAGAAGATTCGGGAGAAACTGCAACGGGAACAAATAGCTTCTTTTTCTCTATCCTTTACATAATGGCACTACCACAGTTTCAAGCCTTACTAGATTCACCGAAGGATTATGTGTCATTTCGTGGGCTACCGAAGAAATAAGTGTCACTTCGTTGGCTCAGAAGTTGGAACCTATATATATGGACAGTTTCAAGCTCTACTAAATTTACCGAAGGATTACGTGTCATTTCATTGGAGCAGTTTCGCCTTCAGCTTTGCGGGAGCTTCGCTGTTGCCGAAGGCGATCGCCTGCCAACTACAGGGAAACTTTGCTCAGAGATTATTAAGTAGGTTGCTGTGTTCCTAAAAGCGCCCCTTAAGGGATTAGTGTAGCTGCATGATGACTATCCTCCTCAAGATGCTCCCGGTAGAATATAAGGAGATAAACCTGTTGTCCTCGTATGACTGCAACTGTCACACTACAACTTCCAGATCCTATCTATCAGCGACTGGTCAATACGGCGATCGCAACCGGGCGATCGCTTGAAGAGGTCATGCTCCATGCGCTGAAAGTCGGCAGTCCTCCAGATTGGGAGAATGCACCCGATGAGTTTCAGGCAGATTTAGCCGCTCTTGACCGTTTGGAAGATGAGGCTTTATGGAAGGTTGCCACAGGTCACAAGACCGAGGAAGAAATGGCACGGCATTTCGAGCTGTTGGAGCGTAACAAAGAACACACGCTTACCCCAGCAGAACAGGTGGAATTGGCAGAACTGCGATCTCAGGCTGATCTTTTCATGTTGCGGAAAGCCCATGCTGCTGCTCTTTTGCGTTGGCGTGGTCATCGTGTTCCCCATTCCTGATTGCCTGTGTCTGCCTATATTCCTGAATCTTTAAAAACCCAAATTCGAGAGTGCGATCATTACCGCTGCCGCTACTGCTTGACTAGCGAAGCCAATAGCGGTATTCCGATGAGTTTTGACCACATTCATCCCCAGTCCAAAGGCGGGAAAACTTCCTTTGAAAATGTTTGCTTGGCTTGTCGCTCCTGCAATGAGTACAAATCCGACTTGACCGAAGCCCAAGATCCGCTCACCGGGGAAGTCTTTCCCTTGTTTAATCCGAGGGCACAGCAGTGGTCAGAACACTTCGCTTGGAGCCTGGATGCAACACGAGTGGAGGGGCAAATGCCAGTCGGACGAGCCACGCTGCCTTCGGCACAGCAACGCTGCTCGCTGCATTACGGATGAATAATCCAGTCATCGTGGCTGCTCGTTCGCGTTGGGTTATCAGTGGTTGGCATCCTCCTACAATTCAGTGAAAGTTTTTTCCTGCCTGCCACTGACAAAATGACGCTCCCCGCCGCAAGCAGCGGGGTATCCGGACATCAAACCTTACAGATGACTTACGTCCCAAGGGGCGAGGAATGTACCCTTGATACGATTCAAACACTCTACAACTGTGTGTTGGAGGTAAACCGATTAGGCTGGTAGTGTTGGATCGGAAGGGCGCTCGCTAGGATCAAGTTATGTGCCACTGTTCTCCATCATCTACTGATTCCTGAACGATGCCTCAGTCCTGCGAACTTTGTCAGCGAGAAATGTCCGCTCTTACCGAACACCACCTGATTCCTCGTCAAAAGACGAAACGCAAGGGTCTTGGCCCCAGTCCCACGATTCAAATTTGCTCTGCCTGCCACCGACAAATCCATAAGCTCTATGACAACTCCCATCTGGCACGGCACTTGGGGACTCTGGAGAAACTGAAGCAAGACTCGCAGCTACAGAAATTCTTTGCCTGGGTTCACAAGCAAGACCCGAATAAGCGGGTGAAGATAGATCGAAAGCGTTGACTCTTGCCCGAAGCCGTTAAAATTAGCGCCAGATTGGCAATCTGTTGCAGATGAACTGAAGTAGTAAGTTTCGCGGCTTTAGTCCACCTCACCGCTTAAGGAATGATGGTTTGATTGCATTGTTGGGCGATTGCCAAGAAAAAATGGATTTTACTTTTGACAATGAATCCTCAACTTCGGGATGTTGAGTAGAGTTCCAATCCTTAAGATTGTTTTGCGTTACACCAGTAGGTGGTGTTTGGATGTTGGCTGAAGCCTGTGAAATTAAACTATAAACGCTTGGGACTCCTGGTATTCGCGATTCTGTTGGTTATTTCGTCCTGGTTAGGAATCGCGATCGCCCGATCTGGGCTGGAGGTGCGATCGTTCCAAAAAGAGGGTATTCCGTTGCTCTACCTGGCTCCTCAAGGGGCGAGCGAAATCCCAGGAGTGTTGGTTGCACATGGGTTTGCAGGCTCAAAACAGTTGATGTTGGGGTATGGACACGTCCTGGCTCATGCAGGTTATGCGGTCATGCTCTGGGATTTTGATGGGCATGGCGCGAATGGAAGTCGCTTACAGCGGTATGAGCTACAGCAGAATCTGGATGTGGCTTTGCAAACTCTCCTAGAACAACCCCAGGTTGACCCAAATCGTCTAGCACTGCTGGGACACTCGATGGGCAGTGGCATTGTGATGAACGCTGGGATTCGTGATCGAGAACGCTTCGCTGCAACCGTTGCGGTTTCTCCAACTGGGGCAAATGTAACTCCCCAATCTCTCCAAAATCTGCAACTACAGGCAGGGAGTGGAGAGGGAGGATTTGTGAGCAATGCCGAACGATTGCTGGCACAGGCGGGGGGAGAAAACACAAACCTGGAAGCAGGGCAGGGGCGAGAACTGGTGGTCATTCCGGGTGTTGAACACATCACCATCCTGTTTAGTGATGGGAGTCATCAGGCAGCACTGCGATGGCTGGATGCCACATTTGGCAGGACTAATGATAGCCAATACGTTGATCGCCGTATCGCTTGGTATGGCTTACATTTACTGGGTTGGCTAGTTGGGTTGGCAGCGTTCGGCTCTGCCGTCCCCACGGGAATCGCACCGCTTCTAACCCAACCTCAAACGCCTCTCACAAAAATAGCTCCTATCCGACGACGGGCAGGCTTAATCGTTGCACCACTAGCAGCAACCGCAGGGTTAGTCCTTCTGAGTCAGCGGTTTGAACTCCAGAATTTAGGTGGTGTTCAAGTCGGCGGAGCGGTTGGAGTCTGGTTTTTGATTGCCGGGTTAACCTGGCTGGGAGTGCTGGCGCGTCTACCTCGCCCTACCCTGCGTGCCGTTGGGTTAGGGGGTTTGCTGTTTGTCATCCTCTGGATTGCCTTTGGGGCAATGGCGCAGGTGGTCTGGCTTCAGTGGTGGCTAATTCCAATTCGGCTGAGGGTGTGGTTGCCAATCGCGATCGCCTGTTTCCCCTGGTTCTTAGCAGCGGGAATCGTGCAAGAGAATATTGGGGTCGGCAAACGCGTTCTCTGGCGGCTGGGTCAGAGCGCCGTTTTAATTGGCGGCTTCGTGTTGACGCTCAATTTCCTCCCTCAATTAGGATTTATGTTTTTGCTGTTGCCGCTATTTCCGCCACTAATGGGAATCTTGTCTCTGGTTGCAGGTTTGTTGAACCGAGCATGGGTCTACGCGATCGGCTCTGCTTTATTCTTCGGTTGGCTGCTGGCAGCAGGTTTTCCCCCCTCTGCTTGAAATCATAAGACCGTTAGAATTTTGGTAATGAGATCAAATCAGAAACACCAATGCCAAAGTTCACTGCTTTTGAAAAACGTAATTGCTCAACCCAGTAGCCAATCTGTTTGGGGTGAAGTAAGGGCGCGGGAAATGGCATCAAAGGCAGAAATGCCCTGACGCTGGGCCGTATTGACCAAGGAGCGAACTTGAGCGAACAACTCCGCTCCCCAGTCTGAACGGAAGTCGTTGGTCACCTTGCGAAACACCACGCTCCAGCGCAACGCTTGCTCACTGGAATTATTGGTTGGCGGAATCGTCTCATCAGTCAAAAATAACAACAGATGAGCCCGAATCTTCTGATACCGTTTGAGCAACCGCTGTCCCTCAACCGATTTGGGTTTCAAATTCAAAATCTCCCGCAGGGAACCCCGAAATCGAGCGCAATACTGCTCGACAGTCGAGTTTGCTAAAGTGTGTCGTCGTCGTTGCAGGGCAATCGCTCGGAGCAGCAGGCGTTTCATGCGGGGGGCAAACAAGTCATCTCCCATCTCGATGGCATACTGACAATCTCGTAATTGATGAGCCAGGCACACTTGCCAGGTCTCAGCAGGATGTGCAATTGCGCAATATAATGTGCTCAGTCACAACAACAAAGAATTTGAAATTGTACAACAATTGTACACAACAAAAGCTTAAAGGCGGCACCCAGATTCGAACTGGGGGTGAAGGTTTTGCAGACCCTTGCCTTACCACTTGGCTATGCCGCCATGCCTTTAACTAACTCGATTTATAATCTTACCAAACTCTGCGCTTATTGGGAAATTTTTATCAAAAATCGAGAAAACCAGCCCCCTCAAGCATACCCATACCCTCCTTGTGATTGAGATCACTCATGGGAGCGTAACAGATCGCTGTTTTCGGGTCAAACCTCGGGTTATGTTTACGGATTAAGGACAAGGTTATTCCGCCAGCAAGGCTGACTGCGGCAGTAGATTTGTCTGGTTTAACCATCCGTACAGGGTCTACCTTCAACCATTGCTCCCAACTCAACGTTTATTGTTACGACCCTTGAATCTGTTATGACTTTGCCCTCCCCCCTTTGTGTAGTTCAGCTCACTGACATCCACCTATTCGCCGAGGCTAACGAGCAGCTATTAGGGTTACCAACAATCGAGTCTTTCCAAAGGGTCGTGCGACAGATCGCAGCGCTGCAGCCTAAACCAGACCTGATCGTTTTAACAGGAGACCTATCTCAAGATGGCAAGCCCAAGTCTTATGAGAACCTAAAGGAATTACTGCAACCTTTGCATCTGCCCATTTACTGGTTGCCAGGAAACCATGATTCTCTACCTGCCCTGGAGCAAGCATTTGCAGGGGACACAATCTCTGCAAGTAAGTCTTTTGCAGTGAGGGGTTGGCGTTTTTTGCTGCTTAACTCCCAGGTTCCTGGTTGCGTTCATGGACGTTTGTCTGAGGAAAGTTTAACCTGGTTACAGGAACAACTCAGCCTCACAGCAGACCAACCCACGATCGTAGGGTTCCATCATCCTCCCTTTCTGGTTGGTTCCAACTGGCTAGATGGTAGTGCTTTACAGAACCCTGAGGATCTATTTGCCGTTCTTGATCAGCATTCTCAGGTAAAGTTAGTCCTGTTTGGCCATATTCACCAGGATTACAGTCAGCAACGGGGAACGGTGCAGTATTTAGGCTCTCCTTCTACCTGCATTCAGTTCGAACCCCACAGTTCAAACTTTGCCTTAGACACGGCTAAACCGGGTTTTCGCCTGTTGCATTTGTTTGCCAATGGCACCTGGAAAACGGAAGTCAAACGGGTTGATTATGCTTACCAGTGCGATTTGGCAGCCACCGGTTATTAAACCTCTGGCAACCCCTAGCTTGGTGGTTGAGTCAGCAGGGGTTGAATATATCGCTGGTTTGCCCTGACATAACAAAGGTCGGTGGGGGTTTTGCCCCTGACGGGCATCCAGGGTTTACCGTCACTATCTCTGGGATTGAGCAACACTTCATCGGATCCACCCCGAAACACTTCCACCTGCAAGACCGCCGATCGGTGAAACTGACGAACGATTGGCTGCCGATTCCCAGGAGCAAGTCGGCAATTTAAGCGGACAGACACCACCTGCCAGAGCGAGCCTGCCATCAAGGGTGAATCAGCTTTCCCCTGATAAGGAGCCTTGTTATGGTAATAATCGCCTGTGGCATCCGGTTGCACCGGGGAAGCGATCGATCGATCTGGGCTCTGAGTCAAACTAAAAGTCGGTACCGTCACAGCCAATAGGGTTGTAGACAGGGTAAGCACAAAATAATTCATGGGCAGGAGCGGCACAAAACAACCGGGAGGCAGTAGTGGTATTAATATTGTGCCCCAATAAAAAATTTTGGATACCCTCTAAATACTCCGTCTTACTTGTCTAGCAAAATTGTGATCGGCAGGTTCCGATTTTCGGATGCAACCTGAGCAAATTGATGAGCCAGTTCATAGGATTTAGAAGTGTGCAAAGGATGACAATTTGGATAGTCTTCACAACCTGAACGTAGTTCAATCCCCTGAGCTGTTAAATAAACGGTAAAAAGAGCTTGATTAATTGTTGCTGGCATAAATAAAAAACTCACCGAGATGCTTTATTAAAGGCTCTATTATTTATGGCTGAATCAACCATCCAAACATAACTACCTTTTGGGAGAGTTATCACCGTCGTAACACCAGCAGCAATAGATTTCGCTTCTAGTTCAGGTCTCTGAATATTTATTCTTTCCTTGCAAATTCATTTCTTCCACCACTGTTTTTTCAAGCTTTTTTTCAAGCTTTCTTTCAAGTTAGCGCCTTCTAAATTAGTGTGATCCAAGGTAGCCTGACTTAAGGAGTCATGTAAAAATAACTTAAGCAATTAACTGAGATTTCTGGGGCTAATT
>ERZ1066136.1401-NODE-1401-length-12431-cov-12.130737_pt1 | contig 12431 bp, 7 predicted proteins | sample MGYA00382783_ERZ1066136 | MGnify/ENA primary metagenome ERZ1066136 (study PRJEB33369, sample SAMEA5778366) | biofilm metagenome | biome: Industrial cooling water; feature: Water cooling tower basin; material: Biofilm | place: United Arab Emirates | collected... | reverse complement strand
CGCCAGGCCGAGGCCCGGCTGGGCCCGCAGGGGGGCGCCGACAACGAGGCCTGGCGCTGGACCCAGGCCATGGCCCTGGGCGAGCAGGCCGCGGCGCTGGCCGCCCTGCAACGCCCGGCCGCAGCCGCCGAGCGTGCGGCCGCGGCGCTGCAGGCCTGGGGCCGCGAGGCGCCGGCGCTGCTGGCGCCCTGGCGTGTGCGTGACGCGGCCCTGGCTGCGCCGGCCCGGCCACCCGGCGGCCCGGGCTGAACCGGGCTCAGGCCGCGGCCTGCAGCCCGTTTTCGAAGTGCTGGCGCATCAGCCGCGTCGCCTCGTCGGCGCGGCGCGCCGTGATCGCGGCCATCACCGCCCGGTGCTCGGCCAGGCTCTCGGCCAGCCGCCCCTGGCGGAACAGCGAGTGGTGGCGGTTGAGCTTCATCACCTTGCGCAGGTCGGTCACCACCTGCTCGGCCCAGCGGTTGCCGGCCGCGGCCAGCAGCGCCATGTGCCAGGCCTCGTTGGTGGCGAAGAAGGCGTCGCGCTGGCGCACCTGGCGCTCGAGCCGCTCGTGCAGCGCGGCCAGGCGGGCGATGTCCTCGTCGGCGGCCTGCGCCGCCACGCGCCCGGCGGCGTCGCTCTCCAGCAGGGCCAGCAGGTGGTAGATCTGGGCCACGTCCTCGCGCGACATCTCGGTCACGTAGGCGCCGCGGCGCAGCTTCATGGTCACCAGGCCCTCGGCGGCCAGCACCTTGAGCGCCTCGCGCAGCGGCGTGCGGCTGATGCCGAAGTCGGCGCACAGGCTCAGCTCGTCGATCCAGCTGCCGGGCTCGAGCTCGCGCGCGAAGATGCGCTGCCGCAGGCGTTCGGCCACCTCCTCGTACAAGGCGCGGGGCTTGAGCGTGCGCTCGGCGCTGGGGGGCGGGGGTGCGGTCACGTCGGCGGGGCGGGCGGCAGCCTGAATTCATAATTTTGCATCACGGCGCCCCGGATCGGCCACCGCCACGCCGTCGGCGGCGCGGCCCTGCACCGTCTTGATGCCTGCTGGAACCAGCTGGGTGCGGGCGTGTGGCCCGGGCGAAAGATGGCCGGGGCTGCCGCGCCTGTTCAGTGGATGGCGGTGGCGGGGCTGCTCCTAGCCTCGCGAAGTTCTCACACCCACCCCGTCATCCCTTTCGCCAACGCCGGGAGCCCGCGAGATGAACGTCGTCGACGACCTGATTCCCCACATGCGCCGTGTGCAGTCGGCCGAGCGCGACCTGCGCGACCTGAGCCTGCTCTGGCAGATGATCGAGGCCGCGTCGGCCATCAGCTGCCCCGAGGAGGCCGAGTCCATCCTGCCGATGCTCACGCAGACGCGCGTGCGCTTCTCGGCGCTGCAGGCCCGCCTGGTGACCCAGCTGGCGCAGGAGAACGTGGGCGAGCTGCGCGACGAGCTGGCCTCGATGGCGCAGTGCACGATCGACATCCTCGTGCGCAACCTGTTCGAGCGCACGGCCGACGTGGGCTTCCTGGCCACCGACGAGACGCTGGCCGCGTTCTGCGCGGCACCGACCGCCGAACGCGCCGCGGGCGCCGCGGCGCTGCGGCAGCGCCTGGCCGAGTACGCGGCCAAGTACTCGGTGTACGACGACGTGCTGCTGCTGGCCCCCGATGGCCAGGTGCTGGCGCGCCTGGACGACCAGGCCGCGCTGGAGCGCAGCAGCGACGGCATCGTCGCCGAGGCGCTGTCGGCGCGGGGCCCGGTCGAGCGATTCGCGCCGACCGACCTGGCCGCCACGGAGGCCCCGGCGCTGCTGTACGGCCACCGCGTCACCGACCGCAGCGGCCGCCCCTGCGGCGTGCTGGTGCTGCGCTTCCGCCAGGCCGACGAGCTGCAGCAGATCTTCAGCGGCATCCTGGGCGGGCAGCAGCAGGTGGCGCTGGTGCTGCTGGACGCCGAGGACCGCGTGATCGCGAGCAACGACGAGACCCATGTGCCGGTGGGCGCGCCGGTGCAGACCGGCGCCGACGGCGAGCTCACGCTCACGGCCTACGGCGGGCGCGAGTACCTCAGCGTGACGCGCGCCACCCAGGGCTACCAGGGCTACCAGGGGCCGCGGGGCTGGCGGGCGCACGCGATGGTCTCGCTGCTGACCGCGTTCCGCAACCGCCACGACAGCATCGACGCGGCCCAGGCGCTGTCGCTCGACAACGCCGAGCTCGGGCGCATCGCCGGCGAGGTCGACGCGATCAACAACGACCTCCGCCGCGTGGTCTGGAACGGGCGCCTCGTGGCCGGCACGCAGGACGGCGGCCAGGCGCGGCTGAAGTCGGTGCTGACGCAGGTGACCGCGGCCGGCTCGCGCACGCGCGACCGCGCCGCCGAGGCCATCCGCGACCTCTACCGCAGCACGCTGGGCCGGGCCCGGCAGCAGGCCCACGACCTCGCGCGGCTGGCCGCCGACATCATGGACCGCAACCTCTACGAGCGGGCGAACGACTGCCGCTGGTGGGCGCTCTCGCCCGTGCTGCGGCAGCACCTGGCGGCAGCGCCCAGCGCCGAGGGCACCGCGGCCCTCAACGCCACGCTGTCGCACATCAACGGGCTGTACACCGTGTACACGCGCCTGGTGGCCTTCGACGCGCAGGGCGTGGTGCGCGGGGTCTCCAACGACGATCCCGCGGCCCCGCTGCTGGGCCGCGCGGTGGACGCCGCGCTGCTGCAGGCCGTGAACGGGCTGCGCGACTCGCAGCGCTACGTGGTGACGCCGTTCGCCGTGTCGTCGCTGGGCGACGCGCAGCCCACCTACGTGTACGCCGCGGCCGTGCGGGCGCCCGGCGGCGGGCCGGGTGTCGGCGGCATCGCCATCGTGTTCAACGCCGCGCGGGAGTTCCGCGCCATGCTGGCCGACGTGCTGGCCGACCAGGCCGGCGTGGCCGCCTTCGTCGACGCCACGGGGCAGGTGCTGGCCTGCAGCGACGACACCTGGAAACCCGGCGACCGCTTCCCGCTGCTGCAGCCGGGCCTGCACGACCACCAGGGCCACCAGTACGCCGTGGCCGGCGTCCGCGGCCAGGGCTACCGCGAGTTCAAGCGCAGCGACGGCTACGACAACGGCGTGCAGGCCATCGTGGCGCTGCGCCTGGGCGGGGCCGAGCGCCGCCGCGCCGCCCACCACGACGTGATGCTGCAGGCGCTGCCCATCAGCGCGCGTGCGCCGTCCCAGGAGTACGCGATGTTCCATGTCGGCGCCGGCCGCTATGCGGTGCCGGCGGCCGCCGTGGTCGAGGCGCGCCCGCGCGACGGGCTGGTGGCGGCGCCCGTGGGCGCCACGCACGCGCTGGGGCTGCTCGAGGTGCCCGACGGCCGCGGCTCGCGCGTGGTGCCGGTGCTGTGCGCGCGCCAGCTCTTCGGCGTGAGCTACCCGGCGCGCAGCGGCGACGGCGTGGTGCTGGTGCTGGCCGCTCCCGCCGCCGCGGGAGAGGCGCGCCGCCCGGTTGCGGGCCTGATGGTCGACCACGTCTCGACGGTGCTCGAGGTTGGCGACGAGCACCTGCAGCCCGCCCCGGCCGGCCTGCGCCAGCACGCGCCGGCGCTGAAGGGCCTGCTGCGCGTGCTGGGCCGCTCCAGCCAGGGCGGCGAGGAGTCGGTGCTCGTGCAGCTGGTCGACGCCGATGTCGTGACGGCCGGGGTGGTGCCGCAGCGGCTGGCGGCCTGAACGCCGGCGGCGCGCCGGCCCGGGGCTTTGTCAGGCCGGTGTCGGGCGGTTGAATTTATAATTATGGTGGGCTGACCCACCGGAGGCAGCCTGCCTGCCCCTGGAGACCGCCCATGACCGCATCCGCCCCGCCCGGCGATCCCGCATCCCTTGCCCGCTGGCGCCAGGCCGCGGCCAAGAGCGCCCCCGGAGGCGATGTCGACGCGCTGAACTGGGTCACGCCCGAGGGCCTGGTGGTCAAGCCGCTGTACACGGCCGCCGACCTGCAGGGCCTGCCGCACACCGACACGCTGCCCGGCTTCGAGCCCTTCATCCGCGGCCCGCAGGCCACGATGTACGCGGTGCGCCCGTGGACCATCCGCCAGTACGCGGGTTTCTCCACCGCCGAGGACAGCAACCGCTTCTACCGCCAGGCCCTGGCGGCCGGCGGCCAGGGCGTGAGCGTGGCCTTCGACCTGGCCACGCACCGCGGCTACGACAGCGACCACCCGCGCGTGCTGGGCGACGTGGGCAAGGCCGGCGTGGCCATCGACAGCGTCGAGGACATGAAGATCCTCTTCGATGGCATCCCGCTCGACAAGGTGAGCGTGAGCATGACCATGAACGGCGCCGTGCTGCCGGTGCTGGCGGGCTATGTCGTGGCGGCCGAGGAGCAGGGCGTGAAGCCCGAGCAGCTCAGCGGCACCATCCAGAACGACATCCTCAAGGAGTTCATGGTCCGCAACACCTACATCTATCCGCCCGAGCCTTCGATGCGGATCGTGGCGGACATCATCGAGCACACGGCACGCCAGATGCCGAAGTTCAACTCCATCAGCATCAGCGGCTACCACATGCAGGAGGCCGGCGCCAACCAGGCGCTGGAGCTGGCCTTCACGCTGGCCGATGGCAAGGAGTACGTGAAGACGGCCGTGGCGCGCGGGCTGGACGTGGACGAGTTCGCCGGGCGGCTCAGCTTCTTCTGGGCTATCGGGATGAACTTCTATCTCGAGATCGCCAAGATGCGCGCGGCGCGCCTGCTGTGGTGCCGCATCATGAAGGGCTTCGGCGCGAAGAACCCCAAGAGCCTGATGCTGCGCACGCACTGCCAGACCAGCGGCTGGAGCCTGACCGAGCAGGACCCGTACAACAACATCGTGCGCACCACCATCGAGGCCATGGCGGCGGTGTTCGGTGGCACGCAGAGCCTGCACACCAACAGCTTCGACGAGGCGATCGCGCTGCCCACGGAGTTCTCCGCCCGCATCGCGCGCAACACCCAGCTCATCTTGCAGGAAGAGACGCACATCACCAGCGTTGTCGACCCCTGGGCCGGCAGCTACCTGATGGAGAAGCTCACGCAGGAGATGGCCGACAAGGCCTGGGCCATCATCGAGGAGGTCGATGCGATGGGCGGCATGACCCAGGCCGTGGACTCCGGCTGGGCCAAGCTCAAGATCGAGGCCAGCGCCGCCGAGAAGCAGGCGCGCATCGACTCCGGCGCCGACGTCATCGTGGGCGTCAACAAGTACAAGCCCAAGACCATCGACAAGATCGACATCCTCGACGTCGACAACGTCAAGGTGCGCGAGGGCCAGATCGCGCGGCTGGCACAGATCCGCGCCACGCGCGACGGCGCGAAGGTGCGGGCCTGCCTGGCCGCGCTGACCGAGGCCGCGCGCACGGGCCAAGGCAACCTGCTGGCGCTGAGCATCGACGCGATGCGCGCCCGCTGCACGGTGGGGGAGGTGAGCGATGCACTCGAACAGGTCTTCGGCCGCCACCGCGCCGACATCCAGAAGGTGACAGGCGTGTACGCCGCCGCCTACGACAGCGCCGAGGGCTGGGCCAAGCTCCAGGGCGAGATCGCGGCCTTTGCCGACGAACACGGCCGCCGCCCGCGCGTGATGATCGCCAAGCTGGGCCAGGACGGCCACGACCGCGGGGCGAAGGTGGTGGCCACGGCCTTTGCCGACCTGGGCTACGACGTCGACATCGGCCCGCTCTTCCAGACCCCCGAGGAGTGCGCGCGCCAGGCCATCGAGAACGACGTGCACGCCGTGGGCGTGAGCACGCTGGCCGCGGGCCACAAGACGCTGGTGCCGGCCATCATCGCCGAGCTCAGGAAGCAGGGCGCCGACGACATCATCGTCTTCGTGGGCGGCGTGATCCCGCAGCAGGACTACGACTTCCTCTACGACGCCGGCGTCAAGGGCATCTACGGCCCGGGCACGCCCATCCCGGTGAGCGCCAAGGACGTGCTCGAGCAGATCCGCAAGGCGGTGGCGTGAGCAACGCCGGGCACGCCGCCGCCGTCGAGCGCGTGCGCGGCGTCTGGGCCGCGTTCCAGCGCCGCGACTGGGCGGCGGCGCGCGCCGCGATGGCCGACGACCTGGTGGCCCGCTGGTGGACCAGCGGCGAGCGCTTCGAGGGCGCCGACGCCTTCGTCGGTGTGCAGGCGGCCTACCCCGAGGGCTGGACGCTGCACGCGCTGGAGGTGGTGGCGCTGGCCGATGGCCGCGTGCTGTCGCTGGTGCGCGTGGACCACCCGCCGGCGGGCGTGTTCTTCTGCAGCTCGGTCGCGCGCCTGCACGACGGCCTCATCCACGAGATCGAGGAGTACTGGGCCACGGCCGAGCCGCCGCAGGCCTGGCGCCTGGGCCGCCCCGGGCACAGCCGCTTCGAGCCCAGCGACGACCCGCGTGCGCCGGCCGGCCGGCCGGAGGCCGGGCGCCCGTGAGCCTGCAGCCGGCCGCGGCCCCGCTTGCCGAGGCGCTGCTGCACGGCAGCGGCCTGGCGCGTCGCCGCGCCCTGGCCAAGGCCATCACGCTGCTCGAGAGCACCCGCGCCGACCACCGCGTGCAGGCCGACCAGCTGCTGAACACCCTGCTGCCGCACACCGGCCGCAGCCTGCGCATCGGCCTGAGCGGTGTGCCCGGCGTGGGCAAGAGCACCTTCATCGAGGCCCTGGGCCTGTTCCTCGTCGAGCAGGGCCACCGCGTGGCCGTGCTGGCGGTGGACCCGAGCAGCCGCCTCTCCGGCGGCAGCATCCTTGGCGACAAGACGCGCATGGAGCGCCTGTCGGTGCACGAGCGCGCCTTCATCCGCCCCAGTCCCAGCAGCGGCACCCTGGGCGGCGTGGCCGAGATGACGCGCGAGGCCCTGCTGGCCTGCGAGGCCGCGGGCCATGACGTGGTGATCGTCGAGACCGTGGGCGTGGGCCAGAGCGAGACCGCCGTGGCCGGCATGACCGACTGCTTCGTGCTGCTGCAGCTGCCCAACGCGGGCGACGACCTGCAGGCCATCAAGAAGGGCGTGATGGAGATCGCCGACCTGGTGGTCATCAACAAGGCCGATCTGGACGAAGCCGCGGCCACGCGCGCCCGCGCGCAGATCACGAGCGCGCTGCGCTTCCTGGGGCCGCACACGGCCAACGGCACCGAGGTGCTGCAGCTCAGCGCGCTCAAGGCCGCCGGCGTCGAGGCCTTCTGGGCCGCCGTGCAGCGCTTTGCCGAACGCCAGCGCGCGCACGGGCTGTTCGAGGCCCGCCGCACCGCGCAGACCGAGGCCTGGATGTGGGAGCGCATCGAGGCCGGCCTGCGCCAGCGCTTCCGCGCCCACCCGGCCGTGGCCGCCGCGCTGGCGGCCACCACCGACGACGTGAAGGCCGGCCGCCTGGCCGCCTCGGTGGCCGCGCGGCGGCTGCTGGACCTGTTCAACTGACGACCTGATCTTTCGAGGACGAGCACATGCACGACATCAACGAACGGCTCGAGCAGATGCGCGCCGCCGCGCGCCTGGGCGGCGGCGAGAAGCGCATCGCCGCGCAGCACGCCAAGGGCAAGCTCACGGCGCGCGAGCGCATCGAGCTGCTGCTCGACGAGGGCAGCTTCGAGGAATGGGACATGTTCGTCGAGCACCGCTGCACCGACTTCGGCATGCAGGACCAGAAGGTGCCCGGCGACGGCGTCGTCACCGGCTACGGCATGATCAACGGCCGCCTGGTCTTCGTGTTCAGCCAGGACTTCACGGTCTTCGGCGGCGCGCTCAGCGAGGCCCATGCCGAGAAGATCTGCAAGGTCATGGATCAGGCCATGAAGGTGGGCGCGCCCGTGATCGGCCTCAACGACAGCGGCGGCGCGCGCATCCAGGAAGGCGTGGCCTCGCTGGGCGGCTACGCCGAGGTCTTCCAGCGCAACGTGCTGGCCTCGGGCGTGGTGCCGCAGATCAGCCTGATCATGGGCCCCTGCGCCGGCGGCGCCGTGTACTCGCCGGCCATGACGGACTTCATCTTCATGGTCAAGGACAGCAGCTACATGTTCGTGACCGGCCCCGAGGTGGTGAAGACCGTCACCCACGAGGAGGTCACGGCCGAGGAGCTGGGTGGCGCGTCCACGCACACCGGCAAGAGCGGCGTGGCCGACCTCGCCTTCGAGAACGACGTCGAGGCGCTGCTGATGCTGCGGCGCTTCTTCAACTACCTGCCGCTGAACAACCGCGACGGCGTGCCCGTGCGGCCCAGCGGCGACGCCCCCGAGCGCCTGGACTTCAGCCTCGACACCCTGGTGCCCGAGAACCCGAACAAGCCCTACGACATCAAGGAGCTGATCCTCAAGACCGTCGACGACGGCGACTTCTTCGAGCTGCAGCCCGACTACGCCAAGAACATCGTCATCGGCTTCGCGCGCATGGCCGGCCGCACGGTGGGCATCGTGGCCAACAACCCGCTGGTGCTGGCCGGCTGCCTGGACATCAAGAGCAGCATCAAGGCGGCGCGCTTCGTGCGCTTCTGCGACGCCTTCGGCATCGCGGTCGTCACCTTCGTCGACGTGCCCGGCTTCATGCCCGGCACCAGCCAGGAGTACGGCGGCATCATCAAGCACGGCGCCAAGCTGCTGTACGCCTACGCCGAGGCCACGGTGCCCAAGATCACCGTCATCACGCGCAAGGCCTATGGCGGCGCCTACGACGTGATGGCCAGCAAGCACCTCAGGGGCGACGTCAACTTCGCCTGGCCCAACGCCGAGATCGCCGTGATGGGCGCCAAAGGCGCGGTGGAGATCATCTTCCGCGAGGAGAAGAAGGATCCCGCCAAGCTCGCCGCGCGCGAGGCCGAGTACAAGGCCCGCTTCGCCAACCCGTTTGTCGCCGGCGCGCGCGGCTTCATCGACGACGTGATCCAGCCGCACGAGACGCGCAAGCGCATCTGCCGCTCCTTGGCCATGCTCAAGGACAAGAAGCTCGAGAACCCGTGGCGCAAGCACGGGAACATCCCGCTCTGACACCGGGCACCGCGCCACCGACCGAGCCCCCGCCATGAACCGCGGCATCCGCAAGCTCTTCGACCTGCGCGAGGACCAGGACGAGCCCGAGGCCATCGACGCCAACGTGCGCGCGGGCCTGCGCTTCGCGGGCACCAACCTGTGGGTGCTGTTCTTCGCCATCCTCGTGGCGTCGGTGGGGCTCAACGTCAACTCCACCGCGGTGATCATCGGCGCCATGCTGATCTCGCCGCTGATGGGCCCCATCGTGGGCATGGGCTACGCGGCGGCCATCAACGACTTCGCGCTCATCCGCCAGAGCGCGCGCAACCTGGGCACCTTCACGGGGCTGAGCCTGCTCACCTCGATGGTGTACTTCACGCTGAGCCCGCTCGACGTGCCGGGCAGCGAGCTCATGGCCCGCACCACGCCCACGCTGTGGGACGTGCTCATCGCGGCCTTCGGCGGCGCCGCGGGCATGGTGGCGCTCACGCGCCGGAGCATCAGCAACGTCGTGCCGGGCGTGGCCATCGCCACGGCGCTGATGCCGCCGCTGTGCACGGCCGGCTTCGGCCTGGCCAACGGGCGCTGGGACATGTTCGCCGGCGCCTTCTACCTGTTCCTCATCAACGGCGTGTTCATCGCCGCCAGCACCCTGGCCGTGGCCAAGCTGGTGCGCCTGCCGGCCGTGGCGGACGTGGATCCCGCCGTGCGCGCTCGGCACCGCGTGCTCATCACGGTGGGCCTGGTCGCGGTGCTGGTGCCCAGCGTCTGGCTGGGCTGGCGCTTCGTGCAGCAGGAGGTCTTCGCGGCCGGCGCGCAGGCCCTGCTGCGCACGCTGGAGGCCGACCAGCGCTTCGCCGTCGTCGGCCAGGGCATCGACCGCGCGCAGCGCCGCATCAGCGTCACCGTGGTGGGCGCCGAGGCCGAGCGGCTGCTGCAGGAGCGGGTGCCGCAGCTGCTGGCCGAGCACCGGCTGCCCGGGGCCCAGCTGGTGGTGCGCCGCGCCGGCGGCAGCGAGCTCGACGTCGGCCGCCTGCGCGAGCAGCTGCAGGCCGACGTGCAGCGCGACATGACCCAGCTGCTCAGCGAGCGCCTGGCGCGCAGCGAGGAGCAGCGCCTGGCCCTGCAGGCCGAGCTGGAGGCCCTGGGCCGCAGCGCCGAGGCCGCGCAGGCCCTGGCCCCGGCCGTGCTGGCCGAGCTGCGCGCCCAGCAGCCCGAGGTGCGCGCCGCCACGCTGGCCGAGGGCCGGCGCATCGTGGCCGCGGCCTCGCCCGCGGCCAGCGCCCCCGCCAGCGAGCCCGTGGTGGTGATCGTGATCGAGGTGACGCGCCCGCTGCGCGCCGCCGACCGTGAGCGCCTGGCCGCCTGGCTGGCCGTGCGCCTGGGCCGTGGGCCCGTGGACCTCATCGAACGCGTGGCGAGGCCGTCGCGCTGAGCCGCACCAAGACACCTGGAGAGACAAGCGATGTTCAAGAAGATCCTGATCGCCAACCGCGGCGAGATTGCCTGCCGAGTCATCAAGACGGCCAAGAAGATGGGCATTGCCACCGTGGCCGTGTACTCCGAGGCCGACAAGGACGCGCGCCACGTCGCGCTGGCCGACGAGGCCGTGCTGCTGGGCCCGGCGCCCAGCCGCGAGAGCTATCTCGTGGCCGACAAGATCATCGCCGCGGCCAAGGCCACGGGCGCGGAGGCCATCCACCCGGGCTACGGCTTCCTCAGCGAGAACGAGGACTTCGCCAAGCGCGTGGAGGACGAGGGCCTGGTCTTCATCGGCCCCAAGCACCACAGCATCGCGGCCATGGGCGACAAGATCGCCTCCAAGAAGCTCGCGAAGGAGGCCCAGGTCAACACCATCCCCGGCTGGAACGACGCCATCGAGTCGCCCGAGCGCGCCGTGGAGATCGCGCGCGACATCGGCTACCCGGTGATGATCAAGGCCAGCGCCGGCGGTGGCGGCAAGGGCCTGCGCGTGGCCTTCAACGACAAGGAGGCCTTCGAGGGCTTCGCCAGCTGCCGCAACGAGGCGCGCAACAGCTTCGGCGACGACCGCGTGTTCATCGAGAAGTTCGTCGAGAGCCCGCGTCACATCGAGATCCAGGTGCTGGGCGACGGCCACGGCAACGTGGTCTACCTGCACGAGCGCGAGTGCAGCATCCAGCGCCGCCACCAGAAGGTCATCGAGGAGGCGCCCTCGCCCTTCATCAGCGACGCCACGCGCAAGGCCATGGGCGAGCAGGCCGTGGCCCTGGCCAAGGCCGTGCGGTACCAGAGCGCCGGCACTGTGGAGTTCGTGGTCGGCAAGGACCAGAGCTTCTACTTCCTGGAGATGAACACCCGGCTGCAGGTGGAGCACCCGGTCACCGAGTGCATCACGGGGCTGGACCTCGTGGAGCTGATGATCCGCGTGGCCGCGGGCGAGCGGCTGCCGTTCACGCAAGGCGAGATCCGGCGCGAGGGCTGGGCCATCGAGTGCCGCATCAACGCGGAAGACCCGTTCCGCAACTTCCTGCCCAGCACCGGGCGGCTCGTGCGCTTCGTGCCGCCGGCCACCACCATGGAGGCCGCCTCGCCCGAGCGCCTGGGCGTGCGCGTGGACACCGGGGTGGAGGAGGGCGGCGAGATCCCGATGTTCTACGACTCGATGATCGCCAAGCTCATCGTGCACGGCAAGGACCGGCTCGACGCCATCGCCAAGATGCGCGAGGCCCTCAACGGCTTCGTCATCCGCGGCATCAGCAGCAACATCCCGTTCCAGGCGGCGCTGCTGGCGCACCCGAAGTTCGTCTCGGGCGACTTCACCACGGGCTTCATCGCCGAGCACTACGGCCGCGGCTTCAGCAGCGCCGACGTGCCGCACGCCGACCCGCTGTTCCTGGTGGCGCTGGCCGGCTTCGTGCGGCGCAAGGCGCGCGAGCGCTCGGCCGGCATCAGCGGCCAGCTCGACGGCCACGGCGTGAAGAACCTGCCCGACCTCGTGGTCGTGGTGCTCGGCAAGGACGGCGACCACGAGCACCACCCGGTGCGCATCGACGAGTTCAACGCCGGCTCCGGCCACGCCGAGGTGCTGGTGGGCACGGGCGAGGCCGCGCGCCGCTACGCCATCGACAGCACCAGCCCGCTGGGCAGCCTGCTCATGCAGGGCCGCTGCAACGGCCAGCCCTTCACGGCCCAGGTGGAGCGCGGCGGCGCGAAGAACCCGCTGGCCATCCGCGTGCTGCACGACGGCACGCAGATCGACACCCTGGTGCTGCTGCCGCGGGCGGCCGAGCTGTTCCGCCTGATGCCGCACAAGGCGCCGCCGGACCTGAGCAAGTTCCTGCTCTCGCCCATGCCCGGCCTGCTGGTGGACCTGGCCGTGCAGCCCGGCCAGAAGGTGCTGGCCGGCGAGCGCCTGGTCGTCATCGAGGCCATGAAGATGGAGAACATCCTCACCGCGGCGCAGGACGGCACGGTGGGCGAGCTGCTGGCCAAGAAGGGCGAAAGCCTGGCGGTGGACCAGCCCATCCTG
>ERZ1066136.1397-NODE-1397-length-12502-cov-7.690126_pt1 | contig 12502 bp, 8 predicted proteins | sample MGYA00382783_ERZ1066136 | MGnify/ENA primary metagenome ERZ1066136 (study PRJEB33369, sample SAMEA5778366) | biofilm metagenome | biome: Industrial cooling water; feature: Water cooling tower basin; material: Biofilm | place: United Arab Emirates | collected... | reverse complement strand
CCGGTGGTGTACTGGTAGACGAGATCGTTGCCGCTCGCGGCGCCGTTGCCCTCGACCACGACATCGCTGCCATCGACGTGGAAGACGTCGTCCCCGTCACCGCCGTCCATGGTGTCGAAACCGATGAAGTTCCAGCCACCCACCAGGGTGTCGTTTCCGGAGCCGCCGTACATCGCGTCGGCACCATCGTCACCGGACAGGTAGTCGTTGCCGTTGTCGCCGACCAGGGTGTCGTTGCCCGAGCCGCCGTACACGGTGTCATCCCCGTTCTGGCCGTTCACGTAGTCGTTGCCGGTACCGCCGTCCATGTAGTCGTTGCCGGCGCCGCCGTACATGGTGTCGTCGCCCGCCTGACCGTACATCTCGTCGCGGGACTCGTCCGCCAGAATCCAGAACAGCCCGGCCGCAATCGCGGTGTTGCTGCCGCCCACCATGTAGTCGTTGCCGGTGCCGCCTTCCATGCGGTCGGCGCCGTTCTCACCGTACATGGTGTCGTTGCCGTTGCCGGACTGGTCCGTGTAGTCGCCCACGATCCAGTCGTCGCCCGAGCCGCCGTAGAGCACGTCGTTGCCCGCGTCGCCGATCACGGAGTCGTTGCCGGACTCGCCGTACATGGTGTCGTTGCCGTTGTGGCCGCCCATGAAGTCGTTACCGGCACCGCCGTACATGAGGTCGCTGTCGAAGACGTTGTGGTCGGCCCACTCCGAGCCGCGCATGACGTCGTCGCCGCCACCGCCGCGCAGCGTGTTGCCGTACGTGTTGCCGTATATCTCGTCGTTGAAGTCCGTGCCGGTGGCGTTCTCGATCACGGCGTTGTAGGCGATGACCAGGTTGTCCCGGACCCAAGCGTTCTCGTTCCAGATGCTGCTGCCGATCGTGCTGAAGATGCCGGAGGTCAGGTGCAGGATCACGTTCTGCGTCTGGTTCGACGCGTCGATGGTGTCCACGCCGCCGCCGTCCCAGATGCACTCGAAGATCTGGGCGCCCGGGGTCCAGCTGTAGATGGTGTTGCCGCTGTTGTAGCTCCAGTTCGCGCCGTACAGCGCCTGGATGGCCTGCACGTCGAGGAGCATCGGCGTGGTCGGGTAGTAGGACATCGTGTACCCGTCGTTCGTGTCGCCCACGTGGTCCTTGTAGCTCATGATCGAGAACTTGTTCGCGTCGGTGGCCGCGGCCATCGTGTCGCCGTCGTCGTTCTCGTGCGGGTGCTCCAGGCCGAGCGCGTGCCCGATCTCGTGCATGAAGGTGTGGTACGCGTAGTTGCCGGCGACGGGGCTGTTGTAGTCCGTCTTGTTGAACCAGATGTCACCGCCCTTCGCGCCGCCGCCCGGGTAGTAGGCGTGGGCCGTCGACGGAGAGTTCGACTCCGCGAAGCGGATGTCGCCCACCGAGCTGTTGTCGAGGACGTTGTCCGTGTCGGGCGTGTCGGCGACCTCCACGAAGTTGAGGTTCGCGACGTTCGCCCACTTCTGCAGGGCGCTGCGTGCCGCGTTGCGTTGCGTGGCGTCGAGGGCCTGTCCGCTGGACGCCTCGTTGCCGTAGTTGAAGGCGCCGGTCGAGAACAGGAAGTCGAAGCCGAACGGCGTCTGCGAGAAGTTCGTCGGGAAGCTGAAGGTCACGGTCGCGCCGGTACCCATCCCGCCGCCGCCCCACTTGGTGCCGCCGATCAGGGCATTGACGTTCGCGTTGCCGGTGGGGGCGCCGCCCACGTTGGTCGTGGTACCCCCGCTGTAGATGGAAGCCATGGTCGAGTCTCCTTGCATATATGTGGTGGTTGGGCGCCAGGCCGGGGGCCGGTCGTTCGCCGTGGTGGCGAGGCGGAACCGATTTCCGTCCTGACGGTTGCCACCTTGCGGGGAAACGCAAGGGGTCACGATATGACGTGTGTATTAAGACCGGGCGTGTTGAGGGACTCGCGGGCGCATCTCCTGGGGGGCATCGCGATCCGGGTTTCATAGGAGAAACAGTCCGCGAAGGAGCGGTCGTCCGGCCACACCGCATACCCAGACCTCTCAAACGTCATAGATGCATGTGCATAGAGACCCTGGTGCGTCCGCCCGCGTACCTTGCGGCCGTCATCGCAGCACCTGCATTCCAACGACAACGAGGACGACCCCGATGAACACCAGCACGACGCCACCCGCCGGAACCCCGGCGCCGAGCGCGCTGCGCAGGGCCCTGCAGGGCGTGCGCGGCTCGTTCGGCGCCGCGGCCCTGTTCAGTCTCTTCATCAACCTGCTGTTCCTGGTGCCCTCCATCTACATGCTCCAGGTCTACGACCGCGTGCTGCCGAGCGGCAGCGAGTCGACGCTGCTCGTGCTGTCGCTCCTCACGGTGTTCCTGTTCGTGACGATGGGCGGGCTGGAGTGGATCCGGTCGCAGATCATGGTGGTGGCCGGAGCGAAGCTCGACCACGCACTGGGCGATGACGTGTTCGATGCGGTCCATCGCCAGGCGAGCGTGACCGGCGGGCGCGAAGCGTCCGCACAGCCTTTCGCGGATCTGCTGCAGCTGCGGCAGTTCCTGACCGGGCAGGGTCTGTTCGCGTTCTTCGATGCCCCCTGGCTGCCCATCTACGTGGCGGTCATGTTCCTGTTCCATCCGTGGTTCGGCGTTGCCGCACTGCTCTCCTCGGCCGTGATCGGCGCGCTGGCCTGGTGGAACGAGGTCGCGACCCGCGACGATCTGCGGGCCGCGAACGGCCGCGCACTGCAGAACCAGCGCCACACGGAGCGGCATCTGCGCAACGTGGAGACTGTCGCTGCACTCGGAATGCTCGAGCCGCTGCGGACGCGCTGGCAGGCCGGTCATCGCGAGTCGCTTGCGCTCCAGGGGCGTGCGAGCGAGCGCGCGGGGCTCATCGCGAGTCTCTCTCGCACCTTCCGGATGACCTCGCAGTCGCTGATCCTCGGGCTGGGCGCCTACCTCGCGATCCGCCAGGAGATCACTCCGGGCGCGGTCATCGCGGGGTCGCTCCTGCTCGGCCGGGCGCTCGCGCCGCTCGACCAGCTGGTGGGATCGTGGCGCTCCGTGCTGCAGGCCCGGGAGTCGTATGCGCGGCTCGATCGCGTGCTCACGCTGACGGCCGCAGCGCGTCAGCCCATGACGCTGCCTCCCCCGACCGGCGCGATCGCGGTCGAGAAACTCGTGGTGGTGCCCCCGGGTTCGCCCGAGGCCGTGATCAAGGGCGTGACGCTGAAGATCGACGCGGGTTCTCAAGTCGCCGTGATCGGCCCCAGCGGCGCGGGCAAGTCCACGCTCGCGCGTGCGCTGCTGGGCCTGTATGCGCCAGTGGTCGGTACCGTGCGCCTCGACGGCGCGGAGATCGACCAGTGGACGCGCACCGATCTCGGACCGTACCTGGGTTACCTGCCGCAGCGGGTGGAACTGCTCGACGGCACCATCGCCGAGAACATCGCGCGCTTCGGAGAAGTGGAAGGCGAAAAGGTCGTCGCCGCCGCGCAGGCTGCCGGCGTGCACGAGCTGATCCTGCGTCTCCCGGACGGCTACGACACGATGATCCAGGGCGACGGGAACATGCTGTCGGCCGGGCAGCAGCAGCGAATCGCGCTCGCCCGCGCGCTCTACGGTGACCCGCGCATCCTGGTGCTGGACGAGCCGAACGCCAACCTCGACCAGGAAGGCGACGACGCGCTCGTCGCCGCGCTCGCCGCCTGCCGGGAACGCGGCTGCACCGTCGTGCTGGTGACCCACCGCGCCAACGTGCTGGCGCAGGTGGACACCGTCCTGATGATGGCCGACGGCCGTGCGGCCCTGTTCGGTCCGCGCGACGAGGTGATCGCATCCATGCAGGCGCGTCACGGCAAGGTGGCCGTACCCGCCGGCCCGCGACCCGTGAATGCACCGCCCGCGCTGATCAACCAGAAGTTCGCCTGAGAACCGGAGACCGACACCATGACCACCCTCGCCACGCACCCCGCCGTTCCGGCCCCGGGGACCCCCGTCCTCCGTCTCGACGACCGCCTCTTCCGTATCGCGGGCGCCGTCATCATTGCCGTCATCTTCGGTGGCTTCGGCCTGTGGGCGGCGCTTGCGCCGCTCGGCGCCGCCGCTGTGGCCCCGGGTGTCGTCACGGTCGAGAACTACCGCAAGACCGTCCAGCATCTGGAGGGCGGCATCGTGAAGGCGATCCACGTCCGCGACGGTGACAGCGTCGAGAAGGGCCAGACCCTGATCACGCTGGAGTCCGCGCAGTCCGGCGCGCAGCTCGCCGAGGCGCGGGGGCTGCTGCTGATCGCGACCGCTCGGGAAGCACGCCTCGTCGCGGAACGAGACGGTCAGCCGCGCATCTCGTTTCCCGAGACGCTGCTGACCACTTCCGACGATCCGCGCGCGAAGGAGGCCATGCGGCTGCAGTCGCAGACCTTCGAGACGCGACGCCGCGCGGCCGACGTGGAGACAGCCCTGTACGAGCGGCAGATCGACGAGCTCACGGGCAAGCTCGCGGGTCTGCGCGCGCAGGAGCGCATGTCGTCCCAGCTCGTGACGTCCTACCGCGGTGAACTGTCGGACTACCGCGATCTCGCTCGCGAAGGCTACGTGCAGAAGCAGAAGGTGCGCGAAGTGGAGCGGAGCGCCACCGAGAGCGAGAGCCGCCTCGAGGCCGTGCGATCGGAGATCGCGTCGACGGAGGTGGAGATCAGCAAGGCGAAGCTCACCCTGCTGCAGCTGCGCAAGGCGTTCCAGAAGGAGGTCGCCGAGGAACTGGCGCAGGTGCAGTCCGAACTGTTCCGCCTGCGCGAGCGCTTCGGTTCGCTGCAGGACATGGTGGGCCGCACGGAGGTGAAGGCGCCCAGCGCGGGTGTCGTGCTCGGACTCGCGGTCCACACCATCGGCGCCGTCGTGCCCGAGCGCGGGCGTCTGCTGGACATCGTCCCGCAGAACGAGAGTCTCATCGTCGAGGCCAAGCTCTCGCCCGCCGACATCAACCGGGTGAGTGTGGGGCAGGCTGCGCGCATTCGCTTCAACGGCTTCAGCGCGCGGACCACGCCGGACATCGAAGGCCGGCTGATCGCCGTGTCGGGCGACCGTTTCGTGGAAGATCAGGGCCGCAGCGCCTACTACCTGGCCCGGGTACAGATCACGGCGGAAGGGCTGGAGAAGCTGCGGGGCCGCAAACTGGAACTGGTTCCCGGGATGCCGGCCGAGGTGATGGTGAACACCGGCAGCCGGACCTTCCTGGAGTACCTGACCGGTCCGCTCAGCGATGTGGTGGCGCGGTCGTTCGTGGAGAAGTGACCGGCCGCGGGGCTGCGGCCCCACGCATCAGCCCGAGAGTTTCTTCCGCAGCAGGTCGTTCACCTGCTGCGGATTGGCCTTCCCCTTCGAGGCCTTCATCACCTGGCCCACCAGCGCGTTGAAGGCCTTGTCCTTGCCGGCGCGGAACTCCTCCACCGACTTCGGGTTCGCGGCGAGCACGCTGTCGATCATGCCTTCCAGTTCGCCGCTGTCGGAGATCTGGCGCAGGCCGCGCTGATCGATGATGGCGTCGGCACTGCCCTCGCCCGCCCACATGGCATCGAAGACTTCCCGGGCCAGCTTGCCGGAGACGGTACCGTCGGCGATGCGGGCGAGCAGACCGGCGAGCGCGTCGGCCGTGACCGGTGCAGCCGTCAGATCGATCTGTTCGCGGTTGAGCCGCGCGGAGACCTCGCCCATCAGCCAGTTGGCGCAGAGCTTCGGCTCCTTCGGCAGGCGCGCCACGAGGGCCTCGAAGTAGTCGGCCATCTCGCGGCTCGCGGTGAGCACACCGGCGTCGTAGGCGGAGAGGCCGAGATCGCGCTCGAAGCGTTCGCGCTTGGCCTGCGGGAGTTCCGGCATGGCGGCGCGTACGCGGTCGATCCAGGCCTCGTCGATCTCCAGCGGGAGCAGGTCCGGATCGGGGAAGTAGCGGTAATCCTGCGCATCTTCCTTGGAGCGCATGGAGCGCGTCTCGTCGCGGTCCGGGTCGTACAGGCGCGTCTCCTGGACGATGTGGCCGCCGTCCTCGAGGATCTCGATCTGGCGTGCCATCTCGTATTCGATGGCACGCTCCAGGAAGCGGAAGGAGTTGAGGTTCTTGATCTCGCAGCGCGTGCCGAACTTCGGGTCGCCGACCCGGCGGACGGACACGTTGGCGTCGCAGCGGAAGGAGCCTTCCTGCATGTTGCCGTCGCAGATGTCGATCCAGCGCACCAGCGCGTGGAGCGCCTTCGCATAGGCCACGGCCTCGGCCGATGAACGCATGTCCGGCTCGGAGACGATCTCCAGCAGCGGCGTGCCGGCGCGGTTGAGGTCGATGCCGCTCATTCCGTGGAAGTCCTCGTGGAGCGACTTGCCGGCGTCCTCCTCCAGGTGCGCGCGGGTGAGCCGCACCACCTTCTCCTGGTCGCCCACATGGAAGCGGATCGTGCCGCCGGCCACCACGGGAATCTCGTACTGGCTGATCTGGTAGCCCTTCGGGAGATCCGGGTAGAAGTAGTTCTTCCGCGCGAAGATGGACCGGCGGTTGAGCGTGGCGCCGACGGCGAGCCCGAGGCGGATGGCACGCTCCACGGCGCCGCGGTTCAGCACGGGCAGCACGCCGGGCAGCGCGAGATCGATGGCGCAGGCCTGGGCGTTGGGCTCGGCGCCGAATGCGGTCGAGGCGCCCGAGAAGATCTTGGAGACCGTGGAGAGCTGGGCGTGGGTTTCCAGCCCGATGACGACTTCCCAGTTCATCGGGCGGCTCCGGAGCGGAACGAGTGAAGGGGGGCCATGGCGGTCATGCGGCACCGAAACCGGCGGGCACCCGGCGGTGCCAGTCGGTGACTTTCTGGAACTGGTGGGCGACGCCCAGCAGGCGCGCCTCCTGGAAGTGGTTGGCCATGAGCTGGAGACCCAGCGGGCGGCCGCGCGGGCCGAAGCCGCAGGGCAGGCTCATGCCAGGCAGGCCGGCCAGGCTGCCGGGGATCGTGTAAAGGTCTTCCAGGTACATGGCGACGGGGTCCGAGGACTTGGCGCCGAGGTCGAAGGCCTCGCCGGTGGTCACAGGGCCGGCGATCACGTCGCACTGCGTGAAGGCGCGCTGGAACTCCTCGCCGATCAGCCGGCGGACCTTCTGGGCCTTGAGGTAGTAGGCGTCGTAGTAGCCGTGCGAGAGCACGTAGGCGCCGATCATGATGCGGCGCTTGGGCTCGGCGCCCAGGCCCTCGGCCCGCGAGCGCTTGATCATGTCGGCGAGATCGCCGTGATCCTTCGCGCGGTGACCGTAGCGCACGCCGTCGAAGCGGCTCAGGTTGCTGGAGGCCTCGGCCGGGGCGACCACGTAGTAGACCGGGATGCCCAGCGGTGCCGTGGGCAGGGAGATCTCGACCAGTTCCGCGCCCAGGCCGCGGTAGACCTCGAGGGCGGCACGGACGGCGGCATCCACTTCGGGCGTGAGCCCGGGCCCGAAGAACTCCTTGGGAATGCCGATGCGCAGGCCCGCCACCGGGCGCTCCAGATCGCGGGCGCAGTCTTCGGCGGGGCGGTCCACGCAGGTGGAGTCGCGGGGGTCGAAGCCGAGCATGGCAGACAGGACATGCGCGGCGTCCTCGGCGCTGGCGGTCATCAGGCCGGCGGTGTCGAGGCTGGAGGCGAAGGCGATCATGCCCCAGCGCGACGGACGGCCGTAGGTGGGCTTGATGCCGGTCACGCCGGAGAAGGCCGCGGGCTCGCGGATGGATCCGCCGGTATCGGTGGCGGTGGCCACCGGGCACAGGCGCGCCGCGACGGCAGCGGCCGACCCGCCGGAACTGCCACCAGGGACGGCGTTGCGGTCCCAGGGGTTGCGGACGGGGCCGTAGGCGCTGTTCTCGTTGGACGAGCCCATGGCGAACTCGTCGCAGTTGAGCTTGCCGAGGCAGACCATGCCGGCCCGGCCGAGCCGCTCCACGACGGTGGCGTCGAACGGGCTCATGTACCCGTCCAGCATGCGGCTGGCGGCGGTGCTCGCCCAGTCCCGGGTGACGAAGATGTCCTTGTGGGCCAGCGGAATCCCCAGCAGCGGGCCCGACTCACCCTGGGCGCGGCGCCTGTCGGCGGCCTCTGCCTGGGCGAGACTCGCCTCGGGGCGGACGTCCAGATAGGCGTTGAGATCGCCGTGCGCGGCGATCCGATCGAGGAAGTGGCGGGTGAGGTCCACCGCGGAGACTTCGCGCGCGGCAAGCAGGCGCGCGAGCTCGGCGACGGAGGCGAGGTGCAGGGCCGTCACGGGCGGGCTCCCGCGGCCGTGCGGCAGGCCGGGGCACGGCTCATTCGATGACCCGCGGGACGAGGAACAGGCCGCCTTCGTGGGCGGGTGCGTTTCGGAGGTGGGCGTCGCGGTCGACCGGCTCGGTGACGGCATCCTCGCGCAGCCGCTGCGCCCCGCCCAGGGGGTGCGCCATGGGCTCGACGCCGGTGGTGTCGACGGCCTGCATCTGTTCGATGAGACCGAAGATGCCGTTCAGTTGCGCGAGCGTGCGTTCGGCTTCTTCCGGCGAAATATGGATGCGGGCGAGGTGCGCGATGCGGCCGACATCCTCAAGCGTCAATGCCATGGGACTATTTTCTCTTGCGAAATCTCACGAAACGTCTTTGTTCAACGTAGCCGCGTAAGGTACCATACCGCCCCATTTCGGCACTACCCGCCGCACCCCCCCAACCTACGTCCTGCCACGGGGCAATCTCGCATGTTCGGTTTTCTAAGTGGTTACTTTTCCAATGATTTGGCTATCGATCTCGGCACCGCCAACACGCTGATCTACGTGCGTGGCCAGGGGATCGTCCTCGACGAGCCCTCGGTGGTCGCGATCCGCCAGGACGGACCGAACGGCAAGAAGGTGATCGAGCAGGTGGGCCTCGCCGCCAAGCAGATGCTCGGGCGCACGCCGGGCAACATCACCGCCATCCGCCCGATGAAGGACGGCGTCATCGCCGACTTCACGGTGACGGAACAGATGCTGAAGCAGTTCATCAAGAAGGTGCACGACGCGCGGCTGTTCAGCCCGCAGCCCCGGATCGTGATCTGCGTGCCCTGCGGCTCCACCCAGGTGGAGCGCCGGGCCATCAAGGAGTCGGCCTTCGGCGCCGGCGCGCGCAAGGTGGAACTCATCGAGGAACCCATGGCAGCCGCGATCGGCGCCGGGCTTCCCGTCAACGAGGCCACCGGCTCCATGGTGGTGGACATCGGTGGCGGCACCACCGAAGTGGGCGTGATCTCCCTCGGCGGCATCGTCTACTCGGCCTCGGTGCGGGTGGGCGGCGACAAGTTCGACGAGGCGATCATCAACTATATCCGCCGCAACTACGGCATGCTGATCGGCGAGACCACGGCCGAGGAGATCAAGAAGGAGATCGGCTCGGCCTTCCCCGGGTCCGAGGTCCGCGAGAAGGAAGTGAAGGGCCGCAACCTCGCCGAGGGCATCCCGCGCAGCTTCACCATCTCCTCCAACGAAATCCTGGAGGCCCTGACGGATCCGCTCAACTCCATCGTGAGCGCCGTGAAGTCCGCGCTGGAACAGACCCCGCCCGAACTCGGGGCCGACATCGCGGACCGCGGCATGGTGCTCACCGGCGGCGGCGCGCTGCTCCGGGAGATCGACCGTCTGCTCATGGAGGAGACCGGCTTGCCCGTCATCGTGGCGGACGACCCGCTCACCTGCGTGGTGCGCGGATCGGGCAAGGCGCTCGAGCACATGGACAAGTGGACCAGCATCTTCACCAACGACTGACGCCCGGCCCGGCCGGCGTCCGGGCCCCGCACGCGTGACCCGCGCCCGCGCCGGGTTCGCCGCCGGCAGCCCGGTCCCGCAGGCCGGACCGGCCCGATTCTGAGTACGGAACGTCCCCCCGAGGGCATTCGATGGCCGATTCCGCGCCGCCGATCTTCAAGCGCGGCCCCAGTCTCTTCATCAGGCTCGTGTTCTTCACGATCCTGTCGCTGGTCCTCCTCGTCGCCGACGCGCGCTTCCGCTACCTCGAAGACATCCGCTCCGGGATGTCGGTGGTGCTCTTCCCCATGCAGGAGGCCGCATCCGTGCCAGGCTCCGTCATGGAACGGGCGGGTCAGTTCTTCGTGACCCAGGCGGCGCTCTACCGCGAGAACGAGCAGCTGAAGCGGGAGCGGCTGCTCAGCATGTCAGACGCCCAGCGCATCAAGGCGCTGGAGGTGGACAACGATCAGCTGCGCCGGCTGGTGAATGCCGCGCCCGTCCCGGGGCGCGAGCGGACGATCGCGGAGATCATCTACGAGAGTCGCGACCCGTTCACCCGCAAGATCGTCATCGACCGGGGCACCATGCACGGCGTGAACACCGGGCAGGCCGTGGTGGACCACCTCGGTGTGATCGGTCAGGTCACCCGCGCCTTCCCGTTCGTCTCGGAGGTTTCGCTGGTCACGGACAAGTCCCAGTCGGTGCCGGTGCAGAGCGTCCGCAGCGGCGTGCGATCCATCACCTACGGACTCGGACATGACGGCGCCATCGAGTTGCGCTTCATGCCCGTGAACGCCGACGTGCAGAACGGCGACCTGTTTGTCACCTCGGGCATCGACGGCGTGTACCCCCCGGGGCTGCCCGTGGCCGTGGTCACCAACATCGAGCGCAACGCCCAGTCCTTCGCGCGCATCATCTGCGCCCCGGCCGGGGCCGTGAGCAGCTACACCCGCGTGGCGGTCCTGTCCGATCCGCCACCGCGTCCGCCCAACCCGCTGAAGGAGCCGGCGCCGGTGCCCGCGCCGCCGAAGCCGAAGTCGACGGAGCGCACGCCGTGAGACGCAGCACCCTGGGGGACAACATCCACGGCGACGAGGAACTGCTGCCGGTCCGCGGTGGCTACATCCTGTTCACGTTCGTCCTGGCCCTGCTCCTCAACCTGATTCCCATGCCGGGCTGGCTGTCGAGTGCGACGCCGGACTTCGTGGCGTTGATGATCGTCTTCTGGAGCGTGTTCCAGGCCCATCGCGTGGGCCTGTGGCCTGCGTGGGTGCTGGGCCTGCTGATGGACGTGGCCGACGGCGGGCTGTTCGGACAGCATGCCATGGCCTACTGCGCCGCCGCGTATGCCGGGATCTTCCTGCACCGGCGCATCCAGATGTTCCCGATGAGCTATCAGATCGCCCACGTGCTCGCGATCCTCGCCGGGCAGCAGGGGCTGCAGCTGCTGATCCGACTGGTGGCGAGCGCCCCACCGCCGGACATGCTCTATTTCGTGTCGAGCCTGACCGGAGCAGCGCTCTGGCCCGCGCTCGTCGGCTTGCTGCTGCTGCCGCTGCGGCAGCGCACCGGGCCGGAAGAGGTCTGAGCGCCCGCCGCGCCCGTCCGCCCCGATGTTCCTGCGCCTGCCCAGCCGCTCCCGCTTCACGCGGTCCCGGTCCGGATTCCGGCCCCGGCAGCGGGGCGTGGAACTGCGCAACGAGGATTCCTTCTGGCGCGCCTTGCTCAATCGGCTGGGTCCGGGCCGTCCCCGGGCGGGCTTCCGTCCCGAGGCGAGCGGGGTCGAGATGCGCGACCTCACCCGCGAGCTGGAGCGGTTCCACTGGCGCCTGGCGGTCTGCGCGACCGGAGTGCTGTTCCTGTTCTTCGTGCTGCTCATGCGGTTCTTCTATCTCCAGGTGCTGCAGCACGAGTACTACATGACCCTCGCGGAGGCCAACCGCATCTCGATGGTGCCGGTCGCCCCCAACCGCGGGCTCATCCTCGACCGCAACGGTGCGGTGCTGGCGCACAACTATTCGGCCTACACGCTGGAGATCGCCCCGAAGGAGGCCGGGCCGCTGGAGACGCTCCTCGACGAGCTGGGCCGGATCATCGACATCCAGCCGCGCGACCGGAAGCGCTTCCGCAAGCTGCTGGAGGAGCACCGCGAACTGAACACCGTGCCCATCCGCACCCGCCTCACCGACGAGGAGGTCGCGCGCTTCTCGGTGAACCGCTACCGGTTCCCCGGGGTGCAGATCAACGCGCGGCTGTTCCGGCACTACCCCAACGGCGAGATCGCGTCCCACGTGATCGGCTACATCGGCCGCATCAGCGAGAAGGAACTCGCCGAGCTCGAGCGACGCGGCGTCGCATCCAACTACCGCGGCGCAGACTACATCGGCAAGACCGGCCTCGAGGGAAAGTACGAGGCCGAATTGCACGGCGTGGCGGGGGTCGAGGAGGTGGAGACGGACGCCGGCGGCCGTGCCGTGCGCACCCTCCGAACCACGCCTCCGCTCGCGGGCAACAACCTGCACCTCGCCCTGGACCTGCGCACCCAGGACGTCGCCGAGAAGGCTTTCGCCGGGCGCCGGGGTGCGCTGGTCGCGATCGAGCCGGCGACCGGGGGCGTGATCGCCCTCGTGTCGCGTCCGGGCTACGACCCGAACCTGTTCGTGGAGGGCATCGACCCGCAGAACTGGGACATGCTCAACACCTCGACCGACAAGCCGCTCAACAACCGCGCGCTGCAGGGCGTGTATCCGCCGGGTTCCACCTTCAAGCCCTTCATGGCGCTGGCG
>ERZ1066136.1396-NODE-1396-length-12512-cov-15.461829_pt1 | contig 12512 bp, 5 predicted proteins | sample MGYA00382783_ERZ1066136 | MGnify/ENA primary metagenome ERZ1066136 (study PRJEB33369, sample SAMEA5778366) | biofilm metagenome | biome: Industrial cooling water; feature: Water cooling tower basin; material: Biofilm | place: United Arab Emirates | collected... | reverse complement strand
CCCCACCCCGACCACGGCGGGTTCGCCGCCCTGGCCGCGGCGCCCAGCCCGACGCCATGGGCATAGGCCGGGGCGGCCATCCGGGGCGGGACGCCGGCCAGCGCCAGGCAGGCCAGCGCGCAGACCCCCAGGGCAGGGCCGAGGGGCCCGCGGCCAGCGGTCCCCTTGGATCGCGCCGCTGCAGACCCCTGGGCCAGCGGCGTGCTCGGGCAGCCCTCCGCCATGGGCGCTGGGCGGCCCGCCCCCGGGTCGGTCGGGAACGGCCGGCCCGGGGCCGGCGTCCGGTCGAGACTCGACCCTGGCCATCGGCCGCCGCCCGGCGTCGAGCCTGGCCCGAGCGCGGTCCGGCGCCGCTCCTCGCCCGCGGAGCTCACGGCTGCCGGGAAACCCGCCGGTAGTAGGAGTCGATCCACTCGCGGTATTGCAGCGGAACCTCCTCCGCGTTCTGGTTCGAGAAGATCTCCTGCACGCGCGGCGGAAGCTCGCCCCAGGGGGCGATCTGGCCGGCCCCGGAGCCCGGTCCACGTTCGGAGCCCGGCGGGCGCCGACCCGAGAGCTGCTGCCCCTCCGGCCCGCCCTCCTCCGCGCCGGTCGGCTCGCTCCCGGGATTGCCCTGGGGGCCGTCGCCGTCCTGCTGCTGCCCGGGTTTCTGTCCGCCGGACTCTGGCTCCGAACCGGAGGGGGGCGGGCCCTGTTGGCCGCCCTCCTGACGCCGCTGGCCCTCGGCGCCGCCGCGGTCGAGGGGGCTTTGGCCCTGTTCCGAGGACTCCGGGCTTTGCTGGCCCTGGCCCTGGTTCGAGGAGCTGCGGCCGCGGCTCTGGCTGGACATCTGCTGGGACAGGTCGAGCAGCTTGTCGATGTCTTCGAGGACCGCCTCGGAGCGCTTGCGGGTATCTCCGATCCAGGAGCGCCAACGCTGCGGATCGTCCTGCGCCAAGTCCGGCGAGCCCGCGGCCTCGAACAGCAGGTCGTCGATCGAGCGCAGGTTCTTCTCGATGCGCCCGAACAGCTCCTGCATCTGGGCCGCGGGGTCCTGGCCCAAGTCCTGGCGGATCCTGCCCTCCAGGTCCACCGGGGGCGGGCCTTGTTCCTGGGGGCTGGCGGGCACGGCCAGCGCCAGCAGCAAAGTCAGGGAAGCCCAGGCCGAGGCGGCCCCAAGGCGGTCGAAAAAGGGCGGCTTCATCGCGCGGAGGAATTCGGCGGTGCTTCGGGATCGGGCAGCCCCAGGCGCTCGCGGAACTGGGAGAAGAGCTGCGTCAAGCGCTCGTGGCGGCCGGCGACGCGCTGGATGTCGGAAAGCCACAGGGGGTCGACCTCGGCGCTGCCTTCGATCAGCCCGGCGAGCTGCTCCAGGGATTGTTGCACATCGACCTGCATGCGCCGCAGCAGCTTGAGCTCCGCCACGTCCGGCACCAGGCGGTTCTCATCCGGCTGCTGCGGCTGCTGGCCCTGTTGTTGCTGTTGTTGCTGCTGCTGCTGTTCGCGCTCGCGCCGCTCGCGCTCCTGCTCCAGGGCCTCGATCACCGCCACCAGCCGGTCGGCCACGTCGAGCTGCATCGAAAGGATGCGCTCGCCGCTTTGGTAGTCGCCGCTCTCGCCCACGTCCCGGGCGATCACGGCCAGGTCGGTCTCCACGGCGCGGAAGTACTCGGCGAACACCAGCGCCGCTTCGGCCTCCAGGTCGGCGGCGAGCTTGCCCGAGCGCTGGCCGAGCTGCTCTTCGACCTGCGCCACCCGGCGCAGCCCGAGGCGCACGGACCGGCTGGGCGCTTCGCCCGGGGTGCGGCGCTCGTCCAGACCACGCAGGGCCTCGATCTGCTGGCGATGCTCGTCCAGCAGGGCGCGCGCCTCGGTGCCGATCTCGACCAGCAGCTCCTCCTGGCGCAGCTGCTGGTAGCGCCGCTGCTCCTCCTCCAACTCCGCCCGGGCGGTCTCCAACTCGCGCACGGTCTCCTCGGCTTGCTGGGCGCCCGCTTCCGCATCGCCGCGTTCGAGGCTCTCGGCGCTGCGCTGCGCCTCGGCGGCGGCGCGCTCCAGCCCCGGGGCCGGCCGGCTTTCTTCGCGCTCGGCGTTGAGCTTGGCGAGCTCCAGGATCTGCTCCCGCAGCCGGCGCTGTTCTTCCGCCAGCCGGGCCGCTTCCGCCGCGGCGGCCGGGTCCAGGGGACCGGCCGGCTGCCCGGCGGCCTGGCGCGCCTGCTCGAGGGCGTCGAGCGCCTGTTCCTGGTCGCCGGCGGCGCTCTGCCCACGGCCCTCGGCCAGGCTCGCCTGGGCGCTGCGCATGGCCTCGACCGCCTTGGAGAGGGCCTGTTCGAGCTCCGGATTGGAGCCCGCGGACGGGCTTTCGAGCGCGCCGGTCTGGGCGCTGAGTTCGGCCTGCCGCGCCTCGAGCGGAGCCAGGGTTTGGCGGTCCTTGGAGCTGCGGCCTGCGGCGGCCCGTGCCGCCTCCAGGGCGGCCCGAGCCTGCTCCAGGCGCTGGGCGCCCTCGGAGTTGGCCGCGCGGGCCTGTTCGATGGCTTTCTGGCCCTGCTCGGCCGGGGCGCGCGCCGCTTGCTCCAAGGCCGCGCCGGCCGCATCGCCCTGCGCCGCGGCGGCTTCGAGCTCGTTGCGCGCGCCCTCCAGGGCGGCGTCCAGATCCGGCTCCGTTCCGCCTTCCTGGGCGTTTTTCGCCGCCAGCTCGCCCAGCAGAGTGGACAGCCGTCGGGCGCCCTGGGCCTGGGCCTGGCTCGAGCGCAGGGCCTCGGAGCGCTGCGAGCTGTCGGCGCTGCGGCCGCCGTCGACGGCGCGCATGGCGCGTTCCGTGGCCGAAAGCGCGCGCTGGCCCTGTTCGGAGACCAGCGCGGGCTCGCCTTCAGCCGCGCGCTCCGCCTGGGCCTCCGCGGCATCCGCCAGAGCTTGGCGGGCCGCGGCGACGGCGCGGGCCAGATCGCTGCCGGCGGGCGCCTCGATCGCCGCCAGGGAAGCGTCCGCGGCGCGGCGCTCGGCCTCCGCTTCCGCGCCGCGCTCGCGCGCCCGCGCCGCCGAGCGCTGCGCTTCGGCCTGCAGGCCGGCGGCGGCGGAGTCGCGCGCCGCGGAGGCCGCGTCGCTGCCCAGGGCCGAGAGGGCCGCCCGGCCCAGTTCGAGGCTTTGGGCGGCGGCGCGGGCGGCTTCCGCGCGGGCCGCGTCGGGGGCCGCTTCGGCGGCCTTGTTGGCGGCCTTGGCCAGCTCGGCGAGCCGCGCGGCCTCGAGGGCGGGGTCCGCGCCGCCGCGCAGGCGCTCGGCAGCAGCCGCCAATTCGCGGGCCGCTTCCGCCGGTCGGCTGGCGGCGCCTTCGGCCGCCCGGGCGCCGAGCAGGCGCTGCTGGGCCGATCCGATCCGGGCGCTTTGGCCGGCGTCGAGGCCGGCCAGGCGCTCGCGATCGCGCGCCGCGCGCTGCTCCAGCTCGCCCAGCTCGCGCAGCAGCCAGTCGAATTCGAAATCGGCCGAGGCCCGCGCCGCGTTGCGGGTCTCCTCGGCCAGGGCACGCTGACGCTGCGCGAGCTGCTCGAGGCGCTGCTCGAGCGCCACGCTGGCCGGATCGCGGGCCTGATCCTGCAGCGCCTGGATGCGCTTTTCGAGCGCGCGCTCGGAGGTGGTCAATTCCGCCAGCTTGGCCTGGATCGAAGCCAGGTCTTCGAGGCGCTTTTCGAGGTCGGGCGTGGCGCCGCGGTCCAGCAGGATGGTCAGCAGCTTCTCGAGCTCGCCGATGGCGGCCTGCTGCTGTTCGACCGCCCTCAGCACCAGCCCGGAGTCGAGGCTGGTGGCGCTCTCCTTCATCCACTCCTCGAGGGTCCGATTCTGGGCTTCGCGCGCATCCAGGTTGACCAGTGCCTGGCGCAACAGCTCGGCCGTGCGCGTGCTGCCCTCGCTTTCCATGCGCGCCAGCAACAGCTCCATCGTCTGACGCAGCCGCACCAGCTGCCTGAGCAGCAGTTCCTGTTCCTCGCGGAACGATCCGGCGTCGCTCTGCTGGACCGCGGCCCCCGCCGACGCGGTCCACGGCGCGGCCAGCAGGCAGATACAGAGCAGCAGGGCCGCCCGGGGGCGCCCCGTCCGGGGCGCTAGGGGTTCACTTCGCCGCATGCTGTTTGAGGCGCTCTTGCAGCGCCTTCTGGCGGTTGAGGATGTCGCGGGTCAGGCTCAGCACCGACTGGAAGTTGTCCCATTCCTTGAGGCGCTCGAGCAGATCCTCGAGGCGCCGCAGGGTGGTTCGCTGGTGCTCCAGGGCCGTGGCCAGGGCTTGGCGCTGGTCGGCCGGTCGACGGTTGGCCTCGGCCGCGGCGGCCAGGGCCAGGGTGGCGCTGGCGGCGCCTTCTTCGCGCACGCGCCGGGCCAGATCGACCAGCTCGAGCAGGTGCCCCGAGAGGGTGCTGCCGGCGCCTGAGGCCTTGACCTCGGCCGCCAGGGTGCGCCACGGGGCGGGCTCGAAGCGGGCGCTGGAGCGCTGCCCCGCAAGCTCCTCCAGGCGTTTGGACCAGGGTTCGGCGGCCGGTTCGAGGCGTGCGTGCAGCACGCTTTCGGCCACGGCGGCGAGCTCGCGCAGGAGGGCCTCCGCATCGCCCTCCACGCGCCGCTGCCCGTTGAGCGCCGCGGACAGGCCCCGGCCGTCCAGGGCCTCCCCGGGCCCTTCCTCCGCCAGGGCGCCGAGCAACTCCTCGACGCGCTGGCGCCGTTCGGTCTGGGCCTGGGTCAGGGCGTCGGCCTTCTGGCGCGCGTCCGCCAGGCGGTCCTGCACGCGGCGCAGGAACTCGTCGTCGGAGAGCACCCGCACGCGCAGGCTGCCCGAGCGACCGACCTGCGCGGGGTCGCGGTTATCGGCGGCGAAGAGCTCGAGCACGAAGCTGGTGCCCGGGGGCAGGGCGGCGGCGGAGTCCGGCGTCGCGCCGCTGGCCTGGCCCTCGGGGCGGGGGGGGCCGGGCTCGCCGACCGGACCCTGCGGCTCCGCGTCGGCCCGGGTCCAGCGCTCGAGCTGCACCAATTCGAGCCGCTCCGCGAGCCCGGCCCGGGCCCGGGGGCGGCGCTTGCCCGGCTCGCCCTCGGACGGTTCCGGAGGCGGCGCGGCGGCCAGCTCCAGGCTGCGCCGAGCCTGCCAGGCCTCGCTGTCCCCGCGGCGCAGCTCGAAACCCGCGCTGGTCAGGCCGAAGTCGTCGCTGGCGATGGCGCGCAGCGGCAGCACCGCGCTGGCCACCGTTTCGATCTCGCTGCGGCCGGGAGCGGCGATCGAAAGCTGCGGCGGTTCGTCGGCCTGGGCCTCGATCGAGAGCAAACCCGGGTCCGGATTGGTCAGGCCGCGCGCATCGAGCAGCTCGAAGCGCAGGTGGGTGGTGGCGGACAGGTCAAACTCGAAGCCCAGCCCGGGTCCGCCCGGCAGCTGGGTCCCGTCTTCCGCGGCCCGGCTCGGGAACTCGCGGGCCTCCAGTTCCACCAGCCGGTCCTCGGGCAGCAGGCGCACCCGGCCGGCCACGCCGGTCCCGCTGGGCAGCAGGAGCACGCGCGCGCGGCTGCCGAGCAGGGCCCGTCCGCCGCGATCGACCCAGCGTTCCGCCGGCAGGCCGCTGTAGGCCGGGGGTTCGATTTCGAGCAGGGTCGAGAGGATGTCGGGGGGCTCGAGCACGCTCAGCACCAGGCGCGGGCGGCCATCCCGATCGTCCCCTCCGATGACCGAGAAAGCGAGATCCTGGGTCACGCCGCGCAGCACGCTGCCGAAGCTGGCCGGGCCGCTGGGGGCCAGTTGGCTGCGCTGGCCGTCGTCGAACTCGAGCCAGACTTCGCGCGGCAGCTCCCCGGCCGCGCTGACCAGGAGCGGCAGGTCGCTGCCGCGCGGCAAGGCGACCCGCAGCAGCTCGCCGCGCGCATCGCTCTCGCGCTCGATGCGCACGCGCCCCTCGGCGGCGCGGACCTCCAGGCTCAATTGGGTGCGCTGCGGCCAGGGCTCGAGGCCTCCGAACAGGCGTTTGGCGAAGATCCTGGCCTGGGCCGGGGCCGCCAGGGCCGCGGCCGCCAACGCGGCGGAGCACAGCAGCCCGAGGAGGAAGCGCTGCCGCGGTCCGCGAGCGTCCAGGACGCGGTCGAAGGACAGCCCCTGGGCGGCCTCCTCGGCGGCCCGGTACACGCGCTCCACCAGGACCTCGCGCAGCCCGGCGGAACCCTCGGCCCCCGGGGAAGCGCGCTCCTGGCGCAGCTGGAATTCGACCGCGCTGACCAGCAGCTCGTCCTGCTTTGCCCGGCAGCGCTCTGCGAGCAAGGCCAAGCCGCGCAGGTCCGGGCGCTGCCCGAGGGGCCTCAGCCAGGCCCGGCGGGCCAGGAACAGCAGCCCGATCAGCAGCACGGCCAGGTGGAAGAGCCGCACGCCGTAGGGAACGCCCAAGTAGAAGTCGGCTACGAAGGCGAACCCCAGCCAGAGGGCCGCCGCCCCGAGCAGGGTGCCGATGCCGTACAGGTGCGCTGCGCGGGCCAACGCCTGGTCCAGCCGCGCCAGTCCGGCGGACAGTCGCGGGGTGCGCTGGAGGGCGCGCGGGTCGGGTCGGCGGCTCACGGGGGAAAACTTCGGGGTGGCGCTGCGCTGCCTGCGTCAGCGTTGGAAGATGGGCAGGTAGCGGTAGGGGATCTCCAGGATCAGCACGGCCATGGCCGTGCCGAAATTGGGGCCGGGGCCGACCTCGTTGGGGAACGAGCCGTCCGGACGCTGCAGGCTCAGGATCACCCGGCGCAGCTCCTCGAAATAGGGTCGCCAGTAGTCGACCCCGGACTGGGTGCCGGCGGTGTACATGGCCTGCACGCCGTAGTAGTGCCCATACCAGAAGAAGTAGTGGCCCCCCGCGCGCGTGCCGTAGCGCAGGTTCTGCTCATCGAGTCCGCGGCGCAGATAGTCGAGCCCCTGGCGGATGGCGTCGTCCGAATAGATGCCCAGCCCGTGCAGGGCGGTCACCCCGGCCGCGGTCAGCGGAAAGGAAGAGCGCGAGCCGCGTCCGCGCTGGTAGAGGAACGCACCGACCTCGTCGGACAGGATCCGGCCGCCGGGGAAGCGCACGTCGCGGCCGGCGATGGCGGAATCGACCACGTAGCGCGCGGCTCGGTCGACCGTTTCGCGCGGCACGCGGATGCCGATGTTGCGCGCGGCGCGCAGGGCCAGGACCTGACAGACCACGATCGACATGTCCGAGTCCGTGGCGAAGGGCTCGTAGCGCCAGCCGCCTTCGCTGTTCTGCACATGCACGATGAAGTCGACCGCGCGCTGCAGGGTCAGGCGCAGGTCTTCGCGGCGGGTCATCCCGTAGATTTCGGCCAGGCACAGGGTCGCGAACGCATGGCTGTACATGCGCGTCCCCGCGTGGGTCAGGTAGCCGTCCTCCTGCGCGCAGGAGAGCACGAAATCGAGCCCGCGGTCGACGACGTGTCCGTAGGGGCCCCGCCCGGGCGTGTAGCCCCCGGCCAGGAAGGCCATCAGGGCCAGGGAGGTCACGCCGACGTGGCCTTCCTCGCGGTTGTACTCGTAGCCGTTGTTGAGCTTGAAGCCGATCTTGCCGGTCCAGGAACCATCCTGGTTTTGATGATCGGCCAGGTACTGCAGCGCTTGGTCCACGGCGCGCACCTGGGCCGGGATCAGCTCGACCTCGGATTCGATGGCTTGGGCCGGGCTCGGCCCGGCCAGGCTCGAGGCGAGCAGCAGCAGGGCCGCGACCGGGCGGAGCCAGGCGGTCCGGAGGAATGCACGGTTGCGGTTCGACATCGGATCAGCGCGGTTGTGTGGGGGGCTCGAGCAGATCGAGGCGATCCTGCCGGCCGCTGTTCGTGACGCTCGAGATCCACAGGTGCGGGCCGAAGCCCACCAGGCGGATCTCGCGTGCTTCGGGGAAGTCGTCGGAAAGCATGCGGCTGTCGAGCTTGCGGCCGCTGGCCAGTTCGTAGAACTCGAGGCGCACGAAGCGCCGCCGCAGGCTGTTCTCGTCGCGCACCCCATAGATCAGGGCCACGCTGTCCTGGCCGACCGCGGGCAGGGTCCAGTCGGCGTCGTAGAGCGTGGCATGTCCCACCGGCAGGGCCGCCGACCAGCGCCGGCCGCTGGCGAGGTCGAGGGCCAGCAGCGGCGTGCGGCGCGCGCCGGGGGGATTGCTGACCACGAACAGCCAGGGTTGTTCGAGGGTCAAGGTCGCACCGCGGCGCAGCCCGATGGGCACGTCCGATCCGGCCAAGCGTTCGATATCCCGCAGCCGGCCGCTGGAGAACTCTAGCTCGGCCACCCGGCCGCCGCGTTCGGCCTCGCTGAAGCTGCTCGGAAGGCCGACCACGAAGCAGCGGTTCCCATGGCGCAGGACGCTGAAGAGGTCGCAGCCCGGGCCGGTCTCGATGCGGCTCAGCAAGCGCCCGGAGAGCAGGTCGTAGAGCCCGACGAAGCCGTCTTGGAAGTGGGGCACCACCAGCAGGTCGCCCTGCACGAAGGCCTGCTGGGGCAGCTGCGGCGGCAGGCCCACGGGCAGCTCGACGCTGCCGCCCAGGCGGCCGCTGAACAGGTCCACGGCGCGCGCGCGGGCCGGCTGCGCGAAGGGCCGATCGAACACCACCGCGTGGGCTCCCGAGGCGGTCGGCCCGATCCAATTGCCGTCGCTGGGCAGCTCGCGGACCCAGACCGTGGCGCCCGAGGCGAGGTCCAGGGCGTGCAGCCGCTGGGGGCTGCGGCCGGGCCGTTCGAGCAGCAGCACGAGCCCGTCGGCCAGGGCCAGGCTGGGGGCGGCCGCGGCGCGCTCCTCGAGGGCGAATCGCCAGGCCTGGGCGCCGCTGGCGGCGTCCAGGGCCAGCAAGCCCTCTTCGCTGGCCAGGACCAAGCGCCCGCCGGTGGCGGTGGCGCCGAGCGCGAACCGGCCGCCGCCCTCGAGTCCCCGTCCATCGACGCCCACGGGCTGGGAAAAGCGCGCCTCGCCGGGCCGGCCCTCCGGGTAGGCCTCGATGCGCCCCTGCCGCCACAGGTAGAGCAGCTCGCCCTGCGGGAGCCGCAGCCGGCCCAGGACCGCGTGCAGCCCGGGGAAGATCGCAGCCAGGGCCACGTTTTGGTCGAAGCGCGGCAGTCTCGGCTCGGGCTCCGCGTTCTGGGCCAGCGCCCGCGCCAGGTCGTCGAGGCGCCAGCCTTGGTAGGGGGCGCGGCGGCAGAGCGCTTCGGGGAACTCCTCCGCCGCGCGCGCCAGGGCCGCGCGCTCGAAGCTGGTGTTGCCCGCGCGGCCGAGGCCGATGGCCAGGTCGACCAGCAGTTCGACCGCGCCCGGGGACCAAACGCCCTCGCTCTCCTGTGGCCACAGCTCGGCCACCGAGCGCGCCAGGGCCTCGGGATCGTCGCTTTCGAGGGCCCAATCGAGGCGCAGGCGCCGGGCGTTCTCGGCGGCGCGCGAGAACGGATAGCGGCGGATCAGCTCTTCGAGCGCCGCGCCGCGGCCCTCCGTCGCCGGGGCCCCCGGCCCGGAGAGCTCCGCCAGCGCCGCCTCGGCGCGCGCCTCCACGGGGGCGTAGAGCTCGGCGCCGAGCAGGTCGATCAGGCGGCCGATGCGCGCCGCGGCGCGCTGCGCCAGGGCCCCGCCGGACGATTCGGGCGCTTCCACCAGGGCCTGCCAGCCGATCACGGCCGCCTCGAAGTCGCTCTCGCGTTCGCGCTGCAGGGCGCGCTGGACCGCGCACCAGCTGGCCACGCGCACGGGCCGATCGCCGAGGGCCTCGGCGCTGCCGGCGAACTCGAGCCAGCGCGCTTCGCCCAAGTGCGGCCTCGGCACCGCCAAGCGCCCGCATTCCCGCACCAGGCGCTCGAGCAGCGCCTCCCAGGCCACCGGATCGCGGTAGCGCAGGGTCTCCTCGAGGGCCAGCAAGGCCTCCAAGCGCTGGGGCAGGTCGAGGGAAAGATCGGCCGCCTCGGTGAACAGCTCCGTGGCGCGCTGCGCATCGCCTTGCAGCGCCACCAGGCGCGCCTCCGCCAGGCGCCCGCGGGCCAGCTCCAGGTCGACTTCGCCGCGCCCGCGCAGGGGCTCCAGCACGGCGCGCAGCTCGGCCAAGAGCGCCAGGGCGGCCTGGGGGGCAGCGTCCGCCCGGTCGGCGGCGCGCTGGCCCAGCAGGCGCGCCAGCGCCAAGGCCGCCGCGGCATCCGCGGGGTCCGCCAGATGGCGCTCGCGGGTGCGCCGCTCGATCACCCCCGGGTCGAGGAAGCCGCACAGGTGACCGCCGGAAGCGCTGATCAAGAGCCCGTCCCCGAGGGCCAGGTTGCCCACGTCCGGGGTGCCCATGGCCAGGCCCTCGCCGGCGCGCAGCTGTCCATCGAGGGGATCGAACACGTCGACCCCGTCCAGGCTGGGGACCAGCAGGCGCCGGCCGTTGAAGAGCATGCGCGGGCCCTCCGAGGTGGACGGGCCCGGCAGGAGCTCCTCCGGCTCATAGCGGTGGACGGGCTGGCCTGGCACCAAGCGCGTGTCGCTGGCCAGGCCCCCCGGCCGGCGCCAGCCGACCAGCCAATGCCCGCCCAGCCAGAGGCGCTCGCGGTCCGCGCCCAGCAGGAGGTCGACCGCGCGGCCGCCGGAGTTGCGCGGGCGCAGGAGGTCGTTGCTGACCGACAGCCGGGTGCGCCCGCTGTGGAGCTCGACTCCGATCAGATCCTCGCTGTCGATCGGGGTGCAGAGCACCAGGCCGTCCGCCACCACCGGCGGCGCGTTGCGCCACACGCGCCGGCGCTCGACGGTCAGGTAGCCGTGGGTGCCCGGCAGCGGGATCTGGTCGTAGAGCGCCTGCCACAGGATGCGACCGCTGAACAGGTCGAGGGCCGCCAAGGTCCCGAGCTGCGTCGCCACCAGCACGCGCTCGCCCTCGATGCGCACCGGCGGCGCGCTGTACTCGCGCTCGTGGCGGTTGAACATGTTGAGCTCGCGCTGGCCGGTGACCACCTGGGTCTGCCAGACCAGGCGGCCGCTCCACAGGTCGTAGGCGGCCACGTGCAGCTTGACGCGCCCCTCCATGCGCACGCAGGGCACGAGCACCAAACCCTCGCTGATCGACGGCGGCCCGGCCACCGCCATCTCCTGTTCGAAGTCGGGCAGCGGGCCGCCGTCCCAGTCGGGCGGGCATTCGTGGCTCCACAGGCGCCGGCCGCTGCGGGAGTCGAAGGCGAACAGGCGCCGCTGGGGCAGGCGCCGCATGATCGTCAAGCCCTCGATGTCCTCGTTGTCGTGGATCGAGAAGGGGATCTGCAGCGCGGCCACGGCCACGCCCTCGGCCACCGCCGGCGCCGCCAGCAAGCCTTCGTAGTCGAGCCCGCGGAAGAAGTCGCTGCGCGCGGCTCGGCCCAGCCGCTCCCAACCCGCCGGTTCGCCCGAGCTCCACAGCTGCTGCCCGGAGTAGGCGTCGCAGCAGAGCAGTTCGAGGGTCGTGTTGACGAACACCCGCTCGCCGTGCAGGATCGGAACGATGTTGAAGTGATCGGTGCGCGCGCCGAGCCCGTTGAAGGGGCCCGGCGGCAGCTCGACGCGCCAGCGCTCCAGGCTGCCGCTGGGCAGCTCGCCTGCGCTTTCGCCCTCGCCCGAAAGCCGCATCCCGGCCGAGCGCCGCACGCCCGCCGGCAAGCCCGACAGGGCCGCGCGGCGCCGGGCCAGGGCCGCGGCCTGATCTTCGAGCCCGAGGCGCGCGCCCAGGCGCTCGGCGCGCTCCCACCAGGTCGAGGCCGCGCCGCGATGCCCGCGCGACAACTCCAGGTCGCCGAGCGCCAAGGCGGCCCGCAGGCTGGCCCGCGCGGCCGGCCAGCGCGACAGCATGGCCGCCAGGGCGCCCGCGTCCCCGTCGGCCAGGGCCTGCTCCAGGGCGGTCTGGGCTGCGGCGCCGAAGCGCTGCTCGTAGGCCGCCAGGCCGGCCGCGGGCAGCCGTTCGAGCTGGGCCGCGGCCCAGGCCGCCGCGCCCAGGTGCCGCGGCTGCAGGGAGGGGCGCTGTCCGGCGGGCTCGACCGAGAAGGTGAGCGGCAGCACGTCCCCGCCGTGGTCCGCCAGCAGGCGCTCGAGTTCGTCGAAGGCGCGCTCGTAGCGGCCCGCCGTCAGGTGCCCGTCCAGGCGCTGGGCCCGCTGGGCGGCCTCGCGGTCCTCGTTCAGGGTGAAGATGCGCGGCTCGCCGCGCAGGTCCGCCCGGGAACGGGGCTCGTCCTCCTGGGGCAGCCCCGGGGAGGCCGCGCCGAGCAGCGCCAGCGCGGCCGCCGCCCAGCGGCGGAGCCGGGCCGCGGCCGGGGCGGATCGGGCGAAGGCCATGGATCTCATGCTAGTCGTGGCGGGGTGCGCGGGCACGCCTGGGGCCCTCGCCGGTGTCCCCGAAAGACCATCGGAGCGCCGGCCGCCGCGGCGCGAGCCCCGCGGGGATCCGGGTTCCGTGCGGGGCTCCACGGGGGACTCATACGTCCGGCCGAGCCCGGGCTGCAGGCCAGAGCCCGAAGATCCGCCCGGCGCGGCCGCGGCTCCGCCCGCGGCCAGCGTCCGGGGCGCTCCTGTGCGGGG
>ERZ1066136.1395-NODE-1395-length-12515-cov-12.310193_pt1 | contig 12515 bp, 9 predicted proteins | sample MGYA00382783_ERZ1066136 | MGnify/ENA primary metagenome ERZ1066136 (study PRJEB33369, sample SAMEA5778366) | biofilm metagenome | biome: Industrial cooling water; feature: Water cooling tower basin; material: Biofilm | place: United Arab Emirates | collected... | reverse complement strand
ATGATCGTCGCGCAGCGCATCTACCAGGCCAACGCGCAGACCATCAAGACGCAGGACCAGGTGCTGCAGACGCTGGTGAACCTCCGCTGAGGCCTGAGCCGTGGACCGCCTGATCTACCTCTCGATGGCCGGTGCCAAGGCCACGATGCAGCGCCAGGACACGCTGGCGCACAACCTGGCCAACGCCTCGACCACGGGCTTCCGCGCCGAGATGCAGGCCTTCCGCGCCGTGCCCGTGCGCGGCGAGGGCGCCACGACGCGCGCCTACGTGCTGGAGAGCACGATCGGCCACGACACGCGGCCCGGCGCCATGCAGGCCACGGGGCGCAACCTCGACGTGGCCATGCAGGGCAACGCCTGGCTGGCCGTGCAGGGCCTGGACGGCACCGAGGCCTACACGCGCGCCGGCGCGCTGGAGGTCAACGCCGAGGGCGTGCTCGTCACGCCCGCGGGCCTGCCCGTGCAAGGCGACGGCGGCGCCATCACCGTGGGCCTGAACGCGCAGGTGGAGATCGGGGCCGACGGCATCGTCACGGCCACCACCGGCAACGGCCGGCCGCAGAACGTGGGCCGGCTCAAGCTGGTCACGCCCGAGGCGCCGCTGCAGCGCGGCACCGACGGCCTGTTCCGCGCCGCCGACGGCGCCGACCTGCCCGCCGACGCCACCGCGCGCGTGAGCAGCGGCATGCTCGAGGGCTCCAACGTGAGCCCGGTGGAGACCATGGTGGCCATGATCGCCGCGGCGCGGCAGTTCGAGCAGCAGATGAAGGCGCTGCAGGGCGCCGAGCAGCGCGAGCAGCAGGCCGCCAAGCTGCTGGCGCCCAGCGGCGGCTGATCCACCCCCGCGGGGCTGCGGCCTCCGGCGACGAACAGGCCCCTCCGGGGGCCTTTTTTCCGCCCATGCCCAGGCTCAAGCCCGGCCGAAGATGCGATCCATCTTCAAGGCAAGGCGCCGCACCATGATTCGCTCGCTCTGGATCGCCAAGACCGGCATGGAAGGCCAGCAGACCAAGCTGGACGCCATCTCGAACAACCTCGCCAACGTCGGCACCAACGGCTTCAAGCGCGCGGGGGTGCAGTTCGAGGACCTGATGTACCAGAACCTGCGCCCGGCCGGCGCCGCCGCGGCCGAGGGCACGGCGCTGCCCACCGGCCTGCAGGTGGGCCTGGGCGTGCGCGCGGCTTCGGCCACGCGCAACTTCCAGCAGGGCGCGCTGCAGCAGACCGGCAACGCCTTCGACCTCGCCATCAAGGGCCAGGGCTTCTTCCAGATCACGCTGCCCGACGGCAGCACCGGCTACACGCGCGACGGCGCCTTCCAGGTCGACGCCAACGGCCAGCTCGTCACCAACGCCGGCAACCCGGTGCAGCCCGGCATCACCGTGCCGCCCAACGCGCTGACGGTGACCGTGGCGGCCGACGGCACGGTCAACGCCACGCTGCCCGGCCAGGCGGCGCCGGCCAACCTGGGGCAGCTGCAGCTCGCCTCGTTCATCAACCCCGCAGGGCTCGAGAGCCGCGGCGGCAACCTCTACGCCGAGACGGCCGCCAGCGGCGCGCCGCAGGCCGGCGCCCCGGGCGCCAACGGCCTGGGCACGCTGCAGAGCGGCTTCGTCGAGGGCAGCAACGTCAACGTGGTGGAGGAGCTCGTGAGCATGATCGCCACGCAGCGCGCCTACGAGCTCAACTCCAAGGCCATCCAGACCTCCGACCAGATGCTGCAGCGCCTGGGGCAGCTGTGAGGCGCGCCGTGCTCCGCACCCTGCCGCTGCTGGCCGCCGCCGCCCTGGGCGGCTGCGCCTACGTGGGCCCGCACGTCGACGTCGGCGACACCAAGCCCACGCCGCCGGCGCCGGCGGCCGAGGCCGCGGGCCCGGCGACGGGCTCCATCTTCGCGGCCAGCGCCTACCGCCCGCTGTTCGAGGACCACCGCGCGCGCCTGGTCGGCGACACGCTCACCGTGAACATCGTCGAGAAGGTCACGGCCACCGCCAGCAGCACGAGCTCGGTCGAGAAGACCGGCGCGATGTCGGGCGGCATCACCGCGCTGCCGGGCGTGAGCCCCAACGCGCTGCGCCGCGCCACGGCCGACGCGAGCACCGCGTCCACCGCCGAGGGCAGCGGCAGCACCGAGAACCGCAACGAGTTCAGCGGCACCATCACCGTGGTCGTGCGGCGCGTGCTGCCCAACGGCCACCTGCTGGTGGCCGGCGAGAAGCAGATCGGCGTCAACCAGAACATCGACGTGCTGCGCTTCTCGGGCCAGGTCGACCCGCGCGCCATCCAGCCCGGCAACAGCGTGCCCAGCGCCGCGATCGCCAACGTGCGGCTGGAGCAGCGCGGCCGCGGCGCCGCCGCCGAGGCCCAGGCCATGGGCTGGCTGCAGCGCTTCTTCCTCAACGTCATGCCGATCTGAGCCATGCGACGCGACAAGGACCTCGACCGCCTGATGCGCTGGACACTCGCGGTTGCCACGCTGGCCGCGAGCACCGCCGTGTGGTGGCCCGCGCCCGCGGTGGCCGCGGCCGCCGCGACCGCCCCCGCGACCCCGGCACCCGCGCCGTCCACCGTGCGCATCAAGGAGCTGGCCGCCGTGCAGGGCGTGCGCAGCAACCCGCTGCTGGGCTACGGCCTCGTCGTGGGCCTCGATGGCACGGGCGACCAGGCCACGCAGTCGCCCAACACCACGCAGAGCCTGCAGTCGCTGCTGCAGCAGCTGGGCGTGACGCTGCCGCCCGGCGTGAGCCTGAACCCGCGCAACGTGGCCGCCGTGCTGGTGACGGCGCAGCTGCCGCCGTTCGCGCAGCCCGGGCAGACCATCGACGTCACCGTCAGCTCCATGGGCAACGCCAAGAGCCTGCGCGGCGGCACGCTGATCGCCACGCCGCTGAAGGGCGCCGACGGCCAGATCTACGCGCTGGCCCAGGGCAACCTGCTGGTGGGCGGCGCCGGGGCCGCGGCCGGCGGCAGCAAGGTGCAGATCAACCACCTCTCGGCCGGGCGCGTGCCCGAGGGCGCCACCGTGGAGCGCAGCGTGCCCACGCCGCTGCTCGACGGCGACGCGCTCACGCTGGGCGTGAACGCCAGCGACTTCGGCACCGCCCACGCCATTGCCGAGGCCATCAACCGCCGCCACGGCGAGGGCACGGCCGAGCCCATGGACGGCCGCCGCGTCCGCGTGAAGATGCCGCCGCAGCCCGGTGCGCGCCTGGCCTTCCTGGCCGGCATCGAGAACCTGCCGGTGGCGCTGGCGCGGCCCGCGGCGCGCGTGGTGCTCAACGCGCGCACGGGCTCGGTCATCGTCAACGACGCCGTCACGCTGGGGCCCTGCGCCGTGGCGCACGGCAACCTCTCGGTCACCATCAGCACCACGCCGCTGGTGAGCCAGCCCAACCCGCTGGCCGGCGGCCAGACGGTGCAGGCCGAGAAGAGCGACATCGCCATCTCGCAGCAGGGCGGGGCGCTGATCGCGCTGCCCGCCGGCGCGAAGCTGGCCGACGTGGTGAAGGCGCTCAACTCGCTGGGCGCCACGCCCATGGACCTGCTGGCCATCCTGCAGGCCATGAAGAGCGCCGGCGCGCTGCACGCCGAGATCGAGGTGATCTGAACATGGCCGCCGTGCCCTTCCTGCCCGCGGGCGGCCCGGCCGGCCTGGCCGGCGACGTGCGCTCGCTCGACGCGCTGCGCGGCCGCGCCGCCACCGACCCGCGCGGCGCCGTGCGCGAGGCGTCCCGGCAGTTCGAGACGCTCTTCATGAACGAGCTCATGAAGTCCATGCGCGCCACCACGCTGGAGAGCGAGGACGGCGAGGGCACGCTCTCGGGCCGCAGCATGTCGACCTCGATGCTCGACGGCCAGTTCGCGCAGCAGCTCTCAGGGCGGCTGGGCGGCCTGTCCGACGCCATCCAGCGGCAGCTCGAGCGCCAGATGGGCCTGTCGCCCGGCCCCATCCCGGTGACGGGCAGCGCCAACAACACGCCGGCGCCGCTGAGCGCCACGCCGCAGCCCGTGCGCGTGCCGCAGACGGGGGCCGCGGGCTTCGTGCAGCAGCACAGCGCGGCCGCGCAGCGTGCCGAGGCCGAGACCGGCATCCCGGCCTCGTTCATGGTGTCGCAGGCGGCGCTCGAGACCGGCTGGGGCCGCAAGGAGATCCGCCACGCCGACGGCAGCCCGAGCTTCAACCTCTTCGGCATCAAGGCCGGCCCCGGCTGGAAGGGGCCCGTGGCCGAGGTGACGACCACCGAGTACGTGGACGGCCGCCCGGTCAAGATGACGGCCAGGTTCCGCGCCTACGGCAGCTACGCCGAGAGCTTCGCCGACTACGCGCGCCTCATGAAGAACAGCCCGCGCTACGCCGCCGCCACGCGCGCCGTGGCCGAGCAGTCGCGCACCGCGAGCGCGGGCGATGCCAGCCACGCGGCGCGCTTCGCGCACGGGCTGCAGAAGGCCGGCTACGCCACCGACCCGGCCTACGCCGAGAAGCTCACGCGCGTGATCAACACCACCCTGCGCCTGCAGCGGACGCTGGCGGCCTGAAGGACACCCGAGCATGAGCGCCTCACCGCTGATGTCGCTGGGCATGAAGGCCATGGCGGCCAGCTACGCCGGCCTGCAGACCACCGGCCACAACATCGCCAACGCCAACACCGACGGCTTCTCGCGCCAGCAGGTGTCGCTGACCACGCCCGAGGGCCAGTTCACGGGCGCGGGCTTCTTCGGCCGCGGCGTGCTGGTGCAGTCGATCACGCGCTCGCACGACGCCTTCCTCACGCGCGAGGCCGCCACCGCGCGCTCGGTCGCGGCCATGGACGGCGCGCGCCTGAGCCAGCTGCAGCGCCTGGAGGAGGTGTTCCAGCTCGGCGAGAACGGCCTCGGCGCCGCCACCGGCGAGCTCATGGACGCCTTCACCGACCTCGCCAACCGGCCCGACGACCTCTCGTCGCGCCAGGTCGTGCTGGCGCGCGCGCGCGACCTCGCCGACCGCTTCTCGGAGGCCGGCGCCGCGCTCGACCGCGTGCAGGACGGCGTCTCGGCCGCGCTGCGCGTGAGCGTGGCGCAGATCAACGGCCTGGGCCAGAACATCGCCGACATCAACCGCCGCATCGCCGACCTCAAGGGCCTGGGCCAGCCGGCCAACGACCTGCTCGACGAGCGCGACCGGCTGCTGTCGCGCCTGTCCGAGCAGGTGCAGGTCACGCGCATGGAGGCCAGCGACGGCACGATGTCGGTGTTCATCGGCGGCGGCCAGCGCCTGGTGCTGGGCACGCAGGCGGCCGAGCTCAAGCTGTTCCAGGACGGCAGCGACCCCTCGCGCATGGCGGTGGCGCTGGCCGAGGGCAGCACGCGGCGCTACCTCGACGAGTCGGGCCTCGGCGGCGGCGCGCTCACGGGCCTGCTGCGCTTCCAGAACACCGATCTGGTCGAGGCGCGCGCCCGCGTCGGCCAGCTCGCGGCCAGCGTCGGCGGCGCCGTCAACGCGCAGCAGCAGCGCGGCCTGAACCTGCAGCCGCCCGCCGGCAGCGTGCCCTCGTCGCCGCTGTTCGCCATCGGCGAGCCGCGGGTGCTGAACAACCTCGCCAACCAGCGCGACGGCTCGGGCGCCTACATCGGCTCGGTGGGCATCAGCATCACCGACGGCACGCAGCTGCAGGCCAGCGAGTACACGCTCGACGAGACCTCGGCCGGCTCGGGCTCGTGGGTGCTGACGCGCCTGTCCGACGGCCGCCAGGTGCCCGTGGCCGACGGCGACGAGGTCGACGGCATGCGCATCAGCTTCGGCTCGCCCGGCCCGCAGGACGGCGACCGCTTCCGGCTGCAGCCCGTCTCGCGCGCGGCCAACGGCTTTGCCGCGCTGCTCGACGACCCGCTGGACATCGCCGCCGCCGCGCCGCTGGTGGCCACGCCCAGCCCGGCCAACACCGGCACGGCGCGCGTGGCCAGCTTCACCATGACGGGGCCGGTGCTCGACGCCGGCGCCACCGCGAGCATCGCCTTCACCAGCGACGGCGGCGACTACACCTGGGAGCTGCGCGACGCCGGCGGCGGCCTGCTGGGCCTGGGTTCGGGCACCTGGAGCCCCGGGGCCGCGATCCCGCCCGCGGGCGACGAGATCAACGGCTTCTCGCTGCGCCTGTCGGGCGTGCCGCGCAACGGCGACGCGATCACCGTCATGCCCACGCCGCCGGGCGCCGTGGCCGCCAACAACGGCAACGCCACGGCGCTGCTGGCGCTGCGCGACGCCAGCATCACGGGCGGCCGCACGCCCACCGACGCCTGGGCCGACACCCTGGCCGACGTCGGCGTGCGCGTGCAGAGCGCGCAGACCTCGTCGACCATCTCGCAGGCCGTGGCGCAGCAGACCGAGACGCAGCGCGCCGACAAGGCCGGCGTCAACCTCGACGAGGAGGCCGCGCGCCTCATCCAGTACCAGCAGAGCTACCAGGCCGCGGCCAAGGTGCTGCAGGTGGCGCAGTCCTTGTTCCAGCAACTGCTCGACGTGGCCGGGAACTGATCCCCATGCGAATCTCCTCCAGCAACGCCTACGAAACCGCGATCAGCCAGCTGCAGAAGCGGCAGGCGGCCCTCACCGACGCCCAGGAGCGCCTGACCAGCGGCAAGCGCGTGATGCGCGCCAGCGACGACCCCGCCTCGGCCGCCGTGGCCGAGCGGGCGCTGGCCGCGCAGCAGCGCAGCGACGCGCAGCTGCGCGCCCTGGGCGCCAGCCGCAACGCCATGCAGCTGTCGGAGTCGGCGCTGGGCGATGCCGGCGAGCTCATCGCGCAGGCGCGCGAGCTGCTCGTGGCCGCCGGCAACGGCAGCTACGGCGACCGCGACCGCGCCAGCCTGGCCGAGGCCATCCGCGGACTGCGCAACGACCTGCTGGCGGTGGCCAACCGGCAGGACGGCGCCGGCCGCTACCTGTTCGGCGGCCAGGGCGCCAACACGCCGCCGCTGGTCGACGGGCCGGGTGGCGTCAGCTACGCCGGCACCGACGGCCAGCTCGTGGCCGCGGGCGGCACGGCCACGCCGCTGTCCATCGACGGCCGCTCGGCCTGGCTGGAGGGCGAGGACCCGGCCAGCCCCGGCACGCCCGTGTCGCTGTTCGACGCCATGGACCGCGTGATCGCGGAGCTGTCGACACCCGGCCGGCCAGCCAGCGACATCGCCGCCACCGTGAGCCGCGGCCTCGGCGAGTTCGACATCGCGGCCGACCAGCTCGCCTCGTGGCGCTCGCGCGCCGGCGAGGCGCTCAACCGCATCGAGGGCCTGGAGCAGCGCGTGCGCCAGGCCAAGCTCGACGCGCAGACCGAACGCTCGGAGGCGGAGGACCTGGATCTGCTGGCCGCCATCTCCGATTTCCAGAACAGGCAGACCGGCTACGATGCGGCGTTGAAGACGTATTCCATCGTCCAGCGCCTGAGCCTGTTCGAGTACATCCGCTGAAGCCCAGCGCCAACGGACGAGGCCCCGCCCGGGGCGCGCAACCACCATGCCCGATCTTTCCGTCCTGGACCACGTCGTCCTCGGCTACAGCCCCATCATCGACCGCCAGCGCGCGGTGGTGGCCACGCGCCTGACGCTGTTCCCCGCGCGCCCCGATGCCGCGCCCGACGTGGCGGCCCTGCAGCAGGCGCTGCTGCAGGTGTGGCCGGCGCCCGAGGGCGCGGGCGAGCTGCAGCTGACGCTGCGCCCGCTGCAGCCCAAGCCGGGCGCCGCACCCGCCCCCGCGGGCGTGACGACGCCGGTGTCGCTCAACATCGCCGGCGAGGCGCTGCTGGGCGCCGTCATGCACGCGCCGCCGCTGCCGCACCTCATGATCGAGGTGCCGGCCTTCATGGCCACCGAGCCGGCCCAGGCGCAGGCGCTGCAGGCCCTGCACGCCGCGGGCGCGGTGCTGCTCATCAAGGGCCGGCCGCTGGCGCCCGTGGCGCCCGAGGTGCTGGCCTGCTTCAGCCACGCCGTGGTCGAGGCCACCGAAGAGCGCCGCAGCACCGCGCTGCCCGGCGCCGGTGTGCGCCAGGTCAGCACCGTGCAGGCCGGCGTGCGCACCGCCGCCGAGGCCGAGGCGGCCTTCCAGCGCGGCGCCGTCGCCGTGCTGGGCTGGCCCTTCGACGACCCGCTGCCGGCCGCGGCCGCGCGCAGCAAGGTCGCCACCGACATCCAGGTCGTGATGGAGCTGATCCAGGGCGTGGACCGCGAGGCGCCGGTGTCGCAGCTCGAGGGCGTGCTCAAGCGCGACCCGACGCTGGCCTTCCGGCTGCTGCGCTACCTCAACTCGCCGGCCTTCGGCCTGAGCGCCGAGGTCACGAGCTTCGGCCACGCCATCATGATGCTGGGCTACGGCCGCCTCAAGCGCTGGCTGGCGCTGCTGCTGGCCTCGTCGAGCAAGGGCGTCAACGCCAGGCCGCTGATGTTCGCGGCCGTGCGGCGCGGCCTGCTCATGGAGGAGCTCGGCCGCGCGCAGAGCGACGCCGAGCTGCGCGGCGAGATGTTCATCTGCGGGGTGTTCTCGCTGCTCGACAAGCTGCTGCAGCAGCCCTTCGCCGACCTGCTCAAGAGCGTGCCCGTGCCCGAGCGCGTGCGCCAGACGCTGCTGGCCGACGAGCCCGCCGGCGGCCCCTTCGGCCCCTACCTCGAGCTCGTGCGCGCGATCGAGCGCGAGTCGCTGTTCGACATCCGCGAGTCCACCGAGCGGCTGCTGCTGAGCCCGGGCGAGATCAACCGCGCGCTGCTGGCCGCCCTGCGCCAGGCGCAGCAACTGGACGGATGAGCCCGGCCGGCGCCGCGGCGGCCGCGCTCGGCGGGGGCGACGGGCCCGAGCTGGGCCTCGTCGACGGCATGGTCGTGGCGCCGGCGGCGCAGGCGGTGCTGCGCGGGCTGTGGGCGTCGTCCGTGGCGGTGCTGGTGCAGGGCGCCGATTTCCGCGTCATCGACGCCAACGAGGCCTGCGCGCTGCTGCTGGGCTGGCCGCGGCGGGCGCTGCGCGGCCAGGACCCGCTGCGCTGGCAGCCGCCCGAGGACCAGGCCCTGGCCGAGCACGAGCGCCACGCGGGCGCCGCGGCCCAGCCGGCGCGCCGCCGCTTCATCGACGCTGGCGGCCGCCTGCGCTGGTTCACCACCACCGTGATCGACGCCGCGGCGCCGGGCCAGCCGGCGTGCTGGCTGCTGCTGCTGCACGACGAGACCGCCGAGCACGACGCGCGCGAGCAGTCGCGCCGCGCCGACGACGAGCTCGCGCAGTGGTTCGAGCTCAGCCCCGTGGGCATGCTGGTCTACGACAGCCACGGCCTGGTGCTGCGCAGCAACGCCGCCTTCGACGCGCTGGTGGAGCGCGTGCCCGAGGTGCTGGACAGCGCCGAGCCCGAGCTGCAGCGCCTGCTGGGCTGGCAGGGCGGGACGCTGGCGCCCGGGCTCGTGCCCGGCGCGCGCGCGCTCGAGCGCCAGGCCCTGCTGCCGCGCCGCCAGGGCGCGCTGCGCGTGTGGGCCCGCCTGAGCTGCCAGGCCGGCCAGCACGGCGAGACGCGCGTGATGGCCGTGGTGCAGGACCGCAGCGCCGAGGACGAGCGCGACCGCGCCCACCGCGAGATGGGCCTGCTCATGGACAGCGGCAGCATCGGCGTGGCCACCTTCGACCCCGCCCAGGGCTGGCTGCTGCCGCCGCCCGTGGGCCGCGAGGCCGGGGCCGGCGGCGAGCCCGCGCAGGCCAGCGCCCTGGTGGGCGTGAGCCGCGACACCGTGCTGCCCGACTCGCTGCCCGCCTACGAGCAGCTGCTGCAGGCCCTCAAGCAGGGCGAGGCCGCCGACGTCACCTACGCGGTGCGCCACCCGCAGCTGGGCCAGCGCTGGCTGCAGACGCGCGTGCGCCCGCACGCCGAGCCGGCGGCCGGCGGCGCCGGGCGCGCCACCTCCGTGATCACGCGCGACATCACCGACCAGCACGGCGCCAAGCTGCGCAGCGAACGCCTGCTGCACGAGATGACCACCATCCTCGACAGCTCGCCCGCGGGCGTGGCCTACCTGCGCGGCCCGGCGCTGGTGCGCTGCAACCGCCGCTTCGAGCGCATGCTGGGCTTCGCCGCGGGCGGCGCGGCCGGGGCCTCGCTCGAGGAGATCCTGGCGCGCGGCATCGGCCCCGTGCGCGCCGTGCAGGACGCGCTCGCCGCGCTCGCCGAGGGCCGCACCTTCGAGGCCGAGCTGCCACTGCTGCGCGAGGACGGCCAGCCGCGCTGGTACTCGCTCAACGTGCGCCGCGCGGGGCCGGCCGGCGAGCAGGCCGAGGCCGTGGCCGTGCTGACCGACATCACGCGCCTGAAGGCGCAGCAGGCCGAGCTCGAGAAGAGCGCGCGCGACCGCGAGCTCATGTTCAACGTCTCCGAGGTCGGCATCGTCTGGCAGCGCGGCACGCGCATCGAGCGCGCCAACCAGGCCATGGCCCTGCTCACCGGCTGGAGCGCCACCGAGCTGGCCACGCTGGACCCGGCCGAGCTCTACGCCGACACGCGCAGCTGCGTCGAGTTCGAGGCCCGCATCGCCCAGGGCCTGCAGGCCGAGGGCCGCTTCCGCGGCGAGCGGCCGCTCAAGCGGCGCGACGGCAGCCGCGTCTGGGTGCAGGTGGCGGTGCGCCAGGTCGACGCCGACGACGCCGAGGCCGGCGTCATCAGCAGCTTCGTCGACATCGACGAGCGCAAGCGCGCGCGCGAGTCGCAGGCCGAGCAGGCCGAGCGCACGCGCGCCATCCTCGACTCGGTGCTCGTGGGCATCGTCACCGTGTCGGAGCGCGGCATCGAGTGGATGAACCGCTCGGCGCGGCGCATGTTCGCGGGCGAGCTTGCCGACTTCCTGGGCGAGCCCACGTCCATCGTCGCCACGCCCGAGCCCGATCACCCGCTGCGCCGCGGCGACTGGCTGGCCACGCTCGAGGAGGGCACGGCCGAGACGTTCGAGTGCCGCATGCGCGGCCGCGACGGGCGCGAGTTCTGGGTCGCCGGCAACGCCGTGCTCAGCCGCGGCGCCAGCGGCGGGCGCGAGGTCACCTTCGCGCTGCTCGACATCGAGCGCCGCCGCCAGGCCGAGCTGCGCATCGCCCAGGCCCAGGCCTCGCTGCAGCGCGTGATCGAGACGGCGCCGGCGGCCATTGCGCTGTTCGACGCCGAGACGCTGGTGGTGCAGCAGGCCAACCAGACGGCCGGCGGCTTCCTGGGGGCCGGCATCGCCGAGGGCGCCCCCGTGGCCGACCCCGGCCTCGCCGCGGCCCTGGCCGGCTGGCTGCGCGAGGTGGCGGCCGACGGCGTGCAGCGCCAGCACGAGTGGCGCAGCAGCGCCGGCCGCGGCGACGACGCGGCCGAGGCGCGGGTCTGGGACTGCCGCCTGGCGCCGCTGGCCGAGCCCGGCGACGCCGGGCCGCCGCTGGTGCTGCTGGTGGCCAGCGACGTGACCGAGCAGCGCGCCGCCGAGCAGGCCCGCCTGGCCGCCGCCATCGCGCAGCGCGAGGTGCTGGTGCGCGAGGTGCACCACCGCATCAAGAACAACCTGCAGGGCGTGGCCGGCCTGCTCATGCAGATGGCCGGCAAGCACCCGGCGGTGAAGGACATCCTCGCCGACGCCGTGGGCCAGGTGCAGGCCATCGCGCAGGTGTACGGCCTGCAGATGGGCCGCGCGGGGCCGCTGGGCCTGGCCGGGCTGCTGCGCGCGGTGGCCAGCTCGCTGGCGCGGCTCACGGGGCGCGGCATCGAGGTCGAGGTGCAGGGCGAGGTGCCGCACGAGCTGCCCGAGATCGAGTCCATCCCGGTGGCGCTCACCCTCAACGAGCTGCTGAGCAACGCCGTGCGCCACGGCGACGGTGGCGACATCCGCTGCACGCTGGCCGCGCAGGGCGAGGGCGTGCTCGTGCGCATCTCCGGGCGCGGGCGGCTGCCGCCGGGCTTCGACCTGCAGCAGCGCCGCAGCGCCGTGGCCGGCCTGGGCCTGGTGCGCGCGCTGCTGCCGAGGCGCAGCTCCACCTTCACGCTGCACGAGGAGGGCGACGAGGTGGTGGCGCGGATCGAGCTGCGGCCCCCCTCGGTGCAGGGGCCGGCGGTGGCGGCGCCCGAGGCGGTGGCCGCGATCGATCGGTGACAATCCGCGGATGCCGCCGCCGAGCGCCCCCGCCCAAGCCGACCTGCCGCTCGCGCACGCCGCCACCAAGGGCCGCGTGCTCGTCGTCGACGACGACCGGCTCGTGCTGGCCACGGTGACGCAGGGCCTGGCCGACGCCGGCTACGAGGTCATCGACGCCGACAACGGCGACGACGCCATCCTGCTCGCGCGCGAGCACCGGCCCGAGCTCGCGCTGCTCGACATCCGCATGCCCGGCATGACCGGCTTCGATGTCGCCGAGACGCTGCGCGACAAGTACGCCATCCCGTTCATGTTCCTCTCGGCCTTTGCCGACGAGGCCACGCGCAGCACGGTGCAGTCGCTGGGCGCGCTCGACTACCTCGTCAAGCCGCTCGAGGTGGGCCAGATCGTGCCCGCGG
>ERZ1066136.1392-NODE-1392-length-12537-cov-8.213828_pt1 | contig 12537 bp, 10 predicted proteins | sample MGYA00382783_ERZ1066136 | MGnify/ENA primary metagenome ERZ1066136 (study PRJEB33369, sample SAMEA5778366) | biofilm metagenome | biome: Industrial cooling water; feature: Water cooling tower basin; material: Biofilm | place: United Arab Emirates | collected... | reverse complement strand
GCGCGACAGCGGACAATATCGCGGGCGTCGCCACATCCGCGGCGGGCGTGCCATCTTGCGCCAGGCGCTCTACATGCCAGCCCTCGTTGCCACACGCTACAATGCCGACATGAAAGCCAAGTATCAGGCAATGACCGCTGCCGGCAAACCCGCCAAGGTCGCCATCACCGCCGTCATGCGAAAGCTCATCATCCTTGCCAATGCGCTCCTGCGCGCAAATCGGCCGTGGACCCAAAACCTGGCTTGATCACAACGGATACTCTAGGGCCAGCATTGCGCCGGTCTGCAAGGGTCAGGCGCCCAGCCAGTCCCCCAGCACCGCCGCCAGATGCTCCCCAACCCGCGGCGGCGGCGCGCGCATGGTGGCGGGCGTGGCGCTGAGCTTGCCCGGGAAGGCGACGCTGGGGATTTCGGCGCCATCGTCGCGCACGAAGCGGTGCACCGTCTGGCGCGCCGCCACGAAGGGATCGGCAAACACCTCGCTCACCTTGTTCACTGGCCCGCAGGGCACGCCGGCGGCCACCAGCCGGTCGATCAGCGGCAGGCCGGGCTCATTTGCCACCAGCCGCTGCACTTCGGCTTCGATGGCCTCACGGTTGATCAGGCGGGCGCTGGCGGTGGCAAAGCGCGGATCATGGCCCAGCGCTGCCACGCCCATCGCCGCGCAGAAGGCGCGGAACTGGCCATCATTGCCGATGGCGATGATCATCTCCCCATCGGCCACCTTGAACACCGTGTAGGGCACCACCGTGGGGTGGCGATTGCCCATGCGGCCGGGATCGACCCCGCCCACCAGCCAGTTCATCGCCTGGTTGGCGAGGCAGGCGATCTGGGTATCGAGCAGGCTGATGTCGATCTGCTGGCCTTCGCCGGTGCGCTCGGCATGGCGCAGCGCCGCCAGGATGGAGATGGTGGCATAGAGCCCGGTGGTCAGGTCTGCCATCGCAACGCCGGCGCGCAAGGGCTGGCCGCCCTCCTCCCCGGTGACGGCCATGAAGCCGCCCATGCCCTGCGCCACGAAATCATAGCCGCCGCGCTGCGCATAGGGGCCGGTCTGGCCGAAACCGGTGATAGAACAATAAACGAGGGCAGGCTTGATGGCGCGCAGGCTCTCCCAATCGAGGCCATATTTCTTCAGGCCGCCGACCTTGAAATTTTCGACCACAATATCGGCGCGCGCCGCCAGATCGCGCAGCAGCGCGGCGCCTTGCGCGTCGGCCATGTCCACCGCAATGGAGCGCTTGTTGCGATTGGCAGCGAGATAATAGGCCGATGTGCCGATCTCGTCCGCGCCGCCCCCGTCCGTCAGCCAGGGTGGCCCCCAGGCGCGGGTATCATCGCCGCGGCCAGGCTGTTCCACCTTCACCACGTCGGCGCCCAGATCGGCGAGGATCTGCGTGCTCCACGGCCCGGCCAGCACCCGCGACAGATCGAGCACGCGGATGCCGGCAAGGGCGGAAGGGGAAAGAGCGGGCGGTGCGTCCATCCCGTCCGGTTAGCGCCGAACCGGCGCCGCCGCCAGAGACGATCAGGCGACCGCCACGCGGCGGCGGCGCATCACGGCACCGGTGAGGCCGAAGCCGGCGATCAGCAGCGCCCAGCTGGCCGGTTCGGGCACCACGTTGACGCTGCTGCTGAGGAACTCCACGCGCAGGCCGGTGGGGTTGCCGCCGTTCTGGCGCAGGTTGCGCGTGGTGATCTGCAGCAGATTGTCCCGCTGGAAGCCCATCATCGCAGCAAAGCTGGTCCAGCCGGTGAAGCTGCCGGGGCCGCCAAAGCTGACCGGATTGCCGTTGAGCAGGATGCTGCTCACCTGGTTGTCGGCCAGGAAGCGCCCGGTGAACATGGCGGTGCCCGGCTGATAGCCGGCGAGGCTGAAATTGAGGCTGTAGGTGTAGAAACCATCGGCATTGGCATCAAAGCTCTGCCCGGCATTGCTGGTCGGCGTCATCCAGCGGGAGACGTCATTGTCCGCCAGCCAGGGGCCTTGCGGGAAGCTGCCGTTCACCACACTGTTCCACGGCACCATGGTGCCGTTGAGGCGCCAGTGCGCCTCCTGCACCACCCCGGCGGACACCGCGGCGCCATCGGCGCTGCGGCCGGAATTGAACAGGCCGGGAATGGTCACGGCAGCCGCAGCCGGGGCCGCGACTAGCAGGGAGGCCATCAGGATCGAACCAGAAAACAGACGCATCGCTACTACCCCATCAACACATGGAGCGCGGCCATTAGCGAAGCGTAAATGCCGGCGAAAGCGAATTAGTGGTTAACTTGCAATCGGTTAACCAAGGTCAGACCATCTCGAACACCGCCGCCAGCCCCTGCCCGCCGCCGATGCACATGGTTTCCAGCCCGCGCTTGCCGCCGCGGCGCCGCAGTTCGTGCAGCATGCTGGCGAGGATGCGCCCGCCGGTGGCGCCGATCGGGTGGCCCAGGCTGATGCCCGAGCCGTTCACATTCAGCCGACCGGGATCATGCCAGCCCCAGCCCTTCAGCACCGCCAGCACCTGCGGCGCGAAGGCTTCATTCAGTTCCACCAGATCGATATCGTCCCAGCCCAGCCCGGTCCGCGCAAACAGCCGCTCCACCGCCGGCACCGGGCCGATGCCCATGCGGCTGGGATCGCAGCCCGCTGCCGCCCAGCCAGTGAGCCAGGCCATCGGCGTGAGGCCAAGCGGCGCCAGCATGTCTTCGGCCACCACCAGGCAGGCTGATGCCGCATCATTCTGCTGGCTGGCGTTGCCGGCCGTCACTACGCCGCCGGCTTCGATGGGCTTCAGCAGGCCCAGGCTTTCCGGCGTGGCATCGGCGCGGATGCCCTCATCGGTGGCAAAGACGATCGGCGGGCCCTTTTTCTGGGGGATCTCCACCGGCACCAGCTCATCGGCAAATTTGCCATCGGCCCATGCCCTGGCAGCGCGGCTGTGGCTCTGGGCGGCATAGGCGTCGCAATCCTCGCGGCTGATGCCATAATCCTTCGCCAGATTGTTGGCGGTTTCGATCATGCCGGAAATCACGCCGTAGCGGGCGATGGGCTGGCTCATCACCCGGCCGCGCACCAGCCGGTCATGCAGCGTGGTGCTGCCCATGCGCGCACCGTGGCGATGATCGATGGAATAATATTCCACCGTGGACATGCTCTCCACACCGCCGGCCACCACCACGTCGGCAGCTCCAGTTTGAATACGCATGGCGGCATCGATCACCGCCTGCAGGCCGGAGCCGCAGCGGCGATCCAGCTGCACGCCCGGCACGCTTTCGGGCAGGCCGGCGGCCAGCCAGCTCCAGCGCGCGATGCACGGCGCCTCGCCATTGCCATAGCCCTGCGCGAACACGACATCGTCCACACGCGTGGGATCGATGCCGGTGCGCGCCATCAGCGCCTTGATGATGATGGCGCCCAGATCACCAGCGGTGATCCCGGACAAGGACCCGCCAAACCGGCCCACGCCGGTGCGGATCGGGCTGACGATGGCGGCCCTGCGCATCAGTTGTTCTCCCGGATCATGGATTTGGCGATGATCGTCTGCTGGATCTGGCTGGTGCCTTCGTAGATGCGCAGCAGGCGCACGTCGCGGTAGAATCGCTCCACCTTGTATTCGGCCATGTAGCCGGCGCCGCCGTGCACCTGCACCGCATTGTCGGCGATGCGGCCCACCGCCTCGCTGGCATGCAGCTTCAGCACCGAACATTCGCGCGCGGTGGCCAGCCCGGCATCAAAGCGCCGCGCCGTGCGCTCCAGCAGCGCCTCTGTCGTCAGCCGGTCCACCTCCATGTCGGCCAGCATGGCCTGCACCAGCTGGAAATCGGCGATGGCCTGGCCGAACTGGCGGCGTTCCTTGGCATAGGCCAGGCTCATCGTGGTGAGGCGATCGGCCATGCCCAGCGCCACCGCGGCGATGTGGATGCGGCCGCGATCGAGCACCTTCATCGCGGTGCGGAAGCCCTGGCCCGGCACGCCGCCGATGATGGCGCTGGCCGGCACGCGCACATCCTCCAGGATCACGTCGCAGGTCTTGGCGCCGCGCTGGCCCATCTTGCGATCCGGCTGGCCGAGGCTGAGGCCAGGGGTGTCGGCCGGCACGATGAAGGCGCTGATGCCAGCCGCGCCCTTGGCGGCAGGATCGGTGCGCGCCATCAGGGTGAACACCGTGGCGCGCGGCGCGTTGGTGATATAGCGCTTGGTGCCGTTGATCCGGTAGTGATCGCCCGCCAGCACGGCGGTGGTGCGCAGCGAGGCGGCATCCGATCCGGCCTCCGGCTCAGTGAGCGCAAAGCTGGCGATGGCCTCTCCGCTGGCAAAGCGCGGCAACCAATATGCCTGCTGCTCGGGCGTGCCATCCATGGCGATGCCCTGGCTGCCGATGCCCACGGTGGTGCCAATGAGGCTGCGGAACACGATGGAGGCGCGGCAGAGCTGGCGCACGATGGCCGCCTCCTCGGCCATGCAGAGCCCCAGCCCGCCATGATGTTCGGGGATGGAGAGGCCAAACAGGCCCATCGCCTTCATTTCAGCGACGATCTCGGGCGGGATCTCATCGGCGGCCTCCACGGCGTCTTCGGCCGGGATCAGCCGCTCGGCGACCCAGCGGCGCACCTGCTCTTCCAGCAGGCCGAAGGTTTCGGCGTCCATGGCGAATTCACCCGGCAGTTGCGATCATCGCCACCGTGCCGTCACAGCGCAGCGCCTGCAAGCCGCCATTGCCATCATCCATCAGATGGATGGGCTGGCCGGCAAACAGCGGGGCCAGGCTGCGGAAGGCGAACTGCCGGGCCGGGCCGCGGCGCCGTTCCCACAGGCCGAGCAATTGCGCCGCCACCAGCGGGCCATGCACCAGCAGCGCCGGCCATGCCTCCACATCGCGGGCATAATCGGCATCGTAGTGGATGCGGTGGCTGTTGCCGGTGGCGGCTGAATAGAGGAACAGGTCGACCGGGCCGGGCGTGAAGCTGGCGGCGGGATCAAGCGCCGGCGGCTGCGGCACGGGCAGCGGTTCGGGTGCACCGGCGCCCCGATAGACGCCAAGATAGACAATGGTCTGGGTTTCGCTCAGCGCCAGCACGCCATCCTGCGCGATGCTGATCTCCACCTGGGCCAGCAACAAAGGCCCGCTCTTGCCGTGTTTGGCCTCCAGCGCCGCCAGCCGCCTGGTCTGCGTGGCCGGCACATCCACCAGCAGCGGCGCGTGGAACTGCGTCTCGGCGCCGGCAAACATGCGGCGCGGCAGGCTGATCGGGGGCATGAAGCCGCCGCGCGCCGGATGGCCATCCGCGCCCAGCGGGCCGGGCATGGGGCGAAACAGCGCCCAGTGGCCGAGCGGCGGCCAGCCCAGGGTTTCGCTATCCCAGCCGATGGCGGCGGCCAGGCGGGCGACATCGGGGCCGTGCACGCTCTCCGTGCGCTGCTCCGTGCCGCCCACCCATTGCTGCCAACTGGCCAGCTCGGCTGGCGTCACACCCGCTCGATGATGATGGCGGGCGCCATGCCGCCGGCGGCGCACATCGTCACCAGCCCGCGCTTAAGGTCGCGGCGTTCCAGTTCATCCAGCACGGTGCCGATCAGGATGGAGCCGGTGGCGCCGATCGGATGGCCCAGCGCGATGGCGCCGCCGTTCACGTTCACCTTGTCGCGGTCCAGCTTCAGGTCGCGGATGAACTTTTCCGCCACCACGGCAAAGGCTTCGTTGATCTCGAAAAGATCGATGTCGTCGATGGTGAGGCCGGCCTTGGCCAGCACCTTCCGCGCCGCCGGCACCGGCGCGTTGAGCATCAGCGTGGGGCAATCGCCCATGTTGGCCATGGCCACCACGCGGGCGCGCGGCTTCAGGCCATTTTTCTCGGCATAGGCCTTGCTGGCCAGCAGCACGGCGGCGGCGCCATCGACCACGCCCGACGAGTTGCCGGCATGGTGCATGTGCTCGATCTTCAGATCGGGATAACGCGCGTTGATCAGCTTGCGGAAGGTGGTGCCGCGTTCATCCAGCGGCATGTCGGCCAGCTTGGCAAAGCTCGGCTCCAGCTGGCTCAGGCCTTCCATGGTGGTCTGCGGGCGCGGAAACTCCTCGCGGTCCAGCGCCAGCGTGCCGTCTTCGCGATAGACCGGGATGACGGATTTGGCGAAGGCGCCTTCGGCCATGGCGCGGGCGGCGCGCTTCTGGCTTTCCAGGCCCAGCGCGTCCACATCGGCGCGGGTGATGCCTTCCATGCTGGCGATGGCGTCGCCGCACACGCCCTGGTGGCTCTGCGGGTGCACCTTCTGCAGACGGGCGTTGCCGCTGCCCATCATCATCGGCGGCAGGCCGGCGGCGCGCTCTTCCTGGGCCATGGTGGCGGTGTAGCTCATCATCTCGGTGCCGCCGGCGATCAGCAGATCCTCCATGCCGCTCATGATCTGGGCAGCGGCCAGGTTCACGCTGGTGATGCCGCCGCCGCAGAAACGATCCAGCGTCATGCCGCTGGCCTTCAGGTCATAGCCGGCATCCAGCGCGGCCATGCGGCCGAGATCGCCGCCTTGCTTGCCCTTCTGGGTGGAGGTGGACCAGATGATGTCGTCCACGTGCGCCGTGTTGATGTGGTTGCGCTCGGCAATCGCCTTCAGCACGGCGGCGGCCAGATGCTGGGGGTGCATGTCGGCCAGGGCGCCCTTGCCCACCTTGCCAATGCCCCGCGGCGTGCGAACGGTATCGATGATATAGGCTTCGGCCATTGCAAGTCCTCCCGGATGATGTGGCCACACCCTACGCCGCCTGCCGTGCGCGTCGATTGCCGTTTTTGCCAGCCCGTCGTTCGAAACCCGCCCTCAATAGCTGCGCGGCAGGCCCAGCACATGTTCGGCCAGGTGCGCCAGGATCAGGTTGGTCGAGACCGGCGCCACCTGGTAGAGGCGGGTCTCGCGGAATTTGCGCTCCACATCATATTCGGCGGCAAAGCCCATGCCGCCCAGCGTCTGCAAGGCCGCCTCGCCGGCCTGCCAGCTGGCTTCGGCGGCGAGCAGCTTGGCCATGTTGGCCTCCGCCTCGCCCCTCTCGCCGGCTTCCTGGCGGCGGCAGGCATCGGCCACCATCAGGCGGGCGGCGGCAGCGCGGGCATGGGCCATGGCCAGCGGGAACTGGATGCCCTGATTCTGCCCGATCGGCCGGCCAAACACCTGGCGGGTGCGGGCGTGATCGCAGGCGCGATCCAGGAAAAAGCGCGCATCGCCCAGGCATTCCGCCGCGATCAGGATGCGCTCGGCGTTCATGCCGGAAAGAATGTAGCGGAAGCCCTGCCCCTCCTCGCCGATGCGATTGGCCACCGGCACGCGCACATCATCGAAAAATACCGATGTGGTACCGTGGTTCATCATGGTGGCGATCGGCTGGATGGAAAGGCCGGGGCAATCCCGCATGTCGAGCACAAACACCGAAAGCCCATCGGTGCGCCGCGCCACCTGGTCCTTCGGCGTGGTGCGGGCCAGCAGCAGCATCAGGTCGCTGTGCTGGGCCCGGCTGGTCCAGATCTTGCGGCCGTTGATCACATAATCATCGCCGTCGCGAACCGCCATGGTGCTGATTGACAGCGTATCGGAACCGGCATCGGGTTCGGTCACGCCAAAGGCCTGCAGGCGCAATTCATTGCGGGCGATCGCGGGCAGCCAGGTGGCCTTCTGCGCGGCACTGCCGTGGCGCAGCAGCGTGCCCATCACATACATCTGGGCATGGGCGGCAGCGCCGTTGCCGCCGCTGGCGTGGATTTCCTCCAGGATGGCGCAGGCTGCCGAAAGCGGCAGGCCGGCCCCGCCAAATTCCTCCGGGATCAGCGCCGCCAGCCAGCCCGCATTGGCCAGCGCGCTCACGAATTCCGTGGGATAGGCGGCCTTGGCATCCTGTTCCTGCCAATAGCTGCCGGGAAAGCCGGCGCACAGCCGGGCCACGCTTTGCCGAATTTCGGGCCAATCATCCATGCGGCCATGGTGGACTTGCCCACCGCCACTGTGCAAGCTGGCTATGATGGCAAGCGCGCTGGCAGACATGGTGTGGCCCGCGATCGCGGCGCGGATCGGGGCGGGGCCGCTGGTGGTGGGCATCAACGGGCCGCAGGGTTCGGGCAAATCCACGCTGGCCGCAGCGCTCGCCGCACGTGCGGCGGGTGAAGGCGTGGCGGCGGTCACCCTGTCCCTCGATGATCTCTACTGGCCGCGCGCGGTGCGAGAGGTGCTGGCGGGCAATTTGCATCCGCTGCTCGCCACGCGCGGGGTGCCGGGCACGCACGACGTGGCGCTGGGCCTTGCGGTGCTGGCGCAGCTGCGTGCCGGTGCTGCCTGTGCGCGCCCGCGCTTTGACAAGGGCGCGGATGATCGCAGCGCGCCTGTGCACGTGCCGGCGGGCACGCGGCTGGTGCTGTTTGAAGGCTGGTGCCTGGGCGCCCCGCCCCAGCCGGCCGAAGATCTGCTGGCGCCGGTGAATGCGCTGGAGGCCGGGGAAGACCCGGATGGCCGCTGGCGCGCGCAGGTGAATGGCGCGCTGGCGGGGGCCTATCAGGCGCTCTGGCAACAGATCGATCTGCTGGTGGCGCTGGGCGCGCCCGATTGGCCCACCGTGTGCCGCTGGCGGGCGGAGGCGGAAGCGGCACAGCTGGCCGCCAGCGGCCGCGGCATGGACGCGGACACGCTGGCGCGCTTCATGATGCACTATGAACGGCTCACCCGCTGGCAGATGCAGGTGATGCCGGGCCGGGCCGATATCGCCATCGCGCTGGATGCAGCGCGCCAACCCCTTTGATACGCCTCAATCCTTGGCGCGTTCCACGTAGCTGGAATCTTCAGTGTTGATCACGATGCGGGTGCCCACTTCGATGTGCGGCGGCACCATCACGCGGGCGCCCGATTCCACCGTGGCCGGCTTGTAGCTGGAGCTGGCGGTCTGGCCCTTCACCACCGGCTCGGTGGCGATGATGGCCATGGTCACGCGGCTGGGCAGGCTGATGGTGATGGCCTTGCCGTCAAACATCAGGATCTTGCACTCGGCATTTTCCTGCAGGAAGACGATGCCGTCGCCGATCATCTCTTCCTTCAGGCTGATCTGGTCGTACGTCTCGTTGTTGATGAAGACATACTCGTCGCCATCCTTGTAGAGATAATTGTGGCTCACTTCCTCCACGAAGGCCTTTTCAAGGGCATCGGTGGTCTTCACGGTGATCACCGTCTTCACGCCATCGGCGATGCGGCGCATGTCGATGGTGGTGGTGGGCGTGCCCTTGCCGGGGCGGAAGGTTTCGGCCTTCAGCACGACATAGAGCTGGCCATCCTCATGCTCGATGACCTGGCCCTTGCGGAAGTTGCTGGCGATTTCCTTGACCATGTGTGTTCAGCCCTGAAACTGTGATTGAAGCTTGACGATGTGTGATAGCTGGGGGCCATAGCCGCCAGCGGCCCCGTGGCCAAGCCTTTCTTGGACTGACAATGCCAACCGATCCGCCCTTCTGGCGCACTGACATCCACGCCGATCGCCGGCCGCTGCTGCTGGGCCGAAATCGCGTGCGCGCCGCGCTGGCCGGCTGGTTTGCCGATCAGGGCTTCATCGCGGTGGAATGCGGCGCGGTGGCGGTCTCGCCGGGCAACGAGACGCACCTGGCCGGCTTTGAAGTGACCTGGCGCCCGGAAGGCCGGCCGCCCGAAACCCGCTATCTGCACACCAGCCCGGAATTTGCCGCCAAGAAGTTGCTGGCCGCCGGCGAGACGCAGATCGTCGATTTCGCCCGCGTGTGGCGCAATGGCGAGCAGGGCCCGCTGCACGCGCCCGAATTCACCATGATCGAATGGTACCGCGCCCACGCGCCGTGGACAGCAGTGATGGCCGACAGCGTGGCGCTGGCCCGCACCGCGCAAGCCGCGGCCGGCGGGGCCCCGCTGCGCTGGCGCGGGCACAGCTGCGACGCGATGGCGGCGCCCGAAATCCTCACCGTCAGCGCCGCCTTTGCCCTGCATGCCGGCATCGATCTGGTGGCCGTGCTGGATGATCGTGATGGCATGGCCGCCGCCTGCCGCGCGGCCGGCATCGATGTTTGGGCCAATGACACATGGTCCGATCTGTTCAGCCGGGTGATCGCCACCCGCGTCGAGGCGCAGTTGGGCCTCGGCCGGCTGACGCTGCTGAGCGAATATCCGATCGCGGAGGCCGCGCTGGCCCGGCCGCTGCCCGCCGATCCGCGCTTTGCCGAACGGTTCGAAATGTATGCCTGCGGGGTGGAACTGGCCAACGGCTTTGGCGAACTGACCGATGCCGCCGAACAGCGCCGCCGCTTCGAGGCCGACATGGCCGAACGCCAGCGTATCCATGGCCTGGCGTATCCGCTGGACGAGGATTTCCTCGCCGCGCTCCACCACATGCCGCCGGCCAGCGGCGTGGCGCTGGGCTTTGATCGGCTGGCGATGCTGGCGCTGGGCGCCACCCACATCAATCAGCTTCTGTGGACGCCCTTTCCCGGCTAACAGGGCGGCACAACGGGGAGAATATCATGCGTCGCCATCTGCTTGCCGCCACTGCTGCTGTTGCCCTCATCGCCGTGCCGGCGCTGGCCGCCGATGCCGCGCCGCCAGCCGCTCCCCTCACCGGCATGGCGGCGCAGCTGGATGGGCTGAAATGGCGCAACATCGGCCCCAATCGCGGCGGCCGCTCCATTTCGGCGGTGGGCAGCGTGGCGCGGCCCAATGAATATTGGTTTGCCGCCACCGGCGGCGGCCTGTGGAAGACCACCGATGGCGGCACCACGTGGAATGCGATGACCGATGGCAAGGTGAATACCGGTGCCTTCGGCGGCGTGGCGGTGTGCGAGGCCAATCCCGATATCGTCTATGCCACCACCGGCGAGACCCAGCTGCGCGGCAACGTGCTGCCCGGCAACGGCGTGTGGAAAACCACCGATGGCGGCAAGACCTGGGCCAATGTGGGCCTGGCCGCCGTGCACAATTTCAGCCGCGTGCGCATCCACCCCACCGATTGCAGCACCGCCTATGTGGGGGGCTTTGGCCATTATGGCGCAGACAATCCCGATCGCGGCCTGTTCCGCACCACCGATGGCGGCAAGAGCTGGCAGAAGATCCTCAACCGCGACGCCAAAACCGGCGTGGTGGACATCAGCATCGATCCCGCCAATCCGAAGGTGATCTTTGCCGCGCAGTGGGAAGCCTGGCGCAAGCCCTGGGGCATGAGCAGCGGCGGCCCCGGCAGCGGCCTGTTCAAGAGCACGGACGGCGGCGACACGTGGACAGAGATCACCCGCGCGCCCGGCCTGCCAAGCGAGGGCCTGGTGGGCAAGATTGGCGTGAGCGTGTCGCCAGCGGATTCCAGGCGCGTCTATGCCATCATCGAACATGATGCGGCCGGCGGCGTCTATGCGTCGGACGATGGCGGCGCCACCTGGGCCAAGCGCAACGATCACCGCGATCTGCGCCAGCGCGCCTTCTATTACACGCGCATCGTGGCGGACCCGAAGATCAAGGACCGCGTCTATGTGCTCAACGTGAATTTCCACCGGTCCGATGATGGCGGCAAGACCTTCCCCAAGAAGATCAAGGTGCCGCATGGGGACAATCATGATCTGTGGATCGCCGCCAACAACAGCGATCGCATGATCCAGGCCAATGATGGCGGCGCCAATGTGAGCGTGAACGGCGGCACCAGCTGGACGGAGCAGGATTATCCCACCGCCCAGATCTATCGCCTGGGCCTCACCGCCCACACCCCGCCCTATGCCTGCGGCGGCCAGCAGGACAACAGCACCATCTGCGTGCCGCTGCGCGGCTGGCGGCACAAGAATGTGCTGGGCAATTATGGCTTTGCGGCCGGCGGCGGCGAAAGCGGCTATGTGGCGGGCGATCCGCGCAATCCGGATATCTTCTATGCCGGCAGCTATGGCGGCCTGCTCACCCGCTATGATCATGCCAGCGGCCAGCAGCGCACCATCACCGTGCGGCCCGACAATCCCATGGGCTATTCGGCATCCGACATCGCCGAGCGCTTCCAGTGGACCTTCCCCATCGTGTTCGATCCGTTCGATCCGGGCACGCTCTATGTCACCAGCCAGCATGTGTGGCGCAGCCGCAACGAAGGCCAGAGCTGGGAACGCATCAGCCCCGATCTCACCCGCCACGATCCGGCCACGCTGGGCCCATCGGGCGGCCCGATCACCCGCGATCAGACCGGCGTGGAAACCTATGCCACCATCTTCGCGCTGGCGCCCTCCACCAGCGAACAGGGCCTGATCTGGGCCGGCAGCGATGATGGCATGGTGCACATCACCCGCGATGGCGGCGCAAATTGGGCCAATGTCACGCCGCCGGCGCTGCCGCCCTTCACCAAGATCACCACGATCGAGGCTTCGCCCCACGCCGCCGGCACCGCCTATCTGGTGGGCCACCGCTTCCTGATGGATGATTTCTCGCCCATCGTGATGGTCACCCGCGATCATGGCGCCACCTGGGCCAGCATCGCGGCCGGCCTGCCCGGCGACGAGATGGCCCGCTCCATCCGCGAGGATGTGGCCAGGCCCGGCCTCCTC
>ERZ1066136.1391-NODE-1391-length-12546-cov-7.529421_pt1 | contig 12546 bp, 13 predicted proteins | sample MGYA00382783_ERZ1066136 | MGnify/ENA primary metagenome ERZ1066136 (study PRJEB33369, sample SAMEA5778366) | biofilm metagenome | biome: Industrial cooling water; feature: Water cooling tower basin; material: Biofilm | place: United Arab Emirates | collected... | reverse complement strand
GCGAGGGCGTGTTCGGCCCGCCCACCGGCATCGGCGAAGGCCTGTGGGAAGTCGTCGCCCGCATCGACCGCATCCGCCTGCGCGATGCCGGCGACAGGGAGGCGCGTCGCGTCGTGCTGGGCACCAACTGGTACGTCAACGACGACCTCCGCTTCATGCTGAACTGGACCCGCGGCAAGGACCTCGCCACCGGCGACGAGCCGTCCCAGCTCGCGCTGCGCGCCCAATACGTCTTCTGACGCCCCGGGCTACACTCGTGGCGAGGGAACACCGCCACGGGCGCCGGGGGGCCATCGATGGAGGGGCAGGGCAGCGTCACCACCGTCCTCATCGCCGAGGACGACGGCAGCATCCGCACCGTCCTGATCGCGACGCTGCGCTCGGCGGGCTACCGCGTGCTGGAGTGCGACAACGGCGTGCGCGCCCTCGCCCTCGCCACCCAGCACCTTCCGGACCTCGTGCTCTCCGACGTGCTGATGCCCGGCGGCAACGGGCAGGACCTGCTCGCGGCCCTGCGCGCCAACCCCCGGACGGCCGATCTCCCGTTCGTCTTCCTGACCGGGCTCGATGAGCGCCAGGCCATCCGCGACGGCATGAACCTCGGTGCGGACGATTACCTCACCAAGCCGTTCCGTCCGACCGAGCTGCTGTCGCTGGTCCAGGCGCAGCTGCGCCGCTCGGCGAAGCGCAGCGAGGTGCGGCGCCAGCTCGAGGCCGAGGCGCAGAAGCTGCGCGAATTCGATTCGGTGACCGGCCTGCCCAACCGCGCGCATTTCCTCGGGCGGCTCGCCTGGGGCAGCGACGGCCTGCCGTGCGCCACGTTGGCCAGCATCGCGCTGGGCCAGCTGCCGCTGCTGCGCCAGTCGCTCGGGCAAGGGCCGGCCGACGAGGTCATGCGCGAGGGCGCGAATCGGCTGCTGGAAAGCGTGCGCGCGCGTCTCGGGAATCGCGCGGTACTGGCGCGCTCGGGCGAGCACCGGTTCGCCGTCGCGATCTCCGCCAGCGATGACGAAACCCGCATCGAGGCGCTGATGCGCGACGTCCTCGCGCCACTGGCGCAGCCGATGGAGATCGGCGGTCGGCGGCTCTTCTTCGATGCGTCGGTCGGGGTGGCCGTGCACCCGCGCGACGGCGACCACCCGGACACGCTGTTGGACCGGGCGGAAACCGCCGAGCCGGCCACCGCGCCCGGCGGTACCGTCGCGTTCTACTCGGCCGAGAACAGCGCCGCGCGTGGCCGTCGCGTGCGCCTGCTGCAGGACCTCCGGCAGGCGCTCGAGCGCGGCGAGCTCAGCCTCGCCTACCAGCCCCAGCTCGCGCTTGCCGGCGAAGGGCTGGTGGGCTTCGAGGCCCTGCTGCGCTGGTACCACGCCGAGTTGGGGCAGGTGGCGCCGTCGGAGTTCGTGCCGCTCGCGGAGGAGTCGGGCCTGATCCTGCCGATCGGCAGCTGGGTGCTTCGCGAGGCGGTCCGGCAACTCACCAGCTGGCGCGAGGAGGGCCTCGAAGTGCCGCGCGTCGCGGTCAATCTGTCGCCGCGGCAGTTCGAGGACCCGGGCCTCGTCGATGGCGTCTACGCGGTGCTGCAGGAGGCCTGCCTGCCGCATGGCTCGCTCGAGCTCGAGGTCACCGAAAGCGCCGCGCTGCACGACCCCGAGCGCGCCATCGCGCTGATGGGGCGGCTGCGCCAACTCGGCGTGGTGCTCGCGCTCGACGATTTCGGCACCGGCTACTCCAACCTCTCGCAGCTGAAGCGACTGCCGGTCGACGTCATCAAGATCGACCAGCTGTTCGTGCGCCAGATCGTGCGCGACCCGGGCGATGCCGCCATCGTCCGCGCCGTGGTCGCGCTCGCGCATGGCTTCGGGCTCAAGGTGGTCGCCGAGGGCGTGGAAGCGCAGGCGCAGGTCATCAAGCTCGCCCAGCTCGGCTGCGACATCTGCCAGGGCTACCACTACGGGGCGCCCATGGCCGCCAACGCGGTGGCCGGGTGGATGATGGAGCGCGGCTTCGCCTGAGCGCTGCGCGTCGACGCCGGCCCGCGCCGGGGGCCTCAGGCGGTGGCCTCGGTCTTGTCCTTGAAGCGGCACAGGTCGCGCACCGGGCAGGCGCCGCACAGCGGCTTGCGCGCCTTGCAGACGTAGCGTCCGTGCAGGATCAACCAGTGGTGGGCGTCCTGCTTGAACTCGGCCGGCACCACCTTGAGCAGCTTCTGCTCGACGGCGTCCACGCTCTTGCCCGGCGCGAGACCGGTGCGGTTCGACACGCGGAAGATGTGCGTGTCGACGGCGATCGTCGGTTGGCCGAAGGCGGTGTTCAGCACCACGTTCGCCGTCTTGCGTCCCACGCCGGGGAGCGCCTCCAGCGAGGGCCGGTCGCGGGGCACCTCGCCGCCATGCTGCTCCACGAGGATGCGGCAGGTCTCCATCAGGTGGGCCGCCTTCGCGTTGTAGAGGCCGATGGTGTTGATGTAGCCCTTGAGGCCCGCCTCGCCGAGCGCGAGGATGCCCGCCGGGGTATTGGCCACCGGAAAGAGCTTCCGCGTGGCTTTGTTGACGCCGACGTCGGTGGCCTGCGCGGACAGCAGCACCGCGGCCAGCAGCTCGAACGGCGTGGTGTGTTCGAGCTCGGTGGTCGGGTGCGGATTGAGCTCGCGCAGTCGGCGGAAGAATTCAACGCGGTCGGCGGGTTTCATCGCGGCCACTCAGGCGTCCTTTCCGATGGCGGCGTCAGCCGCGGCGGCGCGTCCGCCCGGCCAGCGCTGCCGAGCGGCGATCAGCACGGCGAGCAGGAAGAACGCGCCCACCGGCAGGGCGGCGAGCAGGAAGCCGCGATAGCCCGGCAGCAGGGTCCACTCCAGCGCCGGCAGACCGAGCAGGGGGCCTGCGCCGGCGAACAGCGTGCCGCGTCCCAGCGCTTCGCGCAGCCCGCCCAACAGCAGCAGCACGAGAAGGAAGCCGAGCCCGACGGCGAAGCCGTCGAGGGCCGCGCGCAGCGGATCGTGCCGCGAGGCGAAGGCCTCGGCGCGGCCGAGCAAGGCGCAGTTGGTCACGATCAGCGGAATGAACAGGCCGAGCACGCCGTGCAGCGCCGGCAGCCAGGCGCGCATCACCAGCTCGATCGCCGTGACGACGCAGGCGATGACGGTGATGAACACGGGGATGCGGACGTCGCGGCCGGTGGCTCGTCGGAGCAGCGCGATCACCGCATTGGTGGCCGTCAGGGCCAGCACGGTGGCCAGGCCGAGCCCGAGCGCCGACACCAGCGAGCCGCTCACGGCCAGCAGCGGGCACAGCCCCAGCAGCTGCACCATGGCCACGTTGCCGGTGGACAGCCCGTAATCGAGGATGGCGCGCGGCGTTGGCGCGCCGCCGGCGTCGAGACCGCTCACGGTGGGCTCCCTTCCGTGGGTCGAGCGCGGCCGTCGGCCCCGGCGTCGAAGGGCGGCGCATCGGTGAAATGCAGCGTCGTGCCCGCCGCGGCGCCTCCCACGGCGGCGGCGTGCGCATCGACGAACTGCAGCGCACGCCGCGTGGCGTCGACGACCGCGCGAGCGGAAATCGTCGCGCCCGCCACGGCATCGAAGCGCCCGCCGTCGCGCTCGACGCGCCAGGCGTCCAGCGCCGGGTCGCGCAGCGAGCGCCCGTCGAACTGGTCGATCCAGGCACTGCGCGCGGCGTCGATGTAGTCGCCGAGGCCCGGCGTTTCCCGATGCTCGACCACGCGGACGCCGACGATCGTCGGCCGCTCCGCCCCGGGGTGCTGCCGTCCGCCTTCCGTGCCGGGCACCGCGACGCCGAGCAGCAGCCGGATGTCGCCGTTGTAGCCGTCCGGCGCGACGGCCTCGACGAGGAGGCCGCGCAGTTCGCCGTCGCCGCGCGCGCGACGGACGGTCATGGCGTCATCGCTGCCCAGCCACGCGGGCGCGTGCACGCGCACGGCATCGCCGTTCGGGTCGTTGTCGACGCCCCGCGGCAGCAGCGCGGCGATGGCCGCGATGGCCGCTTCGCGCTCCCGGGCGGCGATGCGCTCCGCCGTCAACTCGCGCAGCGCGAGTAGCCCGCCAAGACCGATCACGCCGACCACGGCCAAGGTCCGCGCGGCGCGCAGCGCGGGACGGGCGGGTTCAGTCACGTCGGCGCTCCGCCTCGTCCGAGCCCGAGGCGGGCGGACGGGCCTCGACGTCCGCGCTCCGCGGGTGGGCGGCCCCCCGTTCGCCCAGCCATCGCGGTCGGGCGAGCCGGTCGATCAGCGGCGCCGCGGCGTTCATCAGCAGCACCGCGAAGGCGACGCCGTCGGGAAAGCCGCCCCAGCGACGGATCGCCAGCGTCAGCACGGCGACGCCTGCGCCGAAGATCAGCCGGCCGCGCGGCGTGGTGCAGCCCGACACCGGATCGGTCGCGATGAAGAACGCGGCGAACACCAGCGCGCCGGAAAACACGTGGTTGAGCGGGCTGGGGTGCGTGTCGGCGTCGTACAGCCAGAACGGCAGGCTTAGCAGCACGGTCGTCCCCAGCACGGCCGCGGGCGTTTGCCAGGGGATCACGCGTTTCCACAGCAGGAACAGGCCGCCAAGGGCCCAGAAGTTCGCCACCCACTCCCAGCCGGCGCCGCCGAAGTCGCCGAAAACGGGGTTGGCGCGGATTTCCGACAGCGCGTAGCCCTGCTGTGCCTGCTGCCGCAGCAGGTCGAGCGGCGTCGCCTGCGCGAGCGTGTCCCACTGCCCAGGGGCGATCCAGCGCGCATAGTCGGCAGGAAACGCCAGGACGACGACCGCGACGCCGACCATCGCGGGATTGAACGGGTTGTGGCCGAGGCCGCCGTACAGGTGCTTGCCGACGACGATCGCCGCGGTGATCCCGACCGCGTTCATCCACCACGGCGCGGTGGGCGGAAGGCAGAGCGCGAACAGCACCGCGGCGAGCGGCGTGGAGAGGTCGGTGATGGCGGGTCGCAGCGGGACGCCGCGCAGGCGCAGCATCGCGGCCTCGAGCAGTAGCGCGAGCGCCACCGCAAGCGCGATCTGCCCCAGCACGCCCGGGCCGAAAAAAACCGCCATCGCCGCGGTGCCCGGCAGCAGCGCCAGCAGCACGAGGCCCATCGTCGCCTGCACGCTGCGAGCGACGCGCAGCGACGGCGTGCCCGGGTCACGGAAGGCGCGGCTCATGCGTCGCCCCCGTCGCCGCCGGCGCCGTCGCGCTTGGAGCGCGCTTTGGCGAGAGCGGCCGCAGCGGCGCCGGACGCGCGCCTGACGCGCTGCGCCTGGGCAGTCGCCGCCTCGTCGGCGTCGCGCTGCAGCCGTTCGATGCGCCGTTCGAAGCGCTGCTTGGCCGCGTCCGCCTGCGCCCGCTGGTGCAGCGCCTGCCTTGCGCGATGTCGCGCCGCGACGAAGCCCGCGGTCAGCGGGATCGCGCTTGGGCAGACCGCATCGCAGGCGCCGCACTCGATGCACGCGCGCAGGCCCAGCGCCTCGGCACCGGCCGCGTCACCGCCCTGCAGCCGGGCGTGGATGAGCTGTGGCTGCAAGCGGGATGGGCACGCGCTGGCGCAGTCGCCGCAGCGGATGCACGGCCGGGGCGCCGTCGCCCCCCCGCGCCACGCGGTCACGGCGATCGTGGTCTTGCCGATGGCCACGTCGTCGTCGGGCACCGCCACCCCCATCATCGGTCCCCCGGCGCGCAGCACGAGCGCGTCGTCGCGCCATCCACCGAGCGCGTCGCCGAGCGCCGACATCGGCGTGCCGATGGCGCATTCGAACGTGGCGGCGCCCTCCACCCCGTCGCCGCCGACGGTGACCAGGCGCGAGACCAGCGGCTCGCCGTGCGCCACCGCGCGCCAGGCCGCGCGGGCCGTCGCGACGTTGTGCACCAGCACGCCGACGTCGCGCGGCAGTCCGTCGTCCGGCACGGCGTCACCGGTGATCGCGTGGATGAGCTGGCGCTCACCGCCGGCCGGATAGCGGTCGGGAAGCAGCGCGAGCTCGACCGGCGCCGCCTCGTGGCCGATGCCCGGGGAAGCGTCGCCCCCGAGCGCCTCGCGCACGGCCGGCAGCGCGGACTCCATCCGCCGCTCCATCGCCAGGACGATGCGCGTGGCGCCGCAGAGGCGGGCGAGCAGGCGGCCGCCGGCCACGACCTCCCCCGCGCGCTCGCGCAGCAGGGCTTCGTCGCAGGCCACCACCGGCTCGCATTCGGCGCCGTTGAGGATCAGCAGCCGGCGTCCGACGGCGAGTTTGGCCGCGCTCGGGAATCCGGCGCCGCCGAGGCCGGCGAGCCCCGCCTCCGCGATGCGCTGGCGCAGGGCATCGATCGGCGATGTCCACGGGTCGAGCGCGGGCCATCGGCACGACCGGTCGTCATCGTCGTCGCCGTTTCTCCATGCCGCGCGCGCGCCGTCGTCGACGGCGATCACCACGTGCAGCGCCATGGGGGTCCCCGGCAGTGCGACCGGTCCGCGCTCGATCGCCACGACCACGCCGTCGACCGGCGAATGCACGTCCGCGCCGAGGCCGTCGTCCGGCACGCCGGCCAGGCGCTGGTAGCGCGCGACGCGTTCGCCGACCGCGACGTCGGGCTCGCAGGCGGCGCCGGCGTGCTGAAGCAGCGGCACGCGCAGCCGGGGCGGCAGCGGCAGGCGGCGCACGGGCGCCGGTGGGGGCTTCAGCGCCGGCAGGACGACGCCGCCGAAGAAGTGGCCCGAGGTCATCGCGCTGCGCTCATCGGGGCGAGCCCATCGCGCTTCGGCGCATTCGTGCTCAGCGCCCGGTGAACGCGGGCTTGCGCTTGGCGAGGAAGGCGCCGGTGCCTTCCTTCATGTCCTCGGTCGAGAACGCGATGGCGAAGCCCTGCGTCTCGTAGTCGAGGCCGACGTCGATCGGCGCTTCGCCGCCGATCAGCACCGCGTCGAGGATGCCGCGCAGCGCCTGCGGCGCGGCGCCGGCGAGCTGCTCGGCGACGGCGAAGGTCACGGCCTCGAGTTCCGCCGCCGGCACCACGCGGTTGACCACGCCGAGCTGGAACGCGCGCTCGGCGCTGATCGGCGCGCCCAGCAGGCACAGCTCCAGCGTCGCGGCGCGGCCGGCCAGCCGCAGCAGGCGCTGCGTGCCGCCGAATCCGGGGATCAGGCCGAGGTTGATCTCGGGCTGGCCGATCTTCGCGGTGTCCGCGGCGATGCGCAGGTGGCAGGCCATGGCCAGCTCGAGACCGCCGCCGAGCGCAAAGCCGTTGAGCATGCCGACCACCGGCTTGCCGAGGCGCTCGATGCGCGTCATCAGCGCCTGCCCGTGGCGCGAGAAATCGCGCGACGCCACCGGGCTCAGGCCGTTCATTTCGGCGATGTCCGCGCCGGCCACGAAGGCCTTCGGGCCGGCGCCCGTGAGCACCACGGCGCGCACGCCGTCGTCCGACTTCGCCGCGGCGAAGGCCGCATGCAGGTCGGTGAGGGTCGCGTGGTTCAGCGCATTGAGCTTGTCGGGGCGGTTGACCGTGATGACGCGCACGGCGCCGCGGTCTTCGGTTAGCAGGCTGTTAAAGCTCATTCGGACTCCGCACCGGCTGTGGATAAGTGTGTTTTCGGGCCTGTAATGTCAGTGGCGATTCAGGCCTGCGGCCGCTATTCTACGTCGCCCTCGAGGCCCCCCAGGCCTCGATTTCTTTTTCGCTGGAGACTTTGATGATCGTGCGCGTCCTCGCCGTTGCCCTTGCTGCCGCCGTCGCCACCGCCGCGACCGCGCAGACCCCGGCTCCCGCTCCGCAGGCCCGTCCGCAGGGCGCGCCGGCCCAGCAGGCGCCGCTGCCCCAGCCGGACAAGAACACCCTCAGCTACGCGCTCGGCTATGACGCCGGCCTGTCGATCGTCAACGCCAAGGCCGACGTCGACATGAACCAGGTCATCCGCGGCCTGCAGGACGCCTACAACAAGCGCAACGCCGCCTTCAGCGAAGAGCAGATGGGCCGCGCGGTGGCGTGGCTGCAGCAGAAGCTCCAGACCGAAGCCCGCGCCCAGTTCGAGACGGCCGCGCGCGAGAACAAGGCGAAGTCGGACGCGTTCCTCGCCGCCAACCGCGCCAAGCAGGGCGTGACGACGCTGCCCTCGGGCATCCAGTACCGCATCATCGACACCGGCACCGGCGCCCGCCCGACCGCGACGAGCGAGGTGCAGATGCACTTCCGCTACTCGCTGCACACCGGCCAGGAGCTGGCCAACACCTACGCCTCGCCGAACGCGCAGCCGGCCACCTTCAAGATCGACCAGTTCCCGCTCGTCGGCATCCGCGAAGTGCTGCCGCTGATGCCGGTCGGTTCGCGCTGGGAGATCTACCTGCCCGCCGACAAGGCGTTCGGCAACGACCCGCGTTCGCCGGTCGGTCCCGGCCAGGCGCTGGTGTTCGACCTGAAGCTCGTCAGCGTCAAGTAAGCCCGACGCTCGCGGTACCGGCAGGGCGTCGCTCGATGCGGCGCCCTGTCTCGTTTCACTCCTGGCGATTTCCCCATGTCCGCACCGATCCTCACCCCCTGCATCGGCCTCTGCAGCCTCGACGCGGCCGGCTACTGCGAAGGCTGCTTCCGCACGGGTGATGAGATCGCGCGCTGGTCGCTGATGGGCGACGCCGAGCGGCAGCACCTGATGGACGATGTCCTGCCGGAGCGCGAGTCGCGGCTCGCGGGCTGACGCCTCGATGCCGCCCCGCGACCTGCTCGAACGCGCGCTGCTCCCGCTCCACCCGGCGCCAGGGGCCTCGCCGTGGAACCTCGGGCAGCTCGTCGACCTGCTGCCGCCCGAGCCGCTGCGCGCGGCCGCGGTGCTGGTCGGGCTGCGCGAGCACGGCAGCGGAACCACCGTGCTGCTGACGCGGCGCCAGGACGCGCTGCGCCACCACGCCGGGCAGATCAGCTTCCCCGGTGGGCGCGTGGATCTCGCCGACGCCGGCCCGCTGGAGGCGGCGCTGCGCGAAACCGAGGAGGAAGTCGGCCTACCCGCGAACCGCATCGAGCCCGTGGGCTGGATCGATCCCTACGCGACGATCACCGGGTTCCACGTGTTTCCGCTGGTCGCACGCATCGATCCGACGCATCCGCTGGCGCCGAACGCCGACGAGGTCGCCGAGGCGTTCGAGGTGCCGCTCGAGTTCCTGCTCGATCCGTCGAGCGCCCGCGACGTCGCGATGGAGTGGCGCGGACGCACGCGGATGCTGGTCGAGTTCCAGTGGCGCGAGCACCGCATCTGGGGCGCGACCGCGGCGATGCTGGTCAATCTGCGCGAGCGTTTGCGGGGCGCCGCCGCCGGCTGAATACTCGGCCCGGGGGAGCGAGGAGGCGGGCGCCATGGGCACATCCAACGAAGGCCGCGCCGCGGACGCGGCGCGGGTCGAACCGCGGTCTCCGCTCGTCGACGTCGAGGGGCTTCTCGCGCAGCTCGGCGATCCGACGCTGCGGATCATCGACGCGCGCTTCGATCTCGCGGATGCGAGCGCTGGACGCCGCGCGCATGCGACCTCGCGGATCCCAGGGGCCGAGTACGCGCACCTCGACGACGACCTCTCCGACCACGCGAAGCCGGCGCGCGACGGCCGGCATCCGTTGCCCGAGGCCGATCGCTTCGCGGCGACCCTCGCCCGCTGGCGCGTGACCCCAGCCACGCCGGTCGTCGTCTACGACGCCGGCAGCGGCGCGATGGCCGCGGCGCGCGCCTGGTGGCTGCTGCGCTGGATGGGCCACGCCGACGTTCGCGTGTTGGACGGTGGCTTCGCGGCGTGGGCCGCGGCCGGTGCGCCGGTCGATGCCTCGCCGGCGAAGTCCCCCGCGGCTGCCGCGGCGCCGCATCCCGAGGCCGGCGAAGCCCGGTGGCGACCGGGCAGCGCGCCGACCGCGGACGCCGACGCGGTTGCTGCCCGCGACGCCGCCACGGTGCTTGTTGACGCACGGGCGCGCGAGCGGTTCCGCGGCGACGTCGAGCCGCTCGACCCGAAGGCCGGCCACATCCCCGGTGCGCGCAGCCGCCCCTTCGCGGAGAACCTCGAGGCCGGTCGCTTCAAGCCGGTCGACCGCCTGCGCGAGGAGTGGCTCGGCCTGCTGCCCGAGGGTGGCAGGGCCCTGCTGTCCTGCGGCTCGGGCGTCACGGCCTGCCACCACGCCCTGGCGCTGGTGCATGCCGGATGGCCGATGCCGGTGCTGTTCGCGCCGTCCTGGTCGGGTTGGGTGAGCGACTCGCGGCGGCCGGTGGCCGTCGGCGACTGATCGCGCGGCGCAGCCCCGCATCGGAAGCTGCGACCGGCACCTCACTTCCAGCGGCGGTCATTCCGCTGCCACGGATGCGTCATCCGCGCCCCCCACTGTTCCGGGCTTCGATTTTTCCAGCGGGTTCGGGCATGGCGACCAAGATCACGAGGCGGGCGACGTCCATGGGGGCGGCACTCCTGCTCGCCACGATGGGCCCTTCCGCCCTGCAGGCGCAGGCATCGGCGACGCTGTGCCTCTCCGGCTCCAACACCGTCGGCGAGAAGCTCGCGCCGGCCCTCGTCCGCGCGTGGGCGGCCCAGCAAGGGTGGGAGATCGCGCGTGAAGCCCGCCCGGCCCTCGATGAACTGCGCCTTCAGCTCGACACCGGCAGCGCTCGGCTCGAGGTCGATGTCCTCGCCCACGGCACCAGCACCGGCTTCGCGGCGCTGCGTGACGGCGACTGCGACCTGTGGATGGCGTCGCGGCCGGTCAAGACGGAGGAGGTCGAGGGTGCGCGGCTCTTGGGGCCGCTGTACGAGCAGGGCCTCGAGCACGTCATCGCGCTCGACGGCCTCGCGGTCATCGTGCACCCGTCGAACCCGCTCGCCGCGCTGACGGTCGATCAGGTCCGCAGCGTGTTCGCGGGCCGCGTCGGCGACTGGGCCCAGCTCGGCGGGCCGCCGGGCCCCATCGCGCTGCACGCCCGCGACGACCGGTCGGGCACGTTCGACACCTTCAAGACCCTCGTGTTGGGCGATGCGGCGCTGAGCCCCGCGGCGACACGCTACGAGTCCACGGAGCAGCTGGCGGCCGCCGTGGCGCGCGATCCCCGCGCCATCGGCTTCGTCGGCCTCGCCGGCGTCGGCCGGGCGCGTGCGCTGGCGCTCTCCGATCGTGGCACGGTTCCGATGGCACCCACGCCGCTCAGCGTGGCCACCGAGGACTACCTGCTCGCACGGCGACTGTTCCTGTACAGCGCAGGCCGTCCCCGCGCCGAGGCCCGGGCACTCGTCGATTTCGCGCTGGGCCCGAGCGGCCAGCAGGTGGTGGCCGACGTCGGCTTCGTGCCGCAGGACATCCGCGCCTTGGCGCAGCCTGCCCCGGAGCATCCGGAGTACCGCGCCCTGGTCGCGGGCGCCCGGCGCCTCAGCCTGAATTTCCGCTTCGGCGAGGGGGCGGCCGTGCTCGACAACAAGGCCGTGGAGGACATCGAGCGCCTCGCGCGCTTCATGCAGCAGCCCGACCAGAAAGGCCACGAGCTGCTGCTGCTCGGCTTCGCGGATCGATCGGAGTCCACCCCGTACCTCGCGCTGTCGCTGAGCAACGACCGCGTCGACCTCGTCGCTGCCGAGCTGCGGGCGAAAGGCCTTCGCGTGTCGCGCCAGCGCGGGCTCGGGCAGATCGCGCCGGTGGCGAGCAACGATTCGCCGCAGGGCCGGCTGCGAAACCGCCGCGTGGAGGTCTGGGTGCGGCCGATCGCGGGCCTGGCCCCGGCGGCCACCGCCGCGGGCGGCGCGAGGTGACGCTTACTTCTTCAGCTTCGCGACCAGCGCCTGCAGCGCCTCCTGCGTCGACCGCGCGAACCACTGGTCGACGAAGCCGTCCAGCTCGTCGTCGCTGAACCCGTCCAGCGCGGCGTGCAGGTCGGCCCTCGCGATCGTTCGGGTCTTCAGCATCGCCTCGCGCGGTAGCGCGTTGATCTCGCCCAGCCAGTGCAGTGCGCGCGCGGCCACATGGTCCGCATCGGTGAGTTCATCGACGAGGCCGTAAGCCAGCGCCTGTTCGGCTTCGACCATCGCGCCGGCCACCATGAGCCGCTCGGCGCGATGCGCGCCGACGACGCGGCGCATCAGCACTTGGATGGCGTCGGGAACCACCAGCCCGACCTGCGTCTCGTTGAGGCCGATGCGGTACGCGCCGCGGGCCATGATGCGGTAGTCGCAGCACAGGGCCAGCACGCAGCCCCCGGCAGGGCTGTGGCCGCCGATCGCGGCAGCCACCGGCACCGGGCATCGCGCGATGGCGCGGGCAGCGGCGAAAAAGCCCGACCACGCGGCGGTGAGGCCCGAACGATCCAGCCCGAGCAGATGCGGCACGTCGAGGCCGCCCGAGAACACCTTCGGCCCGCCGGACAGGATGACGCCGTCGACGCCGCGCAGCTGCGAGGGCGAGAACGCGTCGGCGAGCGCCGACAGCAGGGTCGGGTCCAGGGCATTGACGGGCGGCCGTGCGAGGCGGATTTCCAGCGCGTGGCCGTGGGCGATGCGTTCGAGCATGGGGCACTCAGTCGAGGGTGATGTCGGCGGCCCAACGATAGCGCACGGTGTAGCGC